>Ga0214473_10001462_pt1 | contig 31130 bp, 27 predicted proteins | sample RVTome_7_FD_203509 | JGI IMG/M metagenome (GOLD analysis project Ga0214473, IMG submission 203509) | Soil microbial communities from uranium-contaminated site in the Upper Colorado River Basin, Wyoming, United States - RVT98D197 | ecosystem: Environmental > Terrestrial > Soil > Contaminated >...
CTGTATCATGTCTATCAACCTCCTTTTGGCCTTTTGGTTTCACCTTGCAGGTGATATTCTATATCACCGAAACCTTTTGGCCAAAAGAGGTTTTTTTATTTTTTGAATCCCTATCTCTTTTTTAGGGATTAATTTCTTTTTTGCTCATTTGAGGGATCCGGTTTTGTGCCAATTACCGTCCAGCTATATCCATGGCGGTGGTGCGTCTGGACATTAATGAATCCTCCATCCGAAAGCAATTCCACGGCTTCAGACTTCGTATAATATTTTGCATAATTAGGATTGAGCTGATCATAGATAATAAGCCTGCGTTTCTCAGGAGACATCTTCGTAAATATTGACAAGAGATATTTTTTTAAAGGTAATGGAAACCTACTGCATAAACCAATATAAAATACAAGGGGACAATAAATCATCCACACGAATCCCGCCAACGCAAAATGGGGTAAATGTTTTGTAATAAGTCTCAATAGGTTAACGATGGTGAGGTAGAACTCGTTCCCCTCTTTTCCATATAACCAGACAAGAAATAGTCCTCCTGCTCTTAACGCTCTAAAAGCCGCTTTGACCACTGGATCGGGATCCGGGATATGATGTAAAACCCCAATTGAAAAAATATAATCCAGATCCCCGTAAGCAGGCAATTGTTCTCCAGAGATTTTAAGAAGGGTCACCTTTTTCGGATTTCGAATATTAGGAACTAAAACCGCGAATGCATCTGACGGCTCTACAGCGACAACATGTTGAACGCCGGACTCAAGCAACATATTGACAATCCTGCCCGCCCCGCTTCCAATCTCTGCAACTTTACAATTCTTCAAATCCTCTAATTTTAGAAACGGAGAGAGCATATCTGAAAACAACTCAAGCGAACCATAATATCCCTCGTTATCCGAGTATCGAAGCCATTGTTTTCCAAAATCTTTTATGGTTTGATCTTTATCAGGCATATTCAAAATCCGATTTCCATGAAGTAGTTTACATAAGAAGTTGGATTGAAATTTGCAATCAAAGCAAGTTTGTGAAATAATGTGGACAATTTTAATTCATAATCTCACAATTTACAATCCATAAATTAATGGCTGACTTCAAAACTAAGGAAATCAATTACGATATCGAGGGGCAGGTAGAAAGTTTCCATTGGTGGTTCACTGTTAGAAGAAAACTTCTTGAATACCTCTTAACTTCTATTAATATTTCATCGAAAGAATTGGCGATCGATATTGGTTGTAGTGTAGGATCAAACCTCAACGTATTAATTTCAAAAGTAATTCATACAATCGGCTTGGACCATTCACTCTATACCCTTACCCTTGTCAAAAGAAGATTAGAATTGCCCTTAATAAATGGAGATTTGAATAAATTACCCCTCCGATCCAACTCTATTGGCCTAATCGTTGCGATGGATGTCCTCGAACATGTTGATAACGACGTTGACGGGATAAGTGAATTTTATCGGGTCTTAAAAAAGGGAGGGCATTTGATTTTAACTGTTCCAGCCTTCAAGTCTCTCTGGGGAATTCAGGATGTAGTGACAGGTCATAAGAGAAGATACTCAAAAGAAGAAATTTTAACAAAATTGGTCCAGGGTGGCTTTGAAATTATGAGGTTTTCTTATTTTAATTTTTTTCTCTTCTTTCCTATTTTGATTGCGAGGCGCATGATTCATCTCCTCGGGCTGAAAATTGAATCTGAAAACCAAGTCAATTTTCCCTTGATCAACTTTTTTCTTAAGTCAATTTTTTCCTTAGAACTTTATGTGCTGAAATATTTTCCATTTCCTTTTGGAGTCTCTATCTTTTGTATTGCAAAAAAGATATAAAGTGGACGACGACATGTTTCCAAGACATATTTCAAAAATTGCTTAATAGGAATGAAGAAGAACCGTCTTAAATTTTACATAGAAGTTTTATTCATCATATTTGCAATCCTATGGATATTTAATGAAATGGGGGGGAGGTTCTACCTCCCCCTTTCTGAACCTGATGAAGCTGCATGGATATATTCTGGGTATTATTTCAATCTCCTTTTTCTGAAATTCGATCTTTTCCACAAGGACTGGAATGATTATGATGCAATCGATCATCCACCTCTGGTAAAATATATAATGGGTGGAACACTTTTTACCAAAGGATACATATTCGATTCCCTTGATGCAAAAGAAATGTGGCGCCGTATCCCCATGGATAAGTATCTTCCCAATTATCTCTTGTTGAAGAGTAAACTTCCGGACAACATTTTACCGTTAACAAGACTTGTCATATTTTCTTTCGCCTTTTTATCTCTGGTTTTCCTTTATATTTTCGTCCGAAACTTTTATGGTATTTTACCTGCAATTGTTTCCACATCGTTGTTGATGACCAATGATATTTTCATTCGCCTTTCCACACAAACCATTGCAGATCCTGTTCTACTTTTCTTTTTTATATCTTTCCTTTTTTTATGCTCATATTATTTGAAATCAGGTGGCAATACATGTCTATTTTTGGGATTTGTCTTGTCTTCTTTCGCGTTTTTAACGAAACTGAACGGACTGGTATTAATATTCGTCCTATTTTGGGTTATCTTCTTAAAAAATAAGTTAGCCATTTCGAAATATAATTTTAAACTTATAGGCTTAGGTATCATGACTTTCCTCCTTATGACGATACTTTTAAATCCTTTTTTTCTCAACGCTGGGCCTCCAGGATTAGCCAAAATGATTGAACATAGGGCTTCCCATATCCGTTTGCAGCAGGAAACATTCAAAGCCGGTGCCCTGCTTTCAATTGGAGAGAGAGTTAAGGCTGAAATAGTAACAATATTTTTTAATTCCTCAATGCTCAATAAAGTTATTAAGATTCCTTTTGAATTAATTATGTTTCTCATTGGTCTCTACTACTCAGTCAAAAAAATAGATTTCATTTTATTAACACTATTAATATTTTTTATTCTTCCCACATTGTCCATACTTCCCCTTAACTGGGAAAGATACTACTACACAGTAATCCCCTTTATTTACATCATTGCAGGTGTATCTTTAAATGTATTTAAAGAATTCGGAAAGAGGATAAGATTGTATGGACATCATTATTTCGTAAATAATTTCTTAATGAACAATAGACCCGGATGAAGACATCAAAACAAAGAGAACTCCTGATCCTCCTTTTCTGTCTCCTCATTGGCTTCGCCCTGAGATTCTACACCTTCGACCAAAAATCCCTCTGGGTTGATGAAGTCCATACTTTCAATGATTCAAGAGATGACTTGAAGGGCCAATTAAAATTCTATAAAGAAAACCCAACCAATCTTCACCCTCCCCTCTTCTTCATCCTCACTCATTTATTCTACCCCTTCGAAAAACCCGAAAGGGACCTCCGCATCATCCCGCTCATCTTTGGCACCCTCTCCACCCCCATGATTTATCTTCTTGCCAGATCATTCTCCTCTTCCATTGCCCTCCCCTGCACCCTCGTCCTCACCTTCATGACCTACCACATCAGCCTCTCCCAGGATGGACGCTCCTATTCGCTACTTATGTTTATCGGAATGGCCGGTCTCTACTTTTTTATGAAGCACCTCAAATCATCAAAAAAAAGATACCTTATCTTGGTTGCCCTCTTTTTTGCTATCCTATTTCACACGAGTTACAGCTCCATCCCATTTATTACCCTCTCCCAGATTCTCTGGTTCTACCGACCCAATCAAGAATCCAAGAAACCAACCCTTTCCTCCTTCTTTATCTTAAATGGCCTCATTTTACTCTTCTGCCTTCCATGGATCATATTCGTGGTGGCCAATTACATAGGGCAACCCTTGATGGATTCGCGTCACACTGAAGGCACTGGCTCCTTATTTCATATCCTATATGGAATACTACATGATTGGGTGCCTAACTACCCACTCACGATTGTTTCATTCATCCTGCTTATTCTTTTTCCCATCTTCTCAAAATTTCGGAAGAACGGATTCGTTCTTATGGCCGTCTTAGTCATCCCAATAGGAGGCCTCTACCTCTTCTGCAAATTACTCAATATCACCCATTTCGTCACCTCCAGGTATTTTATTAACTATCTTCCCCTCTTCCTTATCACGCTCTTTTTATCCCTGGATCTCATGGAGGTGAGATTTGAAAGATTAAGAAGATTCTTGAGATTGAGGCTTCTTTTTGTCATCCTCTTTATTGCATCCAATCTTATGATACTTCCTCTCTATTACCGGTCAGAGAAGCAAGATTTCAAAGGGCTGGTCACTTATTTAAAAGGGCACCTCAGAGACGGGGATAAAATTGTTGTCGGAGGTACAGCATTTATTCCTCCAATCCTCCATTATTTTGGCGCTCACCCAGAAGGTCGGCATCAACTATTGACGAGGATGAAGGTTTCAGATAAAGAGATTGAATATAGAAAATCTTTTAACTATCAAGACATTAAAGCCTCGGTGATTTATTCAAAATCACATTGGTTTCAGTACTTTTCCGATGGTAGCCGGTTGTGGATTGTGTCGGATAGAAGAAATGCAAAAAAATTTAAAGAGGAAGTTCCATGTGTTTTTAAGGGATATTTCGATGGAAGTTTTTTAAATTTTAATAGGTTTCCAACAGATGTTTCCATGTATCTTTTTCTTTGGGATCCTTCATCGCCAGATGAAAAGGGGATTGATTTGCCGATTTAATGAAAGGACTGAGTAAATGAGGGCTGAGGACTCAGTGTTATGAGTAACTCAAATCGTAACGAAATATTTATCCTGGTTCTTTGCCTCCTTATCGGTTTTGCCCTGAGATTCTATACCTTTGACCAGAAATCCCTCTGGGTGGATGAAATCTATACCTTTAATGATTCAAGGGATGACCTTAGGGGTCAAATAAAATTCTATAAAGATAATTCTACCTTTCTCCACCCTCCCCTTTTTTTTGTCCTTACCCATTTATTCTATCCATTCGAAAAGCCCGAGCGGGACCTTCGCATTATCCCTCTTATCTTCGGCACTCTCTCCATCCTTATGTTTTATTTGCTTGCCAAGCAATTCTCTGCAAGCATCGCTCTTCCATGTGCCCTTTCTCTTACTTTCATGGCTTATCACATCAGCCTCTCCCAGGATGGACGATCTTACTCCCTGCTCATGTTCTTTGGGATGGCAAGCCTCCATTTATTTATTCGACATCTTAAAACTTCAAAGAAGAGATTTCTTATCGCCACAGCTCTTTTTTATGCTCTCCTATTTCATACCAGTTATAGTTCTATTCCTTTTATTGCTCTATCTCAAATTCTCTGGTTGTACCGAGTTGACGATGGGGATAAAAAGCCGACTCTCTCCTCTTTCCTGACCCTAAATAGCCTCATCCTTCTCCTATGCCTGCCGTGGATCATTTTCCTAGGACTAAATTTCAAAGGTCAACCAATGATGGATCCCCATCACACTGAGGACCCTGGTTCCCCTTGGAGCATTATTTATTGGATATTAAATGATTGGGTTCCTCATACTCCCCTAATGATTGTTTCGGTCATCCTATTAATTCTCTTACCCTTCTTTTCAAATAATAAGAAGAACGCTATTCTTCTTTTAACTGTTTTTGTACTTCCCATAGGAGGACTTTATCTTTTTTGTAAGTTCTTAAACATTACCCATTTTTTCACCTCCAGATACTTTATCAATTTCCTTCCTCTTTTCCTGGTCTCTATTTACCTTTCACTCAATGCCATCGAAATTAGATTGCATAGTTTAAAAAGATTTATACGTTTAAAATTCATCTTCATCGTTTTATTTATTGCATCCAATGTATTTGTCCTTCCCCTATATTATAATAGTCAAAAACAGGATCAAAAAGGCCTTGTTCTTTATTTAAAGTCTCATCTCAGGGCAGGAGATAATATTTTTGATGGTGATAGGATATTGACTCCTGGAATACTTCATTATTTTGGAGTTTATCCGGAGGGTCGCCATTATGTCGTCCGTTTCAAAAAGGAGGCAGGGGACATAACTGAATATAAAAAGTCGTTTATCTTCCGAAACAATGTATTTACCATTTACTATTCGAATACGTGTTGCACCCAATATATTTCAGATGGAAGTCGTTTATGGATTGCTGTTGGAAAAGAGAGTGCCAAAAAGATTAAAGATAATTCTGCTTTTGTGTTTAAGGGTTATTTCGATGGAAGCTTTCTCAATTTGAACAGATTTCCAACCGATGCTTCCATATATCTCTTCCTCTTAGACCCTTCATCACCCGATGAAAAAGGAATTGATTTGCCGATTGAATAGTTGAAAAGTTATTATGGGACATAGATTCATAGGGCTGAGGAGGATACAAAAAATGACTGAGTTTAAAATCAAGGAATGGAAACCAAGATAAGAGTTTATTACTGTAAAAAGAACTATCGTGGCTTCTATACAGAGAAGCTAAAATTGTTGCAAAGAAGGGAACCTATTGATGCTGAAAAGGAAATATATCAAATTAGGTTTAGAGTTGATATTTATCCTTGCTCTTATCGTTGGAGGGGTTAAAGTACTCAATAAAAAAATTAATTTGCCTGTATATGATTCTGACGAGGTTTCCTGGATATTTACCGGGTATTACTTTAATCTTTATTTTCTTCGCTTCGATCTTTTCCGCGCGGACTGGAATGACTATGAAGCATTTGACCAGCCCCCCCCCCGGAAAATACATAATAGGTGCGGCTCTTCATCTCAAAGGATATACGATTGACTCGCTTGAGCCCAAACGCTTTCTGAACAGTATTCCCCTCGTTAATCCTCAAAAGTATTTTGATTTGGTGACGCCAAAGGTTCCAAACCCACGCGTCGTCATACCCCTTTTATGATCGGATGTCTTTATTTTAGCTCTGTCATCTTTGCTTTTAATCTATATTTCGCTCAGGATATCCTATGGTTTCTTGCCTGCTTTGATTTCTACAGGGTTGATTATTAGTAATCCCATTTTTGGAACAGTTTCGACACGGATCCTTGGGGACCCAATTCTTTTATTCTTCTTTTCCCTATTCACTCTTTTTTGTACGCTGCACTTGAAATCTAATAAGAACATTTACATCGTGTTGGCTTTTATCGTATCCTCGTTAGCTTTCTCCACGAAACTGAACGGCATTCTTTTAGTTCCGATGCTCATCGTTTTATTCCTCGTAAAGAATAAATTCTCTCTATCGCCCCGGAATCTTAAGGTTCTAATCACAGGACTGATCGCTTTTCTTCTGGTCACTGTAATTTTAAACCCCGTTTATCTAAATATCGGTCTCAGAGCGATAGCCAGGATGGCTGACGCAAGGTTGTCCGCGTTTCAGAATTACCAGGAGACATTTAAGCATGCTGCTCTCCACTCCATAAGCGACGGGTTCATCGCCGCAACTCAGATAATATTCTTCAAAAATTCCTTATTTTATCAACTCATTAAGGTCCCAGTTGAATTGATCATGTTCCTCTTCGGAATCTATCAGACTTTTAGGAGGAAAGACCTCCTTTTAATACTCGTTTTTCTATTCCTGGTTTTGATCCCGGTAAGTATACTTCCCTTCAAGCTACCGAGATATTGTTACTGGATCTTCTCATTTACGCATACTATTGCAGGCCAGTCAGTATGCTTTCTCATGGAGCTGTCTAACAGGGCGAGATGGATAAAGGTTCAACGGCAGGGTCGATAGCGATCGGCCCAAGGTTTCTGGATGGAATTCAGGTACGTCATGGGGCTCAACCTCCAGGACTTTAACTCGCGAAACGGTTCATTTGTAACTAAACCTTTTTTTCCAACCAAGGAACCGCTTTTCAACCAAATAATATGAGAGAGTAGTTAGCATCAAGGAAAGAACAACCACCGCTAACAGTTGGACAACCGAAGCAGGCAATTTTCCCTTCGGGTAAATAAATTCACGAACAGGCCAGTGCCATAGATAAAGTCCGTAAGAAACTCGACCGATCCACACGAGCGGTGTAAATTTCAAAATCAGCAGCGCTAGCTTAGGGGGCCAGAGGATAAGCACGTTAAGGATTAGTGCTGCCGAGACCGCAATCAGTGTATAACCCCAGTTCAGATATAACATCGAATCCGCCCAGGACGCAGTGCCTACCATATATGCAAGGAAGATGACGGCGCCGGCCGCCAAAGATCTCATGTAGATTTCAACCCTTTTGTTATCGTGCGGCAATAAGGACCACGAAACAGATAGGCCGAGGATGCAACCAATCAGAATCGAATCTGCTCGAGTGTCTGAGGCGTAATATAGACGCAAGATGTTTGCGCCTTGCCCTGCAAGCATTTTCCGATGCAAGGCTATGATGAAAATGGCAACTCCCAATGCGCAAATAATCCAGCGGTGTCCTAACCTGAGCCTCAGAGCGAGATAGAGCATTATAGGCCAGGTCAGGTAAAATTGCTCCTCAATGGCAAGTGACCAGGTAATTCCCAAGGGGTTGCTCGCCGAGAAAGAGCCAAACGCATAGAACCAATTCGACGCGTAGGATAGGGTTAACCAGATACCCTGATAGGTTTGAATTGCTTTTTTCCCGCTTAAGAAAACGAAGGCAAAACCACCCGTCAATAAGACAAGCAAAAGTACCCCTGGCATGAGCCGCAAGGCACGTCGAATATAGAAGTTTTTAAGACTGATTGACCCCTTTCGGTTCCATTCTTGAACTAACAACGATGTAATCAAGAAACCGCTTAGAACGAAGAAAATATCTACACCAAAGAATCCTCCCGGCAAAAAGGGGTGATATAAATGATGAACGTAAACAAGCAGAATGGAGACACCGCGTAGACCATCAAGTTCCGGCCGATATTGCAGCTCTGGAAGAGTGACTGTCACCGATTGGTCCTTTTCTGCCACAATCCTCGAATCACTGACGGATTTATCCATTTACTCTTTTCCAAATTAGGTTCTATTTGTCACCCTGAACTCGTTTTAGAGTCTCTAAAGGCCTTTTATGTCATGCTGAACCAAGTTCAGCATGACATAAAAGGAAACCCTTTCTTTGACCTCAGAGGGTGGGATGGTACCGGTCGGCCCAGAGCTCCCAGACGAGAAGCGTCCAGAGCTGTTTTCGATTGTCCCTTCGATTGAGCAGATGGTTCTCAAGGAGAGAAGCCACATAATCCGGATTGAAAAGGCCTTCCCGTGTGATCCGCGAAGGATCGAGGAGGTCGGAAAATAATTGTCTCAATGGGCCCTTGACCCATTTAGCAATAGGAACGCCAAATCCTTTCTTCGGCCTGTTAATTACCTCATCAGGAAGCCAATTCTTCATGGCTTTTTTTAGAATATATTTGGATGTGAACCCTTTTAGTTTCATTTTCGAGGGAAGTCCCATCACAAACTCAACTAACTCATAATCGAGGAGGGGGGCCCTCACCTCCAGTGAACAGGCCATGCTGGCTCGATCTACTTTGACCAGAATAGCTTCCTGCAGATAAAGCCTCAAGTCGAGATATTGAAGCAATGTCATTCGATCTTTAAATGGGTATTCCTTCTCATATAAAGAGATATCTTCAACCAATCGATCTCGATTAAACTGGTAACGAATCTCGTCGGATAATACCTTTTCGTTTTCTGAAAAAGGAAAGGAACCCAACCAGATAGAATTTCTGATCCCATCGGGAAAGCCGATACCCGAGAGAAATTTCTTCACTTTAAAATCGAAGCTGATGTTACTGTCGGATACGGGAAGTAAATTTGTCAAAAAAGTGGTAAGAGGATGAAGAAGTCCTAAATATTGCTCATAAGGTCTGGCAAACTTATGGGCCAAATAGGTTGGATATCCTGCAAAAATCTCATCCCCGCCATCTCCTCCGAGGGCGACCGTTACATGCTCCCGGGTAAATTTCGAGAGAAGATAGGTCGGCAAGATGGAGGCATCTGCCATTGGCTCATCTAAAATATCGGGCAATCTGGGAATAATGCCCAGTAAATCCTGCGGGGTCATCATCTGTTCATAATGTTCCGTCTCAAGAAAAGCGGAGGCCAGAGAAGCGTATCTCGATTCGTCAAAAGAGGGATCTTCAAAACCGATTGAAAATGTCTTCACCTTTCCCGGAACTTCCTGTTGAGCAAAAGCGGCCACCGCACTTGAATCAATTCCTCCGCTCAGAAAGATGCCCAGGGGAACATCACTGATGAGCCTCCGCCTTACAGAGGCTCGCAGTAAGTCGACGATTTTTGATTCGGCTTCTTCCTCTGAAAGCTCTCCCCCTTCCCCTGAGCGGAAAGGAGACCAGTATTTTCTTATTTCTATTTTGCCTTTTTGCCAAATCAGATAGGAAGCGGCCGAAAGTTTCCTTGCGGTTTCAAAGATGGTATGCGGAGAGGGTATGAACTCGTAAAAAAGGTATTTCCTAAGAGAAAGAGTGTCAACCTTTCGTGGAAAATTTGGGTAAGCCATAATGGCTTTTAATTCTGAAGCAAACAAGAAAGTCCCATTGAGAAGACTATAATAGAGAGGTTTCTTTCCAAGCCGATCTCTCGCGAGAATGAGCTGTTTCTTATGCTCATCCCAGATTCCAACGCCAAACATTCCATTCAAATGTTTAAAACATTCTTCTCCATATTCTTCATAACCGTGCACAATGACTTCCGTATCCGAATTTGTTTTAAACCGATGACCGAGTGCTCCTAATTTATCCCTCAATTCTTTGAAATTATAAATCTCTCCGTTGAAAATGACCTGAACGGTTCCATCCTCATTAGAAAGGGGCTGTTGACCTGAGACCAGATCGATGATGCTTAATCGGCGATGCCCCAAAAAAAGAAAAGGGCCTTTCTCATCCAGGGGCCGAACATATTCCCCCCGGTCGTCTGGCCCGCGATGGACCAGGGTGTCCCGCATTCCTCTCAGAATTTGGTGTTCAAGAATTTCAGATGGGTTTGAAGTTAGGAAACCTACAATGCCGCACATCTTATCGTGTCCGTGTCCGTGATTCGTATAATAAAAGACTGGATTCCTGTTTACACAGGAATGACAGACTTTTCTTGAAATTTCACACTAAAAACTTCAACTTCTGAGCCTGTTGCACAAAGCCACTTTTCATGCTTCGACAAACTCAGCAGAACGGAATAAATCAATGATTTCAATATAAACTCCGTTCCCCCTGAGCCTGTCGAAGAGTGTTTCTAAGATTTATGCGACAGGCTTTTCTACGGGATGGTTTCCTTAATGTGATAGGTTGGTTTTCCTTGCGATTCATAGTAAGTTCTGGTGAGGATCTCTGCCAAAAAACCCATCAGGATCGAAAGAAAACCCAACATTAAAAGAAGGACGCTTAATAGAGGAAGAGGTGTTAAAATAAACGAAACCCCTTTTAAGAGTTTCAGATAGATGGCATATCCTCCTGAAATAAAAGAACCTATTATCATTAAAAGTCCCATTCCCCCGAATACATAGATGGGTTTTTGGGAATAGGACATCAGAAACTTAACCACCATAAGATCCAGAATAACTTTAAAGACCCTGCCCATTCCGTACTTTGAATAGCCGGATTGTCTCGCAAGATGGTGCACTGGTATTTCAGCCACACGAGCGCCCACCCACTTCGCATAAATCGGAATGAAGCGATGCATCTCGCCATAGAGACGGATATTCTTTAAAATATCCTTTCGATACGCCTTCAGAGTACACCCGTAATCATGAAGGTGAACGCCTCCCATCAGCGAGATGATCTTATTGGCAATGATTGATGGCAACCTCCGGGTCAGGAAGGGATCTTTACGGTCCTTCCTCCAGCCACTTACGACATCATAACCCTCCTCGATTTTTTGGAGAAGAATGAGAATATCCTCCGGATCATTTTGTAGATCACCATCCATGGGAATGATAATGTCTCCCTTACAGGCATCGATTCCGGCGCTCAGTGCTGCGGTCTGTCCAAAATTACGGGTAAAACTGATAATCTTCAGGTTAGAGGTTTTACGGCTGAGGTCTATTAAGGCTTCTAAGGTGCCATCCGTGCTTCCATCATCAATAAATATTACCTCATAGGGTCTTCCTGTCTTTTTGAGGGCGCTATTTAGCCTATCAAATAATGGAAAAATATTATCCACTTCATTATAAACAGGAATCAGGATGGAAAGGGTCTCCACAGATTTACCTTCCATAAGAGATATAACTCATTTTTAAGTAATTGAATATTTTATGTTATTATTATATCATCACGTTTGAGATGTCAAGAATATTGATCCACCTTACATTTTAAAAATGAGATCCATCCATTTTGAAAGGACAGCCAAGATTTTCATTTCGATTATCATGATCGCTGTTACCTCTTTTATGGTAATCGGAGCGGCTTCTTACTTCTATTTCAGTCATGATCTCCCAAGCATTGAAAATTTAAAGAATTATAAGCCTCCTGCCATTACCAAATTCTTTTCGGAAGATGGCGACATAATTGGAGAATTTTTTGTTGAGAAGAGAGAGATTATCTTTCTCGAAAGACTCCCTAACTTTTTAATCCAGGCCTTTGTCGCAGGTGAGGATGCCAGGTTTTTCCAACACAAGGGTTTAGATTACTGGGCTATTCTGAGGGCGCTCTTCAAAAACATCTTCTCGGGAGAAATTATTCAAGGGGGAAGCACCATCACCCAGCAGGTTGTCAAATCGATTCTCCTCACTCCAGAAAAGAGTTTAACAAGAAAGATACGTGAAGCCATCCTGTCCTTTAAAATTGAAAAATATCTTTCCAAGGAAGAGATTCTCCACCTTTATCTTAATCAAATCTATCTGGGACACGGAGCCTATGGGGTGGCAGTGGCCGCTGAAAATTATTTCGGTAAGTCCGTCGAAGAACTGAACCTTGCGGAATCCGCCTTGCTTGCCGGCCTTCCCCAGGCTCCCTCCAAATATTCTCCTCATCAACATCTTGAACAAGCGAAAAAGAGGCAGAACTATATCCTGAATCGAATGGTTGAGGAGGGATTCATCTCTTACGCTGAATCCCTAAGGGCATTACAGACTCCGATAAAGATTAAGGGAAAACAGAACCCCTCTTTTGAAAAGGCACCCCATTTTGTGGAGCATGTGAGGAGATATGTTGAAGAGAGATATGGCAAGGATGGACTCTATAAAAGTGGTTTGCAGGTTTATACCACGATCGATCTCAATGCCCAGGCTATTGCTCAGGAGGCGGTTGAATCGGGGTTAAAAGAGATTGAAAAAAGACAGAAGTACCGTCCCGGGGAAATGGTTTCCATTTTAGAAGGGGCGTTGATCTGCTTCGAGTTAGAAACGGAATACGTCAGGGCGATGGTGGGGGGAAGAGACTTCAGAAAAAGTCAGTTCAACCGGACCACCCAGGCTCGAAGGCAGAGCGGATCAGCCTTTAAGCCCATTATCTTTGCTTCAGCCCTGGATAAAGGCTATACCCCTGCCTCCATTGTTGTTGACGCTCCAATCGTGTTCGAATTCGGAAGCAAAAAGTGGAAACCGAAAAATTTCGAAGACAAATTTTCTGGACCGACCACCCTCAGAAATGCGCTCACCCACTCGATCAATATCGTCGCCGTAAAGATTGCCCGCGATATCGGGATCGATTATATCAAGGACTATGCTAAAAATCTCGGCATCTCCTCTCCTCTTCACGACAACCTTGCCATGGCCCTGGGCTCTTCAGGCGTCTCACTTTACGAATTAGCGAAAGCCTATGCCGTCTTTGCCAACCAGGGTAAGAAGTTCAACCCCCTTTTTATCAAAAAAATTCTGGACCGGGACGGGAATTTGCTCGAAGAACATCTCCCCTCTTATTTCCCAAAAGAATCGAACGATTCAGAACAGGTCATTAGCCCACAAACAGCCTTTCTCATGACAAACCTTCTAGAAAGTGTGGTGCAGAACGGGACGGGATGGAGGGCAAAGGCACTCGGAAGACCTGTGGCGGCAAAAACAGGAACCACCGACCAATTTTTCGATGCTTGGTTTGTCGGTTATACTTCTGAACTCGTCACTGGCGTGTGGGTAGGTTTTGATGAAGACAGATCTCTTGGTGAAAATGAGACCGGCGCCCGTGCGGCCTCTCCCATCTGGGTCGCTTTTATGTCAAGGGCGCTGAAGGATAAAGAGGTAAAAGATTTCCTTATCCCCGAAGGGATTGAGTTTATGAAGGTCAATCCTAAAACAGGTCAGATGGGTTCGGATAAAGTAGGAGTTCTTGAATGTTTCAAGGAAGGAACAGGACCTACCCCAAAAACTTCGTCCCGATCTGTTGCAACCACCGATTTCTTCAAATTCGATATGAATCTCTCTTCAAAAACCAGGTAAGATACGAAAACGGAATGATAAATTAATGGAATGATGGAATAATGAGAAGGGCGAAGACCCAGAAATAAGATTTACCCAACATTCCAGTATTCCAATATTCCAACATTCCAATTTTTCTTTGGTGCCGAAGGGGGGATTTGAACCCCCACAGGACGTACATCCCACTAGACCCTGAATCTAGCGCGTCTACCAATTCCGCCACTTCGGCCTCTGTAAATCACTGCATTGAAAAAAGTCAGATACTATTTTATATTTTTTTCGGTTAAAGTCAAGTAACTTTCAGTTCAACAATAGGGAATGTGGTTTAACGGTGACGATGCTGGTATCGAAGCAAAAAACTCGAAAAGTGAAGCTCGAGTATCAAGTTTCTATAAACGAGCATCGATATGAGCTTCGACAACAATAAATGAAACGATCATCTTTTTCTGTTGAACATTTCAGGGAATATTTTGGACGGATGCAGGATGGAAATTATACTGGGAATCGACCAGATTAAAAAACCTTTTTTGAATCCCGTTGTCACATTGGGAAATTTTGATGGCGTCCATCTGGGACACCGGAGAATATTTGAAAAAGTCAAAGAGGAAGCCAGAAAGATTCACGGAGAATCTGTTGTCGTCACCTTTGAACCCCATCCCCTAAAAATACTCTCCCCCGAGCAATGCCCTCCCCTGCTCACCCCTTTTAAAAAGAAAATGATGTTAATCGAAGAGATCGGGGTGGAGAAAGTCCTTTGCATTCAATTTACCAGGGCCTTTGCAGAGCTTTCACCCCTTGAATTTGTGAAGAGCGTTCTGGTGGATAAGGTCAAAGCCAAAAAGATCATTGTCGGATATAATTATCGGTTTGGCAGAGGAAAGAGCGGGGATGTGGATTCCCTTAAAGAAAATTGCGCCCTTTTCGGAATGGACGTTGAAGTAGTGGAGGCCCTGAGCGTGACGGACACCATCGTCAGCAGTTCGAAGATCAGAGAGTTCATTAGGAATGGAGAGGTTGAAAAGGCCTCAAAATTACTGGGAAGAGATTATCCCGTGATCGGGCGGGTGATCGAGGGGACGAAAAGGGGGCGTGCTCTTGGTTTTCCGACAGCCAATCTCGAAATGGCAGAAGAACTTTATCCAAAACCAGGGGTGTATGCGGTCAGGGTGAATTGGCATCGCCAGTGTTTTAATGGCCTGGCCAATATCGGATTCAATCCGACCTTCGATGCGGAGGCTGTTTCATTGGAGGTCCATATCTTAAACTTTGATCGGGAGATCTACGGCGAGGAGCTCCAGGTGTACTTTACAGAAAGAATCCGTGATGAAATCCGTTTTCCTTTAACAGAAGGGTTGATCAAGCAGATAAGAAAAGATATCGAATGGGCCGAAGCGAATGTCTTTCGAAATCAATGAATTAATTTGCCAAACCTGATCCACCTGATCTCATCCCATACCCATGGAAATAAAATATTTAAAAAACTTGGTCCGGAAAAATAAATGATAAAGGCTTTCCCCTTCACCTCGCTCACATGGACAAACCCCCAAAAACGGCTGTCCTGACTGTTGTCCCGGTTATCCCCCAAGACAAAGAGGTGATCTTTCGGCACGACCACATGTTCAAACGGGCCAACAGGGCCAAGGTTTTTCCTCCATTCGTTTTTCGTGTCGTAATGTCCCCATGGGTCCTCCATCTGCTTCCCATTGATATAGACCTTATTCCCCTCGATATCGATCCGATCCTCTCCAATTCCAACCACCCTCTTGATGAAATCCTTGGAAGAGTCTTTTGGATAGATGAAAACGATCACATCTCCTCTCTGAGGTTTTTTGAATTGAAACGGTTTGGTTTGGGTAAAGGGGATTTTAATCCCGTAAATAAATTTACTGACAAGGATATGATCCCCTACCTGCAGGGTCGGTTCCATCGAACTGGAGGGAATTTTGAAGGCCTGAACGATAAAGGTTCGAATAAAAAGGGCGATCAATATGGCAATGGCAATCGGCTCTAAGTATTCCTTAATAAATTTTCTCTTATTCATCTTCCTTCCCCGGTCAATGCAGACACCAGATTTCGGACTTTAGACACCAGACCTGAATTCTGAATTCAGAATGATAGGACTCAGGATTCAGATTATTGAAAGTAGAATGTTTTATTTGTAACTTCTGGTGTTTTTTCCTCTTTCGGTCTAAGGTTTAAAGTCCCTGCCTGCGGTAGGCAGGTATGGTCTAAAATCTGAATTACAGATCTCCTGATAGTTCTCGGGCTTCCTGTCTCTAAAAAAAGGCCATTCCTTTCTGACCCGGTCTATGTTTTTGAGATCGATGTCGATCAAAGTGATGCCTTCCTTCATTCCACTTGGTTTGTCCATCAATTCCCCTTCCGGAGACACACAGAAGGATTTACCGTAGAAGTCCTGTTTCTCTTCGCTTCCCACCCGGTTCACCCTGAAGATAAATACCCCATTCGTCATTGCGTTGCTCGAAATCACTGTCCTCCATCTCTCCTGTGAGGCAAAAGCGGCTGCCGTAGGGGAAAAGATGATCTGGGCTCCCTTCAGGGCCAATATTCTGGATCCTTCCGGAAAAAAATTGTCCCAACAGATTTGGACGCCGATAACCCCAAACTTCGTTTGAAACACAGGAAATCCAAGGTTGCCGGAAGAGAAATAGAATCTCTCTTCCCAGAGGGGAATCTGTGGAACATGGACCTTTCGATAGCTTCCTAAAACCTCTCCTCCAGTATCGATGACCACTGCGGAATTATAAAACGCCTGCTCGTCTTTTTCAAAAATCGGGCAGACTAAAACCACCCCGCACTGTTTAGCCAATTCTTGCATCCTCATAACGGTTGGACCGTCCGCTGTCTCGGCCAAGAGAAAATGGCCAGGGTTCATCTCTTTTGGAAACCAGTGCGTGGCAAAAAGTTCCTGAAAGCAGATGATGTTGGCTCCCCGCTCGACAGCAATTTGTGCGAATTTTACCGCCTTTTGGATGTTCTTCTCTTTTTCCTCATGACAAGATGTCTGGATTCCCGCCAGTTTGATCAATGGTCGTCTCTCCTGTTTGAAAAATTCTAAAAATGCTAACAGAGTTTGAGGGATGGTGTCAAGCAAAAGGGAAAAACAATTCGATGTTGCAATTTTTTATATTAAATTTATAATATTATAGAACTTACCTCGATTTGCACGGAAAATTAAAAATGAGGATTTTGGTCATAGAAGACGAAATCAAGGTAGCCAATTTCATTAAAAAAGGGCTCGAAGAAGAACACTACGCCGTTGATACGGCCCTCGATGGAGAGTCGGGCCTTTATATGTCTGAAGTGAACGATTACGATTTGATTGTGCTCGATTTGATGATCCCCAAAATAGCCGGGCTGGATGTTTTAAGGAGAATCCGGAGTAATAAAAATAAGGTTCCCATTCTGGTTGTCACTGCAAAGGACACAGCCGAAGATATTGTGAAAGGCTTGGACTCGGGATGCGATGACTACTTAACCAAACCTTTTGAATTTAGAGTGTTTTTGGCCCGGGTTCGCGCCCTTTTACGCCGGGAGAGGGTGGATACGGAACCGATTCTGAAGTTGGCTGACTTAATCCTATCCCCGGTTACCCACAGGGTGACAAGAGGAGAGAAAGAGATCGAACTCACCAGCAAGGAATATGGACTTTTAGAATATTTTATGAGGAATCCGAATAAGGTGCTGACGCGGACCATGATTTCCGAGCATGTCTGGGATTATCACTTTGACTCTATGACGAATGTCGTCGATGTCTATGTCAACTACCTCAGGAAAAAGATCGATAAGGGATTCGAACCTAAACTGATCCATACCATCCGGGGGGTCGGATATATCCTCTCTCCCGATAGGCCCTGAACCGAGCATGGTACAGGGCAGGGAGATTGTGAAAAGGGATTAAATGGATTTCAGAAGCCTTCGTTTTAAACTCACTCTATGGTATGTCCTCATCCTGGGAATTCTATTGATCTCTTTCAGCAGTTTTTTATACCTCACCCTCTCCAGAAGTCTCTATCGTGATGTGGATCATAAATTGAGGTCTCTTGCCGAGCTGATCGCTTCGGAATCGACCTCCCCATTATCCAAATTCGGTTTCGGGAACATCGATCAGGCCCTTGAGGCGACTATGAATTTAAAACCGATCGGGAAGTTCATTCAGGTTCTCGACGAATCGGGGAGAATCGGTCGGACGTCCGAAAACTTAAAAAGTGTTCAGCTCCCGATCAGCCTGAATGCTCTCAGGAACGGCTCAAAGGGTTTGGTCACTTATGAAACCAATCATTCACTGGGAAACACCCCGTTGCGGATCATCACCTACCCTGTGAAAGAGAACAACCAGGTGACAAAAATGATTCAGGTCGCCTCCTCCCTTGAAGATGTGGAAGATGCCCTCAACACCCTGTTGATCATCCTGATCGTTACCGTTCCATCGATCCTCATGATCGCCAGCCTTGGAGGGCAATTTCTTGCCAATAAGGCATTGAAACCGGTCGATCGCGTTACCCAGACAGCTCGAATGATCACCTCGCAAAATTTGAACCAGAGGATTCAGACCCTCAAGGTGAAGGATGAGATATCGAGGCTGATCGATACCTTCAACGAGATGATCTCACGGCTGGATCAGTCCTTCCGCCAGATCAAACAATTCACCACAGATGCTTCTCACGAATTAAAAACCCCCCTGACCATCCTCAAGGGAGAGGTGGAGGTCGCCCTCCGGAAGAAAAGACCGCTTCACGAATATGAACAGATTCTGGAAAGCAATCTCGAAGAGATCGATCGAATGTCGAAGATTGTGGAAGACCTCCTGCTTCTCTCCAAAGCGGATATCGGTGAGATCCGATTGAATAGAGAAGATATCCATTTGACCCGGTTCATCAGTGGATTGACCGAACAGATGAAGATCCTAGCCCAGCCCAAGAACATCCGGATCGAAATTTCGAATCACCAAAATGAGATCCATGTCTTCGGAGACACCCTCCGGATGAGGGAACTCTTTATCAATTTGATTGAAAACGGAATAAAATATACTGAAGCGGGGGGAAGCATCCTGATCACTCTGACAAAAGAGACGGATGGTTCCTTAAGCCCGCTGACTCCAAAAGGAAAAAAGGCTGCAACATTTGCTAAAATTACCGTTGCAGACACGGGCATTGGAATTGCCAAGGAGGATCAGGAGAAGATTTTTAATCGATTTTTTAGGGTGGACAAGGCCCGATCAAGGGAACAGGGAGGTAGCGGTCTCGGGCTCAGCATCTGCAAGTGGATCGTCGAGGCTCATCAAGGGGAGATCACCGTTGAAAGCGAACCCGGGAAAGGAAGCTCCTTTATTGTCAGATTACCCCTCTATTCCCACCAAGGAGAGAATCTGGATAATTATTAACCAATGGAACCCCTTTTTTTCGCATCCATTCGGAGATTAAAAATTAAAGAATTAAATTAACCTAATTATATCAAGCGATTAAAAAATGTCAATTTTTGGCACCCATTTTGCTTCTATTACTTGTGATTTCTGAAAAAGTCCAGAAATCTCTGTAATCATCTTTTAAAACCTGTGTAATCGAGAGCGTGTGTAGTAGTTTTTCAGAGCTCTCCACTTTCTGGCTTGACGTGATTTTATTTTATTTAATACGCTTAATTAATTGAAAGTCGTTACAAGGGAGTAAAAATTGTCAGAAAGATTAGGCGAACTGCTCATTAAAAGGAATTTTATCACCCCTGAGCAACTGAAAAAAGCACATGAAGAGCAAAAACTAAAGGGGGGGCGTTTAGAGTCGAACCTGGTGAGGTTGGGCTTTATTAAAGAGGATGAACTTCTCTCTTTCTTGAGCGCCCAGTACCGGGTTCCCTCTGTAAAACTTTCGAAAATCGAAATCAACCCCAATATCGTTAAATTGATTCCTCCGAGTATCTCCAAAAAATATTTTATCATCCCCATTAATCGTGTAGGCCCAAAATTGACACTGGCGATGGTCGACCCCAGCAATATTGTCGTCATCGATGAGATCAAATTTATGACCGGCTTCAATGTTGAACCGGTAGTGGCCTCGGAGGCAGAGATTGTCGATGCCATAAAGAAATATTACGGCGGGGGGGGGAGCGTAGCCGGACTGGGGACGACGACTTTTCAGGCCATTGATTACTCCCTTGAGGAGGATAAGTCCTCGGAATCTGATTTCGACCTCATCGACACCAGTTTGGTCGATGTTGATGAGTTTGATAAGTTAGTCCATGGAGCGGTCGATAATGTTGAGGTCGTGGAAAACCAGACCGCGGATGAGACAGACGAGATCGGAGGCCCGATCATCAAGATCGTCAATGGGGTCCTGATCAAGGCGATCAAATTGGGGGCCAGCGACGTCCATTTTGAACCTTATGAAAAGAGTTTCCGGGTCAGATACCGTGTCGATGGCGTCATGAGGCGAGAGATGACGCTCCCCATCCAGATCAAGAACGCCATCGTCTCCCGTTTAAAAATCATGTCAAAGCTCGATATCGCTGAAAGGCGCCTTCCTCAGGACGGCAGGATTAAATTGCGCCTCGGCAAAGGCCGCGAGATGGACTTCCGGGTTTCCACCGTGCCTGTCCTCTTCGGAGAAAAAGTGGTCCTTCGCCTCCTCGATAAATCGTCTTTACAACTGGACATGGTCAAATTAGGGTTTGAAGAATCGTCCCTTGAGGATTTCAAGAAAGCCCTCCGAAAACCGGTAGGGATGATTCTGGTCACCGGGCCTACGGGAAGTGGAAAGACGACGACCCTCTATTCGGCCCTATCCGAATTGAATAAAGAGACCGAGAACATTACCACTGCCGAAGACCCCGTGGAATATAATTTTATGGGGATCAATCAGGTCCAGATGCATGAGGAGATCGGACTCACCTTCGCCTCTTCACTCAGGGCCTTCCTCCGTCAGGACCCGGATATTATCATGGTGGGCGAGGTCCGGGACTTCGAGACCGCCCAGATCGCCGTTCAGGCCGCCCTTACCGGACACCTCGTCCTGAGCACTGTCCATACCAACGATGCTCCCGGGACCGTGACCCGATTGATCGATATGGGGATTGAACCTTTTCTCATCTCCTCTGCTGTCATCCTCATCCTGGCTCAGAGATTGATTCGGAAGATCTGTATGGAATGCCGGGAACCTATCAAAGTCCATCCCCAGCTTCTGATCGACCTGGGAGTTTCGCCGGATGAGGTGAAAACCTTCCCGGTTTACAAAGGAAAAGGATGTTCCATCTGCAATAATACAGGCTATAAAGGCCGGGTCGGACTCTATGAAGTAATGGCCATCAAAGAGGAGGTCAAAGAACTCATCCTGTCCCGTGCGTCAACCTCGGAAGTTAAGAAGGAAGCCATGCGTTTAGGGATGAAGACCCTCAGACAGAGCGGGATTATTAAGATTCGAGAAGGGTTGACCACGATCGAAGAAGTGCTCAGGTCGACCATGGACGACCGATGATCTTTAAAAAGTAAGAAGGAGAAGATGAAACATGATCGAATTACAGAAACTACTTGAACTCATGATAGAAAGGAGAGCCTCCGATTTACACATCACCACAGGCTCTCCTCCCCAGTGCAGGATCGATGGAAAGTTGATGCCCGTCGACTCAACCGTTCTCACTGCTCCTGACACGAAACGGATCTGTTACAGTGTGCTCACCGATGCACAGCGCCACAAGTTTGAGGAGGAGACAGAGCTGGACTTCTCCTTCGGCATCAAGGGTCTGAGCCGATTCCGAGGGAACATCTATATGCAGAGGGGAGCCGTGGCAGGAGCCTTCCGGGCCATCTCTTTCGACATTCTCAACTTTTCTGAACTGGGAATCCCTCCCATCGTCAACGAATTGATTAAAAAGCCCAAAGGCCTCGTATTGGTAACGGGCCCCACCGGCACCGGGAAGTCCACCACCCTTGCGGCCATGATCGACAAGATCAATAATGAGCAAAATGCGCATATTATTACGATCGAAGATCCAATCGAGTACCTCCATCGCCACAAAAATTGCATCGTCAATCAACGGGAGGTAAACTCCGACACTAAAAGCTTTACCGCTGCTCTACGGCACGTCCTCCGCCAGGATCCGGATATCATCCTCATCGGTGAGATGAGGGATCTGGAGACGATTCAAGCGGCCCTTCTGACCGCTGAAACAGGCCATCTCACCTTTGCCACACTGCACACGAACTCCTGCGTGGAGACGATCAACCGGATCATCGATGTCTTCCCGCCTCACCAGCAACAACAGGTGCGGACACAGCTCTCCTTTGTTCTTGAGGGAATCCTCTCCCAGCAGCTCCTCCCCAAATTAGGAGGGAAAGGCCGGGCCCTGGCCATGGAGGTCCTGATTCCGAACCCTGCCATCCGAAACCTGATCCGTGAGGACAAACTCCAGCAGGTCTATTCCCTGATGCAGGTCGGCCAGGCCAAATTCGGAATGCAGACGATGAACCAGGCCCTCCTCTCCCTTGTGGAGCGTCATTTTATCTCCCTGGAAGACGCCACGGAGCGTAGTCATAATCTCGATGAATTCCGTCAGATGTTATCCAACGCGGGCATTATGGGTGGGAAGAGAGAAAGACAGGCCAAGACAACCTAAATCGTAATCCCCTCTCCCCCCTTTAGTAAAGTGGGGGAGGGAGGATTTGGAAGGGTGAATTATGCCAATCTTTAAATGGGAAGGAAAGACACTGAAGGGATCGATGAAGAAGGGCGAGATGGAGGCTCCAAGCGAAGCCGCCATCCGCATCCATCTCAGGCAGCAAAGCATTATTCCCACAAAAATCGCAACCAAAGGAAAAGAATTCAAGATTTCCCTGCCAGGGGGGAAGAAGGTGAAACAGCGGAGTATCGCCATCTTCACCCGGCAACTGGCAACGATGATCGACGCCGGATTGCCTCTGGTTCAGTCGCTGGACATCCTCTCTTCCCAGCAGGATCATAAGGTCTTCAAAAATATCATCCGAGAGATCAGGGAGGATGTGGAAGGCGGCTCTACCTTTGCCGGAGCGCTCAAAAAGCACCCTTCCACCTTCGATGACCTCTATACAAACCTTGTCGTGGCGGGTGAGGAAGGAGGTATTCTCGACAATATCCTGAACCGACTGTCAAATTATATCGAAAAGGCGGAGGTCCTGAAAAAGAAGGTCAAATCCGCCATGATCTATCCCGTTATCATTATGTCGGTGGCCATCCTCGTCGTGATCATCCTGATGATCTTCGTCATCCCTGTCTTTGAGACGATATTCAAATCGGCAGGCCAGTCTCTTCCGCTCCCCACCCTCATCGTGCTCGCCATGAGCAAGATCATCAAAAAATATATCGTCGTCATCATCCCCGCAGCCATCCTTTTCGTCTTTCTTTTTAGAAAGTTTTACAAGACGGAGGCCGGAAAGACCCTGATCGATCGCTTCTTGCTGAAAGTGCCTGTTTTCGGAATGCTCCTCAAAAAAGTCGCTGTGGCCCGATTTGCCCGGACGCTGGGAACGCTGGTGAGCAGCGGCGTTCCCATCCTGGACGGGCTCCTTATTGTCTCGAAGACGGCTGGGAACAGGACCATTGAAACAGCCCTTATGAGTGCGAGAGCCAGCATCCGTGAGGGTGAAACCATTGCAGAGCCTCTGAGCCGGAGCAGTATCTTTCCACCCATGGTGACTCAGATGATCTCCGTTGGAGAATCAACAGGCGCCCTGGATTCCATGCTGACAAAAATTGCGGATTTCTATGACGACGAGGTCGATGTGGCCGTAAGCAATCTGACCTCCCTCCTCGAACCTTTCCTGATGGTCTTTCTCGGGATAGTGATAGGAGGGGTCGTCATTGCGATGTATCTGCCAATCTTTCAGATGGCCTCGGCCGTGAATTAACCCAGATGTTGCCACGGGGCGGGTTAACCTTTGGCATCTGGATCGTTTCGGATGATAGAGTCTTATGAATTCGAATCTAAACTTTCCTCCCGATGCCCAGCGAAAAATCCTCAAAAATGTGAAAGGGATGATGATCTGCCGGATCATCATCCTCACCCTTTTGCTGGCCATCGCCTATATCTTTCAGCTCTCCGAGAGGAAGTACTTCTTTATCTCCATGTCCAACCAGTTCTACTATTTCATCAGCCTCTTCTATCTTATAACAATCGTTTATGCCTTCCTTCTAAATCGGGTCAAAGACCTCCGCCGATTCACCTTTGTCCAGATGTTGATCGATCATCTCTTCATCGCCGGCCTCATTTACTACACCGGCGGTAAGGGAAGTTTCTTCCCGATTGCCTACATCTTCACGATCATCGGAAGCAGTATTCTCTTCTATAAACGGGGGGCCTTCTATTCGGCATCGCTCTCCACCTTTCTCTACGGCCTCATTTTGCTCCTTCAGCTTTACGAGTGGATACGTCCCCCCGGCCAGATCGTCACGCCTGAACCCAGCCAGGTCTTCTACTCCCTGATCACCTATCTGGCCGCCTATTATATCGTCGCGTTTTTGAGCAGCACGATCTCCGAGGAATTGAAAAAGAAGAAGAGCGAACTCATCCAGAAACAGGTCGATTACGATCAACTCGAAGCCTTCAACCGGAATATCATCCAGAGCCTCGACAGTGGACTGCTCACCATCAATCTCAATGGCAGGATCAATTTTCTCAACCGGACCGCAGAAAAGATCCTGAACCGGAGAGGAGAAGAATTGAAGAATATCTCCATCTATGACCTCTTCCCCGAGATTGCCGGGGTCCTCGAAGAGCTGAAAAGGAAGGCATCAGGCTTTTCTCCGGATTACCAGCGTTATGAAACCCTTCTCTCCGATGAGAACGGAGAAAAAATCTATCTCGGGTTCTCCATCTCTCCTCTGACCGACCCCGAAGGATCCGTGATCGGACATACCCTCATCTTTCAGGACATCACCCGTTTCAAGGAGATGGAAGATCAGATGAAACGATACGATCGGATGGCGGCTATCGGGGCCCTCGCCGCAGGGATGGCCCATGAGATCAGAAATCCCCTCGCCTCAATGAGCGGATCGATTCAGATGTTGAAATCGGAACTCTCTCTCGATCCGCAACAAGAACATCTGATGGCAATCACCCTCCGGGAGTCGGAGAGGCTTAACGCATTGATCACCGATTTCCTCCTTTTTGCCCATCCCCCTCAGTCCCATCAATCCACCTGGGAGATCGGAAAGATCCTTGACGAAACGGTTGAACTCTTCATTCACTCTCCGGCCTTTCACGAGGGGCTCCATATCACGAGGCCCGACGGAAATGGAGAAATTGAGGCGCTGGTCGACCCGGACCAGATGAGGCAGGTCTTCTGGAATCTTCTGATTAATGCGGCTCAAGCCATCCCAGAGGGTGGTGACATTCGGATTTGCATCGAAAGGACAAACGATACCTTCGGAGGAGGGCTTCCCTTCCACTCGCCGTCAAGAAGGCAAGATTGGGTGAAGATCATGATCGCCGATTCCGGGAATGGGATCGCCCCGCCGGAAAAGGAAAAAATCTTCGAACCCTTTTACACGACCAAAGAAGGAGGGACGGGATTGGGTCTCTCCATCGTCCATAAAATTATTGAAAACCATAACGGGGTGATCAAGGTGGAAAGTGATATCGGCAGGGGAGCCACCTTCACCGTCTATCTGCCTGCCGGATCAGATGTTAGCCAAACCGATTAAAACAGGGTAAAAAGAGAATGTTCAAGGATAAGATTTTGGTCGCCGATGATGAAAAAAGCATGAGGGAGTTTCTGGAAATCATGCTGAAAAAGGAGGGCTATAAGGTCACGCTCGCCTCTAACGGAGAAGAGGTGATGAAACTGATCGAAAAGGATATCTTTGACCTGGCCCTTGTGGACATCCGCATGCCCAGACAGGATGGGATCTCCGTCCTGAAAAGGATTAAATCGATCTCACCCGAAACGGTTGTGATCGTGATCACAGCTTATGCCTCTGCCGATACCGCCATTAAAGCGATGAAGGAAGGGGCTTACGATTACATTACGAAACCCTTTAAGATTGACGAGATCAAGCTGATCATCCAGAACGCCCTGGAAAAGAAACATCTCCAGAAGGAGAACCTCCTGCTCAAGCAGGTGGTCAGGGACCGGTACCATTTCGAAAATATCATCGGGCAGAGCTCCAAGATGCTGGAACTTTATGACCTTTTGGAGAAGGTTGCTCCCACCAAAACAAATATCCTGATCACCGGGGAGAGCGGAACCGGCAAGGAACTGGTCGCCAAAGCGATCCACTATAACAGTCCGCGCAAGGACAAACCCTTCGTCACCTTAAACTGCGGCGCCATCCCCGAATCTCTGATCGAAAGCGAACTCTTCGGCCACATGAGGGGAGCCTTTACCGATGCCATTTCAACCAAGAAGGGTTTGTTCGAGGTAGCTGACGAAGGAACCATCTTTCTTGATGAAATCAGCGAGCTCCCCCTGATGATGCAGGTCAAATTACTCCGTGTCTTGCAGGACGGGGAGTTCAAGCGGGTGGGAGGAACCGAGGACATCCGGGTCGATGTCCGGATCATCTCTGCGACCAATAAAAACCTTGAAGAAGCCGTCCGGGAAAAACAGTTTCGAGAGGATCTCTTTTACCGGCTCAATGTCATTCAGGTTAAAATCCCCTCTCTGAGGGAGCGTAAGGAAGACATCCCTCTTCTGACCAGCCATTTTTTAAAGAGATATTCGGAAGAACTTGGAAAGCAGATCTCACAGATATCTCCGGAAGCCCTCCGGGTCCTGGTCCAATATGACTATCCCGGCAATGTGAGGGAACTCCAGAATATTATCGAGAGGGCAATGGCCCTTGAAACCTCTCAGGAGTTGACGGCACAAAATCTCAGTTCTTATATCGAGGAACAACTTCCCAATAAGAAAAGGGCCCTCGATCTCGAAATCCCGAGCGAAGGGGTTGACCTTGAAAAGATCGTGGAGGATGTCGAAAGGACACTTTTGCTCAAGGCCCTCGACCGGACAAAGGGTATTAAAAAGAAGGCGGCCGAATTACTCCATATCAATTTCCGATCAATGCGATACCGGCTGGAAAAATACGGATTGAACCATAGCGACGAATCCTAACCCCATTGATCAGTCCGGCGCACCCAAGCTCACCCCCCTACCCTCCTCTGAGGAATTTCCCTGCGACGAAAATATTAGAATCCTTCACGAGGCACAACAATATAACTCGCTGTTAGAAGTTGTCTGCTTTCACCTAACTTGAAGCCTGTGACTGGTGGCTTGGGACTTGCTTAGTCTGAGCTATCAGCCATTAGCTATCAGCTATTTGGATATCTATTGACACATGAAGATGTAACCCTCCAACCCTTCACTGAGAACCGGGACAGTCCCGAACTCCCGGATCACAGCACCGTCCCTATTTTTATGTCATCCCTTATATTGTTGTTTGATCCCTTCCAATTTCTTCTTAACAACCAACCGAATCCGAGGGCTCGGGATCCTTTTGACCCAGTCATTAACTTTGGTGAAATTCAAAGCCCCCACCAACCTCAATTCCGGGAAAAAACCATATTGGCGCTTCTTATGGGCTGAAAGATACAAACAGTCCACCAAGGCCTTCTCGGGTTCAGCAATGAGAAAATTTCCTTCCCCGCGATACCAATCAAATCCAGCAAAAAAATCCGGGGCAATCCGATGAAGATGAAATACCCCTAACGCTGTCCGTAATGAAGCCGAATGGGCGGTTGAAGCCAGTGTAATCACCTGCGGGATTTGTTCCACGATGCCATAAAGATGGAGCGCGCTTAAAAAAGAAACATAAACTCTATTTTTGGGTTTCAAAAAAGGCGCCAAACTATAAGGGCTTATCTTTTGATCGGCTTCGACCCAGACCCCCCGGTAGACTTTGATAAGGAGACCCTGTTTGACGAGATAGTTGAGTGCCTGGGTAACCGCTGAGGCGGATTTGCCGGACAAACTGATTAATTCATGAGTTGTAAAAATCGGTCTCTTGAGCTGTTTGATATAGACCAAAATATTACGCTCAGGCTTCCTGGTCATTTTTGAAACTCCTCCAAGAAGTTCGCTGTTTTCAATTTCACTTCATCCCAGACGGCAGCTGAAGCATAAACCGCCTGGTCTTCCGGCGCCAGATACGCGAGGACCGTATCGCGAAACTGTTCAAATTCGATCGCAAAAATATTTTGATGAGCCTTCTTGAGCTTCCCGGCCTCGGGCCTGATTTTGGAAATTTTCGAAGACTCCACCTGCGGACTTAAAACAAAAAGATCAAAAATATCCCGCGGTTGAATAACTGTTCGTGTCGCCAAGGCATCAATTTTCTGGGTAACAGCGGCGGTGATGTCATAATGAGGAACCAGTAAGGGCGCCAATTTATAGGCCCGCAAGATCGGGTCGCGGACAGCCTGAACCACGATGTCTCCTTTAAAACCGCGGTGGGAGAATTCGACTTTGGTAAACAAATCCTCTCCGGCAATGGTAATCAAGTGGATTTTATAACGCTGAGTCGTTTGTGTCTGCTTGGCTTTAAGCATATCCGGCACAACAATCCTCTGAATTCCGAACCCTCGCAGGTTCTCGACAAATGGGCGAGCACCCAACGTGTCCAGCACAACCGTTTGAAGGGTCTCGATGGGGACTCTCTGAACATCGATGTCCATATCCTCTGAATAGCGGAAACTTTGAAAGAAAAACCTTAAGTTTGTCCCGCCTTTTACAGCATAAAATTCAGGCTTTATCCGTCGAGAAAACCAACGCAAAAACTCCAGATGAAAAAGCTCCCGTATTTGAAGGGCACTCACAATGTCCGGTTTCATAGTATGTAGTATAGCTTAGTTTTAACTAAATCTCAAGACATATTTTACATCATTATGGCTTCTTCTAATTCTGTGGACACATGACTTAATTCATTCGTAGATACGAGTGCCTGGTACGCAATTATCGATATTGAATTGAGTCGGTGGGCTTATGTTGCATTTGAACCAATGTCCCCATCTTTCGTCCCCACAAATCTTTACACCTGCCAAATTGACAACGTCCAAATTCTATTTGATAATTTTTCAACAAAATGATACAAAAGTTCTTAACATGAATCAGGAGGTCATTCAGATGAAACAAGTCACTCTCAAGGTCCTCTATAAGAAAGTAACCGATTTACAACGCGATGTGGCACAAATCAAAAAAACCTTGATCGAAGAGCCTGACTTGCGTGATGATTTTATTTTACGAATGGGGAAGATCGATCTCGAAAAGTCAATCCCTGTTGAAGATTTTGGCAAACGATACGGGTTGAAGTAATGTTTAAGCTTGCTATTAAAGAAGGGCTGGACAGGATGCTTAAGAGACTTCGGACGAAAGACAAGGAGATGCTCCGGCTGATTGAACGGAAAGTCAATGACATTCTCGCCGATCCATATCGTTTTAAACCTTTACGAAAGCCTATGCAAAACAAGCGCCGTGTTCACGTAGGAGGTCCTTTTGTTCTGATCTATGAAATAAACGAAAATGAGCGACTGGTAACTCTTCTCGATTTTGATCATCACGACAACATTTACAAGATTTAAACTTGCTCAGATGCTTGGTTAGCAACCTATTACGTGGACGCCATAAAGGGTAAAGATATCAATAATGGCCTTTCTCCTTCCAGCCCCTGGAAAACCAACGCAAAAACTTCAGATGAAAAAGCTCCCGTATTTGAAAGGCACTCACAATGTCCGGTTTCATAGTATGCAGTATAGCTTAGTTTTAACTAAATCTCGAGACATACATTACATCATTATGGTTTCTTCTAATTCTTGGGACACATGACTTAATTCATTCGTAGATACGAGTGCATGGTACGTAATTATCGATATTGAATTGAGGCGGTAGGCTTATGTTGCATTTGAACCAATGCCCCCCATCTTTGATTAAATCAACCAAATCAAACAGATAGATCAACGAGATAGACAAAATAATAGGTTGTCTTTGCCTCCCCTTTTTTATTTGCAAGGAACTTGACGATATACAATGTTTGTATGTATAATTGTTTATGGAGGTGATAGGATGAAAACCAGCACCGTCAATATCTCCTTTCAGAAGGACCTTCTTGATAGAATTGACCAGGTAGCCCACGAAGAATCCCGTTCACGATCTGAACTCATCCGTGAAGCAGCACGGACTTATATTGAGCGAAAAAAGAGATGGAAGGATATTTTCGCCTTCGGGGATAGACAGGTCATAAAACTGGGTCTCACCGAGAAAGATATTCAAGACGAAATCAGTATATTCAGAAATCAAACCAAACAGGTTTGACCTTGCCAAAAGCTGTCATTGATACCAATGTGTTGATCTCAGCGATCGTGTTTGGAGGAATCCCCCGCCAGATACTCGAAGAGGTGATTGCCGGAAGATTGGAGGTAGCAATTTCCAGGGAGATTCTCCATGAAATGCAAGGAATATTGTTGGGAAAAAAATTCAAATATCCGCAGGAAACGGTGAATGCCATTACAAGCGAATTAGCTACATTATGTGAGATCGTTTTACCTGTCCAACGGATTGATATTGTCCGTTCTGATCCTGCCAATAATCGAGTCATTGAGTGTGCTCTTGAAGCAAAGGCGCAATACATCATTACAGGCGATTCCCATCTCATCGAATTGAAGGAGGTTCATGGAATTTCAATTGTAACTCCAAGCGAGTTCCTTGCCATCAAAGCCGCTTATCGATAAATAAATAAAATTTTTAATCATAGATTTTCCTTTCTGTATTTCATAAGGTTGACCCGCATTTTCCCATTCTCTCGTCCTCCCACCCTCTCATTAACTCTTCTCCCATTATCTCTTTTCCTCATTATCTCATTCTCCCATTTTTCATTTATTGGAATGTATTTGATTGAATTTTAATAGGTTAGCCTGGTCCGACCCAGTACAACAGGTGCTCACCCCCGTTTTCT
>Ga0214473_10001463_pt1 | contig 31127 bp, 29 predicted proteins | sample RVTome_7_FD_203509 | JGI IMG/M metagenome (GOLD analysis project Ga0214473, IMG submission 203509) | Soil microbial communities from uranium-contaminated site in the Upper Colorado River Basin, Wyoming, United States - RVT98D197 | ecosystem: Environmental > Terrestrial > Soil > Contaminated >...
TCGCCCACCGGCGAGCGGCTGTATCGCTCGATCGAAGGCCGGGTCCACACGGAGCTGTCCCTGGCGGACGTGGCCTACGACGAGGCCTTCGCCTTCCGCGAGCTGGGCTCGGTCGACGACGCGATCCGGCTGCTCGACACCGGCTACCAGATCATCGAGCGCTTCGCGCCGAGCATGCTGCGCCTGCTGGGCGCCATGGCCACGTTCTCCCGCATGGTGTCGGCGATGGCCCCCGTGCATCCGCTGCACCCCAGGGACTTCAAGCTCGCGCAGCTGAGCAGCCTGGCCCAGCTGCACAGGCTGCTGCACCACTTCCTGGTCTCCACCTCGGAGCGCTTCCGGCTGCGGGTCTACGTGCTGGGGCGCAGCTTCGGGCTCGCGATGCGCTACCTGCTGCAGGCCACCCACCGGATCCTGGGCAACGAGCCGGCGACGCAGCGCGACTGGGAGCAGGTACAGGCGATCCGCCAGGACTTCCAGGTGCTGACCGACGAATCGCTCGCCAGCCTGCGCATCCTGCTCACGTCGCTGGGCGCCGAACGCCGCGAAGACGTGCTGCGCAGACTGAACTAGCGCATTCCGCTCCAGCGGAGCAGCACGCGCTCGATCTCGGGGCGCTGGCCCGGCACGCCTTGGGTCTCGCGCACGATGCCGACGCCCTGCGCGATCCACAGCACGGACTCGATCTGGCGCGTCCGCAACGCGCAGCGCCGCGCGAGGAAGCGCCCGGCCGGGACTCGCACCTCCTCCTCGGCTTCCACTTCCCAACCTTGCGGCGCTCCGGGGGCGGCCGGCCCGCGGCGGCCGATCGTCAAGGGCAGCGGCAGCGCGTCCTCGCCGGTCCACGGCGCCAGGCGGATCCAGCCCTCGTCGCGCTCCACCGGCCCGGGCGCCGGGTCGAAGCCGCCGGACTGGAAGACGAAGGGCCGGGCTCGGCTGCCGGTCACCTGGAAACGAGTGGTGTCCTCCTCGCTCGAGTCCAGGGAGCCGATGCGCTCGGTGTACGACTCGCGGTACTCCCACCAGGTCCCGGGAGCGAGGGGGATCGGGTTCAGGGCCGACGCGCTGCGCGCGACCCCGAGCACGACCTCGTACAGGATCCCAGTGGCGGAACGCAGCGTGGCCTCGCCAACGCGCTCGTCGTCCCCGTGGGCCGTGGCCACTTCCTGGGCCGTCGTGAGCAGCGGTGTGAAGCCATAGCACACGACACCCAGCGGCCGGAACAACACGCTCTCGGTGGCGCCCGTGGCCATGCGCGTGGTGACGGGGACGCCCGGGTGGTGGCGCGCCAGCGTGCCTTCGATGATCCGGAACAGCTCCGTGTCCGCCGGGCTCTCGGGCGCCTCGCGCACGGCTTTGGGGGCGGCAATCTCGACCGTTGGGTCGTCGATCACGCGGCGCAGCTCGGCCAGGAACTGCTGCGGATCCTCGCCGGGCAGCAGGCGCACGTCCAGCTCGGCTTCGGCCGTGCCGGGGATCACGTTGGTCTTGTAGCCGGCGCGGACCACGGTGATCGAGATCGAGTTGCGCAGCAGCGACGAGACGTTGCGGTCGTCGTACAGCGCGCGCGCCGTCTCGGGATCCTGCACCGCCCGCGCCAGGTCGCGGTACCACTCCGCGCGAGCAGGGCTCGCGCGCGGCGCCTGGTCCCGGAAGAAGCGCGCCACCGAGGGCAGCACTTTGAGCGGAGTCCGATGCTGCCGTATGCGGTCCAGGGCGCGGACCAACCGGTTGAGCGCCGAGTCCTCGATAGGCATCGAGGCGTGGCCTGGCGTGCCGCTGGTCCTGAGCGTCAGCCAAAAGGGCAGCTTTTGGCCGGTCTCGACCGCGAAGTACTCGATCGCCCCCCCCGCCCCGACGAGGTTCTCGCCGCCCTCGGTGATCAGGTATTCGGCCCGCGTCAGGCGCTCGCGCCAGGCCTCGGCGGACAGCGCGCGCAGCGCGCCCTCGAAATCCGACTCCTCGTCGGCGGTGGCCAGGAACAGCACGTCGCGGTCGAGCGGCACGCCTTCCCGCTTCAGGCGCACGAGCGCCAGCAGCTGCAGGATCCCCTCGGCCTTCATGTCCTGCGCGCCGCGTCCATAGATCAGCCCGTTCTCGAGCCGGCCGGAGAACGGCGGCACGGACCAGCGGGTCGGATCCGCAGGCACGACGTCCATGTGGTTCATCAGGATCAGCGCTCGCTTCGCGCCGCTGCCCCGGAGCGTCGCCAGCAAGTTCGCCCGACCCGGCTCGAACTCGTCCACCTCGACCGGAATGCCCTCGCGCTCGAGGACCCGGCGATAGAACTCCGCGGCGCGCAGCTCGTTTCCCGGTGGAACCGTCGTGTCGATCTGCAAGTACTCACGCAGCAGCTCGACGGCCAGCTCCTCGTAGGCCGCGGCCGAGGGCGGCGGCTCCGGGCCTCCTATCAGCACGGCCAGGGCCAGGACGAGCGTGGCGAGCGTCAGGCGCATCCAACCTCCGCGGAAGACGCGGCGCAGGATAGCACCGGTTGACAGAAGCGGTCCCGGCGGGCCATAAACGGCGCTCTGTTTCTTGGCTCGAGGTTCGGAAATGATCCGTCGCCTGCCGGCTCTCGTCTCGCTGCTCTGGCTGGTCCCGCCGGCCCAGGCCGAGCAGCCCCGCCCGCTCAAGGTGGACGACCTGTTCGCGCTCAAGGACGTCGGCGATCCCCGCGTCAGCCCCGAGGGCAGGTGGGTGGCCTACACCGTGACCAGCCTCGACCTGAAGAAGGACGAGTCCGACACGGACATCTACATGGTCCCGTTGAGCGGTGGGGAGCCGCTGCGGCTCACCGCCGGGAAAAAGCCCGAATCGCACCCGCGCTTCAGCCCGGACGGGAAATGGATCGCCTTTCTTTCCGGCCGGGAAGGAAAGAAGACGCAGGTCTCGTTGCTGCCGCGCCAGGGCGGCGAGGCCGTGAAGCTCACCGACTACCAGGCGAGCGTGTCGGATTTCGCCTGGTCGCCCGACAGCACGCGGCTCGCCCTCGTGGTCAAGGACGTGGACCCGGAGGACCAAGAGGACGACGAGGAGGAAAGCAACAAAGACGAGGACGAGGAAGATGCGGAGACGCCCAAGCCGATCCTGATCCGGCGGCTGCAGTTCAAGCGCGACTACGAGGGCTACCTGCGCGAGCTGCGCCGGCACGTTTACGTCTTCGACGTCGGCGGCAAGACCAGCCTCCAGGTCACGACGGGGCCTTACGACGACACCCAGCCGGCCTGGTCGCCCGACGGGAAGTGGATCGCCTTCACGAGCAACCGCTCGCCGGATCCCGACTCCAACGACAACTCGGACGTGTTCGTGGTGCCGGCGAAGGCCGGCGGCATCCCGCGTGCGCTCACCAGCGCGGCGGGCAACGACAGCGCCCCGAGCTTCAGCCCCGATGGCAGGAGCGTCGCCTACCTGGCCGGCGGCGACCCGAAGGACATCTGGTACGCGTCCAACCACGTGGCGGTCGTGCCATTCGAAGGCGGCGCGCCCCGTCCGCTGACACAGTCGCTCGACCGCAACGCCTGGACGCCGCGCTTCACCCCCGACGGCCGCGCGGTGCTGTTCCTGGTCGAGGACGGCGGCAACCAGCACCTGGCCCGCGTGCCGGCGGGGGGGGGCGCCGTCGAGCGGGTCGTCGCGGGCGAGCGTGAGATCCAGGCCTTCGACGTCGGGCCGAAGGGCGAGATCGCGATCCTCGAGAGCCAGCCGCACCTGCCCTCCGAGGTCTCGACGCTGACGCCGGCCGGCGTCAAGCGCCTCACGACGACCAACGACGCCGCGCTCAAGGGCATCCGCCTGGGCCGCGTGGAGCGCTTCGAGACGAAGAGCAAGGACGGGACCCCGATCCACGGCTTCCTGACGTTCCCACCGGACGCCACGGCCGGGACGAAGTTGCCGGCGATCCTGAGGATCCACGGCGGCCCGACCTCCCAGTACTCGACGGCCTTCGAGTTCCAGTGGCAGCTGCTGGCCGCGCAGGGCTACCTGGTGATCGCGGCCAACCCGCGGGGCTCCACCGGCTGGGGCCGCGACTTCGCCCGCGCGATCTGGGCCGACTGGGGCAACAAGGACTACGAGGACGTGATGGCCGCAGTCGACCATGCGGTAGCCGGCGGCTTCGCCGACCCCGAGCGGCTGGGCGTCGGCGGCTGGAGCTACGGCGGCATCTTGACCAACTACGTGATCACGAAGTCCACGCGCTTCAAGGCGGCGGCTTCCGGCGCCAGCATCTCGAACTACCTGGCCGGCTACGGCACCGACCACTATCAGTTCGAGTACGAGGCCGAGCTGGGCCTGCCCTGGAAGGCGCGCCAGCGCTGGCTCGACCTGTCGACGCCATTCTTCGAGATCGAGAAGGTGGTGACGCCGACGCTCTTTCTGTGCGGCGAGAAGGACATGAACGTGCCGCTGCTGAACACCGAGCAGATGTACCAGGCGCTGCGGCGCGTCGGGAAAGTGGACACCGAGATGGTGATCTACCCCGGCCAGTGGCACGGGATCGAGACGCCGAGCTACCAGAAGGACCGCTACGAGCGCTACATCGCCTGGTACGACAAGTACCTGAGGCCGGGAACGCTTGCGGCGGGCCGCAAGGCCGCGGCGACCTCGCTGCTGGGCACGCCGCTGCTGGCGCCGGAGATCCCGGAGGCGACGCGCCAGCGGCTCGAGGAGAACCTCGCCAAGGCCACTGCCGATTTCGTCAAGGACCCCGACGCCCCCGACGCCATCATCTGGCTCGGCCGGCGCCTGGCATACCTCGGGCGCTTCCAGGAGGCGATCGACGTCTTCTCGCGCGGCATCGAGAAGCACCCGAAGGACTTCCGTCTGTTGCGCCACCGCGGCCACCGCTACATCACGACTCGGCAGATCGACAAGGCGATCGCCGACCTGACGCGCGCGGCGCGGCTGATCGCGGGGGTGCCCGATCAGGTGGAGCCCGACGGCGACCCCAACCCGCGCAACATCCCGACGAGCACCTCGCACTTCAACATCTACTACCACCTCGGGCTGGCCCATTACCTGAAAGCCGACTTCGCGAGCGCGCTCGCGGCCTACCGCGAATGCATGAAGTTCTCCACCGGGAACAACGACAGCCTCACCGCGACGAGCGACTGGCTCTACATGACCTTGAGGCGCTTGGGACGAAACGACGAGGCCGCCAAGCTGCTCGAGCCGATCCACAAGGACATGGAGATCGTCGAGAACCACGTCTACCTGAACCGCCTGCTGATGTACAAGGGCGAGCGCTCCCCGGAAGAGCTGCTGCGCGCCGGTGGCGACGCCGTCGGCCTCGCCACCTACGGCTACGGCGTCGCCAACTGGTACCTCTACGGCGGCCAGCCCGACAAGGCGCACCAGATCTTCCGCAAGATCCTCACGACGCCGCAGTGGGCCGCCTTCGGGTTCATCGCGGCGGAGGCGGAGCAGGCACGGAAATAGGCCGGGCCGTCGAATATCTCACCACTGGCCATCACCGCGCCGACGCGTGATGGGTCTCACTGCGAAGGTCGGCCATGCGATCTATCCTGGGTGCGGGATCGGGCGTTTGCGGTCCCGTATAGCCGGTCGCGTACGGCGCGTCCTCCCGCCGCGGCCACCATGCTGGAAGGCAGAGCGCCAAATGGGCGTCGTCGCCGACCAATTCATAGCGCCGTTCATACCGTGTGGAGAACCGCCATGCGAACGCTCGCTCGTTCATTCGAAGGTCCGTTCGTCCTAGTCTTCCCGCTCCTGCCGACTCGACTCGCCCCGGGCTTGACCTTCTTCGCCGCGCGCATCCCCGGAGAGCTCGACAAGGACTAGCCCGCGGCGCCTGACGCCGCCCGTCGCGGCGGCCGACGGCGCAGCCGGCTACCGCACCAGGAAGAAGGTCGGTGTCCCCGCTCGCTCGGGCGGAGCTCCGCTCTGCGTGTGACGGTCGGGTTCTGGGTCACGCGCAGCGCAATGGCTACACCTCGGGAGGAACGTCATGAAGCTACGTTCTCTGCTGCTCGTTGCGCTCGTCGCTCCGCTCGTACCGCTCGTCGCCCTTCGAGCCGCCCAGGACACGACGGACGACAACCCGCACGGAGACGACAGCCTCGACTGCGGGCAGTGCCACACGGCCGAGCAGTGGACGCCGGTGGTGAAGCCGCCCGGCTTCCACCACGAGACGACCGGCTTCGCCCTCGAGGGCGCACACGGACAGGCGCGCTGCCGCGACTGCCACCGCACGCTGGTCTTCAGCCGCGTGGGGACGGCCTGCGCGGACTGCCACCGCGACGCCCACAAAGGGGAGCTGGGCTTCGCCTGCGAGGCCTGTCACGCGTCCGCAAGCTGGGCGAACCAGAGCCGGACCAGGGAGCGCCACGGCCGCACGCGCTTCCCGCTCACGGGCGTCCACGCGAACGTCGACTGCGAGAGCTGCCACCGGGGCCAGCGGCCGAACCAGTACGCGACGACGCCGACGGAGTGCGGCGAGTGCCACGCGCAGTCCTACCAGAGCGCGCGCAACCCCAACCACGTGGTGGGGAACTTCTCGCGGCGCTGCGAGTCGTGCCACTTACCCACGGGTTGGCGGCCGGCGACCGGTATCGACCACAGCCGGACCCGCTTCCCGCTGACCGGCGCGCACCAGGTCGTGACGTGCGCACGCTGCCATGCGGCCGGTCGCTACGCCGGCACGCCCACCGATTGCGTGTCGTGCCACAAGGCCGACTACGACGCGACCAGCAACCCCAACCACCGAGCGGGGCGTTTCCCCACGCAGTGCCAGGGCTGCCATTCCACGAGCGGCTGGAGGCCCGCCAGCAACGTCGACCACAGCAAGACCCGCTTCCCGTTGACCGGCGCGCACCAGGCCGTCGAGTGCTCGCGCTGCCACGTTGGGGGACGCTACGCGGGCACGACCACCGACTGCTATTCATGCCACCGGACGAGCTATGACGCCACCAGCAGCCCCAATCACCGCGCGGCCGGATTCCCGACGCAGTGCCAGAGCTGCCACACCACGAGCGCCTGGCGGCCCGCCAGCTTCGACCACAACAAGACGCGCTTCCCGTTGACCGGCGCGCACCGGCCGCTGGACTGCGGCCGCTGCCACCCTGGCGGCCGCTACTCGGGTACTCCGAGCGACTGCTACGCCTGCCACCAGTCGGACTACAACGCCACGAACAACCCCAACCACCGGGCTGCGGGCTTCCCGACACAGTGCCAGAGTTGCCACACCACCGGCGCTTGGCGGCCCGCCAGCTTCGATCACGACGCTCGCTACTTCCCGATCTACTCCGGCGCGCACCGCGGCAAGTGGTCGAGCTGCAACACCTGCCACGTGAGCCCGGGCAATTACAGGGTCTTCGAGTGCACCGGCTGCCACGAGCACGACAGGTCGCGCATGGATGGCAAACACGACGAGGTAGGCGGCTACAGCTACAACAGTGCCGCCTGCTACCGCTGCCACCCGCGCGGAACAGGGGACGACTGATGCGCCCGCTTCGATTCTCGTTCGCTTTCATGTTGCTGACGGTCTCGGCCGGCGCCGGCGAGGTCCATCTGGAGGTGAGGTTCCGATCCGCCTCCACCGTCTACCTCGCGGGCGGCAGCGCCGACGGCCTCGCCGCCGGCGACCGCCTCGCGGTCGTCGCCGGGAAGGAAACGATCGGCGAGCTGGAGGTCGATTTCGTGGCCGAGCATTCTTCCTCCTGCAAGGTGATCCGCGAGACGCGGCCGGTGAAGCGCGGGGACATGGCCGTGCTGTCAAAACCCGACGCGCCAGCGCTGGAGATCACCATCGTGGACTCGAAGCCGGGCGCGGAGCCGGCGGCCGCGCCTGTTCTGCCCGCCATTGCAGAAAGCTCGACGCCGCTGCCCTGGGCCCGCGCGCGCGGCGGCGCCTCCTTCGGCTGGTACAGGCTCTGGGACCGCACGCCGAGCGCCTTCGTTTTCGAGCAACGCACGGCGCGCGTCGACCTCGGCCTCTGGGACATCGCAGGGCGGCCGCTTCAGGTCAATGTGCGCGCGCGGAGTCGCCAGGATCTGCGGGCGCGCCCCTTCGGCCTCGAGCCGATCCCACGCGACGAGCGGCGCGACAGGCTTTACGAGCTGTCGCTGCGTTATGACCCGCCTGACGGCCGCTTCGCATTCGAGGCGGGCCGGCTCGGTGCGTCACCGCTGGGGATCGGCTACCTGGACGGCGTGCTGGGCGAGGTTCGCGGCGTCGGCTCGTTGCGCCTCGGTGGCTTCTTCGGCAACCGCGTGGAGGTCGATCGCGTCACGGGCTCCGCGCCGGGGCGCAAGTATGGCGGCTATCTGCGCCTGGCTGCGGGAGGAGCTTACTGGCCGGGGAGCTACGACGCCCTCCTCTTCGGCGCCCGCGAGCTGGCCGGCTCCGAGCCGAGTCGCGAATACGTCGGCTATCAAGGACGGCTCGGCTCGCGCCGGTTCAGCTTCTTCCAGTGGGTCGAGCTCGACCTGCTCCGCGGCTGGCGCGAGGTCGCCTCGGGCAGGCGGGGGCAGCTCTCGAACGTCTCGCTCGCCGCCTCCTATCGCTTCTCGCCGCGCGTGTCGGTTGCAGTCTCGTACGACCAGCGGCGCAACTACCCCACGGCCGAGACGCGCGACCTTCCCAGTATCCTTTTCGACACCTTCCTGCGCCAGGGCTTCCGCGCCAGCTTCGATGCTACGCGCGAGGCCGGGTTCGGGCTCTCAGGCTTCTTCGGCACGCGATTCAAGGACCAGTCCGCCGACACTGCCTATTCCTTCGGCGGCGGCCTGCGGCATCCGAACCTGCTGGCGAGCGGCCTTTCCGGCCACCTCGATGCCTCCGGCTTCACGAGCCGGACCACGCAAGGCTACCAGGCGAGCGCCCGACTCGGCCGCCTGATGCGGGGCGCGACGTTCGACGTCGGCTACGGCATCTCGGGCTATACGCTGCTGAGCCCCGGGGGCACGCTACGGCTCAACCACTGGCTCAGGTTCTCCGGCCGCGCCGAATTCCCGCGCGGCCTCTGGCTTTACGGCGAGGCCCAGTACGATCGAGGTGACGACGTGAGCGGCCCGCGCGGAGCGTTCGAAGTCGGCTATCGGTTCTGACGTCCTGGCGCCTGGTGTGGCCGGCGGGCGTTCGCGCTAGTCGGGCGTGGCGCGAGCCGTCCTCTTCCGGCGCTGGAGCGCGAGGATGACGAAGCCTGGGATCCCGAAGGCCAGATGCTCCAGCGGGCCCAGCAACAACTGAAGAGCCAGGGCCTGTCCCCAACCGGCGAAGACGTCGTAGTGCGTGCCGAGGCCGTAGGTCTTGGTGACCCACCAGAGCGCGACCACGGGAATCCTCGACAACCAGCCCAGGAACAGCATGGTGAGCGCCAGCAGCGCATATGGCCGAGCCTCAGCGACGAGCCGGAACCCGTAGTAGGCGCCCGCGAGGACGGCCACCCAGGTGATACCCAGCCAGAAAGTCACTGCGTCCGAGAGCCCGGCCCTCTCGGCGGAGTAGCGGGCGATCGTGACGGCGAGGGAAATGACGGCCGGCCAGGCGGCCAGCTTCAGGGCTCGGCTTGCCAGGTCGTCACGCATCGGCGCCCCTCTTCGCCGTCAACAGCGCTGGGTCGGGGCCCGGCCGGCTGTTGGTGCGGCGGGCCATTGTACGCCGTGAACCGCACCGGGACGCCAGACGGCCTGTTCTCGATGGCTGGCGGAGAGGGGGAATTCGAACCCCGGATACAGGCTTTAGTCCCGTATAACAGACCAGGAATCGTTTTTCACCCTGTTTTCGCGGCGATGAATTGCGACGAGTCGAGTCGCGTGGCGCTACGCGCCGCTTATACTTACTAGTATGACTCATCGCATCGGTCGTAAGGGGCAGGTCGTGATCCCAAAAGCGTTTCGGGCTGCCGTGAGCCTGGAGCCGGGAGACGAGGTCACCTTCTCGCGAGAGGGGAATGCCATCCGAGTTGAGCGCGTGGTCTCGCCCGATGCCTTGATGGGGCGGTTGGCCGGCCACCGTTTGGTGGAGGCGCTGGAGAAGGACCGTCAGGCCGAGCGACGGCGCTGATGGCCGGTCGCGCCCGGACCTACTGCCTCGATTCCTGGGCTGTCCTGCGGTTCCTCGAGGGCTCTTCCCCTGCCGCACGCCGGGTGCGACAGGTGATGAGGCTCGGGCGGCCGATCATGAGCTGGATCAACGTAGGCGAGGTGCACTACACGATCCACCGGGCGGCCGGCGCGGAGGAGGCGGAATCAACGCTCACTCTGCTCCGTCCAATGTTGGCGCTCGACACGGTGACACCCGAGCGCGTGTTGGCTGCTGCGCGCATCAAGGCGAACCCATCCCCTTGCGTACGGGGACGCCTTTGCAGTCGCCACGGCTGCGGCTCACAAGGCCGTCTTGCTCACCGGTGATCCAGAGATCACCGGGCGCTCGGTGGGGTGCCGGGTAGAGGATCTCCGGAAGTAGCGAGCCGTTCGGGCTCGACTCTCCGTGAGAAGCAAGGCGGGCTTCGGGATCGAAACGCACCGATGCGGGGAGAGTCTTGAGAGCTATCGCAGGGCTCTGAGCGAGCGCCGCAGCCCGGCAAGCTCCTCGCTCGACGGGGACCGCCCGCCGAAGGAGGCGCGGTAGTAGGACTCGACGACCAGGAGGCTCGTCGAGCGCTCCTCGGGGGACAGAACCCCCGCTGGGATGCCGTCGAGATGCTCGCGAAGGCCACAGGAGGCTGGGCGCGGACGGCCACGGCGGCGCCAGTGTTTCTCGAGCTTCCCGAGCGCGGCGTTGAGATCGGCAGGCACCGGAGCGCTCGCCGCAGCAGCGGCCACCATGGGTCGACGCCGGCGTCGGCGACGCAAACGGAGGCCGGCACCAAGAAGTGCCGAGATAGCCAGGACAGCCGCGATGAGGACCGGCTGTTCCCGAACTACGTTCCAGACGCGCCGCGCCGCCCGGGCCACCGATGCCGTGAGCCGCGGCCAAGTGCCTTGTTGGAACCGGGCCCAAGCCTCGCTCCAGCGGGCCTGCAGGGCCTCCCACCGATCCGAGAGGGCGCCTCGCGGTTCGTCGGCGTGGGTCAGCGCGTAGCCATCCGGCGGAGTCGGGTCTTGCTCGACCCAGCCTTCGCCACTGAGGTAAGCATCGACCCACGCGTGGGCGTCGGACTCGCGGACCACGTAGTGGCCCAAGACCTGGCTCTCGGGACGCACGGCCACGCCCTTTACGTATCGGGAAGGAATTCCCTGGAGGCGTAGCAGCACGATGGCGGCCGAGGCGAAATACTCACAGTAGCCGGCCTTCTTCTCGAAGAGGAATTCCGCGAGAGGGTCCCCACTCCTGAACCGCCCGACATCGAGCGTGTAGCGGTAGCCCGACCGCAGATGGGCCACGGTACGAGCGACGACCTCGCGGTTGGATCGGGCGCCGGAACGCAGTGCTTCAGCCAGGCGGCGGACGCGAGGGTCGAGGCGAGCGGGCAGCGCCAGGTCTGCCGCTTCCGTTTCGGAGCGGGCCGGCCCCCCGCCGCTGGCGACGCCGTAGAGACGCGCGACGCCTTCCTCGGCTGCGACACGCCCGAGGTTGTCGATCGTCAGCTTCTCTCCCGGCCAGGCAAGAACCACGGGGCTGGCTGGCGTGAGGACCCCCCAGCCGTCGTCGAAGGAGAGAGCCGACAGGATTTTCGTTTCAATGGAGGTCCCAGCGGTCCGGGGAAGGTCGACCGCGAACAACCGACTCGGAATGCTCTCGAGCAACGGACCCGGCGACCACCCTCCGATCGGCCATTGGTCCAGGGCATCCACCTCACGCGGCTCCTGATGCCCAGCCGCCCACCTTCGTCCATCGAAGTGCGTGAGAACCTGCATCCGAAGGAGCTGGGGCGACGTCGTCCAGACACGGGCCACGATCCGGCGTGATTGCGCGAGGCTCTCGACCTCGCCGAGCTCCGAGCGATCCGAGAGCCCGGTTCGGCCCTCGGCGTAGGCGCGTGCCATGAACTCCTGGACGTGCGGCTGGGCTACGGGCAGGAACCAGAGAATTGCCCAGACGAGACCGCCCGCGGCGGCGACCGAAAACGCGAGGGGCAGACCGAACCGTCGTGGACCGCCGCTGACTAGCGCGTACGTCCAGAGTGCAGCGCATGAAAGGCAGGCGAGGGGAATGAACGAAGCCCTGAAGGTGTGCTCCATTCCGGCTGCAACCAGCAGCCCGATGATCGCGGGGAGGGCGCCTGCCTCAGCGCGCCAGGCACGCCTCCCGGAGAGGAAGAGCATCGCCAGCAATGCCAGCACGCCTCCCACGACAGCACCACCCTGCCGGCCCAAGTCTGCACGCACCAGAGGAAACTGCCGCGAGAAGAGGAGCAATGCACCGGTCAGGCCGAGCATGATGCGCAGGACCAGGAGAGTCGGTCGGACGAGTCGGGCGGGCACGCGCTCCCATCGGACGGCCAGCGAGACCGCTGATAGCCCCACGGACAGGAGGGCCGGGAGCCACTTGAGCGATGGTTCCGTTACAGGAAAATAGGCGAGCAAGTACGAGGCGAGCGCCGCTCCCAAGGCGGCGGCTACCGCGACTTCTTCCCCGCGCCGAGCGGTCATGCGGGCGATCCGCCCCCTTTCGCGGTCGCGCCCGACAAACCGCCACCGGCTGGCGTCGGCGCGGCCTCGTCGGCCAGAATGCGGCGCTCGATCTCGTCGGGTGTCACGCGCGTGATCGTTCTCAACTCCTCGCTCACGCCATCGTAACGACGCCGAGTGCGCCCCTCCCGCACGAGGAGGACGAGCAGAGCCACACCCAGGCTCCCGATGCGCCGAAGGAACGTCTCCCGCCTTTCGTCCCAGTCCAGGACGACGGCGACCACGGTCGTGAGCCGGGCGAGCCGTTCGGCCAAAGGAGCTGCCACGACCTCGAATGGCGGTTCGTGACATGGCTCCAGGCAGGCTAGGACGTCGAGAACGTTATCGAGGTAACCCAGGCTACGACCCGCGCTTACCTCGTAGAGGTCCGGACCAGCAGCGAAGACGTCCACGACCTCCTCGCGCCGGCTCATGTAGTCGGCGATCGAGGCCAACTGCGAGATCGCGGCTTCGAAGGCTCGCCGCTCCGCCGGGCTTGGCCGTCGGGGCAAGTAGGTGTCGAGCACGAGCGCGACGCGCGAGAAGTACTCCTCCTGGTGTTCCTTCACCACGGGCTCGCCCCGGCGCGCCCAGGAACGCCAATGAATCCGTCGCAGCGGATCTCCGTCACGGTACTCACGAGTCCCGACGAACTCGGTGGAATCCCCGAGGCTCGAGGCCAGCGGGATGCCGCCCGGCTGATAGCGCCGGCCCGGCGGCAGCGGTAAGGAGTCAAGGGTGTAAAACCGCGGGTAGGAGAGGACGACCCGGCCCGGCTCGATAACCCGAGCCGTCGACAGGAGCCCGAAGGGGTCTGTCGTGCCGACCCCAAGCGGAGGAAGCGTGTACCGGCCACGACGGTCGGCCCGGACGTCGAGGGATATCTCGGCAGGCTGAGCGGCTCGGCACCAGAGATACGCTTCGGCGGGCTCGAAGCGCAGCCCCTGCGACCCGCCGGCTCCCCACCCCCAACCCGCGACGAGCGAGCCGGCCCCCCGCGTCCCTTCAGCTGAGACCTCCAACCGCACGGATACCGGACGGCCCGCGGTCAGCCGAGCCGGGAGGCCCGCACGGATCTGCAGTCGCGGTGGTCGTCGCATCGCGAGGAGGAGCGCGACGAGGAGCGGGCCGGCGGCCAGCGCGAACAAGACGTAGGCCAGCGCTTGTTGGGTGTCGAGGCCCACGAAACCGACTGCCAGCGCCAACCACAGCACGTACCGCCCCCGTGCCGTGAGCCGCTCACCGTAAGTTCGAAGGAGGGCCGTGACGGCGGAAGAGGACTCGAGCGTGCGTGCGAAAAGGCTCGCGTCCGTCACTTCGGCACTTCTGCACTCACCGTTCGGCAGCCCCTTCCCAGACGCCGCATCCACGCCCCGTCGCAACGGGTCTCCTGCGCGCGTGGGTGAGGGCGTCCTTCTTCCCCCCCTGCGCCACGGCACAAACATCGCGGTCAACCGGCGAAGCTGGCCTCACTCCCGCACGCCTGGTCCGCAACTGGCCTGTGCTGCGACTTCTCACGCTCCGGGAACTCTCCATTTGTCAATTGCGTTACGCGGCACCTTGCAGTCGTGACGAGGTGTGTGTACGCGGAGCTGCTTACCCGGTGCGTACTCCACCGAGATGGCTTGACCTCCATGGGCAGAAAGGTCAAGCAGGGCCTTGAGTTCGACTGGCTCCACGAGCGCGATCTCACCTTCAGTTGAGCCCTTCGCCCTTCCGCAGACCAGAGCCAAGAAAGTAACCGGATGCTTTGCCAGACTCGCGACCTCCGCAGGAGGGAACGTGAAAAGCCATTTCAACGAGCCTGGCGAGCGCTTGGACGGCTTGCCAGCCGTGGCGTACTTGATGTGCAGGACCACGTCCATGTTGACGCGGTAGGAGCCCCAGGCATCCGTATGATCTTTCTCGACGAGCCGCAGCGTCGGCTTGGGATCGGTTCGCATGATCTTGGTGAGCACCGCGCCGTGGTACAGCTCGAAGTCCTGTATCGGCATGACTTGGCCCTCTCTGCCGCATCAGAGTCCGCAAGCGCCCGATTGTTTCTTCCTGCCCGAGCGCGTGGCGGCATCGCGCGATCGGACCCTAGCAGGACGCCCGCCGACATAACCCTGTCTCGCCAGCTCCTTCCGGGTTTTCTTCTCGACGTTCCCCCAGCGGCCGCGCGTTCATCAGATCGCAGCCGGGACTGAGGCCAGGACTTGTTGGACCACGGACTCCTTGGACACGCCCTCGTAGCGGGCCTTGGTCTCGAGTCCCAGGCGATGCGCCAGCACGGCGACCGCCTCCGCTTTCACGTCTTCAGGGATCGCGTAGTCCCGCCCGGACAGGAGTGCTCGGGCCTGCCCAGCGCGGACAAGGGTCAGGGTTCCGCGGGGCGAGCAGCCGAGCTGGATCGAGGGGTGTCGCCGCGTGGCCTCGGCAAGGGCCACGACGTATCCGGCGAGGCGGCGTTCCACTCGAACAGCCCGCACCGCTGACTGCAACTCGAGGACGGCCCGGCCGTCGAGGACCGGCTTGACGTCCTCGAGCGGATGTCGCTCGAACTGGCTGAAGACCACCTCCACCTCCTGGGCCGCGGTGGGATATCCGAGGCTGATGCGCAGTCCGAAACGGTCGAGCTGTGCCTCGGGCAGCGGATACGTGCCATGAAACTCGACGGGATTCTGGGTGGCGATCACGAGGAAAGGCGAGGGTAGGATCCGGGTCACGCCCTCGATCGACACCTGCTGTTCGCTCATCGCCTCGAGCAGCGCCGATTGCGTGCGAGGCGAAGCGCGGTTGATCTCGTCGGCGAGCAGCACGTGGGTGAAGATCGGGCCTTGCCTGAAGTCGAACGAGCCGTCCTTCGGGTTGTAGACGGAGCACCCGAGGATATCGGTGGGCAGGAGGTCCGGCGTGAACTGCGCGCGCTTGAAGTCGCCGGCAAAGGAACGTGCCAGCGCCTTGGCCAGCGTCGTCTTGCCCACACCGGGTACGTCTTCGAGCAGCAAATGGCTTCCGCTCAGGAGCGCGACGATCACGTGATCGATGGCTTCGGCCTTTCCAAGGATCACGGTCTCGAGCTGGGCCTTGAGGTCGCGCAGGCGCTGGGCATGCCCGCTCATTGGATCTGGCCTCCGGGCCCTACGCGGTAAGTCCGCTCGATGACAGTCAGGCGGGCTTCGACAGCGAAGAGACTGCTTGAATCGAGCGAAAGAGGTTCCACGTCGGGCGGAAAGACGATGAGGCGCACGCGGTGCGCACCCGGAACCAGCGTTGCCGTGGCTTCGGTGCTTGTCCCGGGCGCTACCGCCGAGCTGGCGCCCGGAGACGGGAAGATTTGATCGAAAGCCCCGTCGGGCCTTCTCTCGACAACCACGACACGCGCGTCCCTTCCCACAGTGAAGCGGAACCGGGGAGGGTCGCCTTCGAGGGTAGCGGGAAGGGTGACATTGGGCCGGAGCGCAAACAGTGCCTCCCGCAGATCGCTCGACCGCGCAGCCTCCCGGGGACCCGGAATCGGCGGAGCGACGATCTGCCAGCCGATGACGGCTGCCAGCACCACGCCGGCCACGGCAGCGAGGTGTCCCAGGGTGGCGGGTTGACGGAACCACGCCTGAAGCCGATCCGCTAGCGTCTGCTGCTCCAGCGCAGCAAGGAGTTCACGGCGTGCGGCAGTGTCCCGAAGAAGTTCCCTTAGAGGTTCCTCATCGACGAGGGCATCGAAGACCTCCTGGTCCTCGCAAGCCGCTTCGAAGAGCAGCCGCCGCTCCTCGTCGTCGAGTGTTTCGGTGGCGTAGCCGCCGATCAAGCCTTTGGCCGGCTTCTTCATCGGTACAGCTCCCAGAACGGACCGAGGTCACGGCGGAGCTTCTTTCGGCAACGGAGGTCCCAGGAGTAGACGGTATTGACTGAATCAGCCCCAAGGAATTCTGCGATTTCCCGAAAACTCCGGCCTTCGAGCTTCAACTGGAAGACGTCGCGGCAGCGTCCGCGAAGGCGGCGGAAGGCCGCCGCGAGGTGTTCCAAGAGTTGGGCGCTGACAGCAAGCGCCTCCGGGTCGGGAGCAGGATCGTGTAGCCCCGCGTCCTCAATCGCGATGGCAGTGCTTTCGCCGCGGCGCCTCTCCTTCCGCCAGAGGGCGCTCATCTTGAAGTGGAGGATCTGAACAGCGAGCGGGACGAGCTCGTCGAGCGTCTGTGCACTGGCGTATTTGGTGGCGATCAGCAGGAGGGCGTCCTGTACCAGGTCTTCGGCCACTTCTGGCCGGACACGGGACCGGGCGAAGGCCAGCATGCGGCTGCGGAGCGCGGTCAAGACCGCCTCCCGCGACGGTGTGTCTGGGGGGTCCGACATCTGGCGCTGAATATACAGCAGCAACATTGGGCCTTCGTCAGGGGAATGCCGCGAGACCCGCGGATCCTTGCGGGCGTAGTCCGTTCTTGTTGGGAGCAAACGCCAGGCGCAAGGAAGGCCGTCTTCCCGGCATTCTCTCGGCGAAGGGGCGGCCGATAGCCGTTCCACGAAAGCGGGAGGGATCCCGCTCCAGGAGGTGCAGTGAAAACCCTTCATTCACGGACGAGTACCTGCCTCGATTGCCGTCAGCATCGCTGCCTGTACCGCAATCGCTGGGGAGTCGTTCGGAGGGATCGGGACCACACGCTTTGCTTCCGCTGCTTCCGCAGCCTCCGAGATGCTTCCCGCGCCCACGCCTTGGCCGAATCGTTGACGCCAACGGTGTTGTGATACTCGCTTGGAGCCGAGGCTCGCACGCGTCGAAGCGGGCTCTCCGCACGACTCTGGCGGCCTCGAACCGGAGCAGCGTACTTGAAGCAGCCCTGAGACGCTTCTGCCTTGCGGCCGGCCTGGTCGTGCTGCTGGTCGGCCTGTTCCTGGTCGTCTGGCCAGTACTGGACTCGATGCCTTTTCCCGGGAGCAGTCAGCAGTTCTTCTTCGAGCTTTGGATTCCCGGCATCCCCCTTACCTGGGCTGGCCTGTGGCTGCTCAGACGCGGGCGGAACGAGGAGCGGCGGCGGCGGCGCGGACGGCCTGGTTTCGCGGATGCCTGAGGGCGTGGTGCGCCGCATCTACGACGGGAGCGGCCTTGCCCGCGCGCGGCAAGCTCGGGCTGCGTGTCATCGGCACCGACGACGGCCACGCCGAGCACAGGGCAGGGTGAACCCTCGGCTCCTTGGCCGCAGGCTCTACTTGCCCTACTTCGAAGAACTTGGCGGAGAGGGGGGGATTCGAACCCCCGATACAGGCTTTAGTCCCGTATAACAGATTAGCAATCTGCCCTGTTCAGCCACTCCAGCACCTCTCCGCAACGACTTACGGGCATCACTAGAAGTCGTAGTGACCAAGTAGTGACCCTGGAGGACTCTAGGTGAGGATACCATGGCCAGAGTGGGCAGGGGGAGGAAGGCGGTGTCGGTTGCAGGGCGGAGGACGTGTGTATTGTGTATAATCGGTGCACTTGGGAAAGAACAAGAAGACCCCCGCGGAGCTCCAGGCGGAAAACCGCCTGCTCCGCAACGTCAAGATTTCCCTAGGAGTAACATCTTTCCTTAGTGCGTTGGTAAGATGGACGGGGGTAGTGCTGATTGCCCGCTACGGGTACCTCACCGTAAACGCCTTGGCGGGACAGAGGACGGTGGCGGACATCGGGATTAGCATGCTCGCTGATGTTCGGATCAGCGAGGCTCTAGCGTGGCTCCTAGCAGGCGGCGGGATCGTCTATGGGAGGCAGCAGCGAAACCTCCGCAAGAGCTCGATTGAGCGACTACACGAGAGGAACAAATCGCTAGAGAAGGTGATCGACCCCGCACGAACCTCGAGCAATCTCACCACTCGTGGTGACACGAGACCGGAGGATCAAATATGACACCACTCGTAACCGCCCTTTCGTCGCTCGTGTCCTTGATGGGGCTCTGGTACCTGCTTGTCTGGCTCCTCAGGGACTATCGCGTCGATAGGTTCCGGCAGGAGACCTTTGCGCTCAGAGATGCCTTCTTCGATGAGGCTTTGGCTCAGAGAATCGACTTCAATCACCCAGCCTATGGGCTGATGCGCATGCTCATGAATGGGTTCATCCGCTTTGGCCACCGGCTCACCATGGCGCAGGTCCTGCTGGTCGACGTACTGGTTCCCGACGCTTTGCTGCGCGAGACATCCTCCCTGTCTTTCGCGGCCCGCTGGGACCGTGCCACTGCAGATCTTCCTGGGCCAGCTCGGACGATGGTGGAGGACTACCGACTCCGGCTCAACATCATCGTGCTTCAGCATCTGATCCTCTCGCCCGTCGTGTTCGTCACTCTGGCGCCTTTCGTGGCAGCTCGCCTGGCCAAGTTGTACGTCGCGAGACTGTTGGCGGCCTTCAAGAGACCGATTCAAGAGATTGATACGATCGCGGTAACTCTCGGCGCCTCAGCCTAAGAAAAGAAGGGCGCCCACGCGGGCGCCCCGTGTCCGTCTCCGTCCTCGTGCTCGCCTACGCCGCGCGCCGCGCGCCCCGTGATGTCAGCTCGGGGGCCTTCCCCAGGTACTCGTACTTCTCGCCGAAAAACTCGGACAGCTCCCAGCCCCTGTCCGGGGTCCAGATCGGGACCCACCAATCCCCGTTACGGTTCTGCACGGGTACGGGTACGCCCGCCGGCCAGGCCGTGCGGGTCACGCGGGACGCCGTGCGTCCCGTCGCCTGCGTTGCCATGATCCCTCCCTAAAACCGCAGCTCCGACGCTGCGTGCGCTAATTTGCCACTCTGTGGCAAATGCTGTCAAGCGCTAGGCAACGCTGGAGCGCACGACAGGGAACGGATGCGGGATTCGGGAACGCGCAGGACGCGCCAGGAGCGACGATCCGAGAGACGCTCAGGGAATCCATCGGCCGCGGCTGCGATCGCCCCGCTGCGCCCCGCGCGCGGTCTGTGCGTTCTACTTCCGGGGCTTGCGGGCGCGGCGGTAGGGTCGGGCGGGCTTGTCGAACCCGTGAGCCTTGCAGCTCGGGCAGCGCGTCGGGGCGTCGTCCCCGAGCGTGGTCCAAGCGTGGCCGCAGCGCTCGCAGCGGCAGGACCACGACCAGGTGAGCTTCTTGCGCCTGCGGACAGTCACCGGCGCCATGCTACCCCGAGTCGGCCCAGAATCCCTGCCAGCCGCAGCGACCGCGCCAGCGCTCCAGCAGCCGCGCTGCTCCAGTGATCGCGTCTTCGCGAGTCGGCCAGATGTCATGCCAGACCACGTCCGGCAGGTAGCTTGGCGGCGGCGTCCAGGTATGGGCGTCGCCGAGCACGACCTTGACTCTTGGGTCCGCGCACGCGTGCGGAGCGACGAGCTGGACAACTTCGGGGCTCAGCTCCACGACGGTCACTCGCATCACGTCCGGCAGCCGGAGAACCGCGCGAACCGCCAGGCCGAGCCCTAGCCCGTGGATCAGTACATCGCCGCGAGCTTCGCGCACGAGCGGCAGCAGCCCGATCTTCTCGTCAACGCTGTCCGTCATCCAGTGCTGCGGCTCGCCCGCTGCGTTGTAACGCATCAAACGCGTGAGCCAGCATGGACCGATCAGCAGCTTGCGCAGCGGCGGATTGGCCAGCCGGACTATCCTGGCCGACCGCACCCATCGGCGGTCAACATGCCACGGGCCGCGTTGTCCTGGCGGAATGTTCGCTCCCGGCACGAGGCGCGTGGCCTCGCGGACGCCAGAATCCAGCGTCGGTACAAAGTACATTCCCAAGCGCGCTGCCGCCGCCTGGCGCCTCGCCAACCCGCGGCGAAAGTTGGCACGCATCACTCTAGGCGGGCGGGGTCGAGTCAGTCGATGATCGCGGAGGGCAGGCTCTCGGGCGCGCTCGGGTAGCTCAGGCCGTACAGGAGATAGAACCCGCAGCCGAGCTGCGCGTTCGTCCCCACGTCCGAGCAGCGCATCCGCACGCAGTCGAACCCGTTGGCGACGTCCACCTCGGCGGCCGAGATCTGGAACACGTAGACGGCCTGGCTCTGCGCGCTCGGGTCGCCGGGCGCGTAGCTCGCCGCGGCGGTCTGTTCCACCTTCGCCCACGCTCCGACCGCGGCGAGGTCCGCACCCTCTTTTTCGTAGACCGTGGCGATGCTCGCGAGGTCCTTGGCGTTGGCGCCGCTCACGTCCTGCGCCTGTTGAAACGAAATCGTCGGATCGTCATTGTCGGTCCCGGCCGCCTTGAACAGCACGCACACGACGCCGGCCGCGTTCTTCAAGCTGATCCAGTCGCCGTCACGCGCCGTCTGGAGGTCCAGCGGCACGAAGGCTGGCACGAGGTCGAAGGCTGCTCCCAGTGGCTTCATTGCTTACCTCGCTTCGAGCACGACGTATGGCGAAACCGTCGTGCTGCCTTCGACCAGCGTCCGGGCCTTGTCCCACACGGGCCGCGCGTCGCCGCGGAACTTCCCGCGGATCGCGAGCCGGTCCGAGCTGAAGAACGCGTGTTCGCTGCGGTCGATCGTGATGCCGCGGCGCACGCCAACCGCGAGCTGCGACGGGTCGCACAGGATCACGTCGCCCTTCGTCCCGAGGACCTTGACGCGCGAGGTCACGAGCACAGGGCGCCCGAGCAGCATGTAGCCGCTCACGCCTCCGGCCTCGAAGGCGGCGCGCGGCTGCGTGCCGCCCGTACCGATCGCCAGCGACATCGAGAGCGCTTGCGGAAGGACTGTCGGATGCATCAGCCACCAGGAGCGCTCGTGCGCGCCCGGCGCGAGCCTGCTCCACATTTTCACGGTGTTTTCCCATTTGAATGTGCTGGCCGGCTGTCCGCCTTCCTTGCTCACCGTGATGGTCGCCGCGCTGTTGAGGATCCCGAGCGGGTTGCCGGCGCCGGTCCCCGAGAGCACGGCGCGATCGAACCGCTTGCCGATCGCCCGAGATAGGGCGCCCTCGAGCGCCATGACGTAGCCGGGCGAATCTTCGGCCAACTCATTCGAGGCTGCCGCGAGTACCAGCAGCTTGCGGGCCTTGAGCGTGACTTGGCGGAACTTCACCGTCTGCGCACTCGCCTCGGACGCTTCGTCCGTCCACGCGGCTTTGATGGTGGCCTCGGCGTCGTCCGTCTCGTCCGAGTCGTCGAACGCGTTGACGACCAGCTCGTCCGAAGCCATCGTCTCCAGGCGGGCGCCGATCCGCAGCCACACGCTCGCCTCGACGGCGCGCGTGAAGATCCCGAGCGATACCTCGGGCGTCACCAAGAAACCGCCGTCACTCGGCACACCTTCGGTCGCGGTCGCGGCCAGGACCGCGGGATGCAGCGGCATTCCGCCGAGCGCCGCTGCGACCACGCCGCGCCAGTTCTGCTCGCGCTGCTCCGGATCGGTCGACGCCTGCGGATAGAGGCGCGCCAGTGCGGCCCGCGTACGGGTCGGCAGTGGCGGAAGCGAGCTGACGGCCGGCGCGTCCTCTCCCGCGTCCCCATTCGTGGGCGGGCGATATGGCAGTCCGAGGCTCGTGTAGCCGGTTGCGGCGGCCTTCGCCGCGGCCTTCGCGTCCATTGCGTCAAGGCGCTTCTGCTCGTCGAGCACGGCCTGTTCCAGCTTGGGAATCAGTGCCGCGAGCTGCTCGCTCCGCTTTCGCTCGTCGTCTCCGAGCTTGTGGCCTTCGGCCTGCTTGGCGAGCAGCGCGCGCCACTCGTTGCGATGGTCCAGCAGCTTTTGCTTCGCTTCGTTGATCGGGTCCGCCACGATTGCCTCCCTCAGTGCGCCACGGCCGGCGCGTCGGCGATCCCGCCCAGGGCGAGCGCTCGGGACAGGTCCTGGCCCTCGCTGGCGAGCAACACCTTGACGCTGCCGCTCACGAGGTCCATCGACACGACGAAGCCGCCGCGGCGCTCAGCCGCGGCGACAGCGATCGCCTCCTCTGCGCTCTCCGGTCCGAGCAGCGTGAGCACGGCGCCCAGGATCTCGTCCACCGTCTCGGACAAGCCCGGCACGTGCTCGCCGCCGATCCGGTCCACCTCCACGTACCGCGGCATGCCCAGCACCACGACGCGCAGCAGGCTCGGATGCGCTTGGACGAACACGCCGGCATGCAAGCGCCGGCCGTTCACTTCCACGCGGCCAGCGAGCAGCGCGTCCGCGTCCACGGGAGCGTCGAAGCCCGCGAAGTCGAGCTGCTCGAGCATGCCCCGCACGACCGGCTCCACGAGCCCGGCCAGGCGCTCGCGCACCTCGGTCGAGACGAGCGGGCGCCCGCCCAGGTCCAAGCTACGCACGCCGGCCGGGCCCCAGCCCCTTGCGCGCTGCCGCGGCGTCCACGAGCTCCGCGATCACAGCGGATGCGCTCGGCCGGCCGCCGGCCTCGAGGGCCTTGTGTTCCGCGAGCGCGCGCAGCGCCCGCCAGATGCGCTCCGGGATCCGGATCGTCGTCTGCATCGTGGTCTCACGTTCCATGGACTGAGTATACCATGAACTATTCCAGGGTTGTCAAGCCCCAGGCGCCGGCTTGAACGTGACGCCGTGTTTCGCCCGGCTCGCCGGCGTCATGAAGTACTGCTCCAGGTACTCCAGGAGCAGCCGTTGCGTGTCCAGCATCGCGGCGTAGGCTCCGCTCGTGGTCGCCTTCTCGAGCCCCATCTCGTCCACCAGCTCGTCGAGCCGGCGCACCTCATAGCCCAGCTCGCAGACCCGCGCGAAGCCTTCAGCCGTGATCTCGTCCAGCCAGCCATTCCGCGTCATCGCGGGCGCAAGCCTGTCCCACTCGTCGGCGGCCAGCTCGTGGAGCCAGCCAGGACGTGTCGGCGGCTTCAGCTTCGCGGGCCTGCGCTCCGGGAACAACGTCAGCTTCGGATCCCTCGCCATGTCCTCACCCCCTATGCGTCCGCCAGCTCGGGCGGCACCCAGCGCGCATCACGAGGTCCGAAGAAGTAGCGGTCGAGCTTGCCGTCCCGCTGGCGCGGCGCCGCGCTCACCTTCGACCGGGTCGCCGGGCTCAAGCCGAAGTGCCCGAGACCCAGGACCCAGCGACGCCAGGCGTCCGCCGCGATCGCCACCGCCGGATGCGCCCTCACCATCCAACCGCCGGCCTTCGTGCGCGTCCGGTACGTCGGGCGCCCGCCCGAGGCTTTGAGCGCAGCCCGGTACTCGCCATAGGCAAGCGCCGTCGCCTCGAGGATCGGAGCATCCGCCGTCGTCAGGACGCCCATGTCCTCCGCGAGCCGCGCGAGCCGCGCCCACTCCTTCGCGGCGATGCCCGTGACGTGCGGCGGCTTCGGCGGGCAGCCGTTGGGCGGCTTCGGCTCGGACGGGTTGACCCGCGACGGCCGCCGCTCGCCGCGCAGCAGCGTCAAGGCCGTTGGAAGGCGCCTGCGCCCCGTTCTACCGCCCATCAGTCAATTCCCTTTCTCCCGCGTAGCTGTCCGCGAATACGTCGAGCCCCCCGCGTGGTCTCCGGCGAGCAGCCGCAGAGATGCGGATCCCCACCGGCAGCGTCGCGACGCCTCGTGGCGCACGTCGGGCCGCGGGTCGGCCCCAGGCTCGTCCGTGCTCGCGTTCGTCGCTCCTGGCGCGTCACGGCTGCGCCTCGTCGGTGCGCACTCTGGCGAGCGCGAAGTCGCAACCCCCGGTTGCGCGTTCTACCCGTCTTCACCGGGTTCACGTTCGGCCGCGTCATCGCGGAACGCCTCGGCCCGCCTTTTCGCTCGATAGTCGCGGTAGTAGGGGGCTCGGCTGCCCTCCTTCGCCTGCGCCTGCTTCCGGTACTTCGCGTAGTTGAGCACCAGCCAGCCGCCGTCGAACGCCTCGATCCGACGCCCTTCATGCTCCTTGCAGCGTGAGTGTTTGTCGGGCGCGCTCAGAATCCGCAGCGCCTCCTCCATCTCTTCGACGCTGACGCGGCACAGGTTGGCGAAGCCTGGCACGCTCCCTTCCACGATCCCGTCAGCGTCAGCGCGGGCCAGCATGCCGATCCACACCCTCAGCACGAAGTGCGGCTCGACCCACACCGAGCTTTCAGTGATCGACGCGAACAGCTTGGTAAAGCCGGCCAAGCTACAGCCTCTCTCTCAAAGACCAGTTACTCCAGGTAGAAGCAGAACGCAGAAGAAGAAGCAGGCGCAACGTTGCGCAACAGGAGAATGTTGCGCGCAACAGGAGCAGCTCACGACGTCACCGCCTCGGCGCTCCAGCTCGGCGGCCAGCCGGGCGAGCGCGTTTCGCGCGAACCACGGATCGCGGCGCAACGGACCCACCAGGGCCGGCGCCGTGTTACTCTCCGCTTCCCGCTTCGCTTCCTATGCGCCCCGTTCCACCCGCCAGCGGCCGGGGCGTCGTCGTCTCTGGCGTCCACGTTAGGGCCGCGAGCCCCGGCCGCACGTGGAAACGCGCAGCCCCGCTTCGACGAACGCCGCGAGATCCTCGGCCCTGTACATGACGCGACGGCCGACGCGAACGAAGCGTGGACCGCGGCCCTCGATACGCCAGCGCTCAAGCGTTCGGACGCTAAGGCCGCCAAGCAGTTCCGCTGCTAGGTTCTGATCGCTGAGCGGGGTCGTAAGTGTGCCCGCCGCGGTCTTGCTCGGTTTCATTCGTACCTCCGAGCACAGCTTCGGGCCAGGGCGGGGTCGACATCTAGGGCAATAAAATCAGGGGAGAGACATCGCGGCGTTGAACAAGGCGCTGAGCCTGGGCGGCGCGCTTTCACGCCAGCGGACCACGTAGTATCGGTGCTCAAGTGTCGGTAGATCGGCCCACTTGACCACTGCAGTCCATACGAGCGGCTCGTCCTTCCACACCTTCAGCGCTGTCGCCGCTCTGGTTGCGTCATGCTTCAGATCCGCGACACTCCTGCCCGCATCCTCGAAAAACACGCGGAGGACGCGGGCGAGCAGGCCATCGCGATAGCCGGTGACCGTGAACCCGTACTGATCTAGAAGCCAAGCGACGCTGGCCGCAAAGAGCCGAGTGGCCAAGTCGCCGACTCGCGGCCGGCCTCGGCGGGGCCTTACGATTTCGGCCCAGCGCGCGTTGCATTGGGCGCAGCTCTCGCAGCCAGCCCGGGACGATCCGACAAGGCGACAATTGAGACATATGATCGGCACGCCGTCGTCGGTAGGCTTGAGGTAGGAGCCGCCAGCGCGGTAAGCCGCGAAGCAGGTCTCCAGTTGCGAAATCAGCGCGGGCATCGACAGGCCAAGGCCCATCTGCTCCAGGCGCGGCCTCCTAGAAGCCGGACCAAAGGCCAGCGTCTCTTTCACCGGCGGCGCTTCACTCGAATAAAGGGCGTCACCGGTTTCGGCTTGGACTTGCGGTCGAGCGCCGCGGCCACGGTGCGCGACACCCTACCAGCAAGCGCGGCCACGGGCGAAGCATCGAGGTGCGCGTACCGTTGCGTCGTCGTCGCCTTCCTATGGCCGAGCAGGCCGCCCGTGAGGTAGAGCGAGGCGCCGCCCTGAACGGCGATGCTTGCGGCCGTGTGCCTGAGATCATAGAGGCGCACGCCCGCGAGCCCTGCGCGGTCCCGGGCCAGCCTCCAGGCCGGCTCGAGGTCCAGCTCGGCGGCGGCACGGCGGGTCGGCGGGAATAGGCGCCGCTCCGCTTCGATGCGCGGCAGCCGGGCCAGGAGCGCCAGGGCGGGCGCGCCAAGGTACACGGTGCGCGGCCCGCGCTTCGCGTTCGGCAGCACAGCGACGCAGCGCTCGAAGTCCACTTCGTCGCGGCACAGCCCCAAGACCTCCGAGGGCCGCATACCGGTGAGCGCCAGGAAGCGGATGGCCTCGAGAGCAATCGGCGCGACGGCCCCCTCGGCCGTCAACGCGCGCAGCGCGGTGCCCAGGCGCTGGAGCTCCTCCGGGGTCAGGAACCGGGCGCGCTGCCGCTCCTCGAAGCGGGGCACCCCGCGGGCGGGATTCATGGTCGCCGGCACCACGCCCCACTCGGCCGCCTTCGCATACAGGTGCGAGATCAGGGCGAGGCAGCGGTTGGCCGTGACCGGCGTGTCCTTCCGCTCGCGAGCGAACCGAGTGACGCCGGCGTGGTCTAGCTTGTCGAGCCGGTGGTCGCCCAGGTCCTCGAGGATGTGGCGGTCTAGCAGGCCGCGGTCCTCCTCGACGGATCGAGCTTTCTTGAATGGCTCGGCGTGCTCGCGCAGATAGCGGGCGGCGAACTCGCTGAGCGTCGGCATGCCTCGGACCGCGTCCGGGTCGCGGCCGTCCCGCACCAGGCCCCGGATCCGCTCCGCCTCGCGGCGGGCTGCCTCGGGCGACCAAGTAGCGCCGGCCGTGAGCCCGAGGCGCTCGCACACATCAGCCGAGATCGCGGCGCCGTCCTCGGCCATGACGTGGTAACGGGCCTTGCCACCGAGCCTGTATTTGACGCCGTACCACCACGAGCTCCCTCTGCGTCCCTGGTGGCGCGCGTAGAAGCCGCGCACGTCGGTGTCCCAGAGCCACAGCTCGCCGCTGTGCTTTCCGTCCAGCAGCTTCCGAGTGATCTTCGCCCGCATGCCGCCTCCTGGCCGTAGTGACCAAGTAGTGACGCGGCGCAAGCGTACCACAGCGTACGGCCGGGTAGGTCCGTCGCCGTAACTGCTTGATTCTAGGTGTTAGGTGGTAGAGGCGCGGAGTAGCGAGCAGGGTCTTTGGCAGATTAGCAATCTGCCCTGTTCAGCCACTCCAGCACCTCTCCGCTCGACGAACTCGGGTGGGAAGCGGCCGAAGCGATAGCGTAACACACTCGACCCGCTTTCCTCGGAAGGGGCGAGCGGACTGGCGGAGGGCGAGGGATTCGAACCCCCAAAGGCTTGCGCCCGGGAGCTTTCAAGGCTCCTGCCTTACCGTTAGGCTAGCCCTCCGCAGGAAGGCTGGCTCCATTATCGCCCAGCTTTCGGAGCGCCCTGCGGCGGGCCCAGGTGGGGCTTCAGCTTGCGGCGCAGGCGCTTCACCAGCTCCGGGTGGCCGCGCGGCCAGCGGTCCTCGACGTCGAGATCGACGACCGGCACGTCGATCTCGGGAAAGCGCATCCTCAGCAGCGTGCGGTGCTGATCCTCGCGCTCGCACATGACGAACACGCGGTCGGCCCAGCGCAGCAGGTCGCGCGTGACGGGCAGCGTGGCGAACGCGGCCGTCCCGGCCGAGCGGACCTCGTAGCGGGTGTCGTGCCGATAGAGGTCCTCGGCGGTGCGGCTGCGGTCGATGTTGCCCGTACACACGAACAGAATGCGCTCCGGCCTCAGACACCCTCCTTCTCAGGCGATTCTAGTGCCCTCGCAGGCCCGGAATTGAAGCGCCGACGCAAGTCGTCTGATAGAATCTGCGGCAGTCAGACCCTGCATGGACATCGACCGGCTGCTCCGTGAACTGGAAAAGCGGCTCGCCGAGCTGCCCGACCAGCTTCGCGGCGAGGTGCTGGACGCCGTCCGAGAGGCCGTCGCGCAGGAGCGCCGCTGGAGCGTGCGCGAGCTGACGGTCGAGGCCGAGCGCGAGCGGCGCGTGGAAGCCGAGACGCTGCGCGACGTCCTCGAGGCCATCAACCGCCAGGCGCGGCTCGAGGAGACGATCGGCGAGGTGCTCAAGCAGCTCTCGCGCATCGTGCGCTTCGACTCCTGCTCGCTGGCTTTGATGGACCCCGACGGCCGCTTCCGGATCTTCGCGGTGCGCGGCTTCCCGCAGCCGTCGGAGATCATCGGCACGACCTTTCGCGACCCGCTGACCGACGCGATCCGTGAGAACCGCTGGCCGATCGCGCTGCCCGACGTCCAGGCGGACGATCGCTTCGTGAAGATCGCGGGCACCGATCTGATCCGCTCCTGGGCGGGGATCCCGCTGATGGTGGAGGGCGAGGTGATCGGCATCCTCTGCCTCGACCGCCATCGCGTGGAGCCTTTCGAGGAAGAGGACCTGCACCGCGCCAAAGCCCTCGCCTTCTCGGCGGCGGCGACGATCCGCAAGGCACGCCTGCTCGAGCAGGTGCGGCGCTACGCCGCGCTGATGGAGCGGGTGGTGGCCGTGGACCAGGCGGTGTTCGCGGGCCGGCCGCCCGAGGACGTGGCGCGCGTGATCCTCGACGGCGCCCTCGGCATGGGGAACTACAAGGGCGGCATCCTGGTGCTGGCGGGTCCCCGCGGCGGCCAGGTCGCCGCGGCGGCAGGCCCGGTCTTCGCGAGCAGCGAAGGCCGGTCGGCTCCGCACGAGCTGTTGGTATCGAGCGCGACGCGTTTGGCCTCGGGCTGGACGCTCGGCATCACGCGCAGCCTGGGCATCGCCCCGCTGGAGCACGCCCTGTTCCTGGTGCCCTTGCTGACGGCCCACGAGAGGATCGGGACGCTAGCGCTGATCGACCCCGACGGCGAAACCCCGGACGATCGGCTGATGGAATCGTACGCGTCGCGCGCCGCCGAGGCCTATCTGTACTCCGTGCGGCGGAGCTAGCTGCGCGCTCCGGGGAGGGCTGCAAGCACCGGCCGTAGCGCCTCCCGCCAGGTTCAGCGGGCCCGGATCTCTTCGACGCCGCCCATGTACGGACGCAGCGCTTCCGGTACCACGACCGAGCCGTCGGCCCGCTGGTAGTTCTCGAGCACCGCGATCAGCGTGCGTCCCACCGCGAGGCCGCTGCCGTTCAGCGTGTGGACGAAGCGCGGCTTGCCCTTGGGCTCCGGCCGGTAGCGGACGTTCGAACGGCGGGCCTGGAAATCCGTACAGTTCGAGCACGAGGAGATCTCGCGGTAGGCCTGCTGGCCCGGCAGCCAGACCTCGAGGTCGTAGGTCTTGGCCGAGTTGAAGCCCATGTCGCCGGTCGAAAGCACGACCACGCGATAGGCGAGACCCAGGCGTTTCAGCACCTCCTCGGCGTCGGCCACCATCGACTCGAGCTCGTCCATCGACGACTCGGCCGATGTCAGCTTCACCAGCTCCACCTTGTGGAACTGGTGCTGCCGGATCAGCCCGCGGACGTCTTTACCGTACGAGCCTGCCTCGGAGCGGAAGCAGGGCGTGAACGAGACGTACTTCAGCGGAAGCTGTGAGGCCTCGAGGATCTCGTCGCGGTGCAGCGCCGTAAGCGGGACCTCGGCGGTCGGGATCAGGAACAGCTCGCGGTCGCCAGCGCGGGTCTTGAAGAGGTCGCCCTCGAACTTCGGGAGCTGGCCGGTCCCGAGCATCGTTTCGGGCGTCACCAGGTACGGCGGAATCACCTCGCGGTAACCACGCTCGCGCGTATGCAGCTCGAGCATGAACTGGATCAGCGCGCGCTCCAGGCGCGCGCCCAGGTCCCAGTAGACGGCGAAGCGGGCTCCCGAGACCTTGGCGGCACGCTCGAAGTCCAGGATCCCCAGCTCAGGACCGAGATCCCAGTGCGACTTGGGCTCGAAGGCGAAACGAGGCGGCTCGCCCACGCGCCGAACTTCCCGATTGGCCGAGGCGTCCGGCCCGACCGGCACGCTGTCGTCGGGCAAGTTCGGGACCATGAGCAGGAACTGGCGTAAGCGTGACTCGAGCTCGGCGAGACGGGCCTCGAGCCCCTTGATCTCGTCGGAGACGCCCTTCATCTCGGCCTTGAGCGCCGAGGCATCCTGCTTCGCCTTGCCCAGGCGCGCGATCTCCTCGCCGACCAGCCGCTGTCGGTGCCGCAGCTGCTCGGTTTCCTGCAGCGACGCGCGGCGCTCCGCGTCGAGGGCCCAGGGATCGACGCCCGTCAACCCCGGCCATGCCTGGAGCTGTTCGAGGCTCTGGCCGCGGCTCGCGAGCTTCGCGAGGACCCGCTGCCTGTTCTCGACGACGAACTTCAGATCCAGCACGACCAGCCTCCGATGAGCCCGCGAGAATAGCACGGCGCGCCTGCACGGAGCCCCGAAGCTCCTGTGGTAGCATGCCGCCGCCAATGAAGAAGATCCGCAAGGCGGTCTTCCCCGCGGCCGGCCTCGGCACGCGCTTCTTGCCCGCTACCAAAGCGCAGCCCAAGGAGATGCTGCCGCTGGTGGACAAGCCGATCATCCAGTACGTGATCGAGGAAGCCGTGGCCTCGGGTCTTACCAACATCATCATCGTCACCGGGCGCGGCAAGAACGCGATCGAGGATCACTTCGACGTCTCCTACGAGCTCGAGAACCTGCTCCGCGAGCGCGGCAAGACCGATCTGCTCGAGCAGGTCCGGGCTATCTCCAGCATGATCACGGTCTCGTACGTGCGCCAGGGCGAGACCCTCGGGCTCGGGCACGCCGTGCTGATGGCGAAGGACCTCGTCGGTGACGAGCCGTTCGCGGTGATGCTGGGCGACGACATCATCGACAGCCCCGTGCCCTGCATGAAGCAGATGGTGCAAGTCTTCGAAAAGCACGAAGGCCCGGTGATCGCGGTGCATCAGGTGCCGCTCGAGGAGATTTCCGCCTACGGCGTGATCGACGGCGTGCCCGAAGGCAACAGCGGCCGCGTGTATCGCATCCGGGACATGGTCGAGAAGCCGAATGCCGCCGACGCGCCCAGCGATCTCGCCATCATCGGCCGCTACATCCTGACGCCGGACATCTTCGAGACGCTGGAGCAGACCCCGCGCGACGCGGGCGGCGAGATCCAGCTCACCAACGGCCTGCGGGCGCTCAAGCACAAGCGCGCGCTCTACGGC
>Ga0214473_10001464_pt1 | contig 31115 bp, 25 predicted proteins | sample RVTome_7_FD_203509 | JGI IMG/M metagenome (GOLD analysis project Ga0214473, IMG submission 203509) | Soil microbial communities from uranium-contaminated site in the Upper Colorado River Basin, Wyoming, United States - RVT98D197 | ecosystem: Environmental > Terrestrial > Soil > Contaminated >...
CCGGGCCGGGCCTTCCCGTGGGGGGGCGGGGGCCTGGCGGCCGCCGCCCCTCATCTTTGTCCCGGCCGGTTCTCTCTTCGGGCCCACCTCTCTGCGCCCGCGCCCCTCAAGCCTGGTCTCCCACAGACCGATAGTCATCGCATATGACGTACTCAAGCGCACATACCCGCAAGGCGTCGACGGGCGTCGACGAGATCCGACGTTTGGCCCGGCGGGCCTCTCGTCTCGACACAGCGGCATTTGGTGACCTGTATCGCCTGTACTATCCCGAGATTCTCCAGGACATCATGTCCCGGGTGTCAGGCCGGCAGGAAGCGGAGGACCTCACCAACACCGTCTTCGAGAAGGGATTTGCAGCCATGGGCCGCTACGAACCTTCGCCGGCCCAGTTTTCGACCTGGCTCTATGCCATCGCCCGGAACGCGGTGATCGACCACTACCGCAAGCGAAGACTCCCCGTCCGGGAAGGCGCCGAGGACGAACTGCGGAGATTAGCCGATCCGGAGGACGATCCCGAAGCCCGCGTGCTCGCGGACGAGCGTCGCGGGTGGCTCCGCCAAGCGATGATGCAACTCACCGACGAGCAGCGCCAAGTACTGGGCTGCCGCTTCTTCTTCAACCTCTCCGTCCATGAAGTGGCTCAGGCGATGGACAAGACCGAGGGTGCCATCAAAGCCCTCCAGTTCCGCGCGCTGGCGAGACTCCGCCGCCGACTAGCTCCCGACTGGTACAGGACCTAGGCGCCTGGTTCGCAGGCGCCCTACTCGCAGCCGCCCTACTCGCAGCGGCGTGGCTCGCAGTGGCGTGGCCCCGGACCGTGTACCCCCGCCTCGCGCACTCGTTCGACCACGCGGACCCGGACCACGCTCTTGCCGGCGCCGTGCTCACCGGTGAGAATGCAGATGTTTCCGCGCGGGGACCTCGTCACAGCTGGTAGTAGGAGTCACCGGCGCAAGGCCGGCACACCGTCTCCCCGTTGTCCACCACCTCGCGTGCGTCCTGGACCTTCTCGCCGCAGCGCGCGCATACGACCGTGCGGACCGGCCGGCCCGGCCTATCCTCGATGGGCACGATGAGCTTTACCGGCGTGCAGGTGAAGAGCTGCTCGTCGGTCCAGTCGCTCCACAGTTCGAGGGGGTTAGTATCGGGACCGGCGTGCGGCACTTCCGGTCTGGGGACCAGCCGCACCGCCCGGTCGGTGGCCAGGTCGACAAACGTGGCCGCCATCTTGCCGTAGTCCATCCATTTCAGGCGCCGCCGGCCCAAGGTCACACCGGTCACCACGGAGACGGCGTCGCTGGCACAGCGGTCCATCTCCACGTAGACCACAAGGTCGCGGTACGAACGAGGTTCGTCGATCCCTAGCTCCCGGCAACCGTAGCGGGCCATGCGGACACCCATCACCATGCCGTGGCACAGGTGGCCGTGGAAGGTTTGAGCGGCCTGAAAATCCTGCTCTAGCGATCGCACCTATTCGCCTCCCCCAGCCGTTATAGGATCGCGAGTATAACGCGGAATCCAAGAGCCGCACAACGGCAGTTGGCTGCTATCCTTGGGCCGGAGTAAGTGCACGCAACCTCGCCAAGGTGGTCAGACCGATGAACACGATCGACTTCGAGACCCATTTCGCCACTCAGGGCTGGGTGGACGCGCTGTACAGCAACCCGGGCCACCCCCGGTTCGCGCACGATCCGCGGAGCAAGAATCGTCGGCTCTATTATTTTCCCGAGGGCGGCGAGCCCTTCGGGGACGTGCTGCTCGAGAAGTTGCTGGAGATGGGCGCCCCGCGAATCAAGGCGATGGACGAGGCCGGCGTCGCTGTCGCGGTGGTCTCGCTGACCGCCCCGGGTATCGAGCAGTTCGAGCCCGCGCAGAGCGTCCGAATGGCCCGGGAAGCCAACGATATCCTGGCTGAAGCGGTGGCGAACCACCCCGACCGGTACCGAGGCTATGCGGCTTTGCCGGTGAAGGATGTGGACGCAGCGGTCAAGGAGCTGGAGCGGGGGGTCAAAGAGCTGGGCCTCATCGGCTGGAAGACGCACTGCAACTACGGCGATTCCTACTTGGACGAGAAGCGCTACTGGCCCATTCTGGCCAAGGCCGAGGAGCTCGACGCACCCATCTATCTCCATCCCACGGTGCCGAAGATCGCCGAATTGCGCACCTATGGCGTGGCCCTCTCGGGGCCGCCCTTCGGCTTTGGGGTGGAGACGGCCATGGTCATGCTCCGCTTGATCCTGAGCGGTGCGTTCGACGCGTTCCCCAGGCTGAAAGTGGTGCTCGGGCACTATGGCGAGTTCTTGCCCTTTCTCATGCACCGGATCGACTGGGCCTACACCCGGCCGCACGTGGTCTCCGACATCGGAGCTACTCCGCCGTTGAAGCGGAAGCCGAGTGATTACCTTCGGGACAACATGTGGGTGTCAACGAGCGGCAACTACCTCCCGGCCGCGTTCAAGTGCACCCAGGACACTCTCGGCATGGATCGGATCCTCCTGGGTACCGACCACCCTTACGACAGCATGGCTGAGTGCCAGGGCTTCCTGGAAAGCTTGGGTCTGAGCGATCGGGAAATGGCGCTACTCTACAACGAGAACGCCGCCGCGCTAGGAGTCGCCGCCTAGGCTTCAAGACGGCTGAGGTCCGCGAGGCCTACGCTTCCGCGAGGCCTACGCTTCGGGAGGAGGTTCCGTCGGAAGCTCGCCCGGCTCGGGATCCTCCCAGTCGGAGAAATGGCGTTGAAAGGCCGCCCCTAGAGCCTCGGCAGCCGTGAGGGCGAGTGCCCGATACCGGGTCATAAGATCTTGAGCCTGGGGAGTGAGGTGGGAGCCGCCGCCGAGACTGCCGCCCACGCTGCGATCGAGCAAGGCAAAACCCAGCCGTTGCTCAGCCGCGTGCAGGATGCGCCAGGCCTTGTTGTACGACATGCCCAGTTCGGAGGCCGCCTTGCGGAGCGACCCCGTCTGTTCCACACCATCGAGAAGCCGGGCAGGTCCGTCTCCGAAGGCCCTGCCCCGATACTCGAGCCAGATCTTGTATGCGAGCTTCATGAACGGGAAGGCGCCTCGCCTCAGACCTGGGTGGACACGCCGGGCGGAGAAGCACCGGGCGGAGGACCGTCTGCCGGCGGCCCCGGCGGAGCCGGCGCCGCCGCGGGCGAGGCTGCCGGTTCCGGCCCAGCCACCGGTTCGGCCGCGGCCGCCGATTGCGCCGCGTCTATCGGCGCTGGCGTACTTATCGGCGGCATATTGGGCCGCGCCTCGGCGGCAATATCCGCGGAAGTGTCGCGTGACAAATAAGTTTCGGTGCCGCAGTACGGGCAGCGGACCAGGCCCTTGCCGGCCAGTCGCAATTGGCCCCCGCAGTTCGGGCAACTTCCATCCTTGATCTGGGCGGCTTCGGCCGACACCAGCTCACCCTTATCCCAGTTGACATAGCCGCGGAACAGATCCTTGCCGATGAGGTCGTAGATGTATGCCTTCACTTGGTCACGGTTCAGGTTACCCTCGATGGCCAGGTCGGCGACGCTCACCCGCCCCCGGGTCATAACCGAGTTGAGGATGGCCCGTTCCTTGTCGGCCTTGCTCTCCTCTTTGATCTCGCCTCGCGATGACATGAGCAGGTAGATGCCCACGGCCAGGAACGGCAGGGAGAACAACACGAATCCCAGGGCCACTCCCGTCGCCCGCGAGCCTGAGGCCAGACCGGCGCCCAGCCAGGCGTCGATGCCCAGGCTGACGATGATCAGCACGATCCCGATTATCCTGGTGCGCATCGTTGCCTCCTGATCACTGTAGTGAGCCGGCGCCCGGCCCGCCGGGCCGGGCGCCGTGACCGAACCTGCCGCCGCCTATCCGGCCCTGAATCCTCCGCCTCCGCCGCCGCCGGAGAAGCCGCCGCCGAAGCCACCGCCACCGCCGCCGAAGGCTCCCCGGCCCGAGCCGCTGCTCGAAGGAGCCGAGGTCAGTACGCTCGACATATTATTCAAACTGCCGAACAGGCCGTCGGAAATGGTGTCAAGACTGAAACCGCCCCCGGGCATGCTGGGGCCGCCCGCGCCACCCATGCCCCCGGTAAGGTCTCCGCCGAGACCGCCCGTGTTGATGGGTCCAGAGCCCATGGGTATGGGGATGAAAACGGGGTGATACCACACCGGAGGAGGAACGTTCAGACCTTCAAAACGGCGCACCCACTGCTTCTCCACGCCGAAGGCGATGGCGTAGGGCAGGTATTTTTCAAAGCTCTCCTGAGCCGCGCCCATATCCTGGAACCGGGTGAGATCGTGCAGGTAGTTGCGGAACGCCTCCCACTTCTTCTGCTCCTGCGCGCCCTTGGCCGTCCGCTGGGGCATGTGTGAAGCAAACACCCACACGACTATCACCGAGAATATGGAGCCGAGCACGAACCAGCCCCAGCCGGGAACATCGGTCATGGCCATGATCACCGTCAGCGCGCCCAGCACCACCGCCACCAGGAAGCCGTAGCCCACCCAGCGCGCTCGCACCTTCTTAGGGCTCTGAGAGAAGAGCCCGGCTTTGGTCGTCTCGGCGTAGATCTGTTCCACGATCGGCCCGACGTGGGTGTAAAAATGATCCTTCAGTTCGGTGGTGGTGACCTGGTCGGGGTGCTTCGAGTCGAACAGCGACTCCGCCACCTTCTTCTCGAAGCTCCGTAGATCGTCGAGAGGCTTGCGACGCGTGAAGATGGTCACCGGTTTGGTGAAGACACCGTCCTTCTTGGTGTCGGTCATCTCCAGATAGCCGCGCCTGCCCAAGTCGACAATGGTGGCGATCACCTCTTTCGTCTCGACCTTCTCGTCGATCAAGGCGCCCACGAGGCCGGGAGGGAGATCCGACGGGGGCTCGCTCACGTACTTGGCGTAGACGGCCGCCGGGTCGTCACGACCGCGGCGCCGCCAGAGCAAGAACATGCAGAGGAAGGCGGCGATCGGGAGGATGAACCCCACCTTGGGAACGATAAAAGCCGCCACCCGGCGTGCGGTCCACGTGAACTTGACCACGTCCTTGGGGAAGCCGGTGACGATCCAAAAGTTGGTGTAGGGGGGGATATCGCGAGCCTCGTAGACCATGGTCGACGCGGCCGGCGAGGTGACGCTCGTCTGCACCCCGTAACCGGACTGAACAGCCTGGGTCATCTTCTCGGTCGGCACCGAGCCCGGGAGCTTGACGGTAGCTTTCACGGCTCCGATGGGCACGGGGGTCTCGGCGTCGAACACGTACCAGCGCAGTTCATCACCCTGGTCGAAGAACATGATCATGGCCTTGGCCCGGTAGTGGATGGTCCAGGTAGCCGAGACGTCGGTAAGGTCGAAGTTGATCTGAATGACGCGGTTGCTACCCTCCATAAAAGTGCCCCAGGTGCCGGGGGTATCACCCTTGGGGAGGACGGCACCGTTCGCGTCGCGCACCTCTATCTCAGTCATCCCGCCCATGTTCTGAGTGGGGATGGGACGGCCGACGAAGTGGTAGTTGCCCTCGAAAGTGAAGGTAACCTTCTCGTCGACCACGACGTCCCCGTTCTGCTGGACATCAAGGAGAACGTCCATGTTGTCGATGCGCCAGTCTTTCGCCTGCGCCTGAGCGGCCGGACCGACCAGAAGGGCGAGGCACGCGCAGGCGAGCGCGAGCCCGGCAAGGAGCCACCAGCGCCGCCTGTGACCGGCTTTGCGGGGCGCGTCCGAAGGCGCGCGCCGCATCGCGGGGCGGGTGCTCATTTCTTCTCCTCGTCAGCGGGCGCCTCTTCGGCCGGCGCCTGGGCCGGTTTCTCACCGGCGTCAGACTTTCCGGCAAGCTGCTCTCCGCAGTTGGGGCAGAACTTCGAGCCGGCCGGAAGCGTAGCTTGGCACTTGGGGCAGGTGATGGTGGCCGAGAGGTTGGCCCCGCAATCCGGGCAGAACTTGCTGCCGAACGGGATATCGTGGCCACAATTGGGGCAACGCACCTTGGGCTGCGTACCGCCGGCCATGGCTTGTTGAAGCATGCCGGGGATCATCATCCCCAGGCCGGCGCCGGTGCCAAGCCCCAGGCCGGCCGCGGCCGCCGTGCCCACGGTGCTGTCGCCACCACCACCGCCACCACCGCCGCCCTTCGCCAGATCGCCGATGGCCTGGGCCGCCCTAAACTGGAAATACCGGTCCATGCCGCCCACGGCTTCCATGCCCGAGCGCTCGTCGATGCGCTTCTGTACTTCTTCAGGCGGCGAGATGGCGTTCACCAGGAAGTCCACGATCGCCAAGCCGTACTGGGCGAAGTCGTCCTTGATGCGCGCCTTCAGACCGGCGCCCAGTTCGTCGAAGTAGCGGGGCAGGTCGAGCACCGAATCGAGGGTCTCGCCCAGGATGTCGGCCAGCCGTCCCACGATCACGCCCCGGAGAAAGTCTTCGATCTGGGTGTTGGTGTAGATGCCCCGCGTCCCCACGATCTTGACCACAAACAGCTTGGGATCGGTGATCTGGAAGGTGTAGATGCCGTTGGAGCGGAGCCGGATCATCTTGAACTCGGAGTCGCGGAACAAGATGGGCTCGGTAGTGCCCCACTTCAGATCGGTGAAGGTACGCTGGCTGACGAAGAACACTTCCGAGCGAAAGGGAGTGTCGCCGAAAAGAGGTGTGGTAATGATCGCGGTGAGCAGGGGGATGTTCTGGGTAGCCAGCGTGTGTCGCCCCGCTCCAAAGACGTCGTAGGCCTTGCCGTCCCGGAAGAACACCGCCCACTGGCTCTCCCGCACGATCAGTTGAGAGCCCACCTTGAACTCGCCCGAGCCTCGCTCGGGGATGCGGTGGGCCATCTCGGCGCCTTCCTCGTCGACATACTCGATGAGGTCCATGAGGGCCATCGATTACCTCCCTGCTCCGGTGATGAGATGTTCGCGTTCGCTAAAATAAGCATCGAGGGCTTCGACCCGCTCGTCAAGCAGATCCAAGTCGATGCGCAAAGAAGGGCTGTCGGCGGAGAGCGTCCCGCTCAGCTCCTCGATCCCCTTCGCCTGCTCTCGCATCTGTACATCGAATTGGTAGAGCTCGTCCAGCTTGGCCTCATCCACCTTGGTGGCGTCGAACAGGCCGGCGTAGCCATAGTCCGCGAACTGCACGCGATCGCGGACTTTGCGTATCTTGCGGATCGTGGTGTCGACTATACCGAGTAGATCCAGACTGCCCCGCCGGGTAAGGTCGAGTTGGATGTTGTCGAGCTTGCTCCGGCAGGCGTCCAGGCGCTCGGCCACATACAGCCGCTGGATCTTGTCGGCCTCCCGCCGAAGCTCTTTCTGCTTGTAGCCCTTGTAGCCAGGCACGTGTTCGGCGATGCGCTCGAACCAGTTCTTGCTCTCTTCGATACGGTCGTCGATCCCAGCCATGACGTCCCCTTTTCTTGTCGTGACCTGCGCCCTCGGCGCCCATCCCTCGTACTACGCCACCAGATCGTCGAACTCGCGCAGCAGCAACCTCCAGCTTGACTCGTGGATGTATCGCGGATCCCATGCAGCGGGGATGAAGACGAGATCCTCACTGGTCGGCTCGAGTCGGTAGTCGACGGAATGTAGATCGTGCACCTCGTGCGACTCGACGGCAAGATAGACGAAGTGTGCCAACACCCGGGCGTCCTCCCTGCTTACAACCACCGGGGAGAATGGGCCGAAATCCGGTGCTGCGTCGGCGGCCTGCGCCCCGTCGCCCGCCCCGCGGTCGGCGGCGGCGCCTACCAGCGCGGGCCTCGGAGGAACATTCTCCGGAAGCCCGGGGACAAGCTCCAGCGCGGGCTGAGATTCGACGAGACTCACTCCCAGTCGTTGCACTACCGGGCGCAGCAGGGAAAACGCGGGAACGTAGAGATACGCGGTCCCCGGCTGCGCCGCCTTACGGATACGCTCCCATGCGGACTCGCCAGGGGTCTCCACCGACACGACCAATCGCCACACCGCCAGGTACTGCACCGGGCCGGCCACGGCAAGTTCTGTCGTTATCGCCGCGGTGAGCGGAAGGAAGGCCTCCAAGCCCCGGTCGCCCGGCTCGTGCGCCAGCCCACACGCCGGACAGATGAAGAGAGCGGCTTCGTCTCCGCCCCGCAGGGCGAGACCGCATTTACTGCAGAGCAATGGAACAAGGTCAGCTGGAGAAAGGCTCGTGGTATTCCACCTCCCTCTGCGCACGAAACCGCCACACCGTCAGAATAGCCACGACAAACACTATCACGGCCGCTGCCAGCACTGGTGCGCGGAGCGGGCCCCGCGCAAAACCGAGCCATGCGAGCAGTGCTACGACAACCGCCATGAAGGCCACCCGGGCGGCCAGATACACCACCTGGCCCGTGATGTCGGCCGGGGCCGTCGCCGAGTTCATGGTCCCGTCGCGACCGTTCACCACCATTGAGTAGAAACGATTCCCATCCCCATACCGAAGTAACCACAGGGGATAGAACAAGAGGGTCGCGGACTCCCTCAGGGCGAACAGGTGGGTGTCGGGCGATACCGCCCCCGATAAGGGCTGGAGCACGGCCCTCCGTCCTCTGTCGATCATGTCGGCCGCCGAGCCCTCCGCCTCCAGAACAAGGGCCGAGGGGTCCAGTTCCCCGGCCAGAAGCGGCAGCGCCGGCTCCCTCCCCGTGATGCGAGGGCGAGTCGCCCCCAGAGCGGCGAGGTCGGTGGCCGCTAGAAACAGCCGTCGCTCTTGCAGGCGCGGCTCCTCGACTACCTCCCGGACCACATGAAGATCCAAACGCTCGTTGTCCTCTTCGCCCACCAATTCGTACTGCGTACGCACCCTGCTGCCGAACTCCCAGCCGGCGACCAGAGCCTTGTATTCCCATATGGGAGCCCAGACGAGCCGAGCTTCGACGAAGTGGGCGTTTCGGGCTCGTTTCGAGATGCCAGGGTGCTGCTTGAGCCACGCCGACCCGCCACCCACGGCCTTGAGACGATCCAGTCGAACGGGGAAGTACCAGCGCGAGAAGCCATCCCGTTTCATCGCCGCCACCCGCACGCCGCAGTGACCGCAAACAAGGATGCGCCTACCCTCCCGCACGCCGAGCGGACCAGCACACTGCGGGCACTGCACGGAAACTAAGACCGCCTGGTCCGGCTCCCCTGCCGGCGGCTGCTGGGACTCATGCTCGAGCGCCAGCAGGGACCCACAGGAAGCGCAGACCGCGGCGCCGGCGTGCGCGGGCATATCCACCGGAGCGCCGCACTGCGGGCAGGTTAGCGGGGCGCTGGGCATTGCCGCGCCCGGCTTTCCGCCTGGAACTGCGTCCGTGCTCATCCTCGCCTCCGGGCCCCCATCATCCCCCCGCCGTTTCATCGATCATACTGGTAATCTATCGCCGTGCTTGCTCCCAACCTTGAGTGTCATCCCAAAGCGCCGCGAGTCGTCGCCGCCGACCTCGACGGGACCCTCCTGCCGCTGCTCCTCGACGGCACGCAGGCGCTCACCCCACTCACCATAGCGGCCGTGCGTGTTCTCGATCAGATCGGCATCACCACTATCCTGGTGACCGGACGAATGTTCCGGTCGGCCGCGCGCTATGCGCGAGACTTGGGCCTCGACGGCCCTGTAGCCGCATACCAGGGCGCTCTCATCCGCGAGGTGGGCACGGGTCGCCTGCTGCACCACGATCCGCTGCCCCTGGAATTGACCCGCGAGATCCTTGGTCTTCTCGAACCTCGGGGACACGCCGTGAACCTCTACGTGGACGACGAGCTCTACGTCGCGCGTAGAAGTGAGGAGGTCGACCGCTACGAACGCCTCTCGGGAGCGAAAGCGAACGTGGTGGGACGGCTGAGCATCTTCCTGGACCGGCCGACCACAAAGATGGGCGTCGGCGGCGATCCCGCGACCATCGACGTTCTGCTGGGTGAGTTGCGCGCCCATTTCGGCGGGCGCCTCATCGCCGTAAAGACCTGGCCGTTCTTCCTCGAGATGACCAGCCCCACGGCCACCAAAGCCCGAGCGCTTCAAGTGCTCGGGGAGCACCTGGGGTTCGACGCAACCCAGGTGCTCGCCTTCGGCGATTCCTACAACGACGCCGATATGCTGGCCTGGGCTGGTACGGGAGTCGCCATGGGAGAAGCGCCCCCGGAGGTGGCCGCCAGCGCCGACATCACCTGTGAGCCGGTCGGCGATGACGGCTTCGCCCGCTATCTCATGCGCCAATCCTGGTTTCCGGCGGGAATGCTGGAAATCCACGTGTAGCCGCCGAAACAGCGCCCGCCTACGAGTAGCGCAGCACTCCGGCCACGCCTCCCAGCTCCGTGAGGACGGGGATGCCTTCTCCTACCTCCACACGACCGTTCTGGAGGACCGCAAGTCGAACCACCTCGCCGACGGCGTCGGCTACGGGCACCGTCGCTCCACCACACACCGGGCAGCGCTCGGCCGCGGTCAGGCCCACCCAACTGCATTCCACGCAGCGCCATCCCGGCACCTGGTAGTCGCGATCGACGAGCATGGTCTGGACCTGATGACGCCCCAGTGCAGCCAACACATCGTCGAAACCTGATACTCCCCGGCCCCCGCTGCCCAAGCCCTCCTTGATGCGCGCGGCCAGCTCGGTCATCTCCTCGTGTCTCGCCTGCTCCACAGCTTCACGAGCGCTCACGAGCATCTGGCCGGTCGTCGCGTTGGCGTCGAGCGGTATCTCGGCCACGATCCTGGACGCCACCGCGACCGGTAGTGTGCGCCGGAAACCGCTGGCTATATCATGCTGCGCGCACAATGCCACCCGTCTCACTTCCGACGTCTCCAGCAGCTTGGCCAACGAGGCGCCCACCTCCTTGAAGTGCAGGTCGACCAAAGCATCTTGGCGCGCGGCAGCGTAGTACTCCTTGATCGACACCTCTCCGGTCTCGCGATCGCTGCTGCGCAGCCAAGGACCGGTGAGGTCGTCCTCTTTGGCCAACACCCATTCATCCACGAGATATAGGCTCGACTCGTCGCGGCTCACCCGCGCCACCACGAACGGTTCGAGCAAAGAGAGGGCGTGCACCACGGGGCGCACATACGGGGAGGGCTCGATCACCAGCCGATTGACCAGACGAAGGGGGAGCTCGATCCGTTCGTGGAACTGAGCTCCCCCATCCGCGAACACGGCCAGACCCTGGGTCTTGCGGGTAACGTCGTACTTGAGGACGTCCAGCACATATGCTAGGTCTTCTTGAAGAAGGCGCTTTTCCTCTTTGGGGGTGCCGCGCTCCTTGGTAAGACGGTGGAACTCGCTATTGACAAAGGTGGGAGCGAACTGGCGCCAGTCATCCAAACGGCTGGTGGACAGGGTCACCGTCACGAACATACCCCGTGACCCCCGAGCCCCGGCAAGCATTTTCAGCTTTTCCCTGGCAACAGCCGCGCTTTCGATCATGCGCCACCGCCTTCGCCGTTATCCACCGGCTCAGTCGTCTCGTCGCCTTCAATCGAGCGACCCACCGCCTCCGCGGGTTCCGCCGCCTCGTGTCTGCTTCGCTCAGCTTCCTGCGCGGCCTGCTGATCGTGGAAGGCCTGGTCTCTCCTCCACCGCTCCTCCCGCAGACGGAACTTGTCCACCAGGGCGGACCTCCCCTTATCGTGGGTGGTGTTCGCCATGTTCATCGTGCCTGGATCGGAAAGCGCCGCCTCCATCTTCTGCGTGGGAGTGATAGGGCGCTCCCTGCCGGAGCGCTCGACCTTCTTGTCGGCCATCTTGTCCCCTTTCGGTTCCTAGAAGCTGCGGCCCGTGGTCGCCGATTTGTGGCTTGTTACTACCCACGGCCTGACGAGACCTAAACGACAGGACCAGGTGGCCGTTTGTATATGCTCCCTTGACGGGCATACTGTGGGTAGTGGCGAGTCACACCGTGACCAGAGGAGCCTTCTCCATGGAAGACTTTGAGAAACTGGGTGCGTTCTATCTGGGCCGTGAATACGATCTGTCCACCAAGGAGGCCGGCGGCCCCCTCTTGTATGACTCCAAGGACCTCGTCACTCACGGCGTGTGCGTGGGCATGACGGGAAGTGGCAAGACCGGCCTCTGCATCGGCGTGTTGGAAGAAGCGGCCATCGATGGCATCCCTGCGATCGTCATCGACCCCAAGGGAGACCTGGCCGATCTCATGCTCGCCTTCCCAGAGCTCCGCCCGGAGGACTTTCGTCCCTGGGTCAGCGACGAAGAGGCAGCAACCAAAGGCCTCTCCGCAGACGAGTTCGCGCAGCAGCAGGCCGAGATGTGGAAGAAGGGGCTTGCCGACTGGGGACAGGAGCCAGCCCGCATCACGCGCCTGAAAGAAGCGGCCGATTTCACCATCTACACCCCGGGCTCCAACGCAGGCCTGCCGGTAAGCATTCTCAAGTCGTTCGCCGCTCCGGCGCCCGCCGTCCGCTCCGATGAGGAGGCGCTGAGCGACCGCATCAACACTGCTGTCACCAGCATCCTCGGTCTGGTGGGCGTGACGGCCGACCCCATCCAAAGCCGGGAGCACATCCTACTCTCCACCCTTTTCAGCTCGGTCTGGTCGGCAGGCCAGGATCTGGATTTGGCCGCCCTCATCCAGCAGATCCAGGACCCTCCATTCGCCAAGGTGGGCGTGCTCGACCTGGAGTCGTTCTACCCGCGGAAGGACCGCCTCGGCCTGGCCATGCTGCTCAACAATCTGCTGGCCGCCCCCACCTTTCAGACCTGGCTCGAAGGCGAGGCGCTCGATATCGGACGTATGCTGTTCACCGGCGAAGGAAAGCCCCGGGTCTCGATCTTCTCCATCGCCCACCTGTCCGATTCGGAGCGCATGTTCTTCGTGTCCCTGCTCCTTAACGAGGTGCTGGGTTGGGTCCGGGCCCAGCCGGGCACGGGCAGCCTACGAGCCCTCATCTACATGGACGAGATCTTCGGCTTCTTCCCACCGGTGGCCGAACCCCCCTCCAAACGGCCGCTCTTGACCCTGCTCAAGCAGGCTCGCGCCTTTGGGGTGGGTGTCTTGTTGGCGACTCAGAACCCGGTCGACCTCGACTACAAAGGCCTAGCCAACGCGGGGACCTGGTTCATCGGGCGCCTGCAGACCGAGCGGGACAAGGATCGCCTACTCGAGGGACTGGAAGGCGTGGCCGCCGGCTCTGAGACCAATTTCGATCGCCAGAAGATGGAGGAGACGCTCGCCGGCCTGGGCAAGAGAGTGTTCCTCATGTACAACGCGCACGAGGACGCACCTGTGGTCTTCCAGACCCGTTGGACCATGTCGTATCTGGCCGGTCCGTTGACCCGGGCGCAGATCAAGACCCTCATGGACCCACGCCGGCCGGCGGTGGTGGCGCCGATGCCGGTCGCGGCAGCGACGACCGCGCCACTGCCCGGAGCCGTGGCGACGACCAGCGCGACTCCGCCATCAGGTGTCGCGGGCGCGCCGGCGGCTGCCGCTACGGTGCCACCGGCCCTTCCTGTCGAGATACCCCAGTTCTATCTTCCCCTTCGCGGTGCGACTCCAGCCAGCCCCACCCTCGTGTACCGGCCGGGGGTCCTCGCTACAGCTACGGTCAACTTCGTAAGCACGGGCAGCGGCGCCAGCACCTCAACCAAGATCCAGCGCATCGCCTCCGCCCCCGAGAGCGCCCTGGCACTCGATTGGGACGCGGCGACCGCGTTCGACTCGCCTCTCGAGGATATCGACCGGCAGCCCTATCCGGGAGCAGCCTTCGCGTCGCTGCCTCCGGCCATGGCCAAGCTCGCTTCATATCGATCCTGGGAAGCAGACTTCTCGGCCTGGGCTTTCCGAACGCAATCCGCCGAAGTGTTCAAGAGTCCTGGTTTCAGGCTAACCTCGAACCCGGGGGAGACCGAAGGCGAGTTCCGAGCACGGCTTCAACTGGCCGCCAGGGAAAAGCGAGATGACCTAAAGGAGCAGCTGCGCCGCAAGTATGCCGCCAAGACGGCGACCCTGCAGCAGCAGGCGCTTCGCGCCCAGCAGGCGGTGGGACGGGAGGCCGAGCAGGCCAAGGCTCGCAAGATGCAGACGGCTATCTCCTTTGGGGCTACTCTCTTGGGAGCCTTTACCGGGCGCAAGCTCCTGAGCTCCGGTACGCTCGGAAGGGCCACGACCACCATGCGTGACGTGGGGCGGAGCGTCGACGAGAGCGGGGACGTGAAACGGGCGGAGGAAACACTCGCCACCGTCAAGCAGCGACGGGCCGACCTCGACGCTGAATTCCAGGCGGAAGTCGATGCCCTTGAGGCCCAGATCGACCCGATGACCGAGACCCTTGACAAGGTGCTCATGCGACCGCGCAAGAGCGACATAGCCGTGAATTCCCTGGGGCTCGTCTGGATGCCCTATTGGCAAGACGCCACCGGTTCGTTGACGAGCGCCTGGGGATAACACAGGGCGGGACGCCGGCAAGATCAGACCGAAGGAGGAGCGAGCGTGCTGAAAGACTTCAAGGCGTTCATCGATCGAGGCAATCTGGTCCAGTTGGCCGTGGCATTCATCATGGGCGTCACGTTCGCAGCCGTGGTGACGTCCTTGGTGAACGACATCATTATGCCCGCCGTAGGCCTCGGCCTTGGTGGGCTGGACTTCTCGAGCCTTTTCGCCGTGATCAAGCAGGGCAATCCTGCCGGGCCCTACCACACGGTAGCCCTGGCCAAGGATGCGGGCGCGGTGACCATCAACTACGGTCTGTTCGTCAACGCGATAATAGTCTTCATCATCGTGGCCCTCGTGCTGTTCTTCATGGTGAAAGCGTACGCGAAGACCACGAAGCCTCCCGCCGTGACCACTAAGGACTGCCCGTTCTGCTTCACCGCCATCCCTGTCGCGGCCGTACGCTGCCCGAATTGCACCTCGGAGTTGATCGCCGCTTCCAAGACATGACCGGTTGTAGACGCTTCATCGGCTGACAACCGCCGGTGGGGCGGGGCGCCTGCGCCCCGCCCCTTTCCTTCGACCGCGGCGCAGGCGAACGACGCCCGGCTATACTCTCCCGCACCATGGCGCAGCCCACTCAACCCCTCGGCCACAGCTTTTTCGCCACCTGCCCCCGGAGCACCGAGGGTCTGCTTCTCGAAGAGTTGCGCTCCCTGGGCGCAGTTGACGCGGCCGAGACGCGGGCCGGCGTCGCCTTCGGCGGACCGTTGTCGCTCGCCTATCGGGCCTGCCTCTGGTCTCGAGTGGCTAGTCGAGTGCTCTTGCGCATCGCGTCATTCTCCGCCTCCAGTCCAGATGACCTCTACGAGGGGATCCACGGGATGGCCTGGGAGGACCACCTTGATGCTCGGGGCACCCTGGCGGTCGAGGTGACGTCCACCATACGACACGGGCCTTTGGCGCAGCTCAACACGCACTTCGCCGAGCAACGCGTCAAGGATGCGGTGGTCGATCGGTTTCGGGCAAGAGTTGGCGTGCGGCCGGGCGTGGACCTTGCCCGGCCGAACATACGGATCAATCTTCATCTGACCCCGGCCGAGGCGATCGTCAGCCTGGACCTGTCTGGAGACGGTCTACACCGCCGCGGGTACCGTCTGGAGGGCGGCGAGGCTCCCCTCAAAGAGAACCTGGCTGCCGCGATCCTCATGCGGGCCAGGTGGCCGCGAATCGCCGCAGCCGGCGGTCCGCTGGTGGACCCCATGTGCGGCTCGGGGACACTGCTCATAGAAGGGGCCCTGATGGCCGGTGATGTCGCTCCCGGACTCCTCCGCGAGTACTTCGGCTTCTTGGGATGGAAGGGATTCGACCCCGAGTCCTGGCGAGAGTTCGTTCAAGAGGCCGGGGAGCGCCGCGAACAAGGTCTGAAGGAGCTTCCGGCCTTCTTCGGCTCCGACGTCGACCCTCGGGCCCTTGGCACCGCCCGCGGAAATGCCCAAAGGGCCGGACTGGCCGGCCGCATTCTCGTGGAGCGTCGCGAAATCGCCTCACTGACCGTTCCAAAGGGAGGGGTAGGGCCGCCCGGTCTGGTGGTCGCCAATCCGCCCTACGGTAAGCGCCTGGGGGAGATCTCCGAGCTTGTGGGAGTCTACGAGACCCTGGGTGAGAAGCTGAAGGAGTCATTTTCGGGGTGGGAGGCCGCCATCTTCACCGGGAATCCCGAACTGGGCGCCCATCTCGGCCTGCGGGCCTACCGGGCAAACGTCTTCTACAATGGCCCGCTCCCCTGCAGGCTCCTTCTGTTTCACATCGACCCCGCCGGTTTCCAGGCGGCAGCGTGGCGCCGGGCCACCGCCCCGGCGGACAGCGGCGACACCGGGAGTGGCGCCGGGGAGGAATCGCGAAGGCTATTGTCGCACGGCCAGAGTGGCGACGCCCCCGGCGCCGCAATGTTCGCGAACCGCCTCCACAAGAACCTCAAGCACCTCCGTCGCTGGGCCGCGCGCGAGGGCATCCACTGCTATCGCGTCTACGACGCCGACCTGCCCGAATATGCAGTGGCCGTCGACCTCTACGGGGACTGGGCCCACGTACAGGAGTACGCGCCGCCACATACTGTCGACGCCGTCCGGGCCCGGCGCCGACTGAAGGAGGCTCTGGCGGTCGTTCCCGAGGTACTGGAGATACCGGCCGAGCAGGTGGTGCTCAAGATCCGCCAGCCCCAGCGAGGAGCGGAGCAATACCGGAAACTCCGCGACGAAGGCCGCTTGCTCGAGGTGGAGGAGGGCGGCCTGCGCTTTCTGGTGAACCTCACCGACTACCTCGACACCGGCTTGTTCCTCGATCACCGCATCACGCGCGGGCTCTTGCGCGAGTTGGCTCCCGGACGGCGCTTCCTCAATCTGTTCGCTTACACGGGATCTGCCACCGTCTACGCCGCGGCGGGCGGCGCGACTTCGACCACCACCGTGGACCTTTCCCTCACCTACCTCGACTGGGCCCGCCGTAACCTGGCGCTGAACGGTTTTTCCGGTCCAGAGCACAGCTTCGTCCGCGCCGATTGTTTAGAGTGGCTTGCTCAGATGTCCGCGCCGCGCGGCCGCGCCGACGGCGGGAGTGGCGGCGACTCCTACGACCTCATCCTTCTCGACGCCCCCACCTTCTCCAATTCCAAGAGCATGACGGAGACCCTAGACATACAGCGCGACCATGCCGGGCTCATCCGCACGGCCGCCGGCCTCCTTTCCCCGGAGGGCATGATGGTGTTTTCCACAAACTGCCGCCGCTTCAAGCTCGACCCCGCGGTAGCTTCGGAATTCGAGGTAGCCGACATCACGAGACGGACGGTCCCACCAGATTTTGCCCGCAATCCCCGTATCCATACGTGTTTCCGCATTAGGCCGAGAGCCACCCGCCGTTCCAGGGCGACCGCAAGCGACCGCGCCGGCTAACCGCTGCGCCGGCTAACCGCCCCCAGCCGCAGCTCGCCGTTCGCACCCGTCCTGGGTTTCTTCCTCGCGGTTGATGGCCCTGAGAAGGTGCAGCAGTCTGTTCTCAGGAAGAACGACCACCCAGCAGCCGCACAGCGCCTGCGCCAACTGGCCGAGGCGCCGGTCGTTCGGACGATCTCCCGCTGTTCTGCAATCCGCCGGCAACGCGACCATCGCGCCGCAACCGGGGCATTTCGATGTTATGGGACTACCGGTGGCCACCAAAAAGGAGGACCTTTCCTCGTCGTGGAGCGTCAGTATCACCTATCACGGGTATCGGCCGGCAGACTCCATCTCATGAGAGGCGCAATCTCTTGTTGTTGGTCCGTTCAGGTTCCGGTCAGGATGAGGCTACCTGTCGCCGACGCAGTGGAAGTCGCCGTCACGGCCGTCCTGGACCCTCGCCGCGGGAGGTGCCGGGGATGCGGCTGTCGCGAGGTTCCCGCGCCTAATCAACCGCCAGTTCCAGCGCCTCGCGGCCGAACACACCAGTCGAGTTGTCGGTGAAGGCCGCCCGTTCCGGCTCCACCCGATAGACGCCGATGCCCCGGATGATCTCCGCCAGCCGGGGCTGATCCAGCATCTCCCGCACGAACGGGAAGCGCCTCAGATAGAGCGCCAGAGCTCCGGCTTTGGTTGCCCCGCTGAGCAGTCGAGCCTCACCCCATAGTTGCACGCCCTGGATTATCTCCCAGTCCCCGTAGTCCTCGCTCACCGTCACCGCCACAGGAGCCGACTGCCCGATGTGCGACCCGTGGAGACTCGAAGGCTTGCTCAGGAACACCAGGCGAAGCGAGTCGTCCAAGGCATAGAAGACGCTGGCGGCGTGCGGCCCGGTGCCGGCCGGCCCGCCCCCTCCGGCGGCACCGGCGGGCGCCGCTCTTTGCGCCCCGGCCACCGGTCCCACGGTGGCGATGGTCATGGTGTGATGCGCCCGCAGGTAGCGAGTCACCCGTTCACGCAGATCATTCGCGCCCGCCGGGCCGCCGCCCGTCATCGGTCGCCGGTTCCAAGCTCTGTGGCCCCGGGGCCACAGAGCCCGCGACCGCCCGGCCAGCGCCTGAACAAGTGATGCTCCAACCCGAACTGGTCGAGAATCTTGCCTACCGTCTGATCGACGATGTCGGAGATAGTCTTGGGCTGATGGTAGAAACTGGGCATGGGAGGCAGGACGACCGCCCCGTACTCGGTCACCTCGGCCATGAGACGCAGGTGGCCCAGGTGCAGCGGGGTCTCCCGTACCATCAGCACCAGCTTTCGCCGCTCTTTGAGCACAACATCGGCAGCTCTGGCCAGCAAAGTGTCGTTATAGCTGTGAGCGATGGCGGAGAGGCTCTTGATGGAACAAGGGGCCACGATCATCCCCAACGTGCGAAAGGAACCCGACGAGATGGGAGCGTCGATCTCCCCGTTGCCGTATGCGACGTCCGCTAGAGCCTCCACCTGCTCCGGCGTGTAGCCGGTCTCCAGCACGGCCACCTGCTTGGCCGCGTCGGTCATGACCAGATGGGTCTCGATAGGCGTATCTCGAAGCACTTCGAGCAGCCGGATCCCGTACGTGGTCCCTGAGGCTCCCGAGATCCCCACGATCAGACGTTGCATGCCGCTCTCCTGGCTTGGTGGCCTGAGCTACTGAGGCGTCGACATTGTAACAAGGCGCAGAGATCACCGACGGGCTCCGGGTCACCGGTGTCTCGCTCCAGGTCGCGCGGCGGGCGGGCGCTATCCCCCGGCGATGGGCGGCAGAAGCCGGATCTCGTTGCCTTCGTTCAGCGGCATCGCCAGGCCTTCGCCTTGGCGGACATTGCGGCCGTTGACGAACACGCCCGCCCGGGCGCTTTGCCGGTGATCACGATCAGGTCGTAGCCCGCGAACTTCATCTCCGGCGCGAACGATCCCCCCCATGGCTGTCGTCGAGAACGCCCGTGACGGGGCTCTTGGCCCCACCACCAGTCGCGAGGCGGTGCTCACGTTCGTTCCGGCGAAGGGGCCGGTGACCAGAAACACAGGGTTCTCCGGGGACCAAGGGTCGACCTGGGGTGGCACGTATTCCCACATGTAACGGAACAGCAGGCCCTTCCCGCCCATATAGTGCTCGGCCCACTCCATGTTGAGCGGCTCGGTCGTAGCCGCACCGGCCCCAAGATCGATCCGCAACACTCTTCCTTGATAGAAGTCCAAAGCAACTCCTTCAGCCGCGGGTGAACTTGACCCGGCCCCGGTGGCGTCGCCCGGTACAGCGTTGGCTCTACGCACGTCGTCGGGTGCAACCATGGTGCAACCATTGTAGAAGAGGGCGGCGGGCCCAGCAACAAACGCCTCGACCTCTCCAGGGGGCCGGTCAGCCTATGGAGCAGCCCCCGAGGCGTCAAGTCGCTTCAATAACTGACCCACGCGTCCCGCGACCACTGAAAGTCCCAGATCGTTCAAATGCACCCTGTCGCCGCTAAAGAACCTTGTGTTGACCTCATTTCCTTGCTGCCCGATCAGCGGATCGGAACCGACATCCACGATGGCATCGGCGAACCCCGGCCAGGTGGCCCGTATCTTGCTGTTGAGAGCCAGGCGATCGGCCTCGAAGTTGGGGGGGTAGATCCCGTCGGAACGGGGGAGAAGCGTGAGCACGACCACCGTATATCCCGTCTGCCTGCGGCCCAGGCAGTACTCCCTCAGCCGGGAATAGACCACGGCGGGTGTGTGGGCCCACCACCGCATGTCATTTGTTCCACCCCACACCACGACGACGTTCTGGCCGAGGTCGGCGTCATACAACGGGTCGACGGCCGCTGGAGCATGCTCGAGCATGTCTTGGAGCCTCTGCCCTCCGATGCCGAGGTTCGCCCACTGCACGCCGGGACGGAATCGGCGCATCAGCTGGCTGGGATAGGGGTCGGTGGCCGTCGACCCCGCGGTCAACGAGTCCCCATCAAAGACGATGTGCCCGATGGGATCATCGGCAGACGCGCCTGACGCGGCCCCGGTGCTCGAGCCGACCGCCGGTCCGGAGACACCCAGTAGGAGGTCCCCCGCGAACAGAGGACCGCGGAGGCGCATCAGGTTGACCAGCAACTGCGCCGCTTCACCTCGTGTCGCCGGTGCAGTGGCATCCCAACCCAACAGATCGATCCCGGCCAAGAGGCCGTTGTACTCCGCCAATTGCAGGTTGCTCCCATGGTCCGGATCGAGGAACCCGCTGATGGCCCCCGTCCATCCTTCCGGCACGGCGGCGAGCCCCTCGCGGAGATATATCCGCGCCGCGCGCACGAGCATGGTCACAGCCTGCATGCGGCTGACATTGCCCCAGGGCCGGAAGACCCCTTGGAGATAGCCCTGCGCCAGACCCTGGTAGTAGGCTGCCGAAACGTACTCGCCGGGATAGAGAGAAGACACGTCCTCCCCAAGGTCGATGAAAGGAGCCGCGGGCAGCCCGTCATAGACCGCGACCCCAAGGATCCCGTCGAGCATCTTTGCGAACTGGGCTCGCCTCACGGGGGCCGAGGAGCCGAAGGTGCCGTCGCCGAACCCGTCGATCACCCGGTTGGCCCACAAGTAGGCGGCCGCCTGATAGTAGGGATCGTCACCGTCAAGGTCGGAGTAGGGCGACCGAGGAGGCAGCGAAGCGCTCCATCCGAAGGATGAGGCGAGAAGGGCCAACTCCGGGCCAGGCTGACCGGCGACTTCGGTGACTCGGTAGATGTCGCTCCGACCACCGCCCATGGGCACGAGTTCCAGGCACGGAACGTCACCGCCACCTTTCTCCCGCAACCACCGATAATCGAAGCTCTCGTTGTTGGTCACGTCCAGGAGAGTCTCGGCTGCATCTCCGACCGTCCGTGCGACGAGGACGCGGTCGCCTCCGCCCGAACCCATGGTTACCACGTAGCCTGCGCCACCCGGTCCCGCCTGCGGCGCCCGGGCGCCCGTCACCGGCGCCGGCGACTCCTCGCCGCTCGAAAGATCAAATAGGTAGAAGCCGGAATTGGTGAGAGAAGCCCCATCGCTGCGGTCGAAGGCGATCAGCGGCCCGGCTTCGGACCCTGATGCGACCCAGCAGCCGTTTTGCGCGTTCGCAATGGAGAGCACCGGCTCTCCCACGGTGTCGAGGACCTGAAGCGAGGTCGAGTCGCCTTCGGCCGTCTGATACAGCAGGTAGCGCCCGTCGGGGGAGACCGCCGGCGAAGACGCGCCCTCGACAGTCCACACGTTCTGCTGGCCCCCCGGGAGATCGGGCGGACCTCTGAACACCACGCGCGATCGCCGTTCGCCGGCGACCACTTCCCGCTCCTCCCAGGCTAGGGCGCTGTCGACGAGAGACCACGAGGGATGGCCGATGGCTTTGCCCTCGGCTGGGACGGCGATCGTGGCTTCGCCGGATTCATCGTCGTATCGCCAGATATCCCCCAGGTGGACGAAGTAGAGTACGGGAGCCGGCAGAACCTGGTCGGATGACGCCTGCACAGGGGAAGCCGGGAAAAACGCGGCCACCAGAAGGAGCCCCAGCGCCCCTAGCGCCCCCAGCGCCAGCAGCAGGCAAACGGCCCGCGCGTGATGGCAGAGCCGCCCCAATCGAGAATCTCCGAGCCGCGTGAGCGCTCGGGCGCTTTCCTTGCTGTCGTCGCCGCCTACCTGGACGGTCACCCGCGCGCCTCCTCCGAGTCCCCATGCTCAACGCCCGCGTCTACGACGCAAACCATATCGTATGATGGAGCAAACGGCCCAGAAGGTTTCGAGGGAGTATGACTCGACGAGCGATATCGGCTCAAACCGAAGACCACACCGGCAGGAAGACCCTTGTCCTGGAGGTCATCGCCCGCCTGAGAGGCGAATACCGCGAGGCCGGGATCGTGCTCGATTTCAGCAGCGACTGGGAGCTACTGGTGGCTGTCATACTCTCTGCCCAGTGTACCGACAAGATGGTCAACCAGGTCACCGCCAAACTTTTCCAAAAGTACCATTCGATCGAGGATTACGCCTCCGCAAACGTGGCCGAGTTCGAGACCGATATCAGGCCCACCGGCTTCTTCCGCAACAAGGCCAAGCACGTCATCGGCTCCGCGCAACAGATCTTGGACGAGTTCGCAGGAGAAATCCCGACCAGCATGGCCGAGCTGCTCACCCTTCCCGGCGTGGCTCGCAAGACCGCCAACATCGTGCTGGGCAATGCTCACCCCGAGGCCTACGCCTTAGACCCAGATGCCGGGATCGCCGTGGATACGCACGTGAACCGGCTCAGCCGACGACTGGGATTGGCGACGTCGGCGGATTCCGACAAGATCGAGCGGGAGCTCATGGCCATCGTGCCCCGGGCCGACTGGTTTCAGCTCACCTATTTGCTGATCGAACACGGGCGGGCCGTCTGCACCGCTCGCCGTCCCCGGTGCGGCCAGTGTCTGCTGCAGGACGTCTGCCCCTCGGCGTTCCGGGTCTGACGGCGGGGCATAGGCCGAGGAGGGAATGCGCATGATCAGGCAACGCGTCGAACGGAGCAAGGCCCGGCGGGTGATGGACCTACGCAGGGAGCCCAGTTGATGGAAGAGCACCGGAGCGACCGGCGGCCGATTCCTACGGCCCGAGATGGAGCAACGCCTTTCCCCTCAGCGGAAGAAGATCGGCTGCACTCGCACCTCGACCCGGAGACGCCGCAGACCAGTTCTCCTGCGTACCGGCTGGGCTTCGCCGACCCGGACTTCCTTTTGCGCGATGAACTCCGGGCGGAACGCCTGCAGCTGGAGTTCCTGAAGCCCGACATCCTGCAACGTGACCGCGATGTCGTCGCCACGGTGGCGGTGTTCGGCAGCTCTCGCATACCAGCTCCCGAAGAGGCCGCCGCCCTTCTGGAGGAGGCGGAGCGGACCGCGGCGCAGAGCCCGGATGACCCTCAATCCGCCCAGAGAGTGCGCGCGGCCCGATCCCTGACGGAGAAGAGCCGGTACTACGATGAGGCCCGGCGACTGGCGCGCATGATCTCCGAGAGACGCGGGCAGCCCGGGAATGGCTGGACCGTAGCGCCTCCGACCGAAACGCATCTCTGCCCGGCCGGCCCGCCCGAGCCGGAGCACATCGACGCCTGCAAGTTGCACCATGGCCCCTCGAGCGTCGTGGTGGTCACGGGTGGAGGCCCGGGCATCATGGAGGCGGCGAACCGTGGCGCCCACGAGGTGGGGGCGGAGAACATCGGCCTCAACATCGTGCTTCCCTTCGAACAGGCTCCCAACGCGTACATCACGCCGCATCTTTGCTTCAACTTCCACTACTACGCGATCCGCAAGATGCACTTCCTCCTGCGCGCGGTAGCGCTCGTGGTGTTTCCCGGAGGGTTCGGCACCCTGGACGAGTTGTTCGAGGTCCTCACCCTGATCCAGACTCAAAAGATCAAGCCCATCCCCGTGCTGATGTTCGGACGAGGGTACTGGGAACGAATCATTGACTTTCACGCGCTCGTGGAGGAAGGAGTGATCTCTCCGGACGATCTGGACATCTTCTCGTACGTGGACACGGCCGAGGAAGCCTGGCAACGACTCGAGCCGGTTCTGACGGCGGCTGCCGGGCGGTCCTGACCCTTATGCTATGCTTGGGCATAGCGAAATGGACACGCCTGACGATCCCCGAAGTAGCCACCCTTTCACGGCGCCCTCCCGCCGGGTGATGCTGCGATGAGTGCGACCGCGATCGAGATAATCGGCGTCGCGTTGCTCGTCATTGTCAACGCCTTCTTTGTGATCGCCGAGTTTTCCATCGTCAAGGTGCGCGACACCCGGGTGGCTGAGCTGGCCGCGATGGGCAGCAGGCGCGCCCGCGTGGCCGACCACATCGTCAATCATCTCGACTCCTACCTGTCCGCCACCCAACTCGGAGTGACCGTCGCCAGCCTGGGGCTGGGCTGGCTGGGCGCTTCCGCGTTCACCCGAATCTTCGATCTGGGGATAAACCACACCTTGGCGGCCATTATCGGCTTCGTGGTCGTGACCTTCATCACCATCATCTTCGGTGAGTTAGTGCCTAAATCGATCGCCATCCGGAAGGCTGAGCAGTCGACTCTGTCGGTAGCCTTGCCCCTACGCTGGTTCTATCTGATCACCCGCCCTCTCACCTGGCTCATGTATATCTCCGCGGCCGGTATTCTCAAGCTCTTCCGCATTCAGCCGGCGTCCGAACGCGACCTGGCCCACTCGGAGGAAGAACTGCGCATGATCCTGGATGCCAGTCAGGAAGTGGGCCATATCGACGAGGTGGAGCAGATCCTCATGCGCCGGGCGCTCACCTTCGGCGACCAGACGGTGAGCGACATCATGGTTCCCCGCACCGAGATGGCTGCTTTGCTCACGTCGACGACGGTGGCCGAGGCCATCGACGAGATCGCCGAGACCAATCACACCCGCTACCCGGCCTACGAGGAGGACGTCGACAACATCGTTGGCTATGTACACGTCAAGGACCTTTACCGGGCGCCGCGCGACGCCACCCTGCGGCGCCTGCTGCGCCCCATCGGCTTCATCGCCGAGACCTCCAATATTGAGTTGGCCCTCCAGCGCTTCCAGAGCACCCGCACGCCTCTCGCCATCGTGGTAGACGAGCACGGCGGCACGGCCGGCATAGTCACCATCCAGGACGTGGTCGAGGAACTCATCGGTGAGGTGCAGGACGAGTTCGACCTCGAGGCGCCCCTGGTGGAGAACCGCGGCGACGGCAGCTATTCGGTCGACGGTGGCGCCCGCGTCGACTACTTGCAGGACCTTCTGGGCCTAGAAGTGCCGGAAGAGGGTTTTCCCACCCTGGGTGGACGGGTGTTCGAGCAGTTGCAACGTCGCCCCCGAGTTGGCGACGAAGCCCGTGTGGGCGATTTCGACGCCCGGGTGCTCGAAGTGGACGGCATGCGCATCTCTCGGGTCCTCCTCACCCGTCCCGGCCCGGAGACTGACAACGGCGGCAAGTTGGAGCACGCGGCGGGCACCGAGCGTGGAGACGACGGCCGCGACGAGTAACGCCCGCTCGCCTACCCCGCGCCGCGGGGTATCATTCTCGGTATGAAGCCGATCCAGATGCCAGTCGACTCGGACGCCCTACGGGCCAACATCGCCCGCACCGCGCAGCCGGTGGTCGTCCCCGACCGTTACCTGCCCCTGGTGCGGGCCGTGGACGGGCTGTACGGCGTACGGACACCGCTCACCGAGACTCTGGCGGAGTACTTTCACCCCTTCCGTAACGCCGACCTTCTCATCGACGGGTTCCAGACCATCCTTCTGCGTAATTGGACCTATTTCGAGCGCTCTGAGGATCGGGCACAGTGTTTCGAGCTTCTCTCTGAGTTGGTGCTCGACCTGCTCGATTCGCAGCTCTCCGAGGGGCAGACCTCGCTGCTTCTTCGCCAGCTGCTGACGTGGTGCGCGGCAGCCTTGAACGGACCACACCCCGAGGCCTACGACGACAGCCTGCTGACTGTGGCCGAGTCCCTGGCCCGGCTGCTGCCACATCAGCCGCTCGTCTTCTTGGAGCGCGACGCCTTGCTTCGCAGTCTGGTTGAAAGCACCGCGCGCCGGCCCTCCATCGAACCGCCGTTTTCCAGCCTCTACCGTGCCCTCCTGCTCCTCGGCTACCGCCGGGTGGCAGAGAGGCTGCCCATCCCCGAGTGGGCCGTCTCCGCGGACGCGGAGCTCGCCGACCCTGAAGCTACAGCCGCTCACTTCGCGCCGCTGGCTCGGGAGCGACTGACCGAGCTCATCGTCCGGGTGGAAAGCGCGCGGGCGGGCGGGCTGCTATCTTCGAAGCTGCCCACTTTCTCCTCCATCCTCGACCAAGCCATCGACCAGGTGTTCCGCATCGACGATCTCGAAGATCGTTTCGCGGTCTGCTTGTACTTCCTCAAAGACGACACCCTCGGTTACCGCCAGAACGGAGTTCTGGTCGACCTTCTGGGAGTAATCAGACTGCTGATGAGACCCGAGCGGCATATGGACGCCGAGCGCGTGCTCAGCCGCCTCACCCGCTTCTTCCGCGCCCGCACCGATGAGTTTCTGCTCATGCGCTTCCAGTGCTACGAGGCTATCGGGGTGGCCATCGGTGAGGCGGGCAACGTGCCCGCCGTCGACCACCTGATCGAAGACGTGCTCTCGTGGCGCTTCCAGTACCCGGAGATCCAAGGCGCTACCGACGAATGGGAGACCGTGGTCAACCCGTATCACCTGCCCAAGATCCGCTGCTGGATGCACATCATCGGGTCCAACCCGGCCCTGTATGAGCGCCTGGCGGCCGCCCTCAACGTGCAGCTCCGGTTGGGCGGCGTTTACATCGCCGATACCGACCTGTTCCAACGCGACGTCACCCACTTCTTGAACGCCGACATCCGCCCCATCTACTTCGTGGCCAAGCAGCTGCTCAGAGCCTTCCCCGTCTATTTCAACGACCTGGGCGCTGAGGGCGAATTGCGCGCGGTCTCCACCGAGATCGACGAAATCTGCGGGCGTCGCGACACCCTGATGCACTTCGTGCGCAAGCAGTCCCATGCCGAGTCGTCCAACCGTTTGGTCGCCTTCAGCCGGGCCGTGCTCACCTACTGGGTCACCCTGGACCCCTCCGGGCTGGAACCTTATCTGTCCTCGAACACCTTGGACGCCGTGCGCCGGGAGCGCGAATGGGCCGAGGAGCCCCACGAAGTGCTCCTAGGCCTGTGGGCGGCGGAGATGACCGGCCAGAGGACGGCTTCGCAGCCCTCGCCCGTAGACATGGAGATGTTCCTGGACCGCTTGGTGAGCATGCCGGCAACCACGCTCGAGGAACTTGTGGATGGGCTCCCCGGATCCAAGGGCAACGGCGCCTGCGGGCCCCGCCGGGTGACCCTCATGATCCGCACCCACCAACTTCTGTCCCAGAAATACTCGCTCTCGGCCGGCGACGTGGGCCCAGCGATCAGCCACCATTTGCAGCTCGCAGCCAAGACCCGGCTGAAGTTTTCCGCCGCGCTCACCCTGTGGCAGGCAGACCCCGACGCGTCCAACCGCGACCGGCTACTCGACATGGCCCTGGCCGTACTCGAAGAGCTCAAAGACATAGTCCTGAGCCCTACCCAGTCCACAGCGGTGGAGAACATTTATCAGAAGCGGCACATCGCCGCCGGGATCCCATCCATGTACGGCAACTACACCGAACCCAAGTTCGATGCCCTCGGGCTGTCTTTTCGAGTGGAGAACCTGGTGGCTCGCCTACTCGAAGATCTCGTTTCTGAAGGAACGGACACCTACGTCACCCGCGACTCCCTGCGGCGCATGGCCGCCACGATCAGGCAGTTCGAACGCGCTTTGGCCGCGGACGGCGTCGATTCCCGCAACCTGGCCACCAACGTGCGCCTGCTCGAGGCCAGCTTCAGCAGCCATAACTTCACGTTCCGCCAATACCACAACGTGTTCCAGTTCACCGTCGGGTCGGTCACCGAGTTGTCACGTACCTCCATCCTCAGTCACGACCAGGTGCTGCGCACGGTGCTTGAGCACGATCCCCGGCAATGCGAGATCCGCTGCATGTCGCCGGACGCCACCGCCGAGATGGTGCTCCGGGAAGTACTGGTCTCGGCTTTGGGCATGCAGACCCTCGACCGCTACGTCTCTGCCGTCCTGCGCCAGATCTCCACTCTCACCGGCCGCCTCAGTAACCATGCCCTCACCCGGATGATGAATTACGATCCCGAACGGCTGGTGTCGCCTATCCACGAAGCCAAGCCCGGGACCGACGACCAGATGACCCTAGGCTTCAAAGGACTGGGGCTCAAGCAGATGGCCTCCTACAAACACCGGGTGCCCGAGGGGTTCATCCTCTCAACGGAACTGTTCAGCGCCTGGCCGGCTATGTCGTACAGGCCGCTGTACCACGACACCCTCGAGCGCGTCCGCGAGGCCTTGGGCCGTCTGGAGAGGGAGGCCGGCCTGCGCCTCGGCGACCCTGCCCGCTTGCTCACGCTCTCCATCCGTTCGGGTGCGGCCATCTCAATGCCGGGCCTCATGACCACCTTCGTCGATGTGGGCCTGAACGACAAGTTGGCCGAAGCTCTTTCTCGCAAGCCCGGCTTCGAGTGGGCCGCCTGGGATTCCTATCGGCGTTTCCTCCAGTCGTGGGCCATGGCCTCAGGTGTCGACCGAGACTTCTTCGACGGCATCATGACCGAGTTCAAAGTCCGCTACGGCATCGAGCGTAAGCTCGATTTTCTCCCTGAGCACATGCGCGAGCTGGCCTTCACGTACAAGGCCCGGGCCCGAGAACTGGGCGTCAGGTTCACGGACGACCCCTTCCGCCAGGTCATCGCGTGCATACGCAAGGTCCTGCAGTCCTGGGACTCGCCCGAGGCGAAGCTCTACCGTCGCTACATCGGGGTCGCGCAGGAGTGGGGCACCGCCGTGGTGGTACAACGGATGGTCTTCGGCAACCTTAGTCGCGAATCCGGGTCGGGAGTCACTTTCACCCGCAACCCTCTCGAACCATACAGTAGTCAAGTACGACTGTTCGGCGATTTCACCGCCCGCAGCCAGGGTGAGGACCTGGTGGGAGGTCTCGTGTTCCCCTGGCCTATCTCCGAAGCCCAGCGCCTCGGCAGTCCCACCTATAGGGGCATCGAGCATTCTTTGGAAAGGGATCAGCCCGAGGTCTATCAGGCCTTGCTGGACGTGGCCCGCGACCTGGTCAACAAGCGGGAGCACGATCCCCAGGAGATCGAGTTCACCTTCGAATCCGGCTCCGGCAAGGACCTATACATCTTGCAGAAACGCGCGATGGTGCACGAGCAGACAAGGGACGCGCCCTACTTCGACACCTCGTCGCTCCGCTTCGGGCCCCCGACTGCTGTGGGCATGGGGGTGGCCGGGGGTGCGTATTCCGGTCGGGTGGCCATCAACGCCCAGCAGATCGACCGGCTGCTTGCTGATGCCTCCAACGATAACATCGTACTGCTGCGACCGGATACCGTGCCCGAGGATATCGCCATGATCACCCGGGTCGCCGGCCTGCTGACTGCCAGGGGCGGGGCCACCTCGCACGCGGCCGTCACCGCCAAGCGCCTAGGCAAGACCGCCGTGGTCGATTGTCGCGAACTCGAGGTGATTGAACACCAGGGGACGGCCAAGCTGGCCGGAGCCAGGCTGAAGCCAGGCGATTGGCTCTCTATCGACGGGCGGACCGGCAACATCTTCTTGGGGCGGATCCCGATGCTGGCTCGGCCGATGCTTGCCCAATAGAGCGCGCTCCGGCACGACCGGAGCCGCCGCCGGAGCGTAGACGAGAAAAGGAGGCCGCGGGATGAGCGCACCAAGGACGCTGGGGATTAACGGGCTGGGGCGCATCGGCAAGCTGACCTTGTGGTATCACTTGGGCCACAAGGACTTCGACCGCTTCGTGGTCAACGTCGGCCGGCCGGTGGGAACCTCGCTGCAGTCCGTCGCCGAGTACATCGGCAAAGACAGCACCTACGGGCCGCTGCACCGCTTCCTCCACGGCCATCAGGGCAGGCGCGACATCCAGGTGATCGACGAAGCCGCCGGACTCATCCGGGCCCACGGCAAGGAGATCATCATCTTGAGGGAGGCTCGCAACCCCAAAGAGATCCCCTGGCGCGATCTCAGCGTGAGCCTGGTGGTGGAATGCACGGGCAAGTTCCGCGACCCGGATGCCGATGCCGACGATCCCCAGGGGGCGCTCCGGGGCCACCTGGCCGCCGGAGCGCGCACGGTGATACAAAGCTCGCCGTTCAAGAGCAAGCTGAAAGGCGTGCCGCTGCCCGAGGACGCGGCCATCCTTATCCATGGAATAAACCACTGCGACTACGATCCGGGCAAGCACAAGCTGGTGTCGGCGGCTTCCTGCACCACTACCGCTCTGGCGCACATGTTGCAGCCGCTCCTCGCCCGGGATCTCACGCGCCACATGATCACGGCGGGGATGAGCACTGTCCATGCCGTCACCAATAGCCAACCGGTGTTGGATGCAGTGCCCGGCTCCGGGGCCACCAATCTGCGCAAGACCCGTTCGGCCATGAACAACATCGTGCTCACTTCCACCAATGCAGCCAGGGCGTTGGAGCAGGTCATGCCGGAGATCGCACGAATCGGCTTTATGGCCGACTCGGTGAGAATCCCCACCGCCAGTGTGAGCCTGATCATCCTGAACGTGACCTTCCAGAGCGAGGCGCTACCCGACGGCACGGTCTCGGTGGACCGGGAGGCCATCAATGCCATCTACCAAGACGCCGCGGAGAACGAGGCTTGCGGTTTGCTGAAGTTCAGCGAAGAACAAAACGTGTCCGCGGACGTGCTCGGCGAGGACGCGGCGGTGGTCATCGAAGCGGTGGAAACTCATACCCGTACCGGCTTCGTCGATCTGCGCATACCGGCGGGCGAGCCGGGCGGCGTCGCTGCGAACGGGGTGCCGGCCTATCGCGAGCACCGCATCCCGCTCACTCACGTTAAGGTCTTCGGCTGGTACGACAACGAGATGGGAAGCTACACATACCGTCTAGGCGAGCTGACCAGCCACGTGGCAAGGAGCCTGTAGCGCCCGGCCGCGGGCCTGGGGCGCCGACCGACCGCGGGCGCCGGCCGTCAGGCCTTGTCATCGGCAACCACGATCTCCGCGCGCACTGTTGGCCGCGGGGCGGCGTCTCGGTCGCTTCCGACCCGGCCGCCGGTCGGGGTGCATACGGGGTCGATCTCCAATCTAGTGTCGTGTAACTGACGCGTCTTGACGGTTGGCCTTGCTCAAGATCGTGTCCGCGTCCTTCGTCCAAGCGAAAGGCTCGCAGCGTTCGTTCCATGCGTCGAT
>Ga0214473_10001465_pt1 | contig 31109 bp, 21 predicted proteins | sample RVTome_7_FD_203509 | JGI IMG/M metagenome (GOLD analysis project Ga0214473, IMG submission 203509) | Soil microbial communities from uranium-contaminated site in the Upper Colorado River Basin, Wyoming, United States - RVT98D197 | ecosystem: Environmental > Terrestrial > Soil > Contaminated >...
GCTTTCCCCGGACGGCCAGCGGATCGCCGTAGCCGTTGATGAACAGGAGAGGCACGTCTGGCTGTACGATCTCGCTCGGGAGACGTTGAGCCGCCTTACGTTTGAGGGAAGCATCAACTACAATCCCGTTTGGTCGCCGGATGGCCAGCGGATCGCGTTTCAATCACTCGGCCGGCCCGATGGCGGACTATTCTGGCAACGGGCCGACGGCAGTGGCGGGCTGGAGCGATTGTGCTGTGACCTCGGAGGGGGCGGCATTGGTCTATCGTCCTGGTCTCCGGATGGGCAACTGATAGCCGGGGGCGGAGCGGGAGTAGGGCTTGGCGATCTCTCGGTGCTGCGGCAGGGTGATCGCAAGGTGCAGGTTCTACTCCAGACGCCGTTCGGCGAAGGGGCGGCAATGTTTTCGCCCGACGGGCGTTGGCTGGCCTATTCCTCAAACGAATCCGGGCGCTCGGAAATTTACTTGCAGGCGTTTCCAGGCCCCGGCGGGAAGTGGCAAGTCTCGACGGAAGGTGGCACGGAGCCAGTGTGGAACCGCAATGGACGGGAGCTCTTCTACCGCAACGGCAACCGGATGATGGCCGTGGATATCACCACACAACCCAATTTTTCCGCAGGTAAACCGCGGATTCTTTTCGAGGGACAGTACGAACCGACCTTGATGACCAACGCCAATTATGACATTTCGCCGGACGGCCAGCGCTTCCTCATGCTCAAAGCCAGCGCGGCGCAGGAAGAAGCGCCGACGCAAATCAACGTGGTGCTCAATTGGTTTGAAGATCTGAAGCGCCGCGTGCCGACAGGGAGCCAATGAGCCATCTATTCTTAGGTTTCGCACGGGCGTCATGATTCGCACCGGCCGTCACTTCCTGCAAATTCCCGGACCGACCAATGTTCCCGACCGCGTTCTGCGGGCCATGGACCAGCCGGTCATTGACCATCGCGGGCCGGAATTCGCGCAGTTGGGTCTGGACGTTCTGGAAGGCATGCGGGCGATCTTTCAAACCAAGAGTCCCGTGATCATCTATCCGTCGTCCGGCACGGGCGCGTGCGAAGCGGCGCTGGTGAACACGCTCTCGCCGGGCGACCGGGTGCTGATTTTCGAGACCGGGCAGTTCTCGCAGGTCTGGCGGGGGATCGCGGAGAAGCTGGGCCTGAACGTCGAGTATGTTCCCGGCAACTGGCGGCGCGGCGCTTCGCCTGCGGAGCTTGAAGCCCGGCTGGGGGCGGATGCGCAGCACACGTTCAAAGCCGTGGTGGTGGTTCACAACGAGACTTCGAGCGGCGTGGCCAGCCGCATCCCCGAGCTTCGCCGCGCGATCAATCAAGTGCACCATCCGGCGCTATTCATCGTGGACGTAATCTCGGCATTGGCCTGCATGGATTTCCGCCACGACGAGTGGGAAGTGGACGTGGCCGTCTGCGGCTCGCAAAAGGGGCTGATGGTTCCTCCGGGCCTGGGCTTCAATGCGCTCTCGGAGAAAGCGCTGGCCGCCAACCAGCGCGCTCGCTTGCCGCGCTCGTATTGGGACTGGCAGGACATGCTGAAACAAAACCTTACCGGCTTGTTCCCCTATACGCCGGCCACCAACCTCCTCTATGCCTTGCGGGAAGCAGTGCGCATGCTGCAGGAAGAAGGGCTGCCCAACATTTTCCGGCGGCACGATCGTTACGCCGAAGCCACACGCGCCGCGGTGCGGGCCTGGGGCCTGGAGATCGTCTGCGAAGAGCCGCTGGAATATTCCAGCTCGATGACTGCGGTCTTCACGCCCGAAGGCCACAGCGCGGACGCGCTGCGAAAAGTGATCCTGGAAAATTTCGATATGTCGTTCGGCGCCGGCCTGGGCAATTTCGCCGGCAAGGTTTTTCGCATCGGGCACCTGGGCAGCTTCAACGATCTGATGCTGGCCGGAACGCTGTCCGGCGTGGAAATGGGCCTGCGCCTGGCGGGAGTGCCGCACCGCGAAGGCGGCGTGATGGCCGCGCTTCAGTCACTGGTCCCTGCCGGACCTGCGCGGCAGCCCGTCGCCGGGGTGCGGTAAGGCGTGTCCGCCCGCTCGAACCAGAACACCCTGCCTCCCCGAGGCATCTCCGCCACCGCGAATGTGCTGTTCCTGATCTGCCTGATGTACGGTATCACCTACATTGACCGCGTCAATTTCAGCACCGCGGCCACCGTCTTTCGCGACGAACTTCAGCTCACCAGCACTCAAATCGGCCTGGCGTTTTCCGCGTTCGGCTATCCCTACCTGGTTTTCCAAATCATCGGCGGATGGGTGAGCGACCGATTCGGCGCGCGGCTGACGCTGACGGTGTGCGGAGTGATCTGGGCGGCAGCCACGGTGTTTACGGGACTGGCCGGCAGCCTGGCGACTTTGTTCCTGGCCCGGTTGGCGCTGGGATTTGGAGAAGGGGCCACGTTTCCCACGGCCACGCGCGCCATGTCCGACTGGACGCCGGCGGGGAAACGCGGGTTCGCGCAGGGCATCACGCATTCCTGCGCGAGGCTGGGCAACGCCATGACGCCGGTCCTGGTGGCTTGGCTGATCGCGCTGGTCACCTGGCGCGGATCGTATTACGTGCTGGGCATCGCCAGCTTTGCCTGGGTCATCGCCTGGGCCTGGTACTTCCGCGATAATCCCGCCGAACATTCACGCATCACCCCGGCGGAACTGAGCGCGCTGCCCAGATTCGCAACGCGCGCCGACAGGAAAAAGGACCCGGTGCCGTGGCTGGCCCTGGCGCGGCGGATGTTTCCCGTGACGGTTGTTTACTTCTGTTATGGCTGGACGCTGTGGCTGTATCTGAGCTGGATTCCCGGCTTCTTTCGCGAAAGTTACCAACTGAGCCTGACCCACGCCGCGATCTTGTCGTCGAGCGTCTATTTTCTCGGCGCCATCGGCAATACCGCCGGCGGAATCGCCAGCGACCGCGTGTTCGCCGCCACCGGCAGCCGGAACAAGGCGCGGCGCAATCTGGTGGTCGTCGGCTTTCTGGCGTCGCTGATTTCCATCGCTCCGGTTCTCTTTGTGCACAACCTCACCTGGGCGGTCATTTGTTTGAGCCTGGGATTTTTCTTCGCTGAGTTCACTATCGGTCCCATGTGGGCCATACCCATGGACATCGCGCCCAAATTTTCCGGTTCCGCCAGCGGACTGATGAACACCGGCTCGGCGCTGGCGGCCATTCTCTCGCCCGTGGCGTTCGGATACGTGGTGGACCGCACCGGCACTTGGGAGCTGCCGTTCATCGGCAGCATCGGCTTGCTGTTGCTGGGCTCGATTCTGGCGTTTTGGATGAAGCCGGACGAAGGGCTCGGCGGCAGCGCTCTGGGCAGCAAGCCCGAAGTCACGGAAGTCACCGCCTGATGGCATTCTCTGCGAAGGCCGCATGGTAGGGCCTACGTCTTCGCACAGCAAGAAACTGCAACTTCGGGTAGTATTTCGCCATCGTTAAGAGGGTATGAGCGGTGCCGAAGAGTCGCAGACCCCCAGAGGAAACTCCAACGCTCTTCCCCTCCAGGGCACCCTGGGAGACCCGCGGAATATTTTCCGACCATTTCCTCAAGACCCGATTGCACCAGGCCCCCAGTTGGCCCAAGAACGACGACACGATCCGCCCGATCTACGACTACTTGCTGGAACTCTGGCATCGGCGTCACGTTGGACTTGAAAAAGGTAACGAGGAAACAACCTGCCGAGAGTTCCTGGAGCCGGTACTGAGCAGATTGGGCTTCAGTTGCCTCTACAAAGAAGACCTACCAGCTTCGGCGAGTCGGATGGTCCCCGACTACTTGCTGTTCTCGGATGAAGAAACGAAAGAGAGTGCGTTTGACTCTGATGCGCCAGCTAAGTATGAGGCCGCAACCTCACTGCTAGAAGCCAAGAAGGTTGGTCATCCCCTGGACGCGATTTCGAAATCCGAGCATCGCTTCCCCCACCAGCAGGTTCGCGATTACTTGAGTAATGCCACGGATCAGATTGGACGACCATATTTTCGGTGGGCAATTCTCACAAATGGCAATTATTGGCGACTGTATTGTAGAGATGCCCGGCCAGACGCGTATTTTGAGTTCCGCCTCGCCGGCCCCAAGACGAACTTTTGTCACTTCGATGAGTTCAAGGCATTCATCACGCTGTTCTCTTCCTCCGTCTTTGTTGAAACAGATGGAATCTGCCTGCTCGATCAAATTCGCCAGGAAGCACTCCACTTCCAGCAGGAGCTGGAAGAAAGCATCCGGCGTCGCGTGGCCGTTGTTGTGAGGGATCTTGCAAATGGCTTCTGGTCGTTCAAAGAAAACAATCTGAACACCGGACATCTGCGCGGTCTTTATGACGCATGTCTGATCTTGCTTTATCGCCTGTTGTTCGTTCTTTACGCCGAAGGCCGTGGGCTTTTACCCGTGAAGCCTTCGGGCGCTGGAGCGAACGTAAACTACAGGGAGCGCTATTCTCTCAGCCGATTTGTAAACAACCTTCGATCCCGGACTGAATATCTCTCTGATGATCTCACGGACCTTTATGAGGACCTTCGAAAACTTTTCCATCTAATCAATGGTGACAGGCCATCCGCAAACAACGCCTGCGGAGTTCCCCTCTACAACGGCGGCCTCTTTGACCGCAAGTCGCATCCGAATCTTGAAGAATGGCGCATCGGCGACAAGTTACTCGCAAACGTCCTTAGAGATCTCATTTTCTCGGTAGGACCCAGTCAACGCGCAAAACAAATGGAATTTGAATGGGGAACCATCGACTACGCGGACCTTGAAGTCCGTCAGCTCGGGGATATCTATGAAGGCTTGCTCGGAGGACACCTAGAGGTCTCTACCGAATCAAATGAACTTGAAGTGATGGGGGAGCACGCGGCACTGCAAGAATCGGGTACATTCTACACGCCCGATTGGGTAGTCCGCTTCTTAGTTGAGAGGACGTTACGCCCATTAATCGAAAGGATCGAGCAATCAGCAACTGTTCAAAAATCCGAGAAGGCGGAAGCCAAGGACAATGCTTTTGCGAGCGAGGTCTTGACACTAAACATCCTCGACCCAGCAATGGGCAGCGGCCATTTTCTGGTCCGGGCAACAGAGTGGCTTGCAGACGAGATTGTCTTTCATCCCACAACCAGATTCCAAATCGAGAAGGTTGCTCCAGGGACATCACAGGAACAAGCTGAGATATCGTATTGGCGCAGAAGGGTCGTCGAGGCGTGCATCTATGGCGTCGATATGAACCCGCTTGCGGTAGAACTGGCTAAGCTATCGCTATGGCTTACGTGTATTGCCTCCGAAGAACCGCTGAATTTTCTTGACCATCATTTGCGGCCAGGAAATTCCTTGATCGGCGCGAGTGTCTCTGAACTTGCTTCATTACCACCTGACAAGTTGGATCACCAGCACAGACAAACTTCTCTTTCGCTGGGGATCACTTTTTTATCCACAGTTGGGTCCGCCATTAAGGAAATCACTTCGATTGAAACGGAGAGCAGCGACAGAATAGACATTGTGAAGGACAAGGAGCAACGGTGGAACGACCGCGTCCTAGCGAAACTTCAGCCCTTCAAAGATGTTGCCGATCTGTGGATTGCTGGTATCGCCGGGCTCCCAATTACTCAATTTGATTACTGCCAGATCGGCCAGCTACTACTCACCGAGCACATAGAGTCATCAAGAACCAAGCGCGAACTGACCGCAGCCACAGCGCGTTTCGAAGCGAAGCTTAAGACGATCAAGAATGACATTGCGCCTTTCCATTGGGAACTCGAATTCCCAGACGTTTTCTACGAAGAGAACGGGCAACGCAGAGCGAACCCTGGCTTTGATTCAGTCCTCGGGAACCCGCCGTACATTTCGACACAAACGTCGAGTGAATTCAACTATCGAGACACACTCAAACAGCGCTTCGGATTTACAGATGACCTATACGTCCACTTCGTGGACAAGAGTTTCACTTTGCTGAGAAAGCGAGGGCGCTTCGGATTCATTATTTCTGATACTTTCTTCACGCTGAATACTAAGCTCCGACTGAGAGAGCTTCTCCAGTCGAATCAGCTCGACTATTTGGTCCAATGCGATCCTTTTGAAGCGACAGTTGACGCAGCAATGTTTGTGACCGAAAAGGTCTTAGACGAAGACCCATTTCGGACAGTAACTTTTATTCACGCTCGCAATTGTTCAAAGGACAGTGAACCCGAAAACGAGCTTTCGAAGCACCTGCCAATCGCTGAACGGGAAGTCGAGAAGGGTTCAACGACTTTTCGCTTTGAGAAACAGGAATTTCCTGTCTTCCATCGTACAGCGGGCTGCTTGAGGATTCATCAGACCACCCTCGAACCGTATCGGCGGGCCTTGAAGAAATGCTTCTTTGAACCAACGGAGGCAGTCGTCCGCCTCTACAATCGCTTTAACGAACCTATGAAGCGTCTGGTGGCCACGTGGTGGGAGAAGATCGACACTTCCAAAACGTTCGCAGACAAGCGCAAAGACATTCTTGCTTATCAGAAGACTCTAAGCCCTGGCGAGATCACGCTCGTGGGGCTGGTGGCCGAAGGGGGCCAGGGGATCTGTACTGCAAACAACGGACGATTCCTCGGATACCTGGAGGGCACACCGCAGGCAAAAGCCATCCTCGAACGTCGGCCGCGCCTCATTTCTGGATGGGAGAAGAACCAGAGGGTAGCGCCGGCTTTCAGGTCTCTACTCAAGCAATACGATGGCGATTTTGTTTTGGTCGTCGAGTCTCTGAAACAACAGTTTCACTGGACCCGGGATCTGAAACTCCAGAAGGGCGAGATTTACAGAGTGGTTCCATCTGATCGAATTGCAACACAGGAGGACTTCAAAAGGGCCTTCCAGTTTCGGAAGGAAGAGCTGGAAAATCTCTGGCACAAGACCTCGGGCGTAAGTGACCTATACGATCGGCTGTGTAGCGATGAGATAGGCAACTTCTTCAAAATCGCCACGGGCCTAGTTGAGGAAATGTCGGGCCGCGGTCTAGGAACGGCTAAGCTGGGACTTCGCCAAGGCGAAGTCTACAGTGACCCAGACGACGCTCAGCGAGTGGCAACCATTTATTCCGGTTTGCCAGGCAAACGGACTTGGGTACCGTATCGCAAAGGCGACCCGGAAGGAAACAAATGGACGACGGTTGAGCCCTTGTTCATTGAATGGGGTACAGCTAACGTGAGTTGGCTCTGGGCTAACAGCGGGCACCCAGAGCCAAACATGCCCGTGATTCGGAACGCGCACCTCTATTTCACTCCTGGGATCACCTGGACGCGACACGCGAACCACGTCGGGCTTAAAGCTAGGCTGCAACCCTCCTGTGTCTTTGATGCTAACGGTTCGCGCCTTACTCCTTTGGGTGGCAATCTCACAGCCAATCAGTTCCTGGCGATTCTAAATGCTGACCTATTTAGTTTTATCGTTAAGAAGTTCATAAAAAATACTCAAGACTACGAAATTAACGACCTTCGGATGGCACCATTAGTCGTCCCAACAAGAACCCAAGCAGTAGAGCTCGAAAAACTAGCAAAATGGGCAGTCAAGGCCAAGGAATTATCCTTACACGGAGCGGACCCCACGCCGGAGATGATCCTGTTCTGCAAGACTCTGACTGAAAAGCAACGGGTAGCACCTTCCTATCTCCAACCCGACTCACAAATGCGGATGTTCCACAGTATTGAGGATTGCCTGGCCGTAATCGATCTGGGGGTCAATTGGGAGGTCGAACAACTGTACGGTGTCGAGGGCCTCGGCCCCTTCTCCGAGTTTTAACTTCGGACGGCTAGGTCAAGAATTTGGGATAATTCTGTCATGTACCGAAGCCAAACCGTCATAGCCCGTATCGTCAACTAACGAGACCCGAGGACACTTTGCCGCCGCCCGCGCCCCTGCCGCTCAGCTCGCACGGAAAACCCGTGGATTCGTTTCCTCAGGCGTTCGAACTGGAGCGCGCGCTCAAGCAGGACATCCGGGGCGAAGTGCGTGTCGACCGCGGCAGCCGTGCCCTGTACGCCACCGACGCTTCGAACTACCGCCAGGTTCCCATCGGGCTGATTGTTCCACGTGACACAAATGACGTGATCGCCGCGGTGGCCGCCTGCCGCAGGTTCGGCGCCCCGGTGCTGCCGCGCGGCGCCGGCACCAGCCTGGCCGGGCAGTGCTGCAACGTCGCGGTGGTGCTGGACTTCACCAAGTACATGAACCAGATTCTGGAGCTCGATCCCGGCCGGCGATTCGCGCGGGTGCAGCCCGGCGTGGTGCTGGACACGCTGCGCAACCGCGCCGAAAAGCAGCAGCTCACGTTCGGACCCGACCCTTCCACGCACAGCCGCTGCAGCCTGGGCGGAATGATCGGCAACAATTCCTGCGGCACGCATTCGCTGCTGGCCGGCAAGACGGTGGACAACGTCGAGGAGTTGCGCATCCTGCTGTACGACGGGACGCAGGTCACCGTGGGCGCGACATCGGATGCCGAATTGGCCTTGGTGATCGCTCAGGGCGGGCGCCGAGGTGATATTTACTCGCGGCTGCGAGCCATCCGCGACGCCTACGCGGATCTGATCCGCGCGCGCTTTCCGAAGATTCCCCGCCGTGTGTCCGGATACAACCTCGATCAATTGCTGCCGGAAAATGGATTTCACGTGGCGCGCGCGCTGGTGGGCACCGAAGGAACCTGCGTGACCGTGCTGGAGGCCAAGCTGCGGCTCATCCACAGCCCGCCGCAAAGGTCCCTGATCGGCCTGGGCTACCGGGATGCGTTCAACGCCGCGGACCACGTGCCGGAAATTCTGGAATTCGGACCCATCGGATTGGAGGGGTTCGAGGGCGCCATCGTGGACGGCCTCAAGAAAAAGGGCGCGCCCAATCTGGAGTTGCTCCCGCAGGGGCGCGGCTTTTTGCTGGTGGAGTTTGGCGCCGAGGACGCCGCGGAGTCCGAAGCCACCGCGCAACGGCTGATCTCCCGGCTGAAGCAATCAGACCATCCGCCCGACATCCGGCTCTACACCAAGAGCGAGGCGCGGCACATCTGGAAGATACGCGAGTCCGGAGCGCGCTCGGCCGCGGCGGCGCCGGGCGCCCCGCCGGAATGGGAGGGCTGGGACGATGCCGCGGTGGCGCCGGAAAAGCTGGGCGGCTACCTGCGCGACATTCGCAAGCTGCTCGATGAATACGACTACAAGACGGCCTTCTACGGCCATTTCGGACACGGCTGCATCCACATGCGGATCACGTTCGACCTGGAGAGCGAGAGCGGAATTCGCAAGTATGGCGAGTTCATCGAGCGCGCGGCCGATCTGGTGGTGCGATACGGCGGCTCACTTTCCGGCGAACACGGCGACGGGCAGTCTCGCGGCGCTTTGCTGCCAAAGATGTTCGGGCCCGAGTTGGTGAAAGCGTTCGCGGAATTCAAGTCCGTGTGGGACCCGGACAACAAGATGAATCCCCACAAGGTCGTGAACGCCTACCTGCCCACGGAAAATCTGCGGCTGGGCGCGGACTACCGGCCGCTCCAGCCGCGGACTCATTTCCAGTTTCCCGACGACGGCGGCTCCTTCGCCAAAGCGGCGCTGCGCTGCGTCGGACTCGGCGAGTGCCGGCAGCACGAGGCCGGCTCGATGTGCCCGACCTACTTGGTGACGCTCGAGGAAAAACACAGCACGCGGGGCCGCGCGCACATGCTCTTCGAGTTGCTGCAGGGCGAAGTGGTGCGCGGGGGCTGGCAGGATGAAGACGTGAAGGAAACCCTGGATCTTTGTCTGTCCTGCAAGGCCTGCAAATCGGATTGCCCGACCAACGTGGACATCGCCACCTACAAGGCGGAATTCCTATCGCACTATTACGAGCGCCGCAGACGCCCGCTACAGGCCTACGCCTTCGGCCTGGTGGATCGCTGGGCCCGGCTGGGTTCGCTTGCGCCGCGCGCGGCCACTTTTCTGAGCGGCGCGCCGGGCTTGAGCGCGCTCTGGGGTCACCTGCTCAGTCTCGCGCCGCAAAGGCGGCTTCCGAAGCTCGCCCACACCAGTTTTCGGCGCTGGGCGCGATCGCACGGAGTGCCGGCGGCCGGCAACGGCGCCGCCGGTGAGGTCATTTTGTGGGCAGATACCTTCAACAACTATTTCCACCCGGAAACCAGCCGGGCGGCGCTGGAGGTGCTGCGGGCCGCGGGTTTCCGGGTGACAGTCCCTCACACGCACCTCTGCTGCGGCCGGCCGCTCTACGATTTCGGAATGCTGGACCGGGCCAAGAGTTACCTGCGCCAAATCCTGCAAGCTCTGCAAGGGCCGATTGAGGCCGGTGCGCCCATCGTGGTGCTGGAACCGAGTTGCGCGGCGGTGTTCCGAGACGAGCTTCGCGGTCTGTTTCCGGGCGACGAGCTGGCGGCGCGGCTGCGCGGCCAAACGTTTCTGCTCAGCGAGTTTCTGGAACGCCACGCTCCCGGATATCGTCCGCCGCAGCTTTCGCGGGCCGTGCTGCTCCACGGCCACTGCCATCACAAGGCGCTGATGCACTGGAACGATGAGGAATCTCTGCTCCGCAGGATGGGCGTGGATTTGGAGTCACTGGACTCCGGCTGCTGCGGCATGGCCGGGCCGTTCGGCTTCGACAAAGACAAGTACGAAGTCTCACAAGCCGTGGGAGAACGAATTCTGTTGCCGGCTGTGCGGCGAGCTCCGCCGGAAACTATAATCGTCTCCGATGGCTTCAGTTGCCGCGAGCAGATTCGGCAGGCCACCGGACGGCAAGCGCTGCACCTGGCCGAAATCATCCAATTGGCCCTGCGCCGCGAGGGCACTTCGAGTGGCCGCCAAACCTCCTCTGGCGCTCAGGGTTCGGCGTCGAGCACTACCACCGGCTGATACGTGCGCGGTACCACAGCCTCGGCGATGGCGATCAGTTGATCCTGCTGGTTGAACACCCGCAAGCGTCCCGGCTTCCACTCTCCTGAGTCGAGTTGCGCCGTGGCGCCTGGCGGCGCTTCGACGCGGCCCGGCTGAATTTGCGCCAGAGATATCTGAAACTTAGAGCCGTGGCGCACGCGCCGCTCGACGATGGGCAATACATTGACGCGTGGCAACTCCGGCAACAGGCGGCCCAGCGGCACGATACAGTCCGCGGTCTTGCCGGCGCGGACCACCCCCTCTAACTCCTCCAGGGTGATGGCCTGGTCGAGCGTAAACTCGCCGACGGCGGTGCGCACAATTTCCGCCAGGTGGGCCCCGCAACCCAAATCCATTCCCATCTGGTGGGCCAGCGCGCGGATATAGGTTCCGGAGCCGCATTCGACCGCAAACCGCGCGATGGATCCGGCGACCTCCAGCAGGCGAAACTCGAAAACTTCGACCTCCACGGGCTTGAGTTCCACCGGCTGGTGCTTCCGGGCCAGCTCATGCGCCGGCCGGCCGTGGACTTTCTTGGCCGAAAAAGGGGGCGGCATTTGCGCGAAGCGGCCGGTCAGACGCGCCGCCAGGCGCTCAAGCTCCTCGCGTTCGAGCCGCGGGGCCGTATCCGGCCCGAGCGGTGTTCCGTCGGCGTCATAGGTGTCGGTGGCGAAGCCGAAACGGAACGCGCTTTCGTAGCGCTTGCGCCGGGCAGCATAGAATTGAGCGAAGCGCGTGGCGCGGCCCAGCAATAGAACGAGCACACCGGTGGCCAGCGGATCGAGAGTTCCCAGGTGGCCGATTTGCCGGAAGCCCAGAAGACGCCGCACGGCTTCCACGACGTCGTGGGAGGTTCGCCCTGGCGGCTTGTTGATCACCAGCGCGCCGTCAAAGGGCGCAGGTCGCGGTGTTCGCGTCATGGGTGAGGGAAAATCGTTTTCGGAAACGGCGTCTCGCGCCGCTGGTTAATCAGGGCTCTTCGTCTGGCGGAGCAGGTCCTCGATGCGCCGGCCGTACTCTTCCGAACAATCCAGCACAAAATGCAGCTCGGGGGTGCGCCGGAGCTGCAGGCGTTCGCACAACTCGTGGCGAATGAATCCGGACGCCGCCACCATGCCCTCGAGCGCCGCGGCCTGTTCGGCCTCGTCGCCGGCGACGTTCACGTACACGCGCGCATGCTTCAGGTCGGGCGACACCCGCACCTCGGTAACAATGGTCAGAACCGCCAGGCGCGGATCTTTCAGCTCCCCGGCCAGCATGGAACTGATCTCTTGCTGCATCTCACCGGCGATTCGTTCGTGGCGATGTCCGGCGACCGTCATGATTTCCCCCGGCCGGGTCCGCGGCCCCTACATCATTTCCAGATCGTGACCCGCCAGATCGCGCCCCAATGTCTCCTCGGCTTCCTTCAGCACGGCGCGCAGCGATTGCTCCAAGTGCGCCGCATCATTCGAAAGGCTGACGATGCCGACCTGCGCGCGCTGCCAGCTCTCCTGGTGATCGAGCTCGGCCACGGCCACGTTAAATCGCCCCCGCAGGCGGTCTTTCAGGCTGCGCAGCACCTGCCGCTTGTCCTTGAGGGAACGCGAGTCGGGAATGTGAATCTCAAGAGTCAGGAGACCGACGGCCATGTTCGGGCCTCCCCGCGCCCCGGCCAGGCCGGGGCCATCCTCAGGCCGTGGCCTGGGCCAGCGCCTGTTTTTGCATGGAGAAGCACTCGAGCACGTCGCCGACCTTGACGTCGTTGAAATTCGACACGCCCACACCGCACTCAAAGCCCGAGCGCACCTCGTTGGCGTCTTCCTTGAACCGCCGCAGCGAACTGATCCGTCCGGTATAGACCACCACGCCCTCGCGCACGACGCGGACCTCGGCGTCGCGCTTGACGATGCCGTCCATCACGTGGCAGCCGGCGATCATGCCCACGCCCTTGATGCGGAATGTGTTGCGCACCTCGGCGCGGCCCAGGTGGACCTCCTTGAACACCGGCTCCAGCAGGCCAGTCATGGCCCGCTTGATCTCGTCCGACACTTCGTAGATCACCGAGTGCGGCCGAATCTCCACGCTTTCCCGCTGCGCCAGGTCCGCCGCCTTGCGGTCCGGCCGCACGTTGAACGCGAAAATGATGGCGCCCGAGGCCGAGGCCAGCAGGACATCGGTTTCCGTCACTGCGCCGACGCTGGCGTGGATGATCTTGAGCTTCACCGCATCGGTCGAAAGCTTCGGCAGCAGCTCGCTCAGGACCTCGACCGAGCCCTGCACGTCGGCCTTGATGACGATGGGCAGCTCCTTGGCCTCTCCGGACTTAAGCTGCTCGTGCAATTGATCGAGCGTGATACGCGCACCCGCGCTGCGCGCCAGCGTAGCCTCGCGCAGCTTGCCCTGCCGGTAATCCGCAATGTGCCGGGCCTTGGCTTCGTCGGCCACCTGGAAATGATCGCCCGCCTCGGGCACGCCCTGCAGCCCCAGGACTTCCACCGGAGTCGAAGGCGCCGCATCCTTGAGCGTGCGGCCGTGATCGTCGAAAAGCGCGCGCACCTTGCCGTACACCGCGCCGCAGATAAAAAAGTCGCCGGTGTGCAGAGTGCCGTTCTGCACCAGCACTGTGGCCACCGGCCCGCGGCCCCGGTCCACGCGGGACTCCAGCACCGTGCCGCTGGCCGGCGCATCGGGATTGGCCTTTAGTTCGCGCAAATCAGCCACCAGGAGGATCATCTCCAGCAGCTTCGCGAGATTGGTCTTCTGCTTCGCCGAGACTTCCACCATTACCGTTTCGCCGCCCCATTCCTCCGGCATCAGACCGCGATCGGATAACTGGCGCTTGACGCGTTCGGGCTGCGCTTCCGGTTTGTCAATCTTGTTGACGGCCACCACGATGGGAACGCCGGCGGCCTTGGCATGGTCAATGGCTTCCAGCGTCTGCGGCATCACGCCGTCATCGGCGGCCACCACCAGGACCACGATATCGGTCACCTTGGCGCCTCGCGCGCGCATCCGCGTGAACGCTTCGTGGCCCGGCGTGTCCACGAAAACGATACGCCGCCCGTCCACGGATACCACCGACGCACCGATGTGCTGGGTGATGCCGCCGGCCTCTCCGGAGGCCACCTCGGTCTCGCGAATGGCGTCCAGCAGGCTGGTCTTGCCGTGGTCCACGTGACCCATCACCGTCACCACGGGCGGCCGCGGATGCAGGTTCTCCTGCTTTTCTTCCCGGGCCACTTCCTGTGTCGCTTCGTCCTCAAATGAAATCACCGTGACCACGCCGCTGAAGGCCTCGGCCAAGCTGGTGGCCGTGGGCGCGTCCAGCGCCTGATTGATCGAGGCAAACAGACCGCGATCCAACAGCTCCTTCAGCACGTCCTTGGCGCGCACGTCCAGCTTTTCCGCCAAGTCGCGGACGGTGATGCCTTCCGTGATGGTGATCTCACGCGGGGGCCGCGGCGGCGGCGGTGCGATGGGCTCGACGCGCGCGAACCGGCGTTCACCCGTTCCTAGGCGGGCGCGAACCGGGTGCAGCTTGCGTTCGCCTTCCTCGAATCTCTTTTCCAGCGTGGGCCGCGCGCGCGCCGCGGGCTTGCGTTCGTAGATCGGCTTGCCCGGCTCGGCCTTCGGAGGAGGCACTGGCGCAGGCAACACCGACGGTCCCCCGCTGCGCGAGGGCCTCTGCATGGGACGCGCCGGAAAACTACCGGGCCGCGCCGGACCTGTGGGCCGGAACGGCGCGCGGGGCGCCACAGCCGTTCCTGGTCGCGCGCCGGCCACTGGCGCGGCAGTGGGACGCACACCCGCCGGCAAAAAGCCGGGTGGAGGCATCCCGGCGGGGCGAGTCGCAGGCCGCGCAGCTCCGCTAGCCGGCGCCGCGGCAGGAGCTGCCGGCTTCGGAAGCACCGCCGGCGGGGCTGGACGCGCCGCAACCGGTGGCGCTGCTGCTGCCGGGGCCACGGGCGCAGCGGGAGTCTTCACTGGTGCGGGAAGCGGAGCGGCGGTGACAGCCGATCGAACCGGTGCTGCCGCCGGTGCAGGCGCCGCCGCGATCTTGGGCTGCGCAGGCGGAGCGGCGGCCGCAGGCGCCGCAGGCCGCAACCGCGCTGCCTTGGCGGCCGCTTCTTTGGCAGCCTTTTCCTTCTCGGCCTGAGCTATCGCGGCCTCTTCGGCTTCGGCCAGATCCCGAAAATGTTTGCGGACCTTCTCCGCAGCCGCCAGATCAATCGAGCTGGAGTGGGTCTTTTTTTCGGTGACGCCGGCCTCGGGCAGATAGTCAATGACCGCCTTGGCTTTGACTTCCAGCTCGCGGGCCAGTTCATTGATCCGAATTTGGGTCTCGTCAGTCATCCCTGCGGTCTACGGTTCCTCCTGCGCATCTTTCTCTTCCGATTTTTCCTCCGGGGAAGGCTCGGCAGCCGCAGCCTCACCGGCAGGCTCGGCGGCAAGCGTCTCGCCCGCGCCCGAAGCAGCCTCACCCGCGGCCATCCCTGCCGCTTCGCTCGCTGTCTCTCCGCTCGCTACCTCTTCAATCGCTGCCTCTTCGGCCGCTGCCGCCTGCGCAGGTGGTTCGCCCTCCGCCGTGGCTTGCTGGCTTTCGAGCGACTGGAAATGCGCGGCCACGGCCAGCATAATTTTTTCCACCATCTTCTCGCCGATTCCCGGTATCTCCATCAACTGCTCGGGCGTCATGTCGGCCAGCTTCTCGATGGTGGTCACGCCATGGCCCTCGATCTTCCCAATCGTCTTGGGCCCGATGCCCTTTAGTTCCGCCAGCGGCGTGCCCGGCGCGGTGAGAGCCGCCATCTGGGCTTCGATCTCCTGGCGCTTCTCCTCTTCGCTCTTGATGTCCACGTTCCAGCCGATCAGCCGGCTGGCCAGGCGGACGTTTTGCCCCTTCTTGCCGATGGCCAGAGATAGCTGCGTATCTTCGACGATGATCTCCAGGTGGCGCGTTTCAGGATCAATGATCTGCACGCGCGTGACTTTTGCCGGGCTCAGCGCCTTCTGCGCGAACGTGACCGTGTCTTCCGAGTAGGGGATGATGTCAATCTTCTCGCCGCGCAACTCACGGATGATGGACTGCACGCGCATGCCCTTCATCCCCACGCAGGCCCCCACCGGGTCCACGTCCTTGTCGCGGCTCTGCACGGCAATCTTGGTGCGCTCGCCCGCTTCCCGGGCCACCGCGCGAATCTGCACCGTGCCGTCGTAGATTTCCGGCACTTCCATCTCGAAAAGACGCTGCACCAGCGCGGGATCGGCGCGCGACACAATCACCTGCGGCCCCTTGGCGGCGCGGTCCACCACGCGAATGACCGCGCGCAGGCGGTCACCCAGGTTATAGGTCTCCAGGCGCGACTGCTCCCGCTTCGGCAACCGCGCCTCGGTCCGTCCCAGGTCCACGATTACATCGGGGCCCTCGAACCGCTTCACGATGCAGTTCACCAGCTCGCCCACGCGGCCGTTGTACTCGTTGAAAATGGTGTCGCGCTCGGCTTCGCGCACCTTTTGCATGATCACTTGCTTGGCGGTCTGCGCCGCGATGCGCCCCAGCACCTGGGTGGGCTTGACGATCAGCAGCTCGCCCCCAACCTCGATCAGCGGGTTGGTCTTCCGCGCCTCGGCCAGCGTGATCTCCTTTAAGGCGTCGGTGACCTCATCCACCACGGCGCGCACCGAATACACGTCTATCTGGCCGGTCTCCGGGTTGAATTTCGCGCGGAGATCCTCTTCGGTCCGGTAAAATTTCCGAGCGGCTACCACCATCGCGTCCTCAATGGCCGAGACGATGATTTCCGGTTCGATATGCTTTTCCCGGCTGATCTGCTCAATCATCTGGTCTAGCAGATTGGCCATACGCTCGCTCCCTACAACTCCACCACCAGTTGCGCCTTGCGAATCCCCGCCAGAGGCAGCTCGATGATTCGCCCCTGCACGTCAATCTTCACTCGCCCCTCGGCGTAACCCGCCAAGCGGCCCTCGAAATACGCCTGCGCTTCCACCGGCTCGGCCATCGAAATCCGCGCCTTGCGGCCGGCGAACCGCTCGAACTCAGCGGGCCGCGTCAGCTTGCGATCCAGCCCTGGCGAACTCACTTCCAACACATATCGCGGTCCCGGCACCAGGTCCTCGACATCCAACAACACGCTCAGTTGCTCGCTCACCGCCTGGCAGTCGCTGTGACTGACCCCTGTCGGCTTGTCAATAAACACCCGCAGAAATCGCTGCTTGCCCACCTTCCACTCGACATCCACAACTTCCACTCCGGCCGAGCGCGCCGCGCGCTCCGCCGCATCGCGAATCCGTTCTAGCTCCAGTGCCATGCTTGCCCTGAGTCCGCCAATCTTAATGGCGGACCGTAGACCACGAACGACTTCGCGGGGACGAAGACCCCGGTCGGTTTCGCGGGGTCGTAGACCCCGGACGACTTCGCGGGGCCATGCCCGTCCCGAGTCACCGCCTACCTGAATCCGCGTCCATCCGCCCGCCGAGGTCAAGGGCGGGCGGCCACGCCTTCGACACCCATGCGCCAACAAAAAAGTGGGCTCGCGCCCACTTGGACTTGCGGCCCAATTCAACGGAACCTAAGTATATTCGCCGCCCGCCGCAAATGCAAGCAACCCCGGCCGGCTGCCGTCCACGCCTATGTAGCGCCGGGCTTCAGCCCGGCATCTCTGCTTTCAGGGCGGCATCCCCGTGGCTCCCGTACTATACTCCACCGCTAACAGCCCATGTCCTTGACGCGCAAAAATATCCGCCTCCCGCTGAACAATTACTCGGGGAAACGGCTTTATTTTGTGACCATTTGCTGCCAAGACCGGCAGACACTCCTCCGCGACGGCACTACCGTATCGAGGATGCTCGCGATCCTGCGGGACCTATCATCGCGTCATGAATTCGCGGTTCACGCCTACTGCTTCATGCCGGACCACCTTCATCTGCTCTGTGAGGGCCTTTCACACGGGAGCCGCCTGCTCCATTTCGTAAGCCGTTTCAAACAACACACTGGCTTTGAACATCGGCGGAAACTGGGCGCTTCGCCCTGGCAGTTCAAATTCTACGATCACATTCTGCGGCGAGCCGATGCGATGGAAGACGTGGCTTGGTACATCTGGATGAATCCCGTCCGAACGGGGTTATGCAATAATCCGAAGGATTTTCCTTTCTCCGGTTCTCTGGCCGTGCCTTGGGAAGAGAGGCAGCCGTCGGCCGGGCATTGGACGCCTCCATGGCAAAACCGGAAAACGGGAGATGCCGGGCTGAAGCCCGGCGCTACACATGCCTAGCAAACCAAAGAGATGGCGCTGTGTGAAAGCCGCGTTCGGTTTGTGTAGCGCCCGTCTTCAGGCGGGCATCTTGTTGAATCTAATGTGCCGCCCTGCAGGGCGCTCTAAAAAACCTCTCAAATTCGAGTTGCCACATAGACTCTTTAGCCCCTAAAGGCATTGCACTTCTCTCAGCATTTCTGTGACGCCACACTACCCGCAGCCTAAATTCTCTCGCCAGAGTCCTGCCGAGTGTCAGAACTATGCTGTATTCGAGTGTCTCTGGTAAACTCGCCCTCGAACTCAATGCATATTTCAAAACTCACCGTAAAGAATTACAAGAGCTTCTTGGAAGCCCCAGAGCTGGTCTTCCGGCCGGGTTTCAACGTAATAATAGGGCAGAACAACTCAGGTAAGACGGCACTTTTAGAAGCGCTGAGCCTCAATTTTCCATTTGTTCCACACAGGAGCTTGCGTACCGTTCCAACTGAGGCAGCGACGCCGCCCCAGATTTCAGAAATCGATGTTTCAGTGACCGTTTCAGCCGATGAATTGATGGAATTCTTTTTCAAAAGAGTTGGAACTGTCCATTCGAATCGCAGGGTCACTGCACTTTTCTTCTGATCCTCCCACATTTCGAACGCGGCGTTTCGAATCACTAGCAAGTAAACACTCCTTGACTCCACGTACCTTTCGTGGTAACATGCACTGTGACCCTCGCACTGCATCCTAGCCTGACTCCCTTTTCTCAGTTCCCACTCTTCAGCTCTTCTTATGCGCTCTTTTGCACTCTCCAAGAACCCAACCTCACTGTTTCCAAACAAATACGCACTGTTTCGCAAAAACACCGGGGGTGGGGGTGGTTGCGGGGCAACCACCCCCACGCGAGCCGAAGGTGTGCGCCACATGCGCCCCTTTGTTTTCACACTCTTACAAACCCCTTTTCCCGTAGCTCCTTTCTTTTGACATTCTTACAAAAGCCTAGGGGGTGTCACCACTCTCGACTATCAACTTTGAACTACGAACTCGCTAAGTCCAGTCCCACCAACAAGCGCCTACCGCTTTCTGCCTTTGACCACGCGCCACGGGGCGTCTATACTATGCAACCGACGGACGGGTTCTCCCCATGATTGGCCAAACGATTTCCCACTACCGCATTGTGGAAATGCTCGGCGGTGGGGGTATGGGCATCGTCTTCAAGGCAGAGGACATCAGACTACATCGGTTCGTCGCCCTCAAGTTCCTACCAGAAGCGTTTGCCAAGGACCGCCTGGCCCTGGAGCGCTTTCGGCGCGAAGCGGAGACGGCGTCCGCGTTGAACCACCCCAACATCTGCACGATTTACGACATCGGCGAGCACGACGGCCGTCCTTTCATCGCCATGGAACTTCTCGAAGGACAGACGCTCAAGCATCGCATTACGGGAAAGCCATTCCGGATCGAGCCCTTGCTGGACCTGGGAGCAGAAATTGCCGACGCGCTGGATGCGGCGCATGGCAAGAGCATCGTGCACCGCGACATCAAGCCGGCAAACATCTTCGTGACCAGTCGCGGGCCCGGCAAGATTCTGGATTTTGGATTGGCCAAGGTAGAACGGTCACTCGGGGCAGCCGCCGGGGTCGGGGCTTCGCAATTGCTGACGGCGGGCGCTTCCGAAGAATTTCTGACCAGCCCGGGCACGGCGTTGGGAACCGTGGCGTACATGTCGCCGGAGCAGGCGTTAGGAGAAACGGTAGATGGCCGGACCGACTTGTTCTCCTTCGGCGTGGTGATGTATGAGATGGCGACTGGCAGACTGCCATTTCTGGGGAACACTCCGGCAGCCATTTTCGACGCGATTCTGCACAAAGTTGCGCCCCCGCCGACACGTGTGAATCCCGAATTGCCCCTGGAACTGGAGCGCATTATCGACAAGGCGCTGGAGAAGGATCGCAGGTTGCGTTATCAGAGCTCGGCGGAGCTGCGAGCCGACTTGGTCCGGCTGAAACGCGATTCGGACTCCGTGCAGCCAGTATCCCTCAGACGAGAGATGGCCGCGGCGCGTGCACGGAACTCGCTGCGACGGCGCATGCAGATCATTATTGCGGCCAGCGTGAGTTCGGCCGCTATTCTGCTTCTGTCTCTGTATCTCTTCGTGTGGCGCAACCCGGCGGTGGATTCGATCGCCATCCTCCCGTTCGTCAATGCCAGCGCAGATCCTCGGCTCGAGTACTTGAGCGACGGCTTGACCGAAAGTTTGATCAATAGCCTCTCTCGTTTGCCGAACCTTTCGGTCATGTCACGAAATTCCGTCTTTCGTTACAAAGGACAGGCGACCGAACCGCAGACTCTGAAACGAGACCTGGGCGTGGGGGCGGTGCTGCTCGGGCGCGTGATGCAGCAAGGCGATAACCTTTCCGTTAGCGTTGAATTGGTTGACACAAACAGTAATCGGCAACTCTGGGGAGACCAGTTCAACCGGAAGATTACCGATCTTCTGTCCGTGCAGGAAGAGATCACCCGAGAGATCGCCGCAACGTTGAAGCCGCAGCTCACGGGTGAGGAGACGAGCCGGCTGGCCAGGCCACCGACAGAAGACCCCGCGGCTTATCAGCTCTACCTCAACGGCCTCTACTATTGGAATCGAGGGACGGAAAGCGGATTCCAGGAGGCCGTCGATTATTTCAATCAAGCGATTGTCAAAGATCCGAAGTTCGCCCTGGCGCAGGCCGGCTTGGCAGATACTTATACGCTGATGGGGGATTCCGGCTATATGGCCCCGGGAGACGCTTGGCCCAGAGCCAAAGCGGCGGCGATGGTGGCGGTGGGAATTGAAGATTCGCTCGCTGAGGCGCACAGCTCACTGGGTCTGGTGAAGGCCTATTACGACTGGGATTGGAGCGGCGCAGAAACGGAGTTCCGGCGCGCTGTTGAGCTCAATCCCAACTTGGCCATCGTGCACCATTGGTATGGATCCTTTCTGGCAAGAATGGGCCGCCGGGACGAAGCACTGCGCGAGATTCTGAAAGCGCGCGAGCTCGATCCACTCTCTCCGCTTATCAGCACGACTCTGGGGTGGCATTACTATGTCTCGCGCCAGACGGACTTGGCCATCGAGCAACTGAAGAAAACCCTCGATTTCGCCCCGAACTATTCGCCCGCTCGCCGGCTTTTGGAGGCTTGTTACGAACAAAAGAATTTACATCGGGAAGCGGTCGCGGAACGGCAGAAAGCACTGACCCTTTCCGGCAATCCAGAGTTGGCAGCTTCGATTGGACAGGAATTCGCGACCTCGGGCTATAAGGCGGTCCTGCAAGACTGGCTCGAAGGATTGCAGGAGTTGTCGCGGCGAGAATACCTTTCGCCCTACGAGATCGCGCAGGTCCATGCCCGCCTCGGGGACCGGGAAGCAACTCTTACCTTGCTGGAGAAGGCTTTTCAGGAGCACGATAGCCGCATCGTCGCGCTCCAGGTCGAGACGGCATTCGAAAGTCTGCACTCGGATCCGCGATTCCAGAGCCTGGTCAAGCGCGTCGGCTTCCCCCAGTAGTGAGCTATTCTTCCAATTCACTTCAGCGGGTAACTCGCCTCGCTGGGAAGATGTCCGTCGATGCGAATGACTTTGACTCCAGGACGAACGTCACGGGCATCCATGAACGCGATCGCACCGGGCATGGTGGCAGTCAGCTCATTGGCCAGGTCATTTGAATAGACGATCTTGGGCGCCGTGGCCGATTCCGCCCGGAAGATCTTCGCAATCCAGTATCGCTTGAACTGCGCTTCATTCATTTGATAGATCACTTGCAATAAGGTATCGCGTTCACGGGCCACCGGAGCGCGAATCAGCAACACCACCGGGAGCTTGGCCGTCCAATACTGGCGGTCGCCCAGGAAGATCTTGCGCACCTCCTCCAGGCTCAAATTAGTGACCGGCGTATCCGGATTTACAATCACCGCGATGCTCGAGGTGCGGTCGCCCTGGGCCGGAAAAATCGGCAGCGGCAGTGACGCCAGCACCGCCGTCAATAGAATGCCTCGTGTCCAGCCCGGTTTCTTCATCTTCATCGAGGGCCCCGCTAAAACGTGAAGCTGGTCTGCACAAACAATCCGTTGAACCGAGGCTGGTTCGTGCCTCTCTCCGTATTGCGGTACTCGGTCTTGAACGCGCCAAACTCGGATATATCGTACCGAACACCGAGCGTCGCCCCTACGAAGTTCGGAACCTGCAAGACGGGTTCTCCCGCCGGGACGTGCATGTGCTCAAACCGGAAGTAGGGCTTCCACTTTCGCTCCAACCACGGCAGCCGGTAGGCCACTTGAATATAATACCCTTGGCTGTTGAATGTCTGCCCGGTTTGCGGAATGTGGTGCCGCACATTCGCAAACTCGGCCAGCACCTCCGGGGTCTCCCGCAGCCACAAAATGTGCGCCGAGCTGATCAGCTCCTGCGTCCGGGGCGGTGTCCCGGACGTGATGTCGTCGCCATACAGCGAGGCCCCCACCTGCAGCCCGCGAACGCGCTCCGGCCTCGAGAAGACGTTCATCACCCAGGCTCGGTTGTTGTTCACGTCGCCGGAATCCCCGGCCCGGGCCAGGTTTGCAGCCCGCCCATTGCCGATGCCAATTTGGTAATTCAGCCCCGCCGATGTCGAAGGGATCGCGCCTTCTCCCAGAAGTCCCACGAAGTGCACGGGAAGAAAGCGGCCTCCGAACTGGATCATTTCCGGCCGGCTAATCGTCGTCTGCAACCAGAGCCCGTGATGGAACGCGGTGTTCCAGTAATTAATCGGTGTGTGGTACTTGCCGAAAGACAGCTTGAAATAGTCGTTATAGTCGTATCGAATGAGCGAACGCTCGATCTCCAAATTGTAACCCGACGGCTGAGCGCTGAAGCTGGTCTCGCCGAAATAGGTGATCTTTCTCGAAAGCGGCGAGGAGATGTGCAGCACAAATTGGCCAAGATTGAATCCGCTGAAAGTGCCCGGCTGATCCGTCGCGGCAAAGTTGACGTCGGTGAACCCGCGGATCTGCATGGACGGAAAAGCGGATTGTTGCTCTCCGACGGGGGCGCCTTGTTGGGCCTGCCCCGGCAACAGCGCCGCCGCGTGCGCCCCCGCGTGCGCCGCCGCATCGTTCCCGGGACCCAACGCTGCTTGGGAAACAGCGACCACCCGCGCCTCCGGTTCGCACGGCGCCGAAGAGCAGGCTGCCTTGCTTTCGAGATCGGCCACTCGCTTTTCGAGCTTATCGATCCGTTCGAGCAAGGTGCTGACGAGCTCCGCCTGATCGGCCGCTGGCGTCTGTCCCCAAGCGGATCCCGACAGGCAGATAATTCCCAAAATCGCAATTGATAGGCGGCGCATCACTTCCTCCCCACGAAGGTTTCGAAGCCTGAAATGCCCATTTGCTGCTGGATTCTGCCATACGAACACGGGGAAGGAAAGCCGGCCATTCCGGCAGCCGTGTTTGACCCCGTTCCATGGGGCGTCTATACTAATTGCCGGCCGGAGGGCCTTCCGCGTCCTTCGGACCCGCATGAACTTGCCGCGGAAAAGCCGCCTGCCGCACGATCCTCTTGTGGTGAGCGTAGTCGAACCGCCGGCCCCAGGGAGCACGGAATGTTGAAAGCGACGCAACTGCGTCCGGGAATGGTCATCGTCCATGAGGGCGAACTTTACACCGTCCACAGCGTGGATCATCGCACGCCGGGGAATAAGCGCGGCGCCATGGCCACGCGCATGCGCGGAATGCGCAGCGGCTCCATCATTGACTACCGCTTCCGCGCCGAAGATTTTGTCGAGCGCGCCGTGCTCGACGAAATCGAATACCAATACCTTTACAGCGATCCCGAAGGCTACCACTTCATGAATACCCAGGATTACGAGCAGATCCATCTCACTGCCGACGTGCTAGGCGACGCGGTCAACTATCTGATCCCCAACCTGGTCCTGAAGCTGGAGTATTACGAGGGCAAGCCCATCGGCGCGCTGCTGCCCGATACGGTGGACCTCACCGTCGTGGATACCGAACCGACCGTGCAGAAAGCTACCGCCAGCGCGGTGATGAAGCCCGCCAAGCTCGAAACCGGCCTGACCATCCAGGTGCCGCCCTTCATCAACAATGGCGATAAGGTCAAAGTGGACACCACTGAAGCGCGCTACATCCAGCGAGCACAATAAGCCGCGCGCACGGCGCATCTGGTGTGAAAGTGGTTTCGCCCGGGTGATCTAGGACAAGAATTGCAAGAGGGCATCTGTAAATTGCGCGGCCGCCTCGATGTTCGACAAGTGCGCTGCTTCCAACTCCACGTAACGCGCCTCGGGAATCTTCTCCGCGAGAAATCGGCCGTCGGCGGGAGGAGCGACCGGATCGCTCGCGCCGGAAATGACCAGCGTGCGGGCCTTCACTTCCGCCACTTGCTCGCGCAGGTCCGCGTCGCGAATCGCCTCGCAACAGGCCAGGTAACCCTCCACCGGCGCCTGCAGGAGCATCTTGCGCGTGGACTCGATCACCGCAGGAGCGCTGGCTCGGAAAGCGGCCGTGAACCATCGTTCGAGCAAGGCCGGCACCACGGCTTTCATCCCGCTGCTGCGAACCGCGGCCATGCGGCTGTTCCAAGCGTCGGCCGTGCCCACGCGCGCCGCCGTGTTGCAAACCACCAGCCGGCCCAGGCGGCCGGCGGCGTGAATCCCCAGCCACAAGCCGATCAACCCGCCCATGGACAGGCCGCAGAAGTGCGCGCGGTCGATCTGCAGCGCGTCGAGCAACTCGATAACGTCGCGGCCCAGCGCGTCGAGGGTGTACGGGCCCGCAGGCGCGGCCGAAAGGCCGTGTCCCCGCGTGTCGTAACGAAGCACGCGGAACCGGCGCGAAAGCGCCACCCCCTGCGGATCCCACATCGAAAGCGTGGCGCCGAGCGAATTAGAGAGCACGATGACCGGCGCGCCGGCCGATCCATCCAATCGGTAATGAACCCGGCCGGCTGAAAGATCCACAAATGGCATGTGCAGGACACTCCGTAATCAAAGCCAATACTTGTGCGCGATGGGGAAAACGCGTCCCACTCCGAAGGCTTTCGGCGTCACCTTCAGACTCGGCGCGGCCTGCTGGCGCTTGTATTCGGCCCGATGGACGCGGCGAATGACATCCTCGACCAGCGGAAGCGGCAGATTCTCCTTCTTGGCAATCTGTTCCGCGCTGGCATTCTCTTCGATGAACTCCCGCAGGATGCAATCGAGCACGTCGTACGGCGGCAAGGTGTCCTGGTCGGTCTGGTTGGGACGAAGCTCCGCAGAGGGCGCCTTGTCCAGGCAGGCCTGCGGGATGACCTCGCCGTGGCGATTGATCCAACGCGAAAGTTCATAGACCATGCCTTTGTAAATGTCGGCGATCACGGCCAGGCCGCCGACCATGTCGCCGTACAGCGTGCAGTACCCGGTGGCCAGTTCACTCTTGTTGCCGGTGGTCAGCACGATGGTCCGAAGTTTGTTGGAAATGGCCATCAGCGTCGTGCCGCGGATGCGAGCTTGCAAGTTCTCTTCCGTCACATCCTCCGCGAGGCCGCGAAACACGTGCTGGAGAGCCTTGCGGAAGGCGTCAAATTCCTCGAGGATGGGCACGACCTCGAAGCACAACCCCAGTTTGTGCGCCAACTGGCGCGCATCCCGCAGGCTGCCCTCGGATGAAAATGGCCCGGGCATGCCAACTCCGATGACGTTCTGGGGACCCAGGGCATGCGCCGCGATTACGGCAACCAAGGAGGAATCAATCCCTCCGCTCAGACCGATGACCGCCTGCTCGAATCCGCACTTGCGGCAGTAATCACGGGTGCCCAGCACCAGCGCATTGAAAACGGCCTCCGTCTCGTCCGCCTGGGCGGACTGCGCGCCGGCGTCTCCCGTTTTGCCGTCGGTGTCAAATACGAGCAAGTCTTCCTCAAACGATTTCGCCTGGGCCCGCACTTTTCCGGACGCGTCGAGCACAAAACTGGAGCCGTCAAATACCAAGCTGTCGTTTCCGCCGACTTGATTGGCAAACAGCACGGGCACTTTGTGACGCCGTGCGATGGCCCCCAGCATCTTTAGGCGAAACGCGCGCTTGCCAAACGCGTATGGCGAAGCAGCAATGTTGACCAGGACGCCGGGCTTGGCCCGGATGATTTCTTCCACCGGATCGCGTTCGTAGAGCCGCTGCTTCCAGAAGTACTTATCATTCCAACAATCCTCACAGATGGTAAGTCCGACGCGCGTATCACCCGCTCGAAAGGGCTTCAACCGGCGGCCCGGCTCAAAGTTTCGCTGTTCGTCGAAGACGTCATAGGTGGGCAGGAGAACTTTGGCCTGTTCGTAGATTACCTTGCCATGTCGCAGTACGGCGGCGGCATTGGCGAAGGGTTTGCCCGCCCTGCCGGCTGAGCGAGCCACATAACCCGTCACCGCCGTGAGACCCTTGGGAAGGCGGCGCGCCAGTTGCAACAGCCAGTGGCGATTGTCTTCCGCGAATCCGCTGACTTGTACCAGATCGCGAGGCGGATAGCCGCAAATGGCCATTTCGGGGAACAAGATCAGTCCCGCGCCGCGGCCGGTCGCCTGCTGCGCGAATTCCAGCATCTTGGCGACGTTCCCCTCCATGTCGCCAACCGTCGTATTCACTTGCCCAATCGCAATCACCATGAGTGCTCCTGGCGTCCCGAATGCTTCCGCCGGACCGGTTCGTGATCCCGATCTACCACAGGGACTATACCCACGGTTGTTCGCCAATGCCAACGAGTGTACCGGCTTGACAGGGGGAGCAGATACAAGATAGCTTAACCCTTCCTCGAACCAACTACCCCTGGTGCTAAGAAGACTTTTTGAGCAGTGCGGATGTGTCAGTGAGATGTAAGTGGCTGATTCGAGGGCGATAGCAGTCAGTTGGGAAGGTTTCGGGAAGACGGAAGTGGGAATCCAAATAGAGTCGCGCTACCTCGGTGAGGTCGTTGTCCTCGCGCCGCAGGTCTTCGAAGATGCGCGAGGTTTTTTTATGGAAGTTTTCCGCGCGGACGAATTCAAGGCTATGGGTCTGGCGGCCGATTTTGTTCAGGAGAATCACTCCGGGTCCAGGAAGAACGTCTTGCGGGGTTTGCATTTCCAATGGGACCCGCCGATGGCCAAATTGATGAGGGTCACTTCTGGTTCCGCTTTCGTGGTGGCGGTGGATATTCGCAAAGGGTCCCCCACTTTAGGACAGTGGTGTGGGGTGGAAGCGTCTGCCGAGAACAAGAGGCAGGTCTGGGCGCCGGCCGGCTTTGCCCGCGGATTCTGTGTGCTCTCCGATTTTGCCGAGATTCAATACAAGTGCACCGGCGTGTACAACAGCAAAGCGGAGTCGGGAATTCGCTGGGATGATCCGCAGATCGGGATCCGCTGGCCGGTGTCGGATCCAGTGCTGTCAGAGAAGGACCGTCATGCTCAGACGCTTTCGGACTGGCTGGCGTCGCCGAACTCAGAATTCTTCCGTTATCAGACAGGCGCCGCAGTGGGAGGGAAGTGGTCATGAAAATCTTGGTTGCCGGCGGCGCTGGATATGTCGGCTCTGTGCTCATCCCGGAGCTTCTCGATCGCGGCCATGCGGTGGATGTGGTGGAACTGTTCTGGTTCGGCAACCATCTGCCCGGTCAGGTCGGCGTGGTGGAGAAAGACATTTTCGACTTGTCGGTAGAGGACCTGCGCGGCTACGAACAGGTCGTCTTCCTTGCCGGATTATCGAATGACCCCATGGCCGATTTTTCTCCCGCTAAGAATTTCATCTTCAACGCGGCGGCACCCGCCTATTTGGCGTACATCGCTAAACAAGCCAAAGTGAAACGATTTGTGTACGCCTGTTCCTGCTCGGTGTACGGCTACACTGAGAACGTGCCTAGAAATGAGGTGCAGCCGTACTGTATAGCCGCTCATACAAGTATGCCTCCTCTTCTAGGAGAGGAACTGTGCATTGCTTTAACTCTTGCTTAATCTGATTTAGGATTTCTGGGTTCTCCACGATTTGTCTTAATTTGCTGTTGAGGTCCGCGTCATCGCCTGCCCGAAATGTGAAACCATTCACAGAGTCTTTTATCTTCTCGGCCATCCCGCCGATATTGGATGCGATTACGGGTACATTGCAGGCTGATGCTTCATGCAGGACAAGTGAATAACTCTCATAGCATACGGAGGGAACAACCACCACGTCGATACCTTGGAGAAGATGTCCCATGTCTGCCGCTTTGTACGTGCCGCAAAAATGTATTCGCTGATCCTGGTCCGCGATCTTGTGGAGAAGTTCAAAATAATCCGTTTCGTGGAAACAGCTACCGTACAGTTGTAGTTCCGCGCTCGCTGCATTCAGATCTCGAAAAGCCTTGAGCAGCAAATGCACCCCTTTATGTGGCACGAGACTACCACAGTAGCCGAAAACCATCTTGTCTCCAATGCTGTATGCCTTTCGATTCGATGTGAGATAGTTGAAGTCCATGCCGTGTGGAATGATCGAAATACTCAACTCCGGGAATTCCTTATTCACGAGGTTAGCCAGGAATCTGGACGGCGAGACGACAGCCTTCGCTCCAAAGAGGATTTCTTTCGCCATCGCTAGTCTGGCTCTCACGAATTCTGAGGGCAGTTCGGGGCACAACCTACTGCAGGCGTCTCCCCCCTCTGGACCTGCACATAAAGCCCCAGAGCTGGTTTGCAGGATGACCTTAGGACAGATCATCCAGAAGTCGGTCAATGTGATCACATAGGGGATTCCCAATTGCAACGCCGCCCTGGCAAAGGAAGCCAGCCTCATGGGATGCGCGATGTGCACTAGGTCGTAGCGTGTGCCCTTCTGCATGAACTCCAGCGCAAACCTGTAGATTTCTGGATCTTCAAGGGAACTGTGCACGTTGAAAGGAAGAATGTTGTGTTTCACGGCGAGGATCGGCAGGCCCTTATAAACGTATTCCCTGACTGTCAGTTTTCCGTCTTGATTATGCTTCTCGTCACCCTCAGCGAATTTATAGGTGACGACCTTGACGCGGTGTCCATCTTTCTGAACAGAGGAGGAAAGGTTCAACAGAAATCGTTCTGTGCCAGAGTAGAACTCAGGATAAAACTGGTGGATTATGTACAAGATGGCCATCGAAAGTTATATGCCTGCCGTCAATTCTTTATCGTACTTAGCAAGATATTGGTCAACTGCGCCCCGTCGGGAGAGCGTCAAATATAGGTAGGCTAGATGGGACCCGATATGCAGCGCAATCATCTTGTGGAGTGCGGCCGCCACATCGCAAACCAAATTGTCGTCTGTGGTTTCGTAGATCCGGGACGCATAGGTTTCCAGCAACCCGAAATGATGGAGGAAATGAGGCAATATCATATTGCGTTCGGGAGCGAACGAAATCGGCGCGGTGCCGGTTTCCTCCAATAAATCTCGGATGAAGCGGTCAAAACCATTATTTGCCGCCAAACGGTCCTGCGCCTCCAGTTCGCCCTGATCGGTCGAATACATCGTTCGAATCTGGCCCAAAAGGCTACTGACTCTCCGCTCGTATTTCAGATCGGTAATGGAGTGCACAATCCGGTTCGTTCGGAAGTAAAGCGAGGCGATGTTTTCGACGAGCCCTTCTCGATTTTCGACCAGGGGGAAAGCAAAGTCGGGGAACACCTCCGTCAAGTACCTCGTATCAACATAAGCTCTTCTGAGAAAATAATAAGGAGCGCGATTGTGCGAATGCAGAACGCGAGTACTGTACAAGAAACCGATCTTATGCCCAGCCCTGATCAGTCTTATGCCAAGGTCCAGATCCTCCGCATAGCTGGTCTTGTATTTGTACTCATCAAAAACGTCTCGCCGGATAAGCGCGGCAAGATCACTGATCTGGGCATTAGAGCGCAAGCCCATATGGGAAGAGCATGATTCGTCCGAGGCGAGAATCCTGTCTTGATCCAAGTTCAAGGTTCTATAATGATTCCATGATAACAGGCGGTAAAATAGATCGCTATCAGAACGTGGGTACTCGGCACAGCTCACCGCCACCACATCATTTTGTTCGAGGGTCCTGGCCAATTCCCAGAGCCATCTATCAGTGAGCGGCAGAGCGTCTTGCACCGTGAACAGGAGCCAATCTCCGGTCGCTCGTTCTGCTCCTTTGTTTCTGGCGAACGCGTGATCAAAGCTTTCGGGACATATCTCGACCACTTCTGCGCCTTCATTCCGTGCGATGGCGAGCGTATCGTCAGAGGACCCTGAGTCCACGACGATTATTTCGCATTCTCGGATGCCTTTTTGCGCTCTTAGTTTCCTTAAGAGCAACTGGAAATCGCGCCCTGCATTCTTCGTGGGAATCACAACGGACACTTTTTTATCAATGAGTGGCAGGCTATCTTCACACAGGGATGTTACTAAATTCGGATATGAAACCGGCGTGAATGTGGTCGCATCGAACGAAGGGGCCTTGGAAAGCAAGACAGGCTGACGTGTCGCTGCTCGCCATAAGGTCTTAAGGGCATTTCTTCGGCCGCTGGCGTGAGGCAGCATTTTGTCTCGGAATTTGTAATATCGTTGCAAAGCTTTCCACCCGTGGGACTCTCGAATTTGGTCCAAAGTGGCTCCTAGCTGCTGCGCAGCTTGGTCTCGCTGGGCAAGTGATGCACGGAGCCCCTGGATAGCTTGCTCTTCCTGATCCACCTGTGAGGAGAACGCTCGAATGATCTCTTCCTTTAGGGTTATCTGTGCGGCCAAGCTTTGCGTCGCCTGCCTGCTTTGATCCAGTTCGGCGGACAGGGTTTGCGTCGCCTGCTTGCTTTGATCCAGTTCGGCGGACAGGGTTTGCGTCGCCTGCCTGCTTTGATCCAGTTCGGCGGACAGGGTTTGCGTCGCCTGCCTGCTTTGATCCAGTTCGGCGGACAGGGTTTGCGTCGCCTGCTTGCTTTGATCCAGTTCGGCGGACAGGGTTTGCGTCGCCTGCCTGCTTTGATCCAGTTCGGCGGACAGGGT
>Ga0214473_10001466_pt1 | contig 31103 bp, 28 predicted proteins | sample RVTome_7_FD_203509 | JGI IMG/M metagenome (GOLD analysis project Ga0214473, IMG submission 203509) | Soil microbial communities from uranium-contaminated site in the Upper Colorado River Basin, Wyoming, United States - RVT98D197 | ecosystem: Environmental > Terrestrial > Soil > Contaminated >...
GAATTTTAAACTGCTGAGGTCAACTTTTGCCAACTCATCTGCGATAACTGGGACTGCAACTCTCGATTGTTTTACGTTTATGCCGCAGTCTATCGGATACTTCTACTCAACATATCCTCGACGAAATCCAAGAAAGAAGCAGGAATCAAGCTCGAGAGCATGCTGTACCGTAAGAGCGGAACATAGGCCAACGGTCAGAAATTCGTCGCCCGCGAGCCGAGAGCGGCAGGTTCTTCACCGGAAGACTTGCCGCTTTTTGTATCCGATGACCTTTGCCTTGCGTCAGACTTTTTGCACACTTTGCCCTCATTTCTGCACGCTCTTGCCTGATCCTTTGAACGTGAGAGTAAAACTCTAAGTGGTTCGGATTGTTTGAGTTACGGAATGGAGGCGGCGATCGGAATCGAACCGATGAATAAAGGTTTTGCAGACCTCTGCCTTACCACTTGGCTACGCCGCCCTAAACAGGACCACTCAAAATAGGATGCCACTCCCAAAATTATGAAGATGAAGGCGGAAGGATGAAGTAAAAAACAAGGCGGTGAAAGCTTCGCCGCTTTCCTTCCTCATCCTTCCGCCTTCATCCGGCAATTTCCTGGAGCGGGAGACGGGATTTGAACCCGCGACTTCGACCTTGGCAAGGTCGCACTCTACCACTGAGTTACTCCCGCTTTGAGCAAGTCGATTCTAATGATTCAAGGTGGGTTGTCAAGCAAAGGGGCAAAGCGCACAGAGGAAAGGGATTGCGGATTGCGGATTGCGGATTTGAAAGAGCAAAGGGCGGAGGGCGAAGGGGAAAGGGGGTTAGGAATTGCGGATTGCGGATTTGAAAAAGCAAAGGGTGAAGAGCGCAAGATCAGCGCGCAGGCTCCCAAACCATAGTGAAGCAAATCAAAGACACGCCCACGCTGCCGCTTCCCCTTTGGCCTTTGGCCCTTTGCTTTTGGCCCTCCGCTCCTCGCCCTTTGCTCTTCCAATTTCGCAATCTGCAATCCGCAATTCCCAATCCGCAATTCCCAATCCCTTTGCTCCTCGCTCTAGTGTGCATGATCCTTTGTACTACCTGGAGCTCTTTACTGCTGCAAGACTTTTTCCCTATGAAATGTTCTTGCTGGATCCGCGGCTTGTTTTATCTCATGTTGATCTATTGACGAGGGCATCATGGAAAAATAGAATGCGTGGCATAGGCTTGACTGTTGCGCGCCGGTACCGACGTGAGACATCGGGTCAAAAACAACGGTGCAATGTTATTGGGTTGATCCCCTCTCGCGTTGCACCGTTTGTTCTTGCGCAAAGAGCAAAAGAAATCCTCCTCAACATTCGCTAGCCCGTTTGTTGTTGCGCAAAGAGCAAAAGCATTCGCTAGCCCGTTTGTTGTTGCGCAACGAGCAAAAGAAATCATGATCAGCATCCGCCCAGCCTTTCCGCTTTCCCCTTTCCCCTTGCCCCTTTCCCCCCTGCCCCTTTGCCCTTTGTCGAAAGCTCTAATCCCAATATCTTTCTTGCCAGCGGCGCTTGCGAAACTTCTCCTCAGTCCAGAAATTTCGCAACAACTCAATCTTCACATCGCCGGCCGCATCGCCGGTAATGGATTCTCGCCTACCCACACCTTCTCTCATTGGAGTCGCGCGAAGAGGGCCGCTAACGCCCGCGTCCTGTGCGGAGCCGTCGTCTGGTCTCGCACTTATGCCTTTCGTCATAGCCGCGCTTACGGCCACCTTATCCATTTCTCTCGGACGAACATCCTTCTCCAGATTGTCATGTCGGAAATCACTTTCAGCCGCCGGAGCGCCAACGCTGTTCATATCGTCGGTTTCAGTCGCTGGGGCGCCAAGTTTCTTCATCGAATCGGCGGACCTGTCAGGCGGTAGGATTATACTGACGACATCGTAACGATAGCTCGCATCAGTCAATCCAAAAATCCGACGATAGGCTCGAGCACCCCGAGTGATTTGTCGCTGCTTCCGCAGATCAACACTTGCCGAAGGTGCCGCAAACCAGTCCGAGGACCGCGTCTTAACTTCAACAAAACAAAGGGTTTCCTCATCGTAAGCAATTAAATCAATCTCTGCATTCACCTGTGCCCCTCGGCGGTTCTGGCCCACCGGAACAGAGAAGTTTGCAGCCACCAGGCGGTAACCCAGCTGTTGCAAATACGCAGCCGCCAGTCCCTCACCGCGGCGACCGAGCTCAGATTTTGAAGTGTAGGTAGAGTACGCAGCTGCCGCGTCTTCAGCACCCACTACCGAAGGGGCTGCGCTCACCGAACTCTTGGCAGGCGAGGAGCTTCGAGGCGAGTCTGCACCGAGGGGGCATGCCGGCAACGATACTTTACGTGAGGGCTTTCGCCGTGAGGAATTACGGAATATCACTTCAGCTCTCTAGCATGTCCTTGAGGCGGTCGAGCATCTTGCTCCAGAACACCTTCATCTTGGCAGCAGCGGATGCGTTCGGCAGTTTACTATGCTGTACAACAATCTGGCTCTTGTCCGTACTCTTCTGATAGTAGTTGATCTCCAGACTGGTTTCGCCGTCTATCCATGTAACCCGCATAGACTTGTTTGGCGTCGCCTTGCGCACAACCCAGCCGTTCTGACCCAACCATTTCTTCCGCCGCTTCACATCAGCAAGCACTTTGATTCAACCCACATTGGGACCACACAACTAACAGAACTAGTGCGATTAGGGACCGGGTGCCCTGGCGATGCTGTTCAACAAGGACCACCTCTGCTGTCAGTCAACCAACAAACACACCACCCCAAGCACAGAGCGACCGGGTCCGCATGCCCACCAAACTTTTGTGATTGCAAAGCGGACCCGGTCGCTACCACTCGCGGTTCTGCGGTTGAGTGGTGGCTGCAGTGTCAAATCCCGCGTGTGCTGCTGCTCGTCGGGCCGATAATCAGGGCTGACACTAATCTGGTATCCACTCGGACGCTCGTGCTTATCACGCAGACCACGTTGCTGCTCGTAAGTTACTGTGACCATCTGCTGCCACCACTGGCCAGCAGCGTGCTCAGAGTTGAGATAGCGCACAATCTCCTGGTGGGTCATTTTCTTGGCGCCTGCCTTGTCGAGCACAGTGAACCATTGCCTCCAGGTTTTGCCGGTTCTCTTCAGGACCGCTTCATCACTCTTGTTCATCCTTTGGGCCTGTCTTCTTCACCAGACTGATCCACTCGTCAAGCGATCGGCCGGTCTTCTGCTTGAGTTCTGCGACCCATTTCTGCGTCATCAAAACGCCTGGATGCACACCATAGATCGACTTCTTAGATTGAGTTGCCGGCTTGGACATCTATATCCTCCAATACATGGAACATATCAGAAAGGGCGGGCGTTTCGCTTCTTCGAAATTGCTATCTCATGCCGACGTGTCGGCGGAGCGCAGAAATCGAGGAGACCGGCGGCCCTGTACGGCCTGCTCGAACGCGTAGGCAAACTGGAGAAGTTTTGGCTCACTCCAGGCTGCACCAAAAAAGGAGAGGCCTACAGGCATTCCAAACACCTGCCCGGCCGGCACGGTGATATGTGGATATCCGGCAACTGCGGACGCGGATGAGTAACCGCCTGTAAAATGGTCGCCGTTAATCCAGTCAGTAGGCCATGCCGGACCGCCGGTCGGCGCCACCAGAGCGTCCAGCTTAAACTTTCCCAGCACCATATCGATTCCCTGCACGCGCGAAAGTTTCTGATTCTTCCTCAACGCAGCCAAATATTTCCTTTCAGTGAGAGGGCCTTTGGCTTCTGCCTTGATAAAAAGATCCTGACCAAAAAACGGCATCTCCCTGTCTTTGTTTTTCTCGTTGAACTCGATCAGTTCCTTCAGAGAGTGGTAAGAAGCACGTGGTCCACGGCCGGCAAGATATTTGTTCAGGTCCGCCTTGAACTCATAAAGCAAGACCTCTAACTCTGAGTCATCAAACTTTCCTGTAGTCGGGATGTCTGCAGGATCGACCACAACGGCTCCGAGTTTCTTGATTTCCTTGATCGCCGTTTCCATCAACTTATCAACCCGATCATTAAACCCGAAATATTTACGCGCAATCCCCAGCCGCGCGCCGCGCAAGCCTTCTGCTTTGAGGAAGCGTGTGTAGTCAGCGTGCGACTTGCCCCCGCCAGCCCTGGTTGCCGGGTCACGAGAATCGATTCCAGCCAGGGCCCCGAGCAGGATCGCGACATCCGTGACGGTTCGCGCCATTGGTCCTGCCGTATCCTGACTATGCGCGATAGGTATGATCCCTGCTCGACTAACTAGTCCCAGAGTTGGTTTCAAACCCACCAAACCATTTGCCGTCGATGGGCACACCACCGAACCATCGGTCTCAGTTCCGATAGCTGCTGCGCAAAGGTTGGCCGCCACGGCTGCGCCCGAGCCTGAACTCGACCCACACGGGTTGCGGTCCAGAGCGTAAGGATTTCTGGTTTGGCCGCCACGCCCACTCCAGCCGCTCGTGGAATGGTTAGAGCGAAAGTTCGCCCATTCACTAAGATTGGTCTTGCCCAGAATGACTGCACCTGCTTCCCGCAGCCGCTGCGCGACAAAAGCATCCTGCGGCGGTTTTGAGCCCACCATGGCGAGGGAGCCGGCAGTGGTCATCATTCGGTCCGCAGTGTCGATGTTGTCCTTGATCAGAACCGGAATTCCGTGCAATGGCCCTCGTGCACCTCGTTCTTTGCGCTCTCGATCCAGCGATCGCCCTATCTCTTCCGCATCAGGATTCACTTCAATAACTGAATTCAAAGTGGGACCGCTGCGATCGATCTCCTCGATGCGCTTCAGGTAATTTTCGGTCAATGAGGCGGCCGTATACTTCCCGGATTTCATACCCTCCTGGAGCCGCGAAATCGTGAGTTCGTCCAGGTCGAATGATGCCGGAGGCGAATACTCAGACACCGACGGCTTCGCCGGCGCTAGCTCGAAATGGCTCGCCGTCGCAACACAGGCAACGGCGCTGTTCTGCAGAAAGGTTCTTCTGTTCATCTCCACCTCTAGACGGGTTGTACGGGTTACTTAGTGGGGCACATTGCTCATTAGTGCCAGAGTGTTATCTTCGGAGTCGCGAAAAAATCCGACCCACAGATCATAGGTGCCCATATTGGCCACAAAATTCGGTTCCTCGACAAATTCAACACCGCGGTCTACAAGAGTTTTGTGAGCCTGCTTTATGTCGGCGACATTGAAGTACAAGATCGAACTCGGATGATCAAAAAGTGGCCGGTCAGGCAGCGACAGCATCAATCGTGTTCCGTCGCAATCAAAGAAGGCCATCTTGGGTGGTACCGTGAAAAGCAGTTTCATTCCCAATCGGTCCCGATAGAATGCAACGGCTCTATCAAGATCGTGGGAGTTAACGGCTATCTGTGCGATTGCTGAAAGACCAAAGTTATCCGTCATCTCGAGCTCCTTTTTCGAAGTTGAAACTCCCTCAGCAAGCAGAGGGTGTCTTTGTGGCCGTGCCGGTTCGGGTTAGGCCGAAGTTGAAACTCCCTCAGCTGAAGCAGATGGTATCTTCACCCTAATTTTCGGTTCGGCTCTTTTGTAGCCACGTCTGTGCGCCTACCTCGTAAGATTCTCTTAACCAGGCCTGAATTTCGGCATCAAGTTGGTCTGCTGAATAAATGCGAAATTGATGACCGATGAAATGTGGTGCGTACACATCTATTACATGAGGGTCACTTTTGGCAAACAAACTCGCGACGCTATAGCGGCCGCAGGCATGCCACATGTTTGCCGTGACAAACCGTTCACCACATTTCGGGCAGCGCCAGAGAGGTCTCAGTTTCCGTATCTTTGTCATACGAGAACTTCTGTGGTGGCCTTTTATGACTAATCTAAGGAATATGTCAATGATCAGCGGAATCCAGTCCATTGACTTGCCAATGCGCCAAAAATTGTCGGTAAATTTAGTATCTGCCGTTTGTTCGAATACCATCAAGGGGGACTTGGAGTCTTCTTCACCCCGTAGGGGTCGGATGTATATAGCACGCGGGCCAAATCCCTCCGGCGCCGTTCGGAGGAGCGGAATTCAGGCATCGCGTCCCTGTCCAGAAGCCTTCCGCTCCTCCGAACGGCGCTCAACGGTGGCGGGCTGGGACGCTATAAAAATGCAACCCCTAACGGGGTGACACGTTTACGGCAACTGCATGGTGCGCTATTCAAATCAACTCTACATCCAATCTACCGAGAATTTTTGGCGCACTGGAGACTTGCCGCGGGCTCATTTTCATGGTTAGTTTGGATAACTTTTGTAAAAACGCACTCGCTCGAAAATTTGATGGAAACGGAAAGTCTCAACGTGACTCTTAAGCCGGGGAATCCTGTACCACGCAGTTTGCCGTTGGTCGCAATTATCGGCCGGCCCAACGTCGGCAAGTCAACCGTCTTTAATCGATTGACGGGAGAGCGGCGGGCGATTGTTGGTGACGAGCCGGGTATTACGCGCGACCGGATTTACGGAGAAGTCGAATGGCGGGGAGAACGATTTTCCATTGTGGACACCGGCGGCATCATTCCTGACGACGATGCAGTTATTCCTTCGAATATTCTCAAACAAGCCGAGGTTGCGATTCAGCAGGCGGCGGTTTTGCTTTGGGTGGTGGACGCACGTCAAGGCAGCACTCCTCTGGATGAGGAACTTGCACGGCTGCTGCGCACGACTGAAAAAAGAGTATTCGTAGTGGCAAATAAGTTGGATGTCGCAAGACTCGAAAGCGAAACCAGTGAGTTTTATCGTTTTGGTTTTGACGAGGTGTTTCCTTTCTCGGCAGAGCAGGGCGTTGGTGTGGGCGAGTTGCTGGATGCGCTCGTAACTTACTTAGAGCAAACTAAGACCGAAGCAACCGAACAGGCAGAGCATGGAGAAGAACTCAAGCTGGCGATAGTGGGACGGCCAAACGTCGGGAAATCGTCTTTACTTAACCGTCTGGTGGGCCATGAGCGTGTCATCGTGTCGCCTATGGCAGGCACAACTCGAGATTCCATCGATACCGTGCTCGAGACACCCGAGCAGAAATACCGCCTGGTTGATACCGCGGGCATCAGGCGGAAAGGGAAGACCGATCTAATGGCTGAAAAGCTTTCAGTGGTCATGGCTAAAAGGAGTTTGGAACGAGCAGATGTGGCCATCGTGATGATTGATGCGCAGGAAGGACCAACGGCTCTGGATGCAAACATCGCTGGCTATGCTAATGATGCCGGGTGCTCGATTATTCTAGTAGTCAATAAGTGGGACACGCTTTCTGATAAGAAAACTGAGACTGCGCAAGACTTTGAGCGAGAGTTGCGCGCGAAAATGAAGTTTCTTTACTGGGCCCCGCTCATCACTATCTCTGCGCTGAGTGGACAGCGCGTGGAGAAGATTCTGCCGCTTGCAGTGGCTGCAAACGCGGCTCGCCACAGGCGCATCCCCACTGCCGAGCTTAACGACTTTTTCGCACGCACTATCGCACAACCGCGCGGCGGCGCTGTCCCTGCTCCAGCGAAAGGTGGAATGTCACGGTTGCATGTGCAGTACATAACGCAGGTCGGGATTTGTCCACCGACGTTTGTAGTGTTTACCGCCGGGGGCCAACCTGGACTTCATTTTTCTTACGAGCGTTACCTGCAAAATAGACTGCGCGAGCAGTTTAATTTCTTCGCCACTCCGCTGCGGATTAAAGAAAAGCACAAGAGAAGTGCGAGGCATTAAGTAGGGACAGCTTTGCTCAACCAAAAATCGATTCTTTTTGAGGTCACGGATCGCCAGGGTGAAGCTCGAGCGGGAAATCTGGAGACGCGCCGGGGCGTTATTGGAACCCCGGTGTTCATGCCAGTTGGAACAGCAGGCTCTGTTAAGGGTATCCGTTTCGAAGAATTGGAATCCGACGACCTCAATCCTCGGATCATACTTGCCAATACCTACCATCTCTGGCTGCGGCCCGGTTTGGAAACAATTACGGCTTGCAGTGGCCTACATCGGTTTATGGGTTGGCGCCGCGCTCTTCTCACGGACTCGGGTGGGTTTCAAGTCTGGAGTCTGGGCGCACTCCGGCAAATTACTGAGGAAGGAACAGAATTTCGATCCCACGTTGATGGAACCCGGCAGTTTTTGTCTCCCGAACTGTCGATGGAGATTCAGGCAGCGCTTGGCTCAGATATTGTGATGGCCTTCGATGAGTGCGCGCCTGGTGCTGCACCACATGATGTGGCCCGAAGGAGTATGGAGTTAACCGCCCGCTGGGCACAACGCTCTCGCACCGCTTTCGACCGGTTGCAGCAGGAAGGAGCTGACCTGGGTCGTCCTACTGAGAACGTGGAGGAAGCTTTTCATCAGAAGTCTTTGTTGACTGGGAGGCAGGGGATCTTCGGTATTGTACAAGGAGCGTCGCATCTGGATCTCAGACGCGAAAGCCTCAGTCGCACGATTGATATAGGCTTTGATGGTTATGCCATTGGTGGACTTAGTGTCGGTGAAGAGAAGTCTGTGATGTGGGAAATAGTCGATGAGCTCACGCCGCAAATGCCCGCCGACAAGCCACGCTATTTGATGGGAGTTGGTACTCCAGAGGATCTCGTAGCTGCAGTGGCGCGTGGAATCGACATGTTCGATTGCGTCCTGCCAACAAGGAACGGTCGCAACGGCCAAGCGTTTACTTCTACGGGAAGGATCAATGTAAAGAACGCCAGGTGGGCCGAAGACACGCGACCGCTTGACGAATTCTGCGGCTGCCTGGTTTGCAAGCGCCATTCGCGCGCGTTCCTAAGACATCTTTACTTATCAGGAGAGATGCTTGGCAGTATCTTACTGACTCACCACAATCTAGCCTTCTTCCTTGACACCATGAGACGTGTAAGGCAAGCTATCCGGTCGGGCGATTTCGTTGATTTTCAGCGCAACTATCTAGAGCGGTTGAACGCAGGCGCAGAGTGAAACCCGGAAACTCAGGCCCTTGTGGGATGAAAACCTGGAGCCGGATAGAGCATCGCTAGATAATGACATTTCTTCTATTTTTTCAAGGTGGTTTAGGAGCGCTCCAGGGCTTGGTCCCAATGCTCCTCATCATCGCCGTCTTCTACCTTTTACTCATAAGACCCCAGCAAAAGCGACAACGACAACTGCAAGATACGATCTCGCAGCTAAAAGCGGGAGATCGCATTGTCACCACTGGCGGCGTAATCGGAACCATAACAACTGTTCGCGATACGAGCTTGCTGATCCGAAGCGCCGACAAGTCGATTCTTGAAATCGCGCGGTCCTCTGTTGCCGGGCTTGATGAGGAAGAAAAAAAGTAGTCCTGCTAGAATTCCCTCATGAAGAAAAAGAACCTTCTGCAACGCTCAATCATTATTGCGGTTGTAACGGTGCTCGGTTTATACATCGTGATTGGTCCACGCCATCGTCCGACGCTGCGTGACTTTACCTGGGCCGGAATTAAAGCTTCCATGGCGTCTAATATCCGGTTAGGCCTCGATTTAAAAGGAGGCTCTCACCTGGTGATGAGGGTGAAGACCGATGCGTTTCTCAACGAGTTGACGCAGGGCAATCGCGCGGCAATAGAGAGCGCGGCAAAGGAAGCCGGACTGGCGCCCAAGGAAGTGCGCGCAAATACTTCGGGCGATAACTACAGCATAACGTTGGAAACAACCGACGCTTCTAAGCTGCCAGAAATTGAAGAAGCCGTAAAGAAGAAGGTAGATCTTGGCGAGTGGTCAGTCTCAAGAAGCGGCAACACCATTACCTGGACCCTTCCACCCTCCGCCCAGCGAATGCTAGCCGAACAAGCGACTGAGCAGGCAGACCGCATCATCAGGAGCCGGCTGGATGCAGTCGGTGTGGCAGAACCGCTCGTGCAGCGACACGGTGCGCAGTCTGCTCATCAGATCCTTGTGCAGATGCCGGGAATTCAGGATCCTGAACGGGTCAAGCAATTGCTGAAAGCCGAGTCAAAGCTCGAACTAGTTCACGTCGTAAGTCCACCGCAACCTTCATCGGTACAAACCTATAACACTGAACAGGAGGCACTCGCCTCGCTGGGTGGGACAGTATCGGCAGACAAGCGAGTACTTCCCTACGCCGAGCGAGACGAGCCGACAGCCGGCGGACGGGCTCCGACTGAGCCACCCAAAGAGAAGAAGTGGGTTGTGGTGGACTTACCGGCAATAGTGGATGGAAGCGAACTCAGAAACGCTTCCGCCGTGCAGACTCGAGGCGGCGCCGAGGAGTACGCGATTGCCTTTTCGCTCAAACCCGCCGGGGCGGAAAAATTTGGCGCCTGGACCGGAGCGCACATTAATGAATATATGGGTGTGGTCCTGAACGACGAGGTTAAATCGATAGCCTATATAAAGTCTCAAATTTTCGATCAGGGTGAGATTAGTGGAAGGTTTAGCAAACAATCTGCTGAAGATCTTGCTCTTACCTTGCGCTCCGGCGCTTTGCCCGCTCCCATCGAATATCAGGAGGAGCGGACGGTCGGTCCCAGCTTGGGCGCCGACTCAATCCGCGCAGGAGTGAAGGCCTCAGTGTACGGCCTGCTGTTCGTGGTGGGCTTCATGCTTTTCTACTACCGCGGATCCGGTGTCAATGCAGTGGTTGCCCTAATCTTGAATATGATTCTGATGCTGGCTGGTCTAATCATTTTCGGCGCCACCTTAACGCTCCCGGGAATCGCCGGTATCATTCTTACAATAGGCATGGCGGTGGATTCCAACGTGCTTATCTTTGAGCGCATTCGTGAGGAGATTCGTACCGGTAAGACGATCCCCTCAGCCGTGGACCAGGGGTTTGCGCGTGCTTTTGTAACCATCATCGACACTCACGTGACAACAATTATTTCTTCGCTGTTCCTTTTTGTGTTTGGCACGGGACCGTTGCGCGGATTTGCTGTGACCCTGGTACTTGGGTTGGTCGTCAACCTTTTCTCGGCAGTCTATGTCTCGCGCACGATCTTTATCTGGCTGCTGAGTCGAAAACAACAGCGAGTGGAATCGCTAAGTATCTAATCCCGTCTGTTTGCAGAGCTTCTATGATTCAAGTTTTCACTTCCGTTAACTTCGACTGGTTGGCATGGCGCAAGGTCTTCATCGCTATTTCTGTTACCTTAATGTTAGCCGGGCTGGCTTCAGCGCTCTTTCGACAATGGAAGCATCCGAACGGGACAGAAGCGTTTAATCTAGGGGTCGACTTCAAAGGCGGCACAGTTGTGACGGCCCGTTTCAAGCAACCACCAACCGCAGAAGTAATTCGAGCTGTGCTAGCAAAACAGAGCGCCCAGGATGCCATCATTCAGCCGGTAACTGATAAGCCGGATACCTTTCTCATAAAGTTGCCGTTGAAGGGAACGGGCGAGGGTGAGTCGGCAGCGGAAGTCGAGGCTGGAGGACGCACTGTCAGACAATCCCTAAATGCGCTTGGTCCAGAAGGCGACGCATTCGAGGTAATTGGAACTGACTTTGTCGGTGCCGTTGCCGGTGCCCAACTAAGAAACAAAGCCGTTGCCGTTACGCTTGCCGCACTTGTCGGCATCCTGATGTACATTGCGTTCCGCTTTGAATGGACCTACGGCGCCGCCGCTGTAATTGCTGTCTTTCACGACGTGCTTGTGACCTTCGGATTCTTCTCCATATTTCAGTGGGAGGTGAGTCTAACGGTTATTGCGGCGATGCTGACGTTAGTGGGATTTTCTGTAAACGACACGATTGTCGTCTTCGATCGTATTCGCGAAAACCGCAGGCTCCACCGCCGCGATTCGCTTTACAAGATTACCAACGATTCTATCAATCAAACTCTTTCCCGAACCGTAATCACCAACGGCCTCGTCTTCCTATCAGTACTATCGATGGTACTTTTTGGCGGCGAGGTTTTGCGCGGTTTTTCTCTAGCGCTGCTAATCGGCGTGACCTTTGGCACCTATTCCTCAGTGGCCATCGCTAGTCCAATCATGGTTTGGTGGGAACAACGTTTAGAAGCTGCCAATAGAGCCGCCACACTTGCCGGCCGCCCCGTGCCGAGCGGAGGGCGCCCTTCTCGCGACCTACAGAGAACCCCGGCATCCTCTCCGGGAATGGGCAAAGAATCACGCCGCGCCGGCCGGGCATAGCACAATTCAGGCGGTGTCAGCGGGATTTACGCTTGACTTTCGAGGGCGAGGGTTTTAGACTGCGCTCGTTGCTGGCCAATTAAATACTCAAAAAGTCGACCCCGCGTTTGGAGCAAAAAGGTTTGACGCGGGGCAGTCTGTTGAGGCGTGCCGGCGAGTTTTTTCTCGCACAGCGGCTTATCAGATCTCGTTAGTAGTGCTCAGATCGCGGAGCTGCTGATTTTCCCCTTCATTTGACGGTACTCAAGCGGGCTTAAGTCGGCGTTTGAGAAGCAATTTCAAATTTCCAAAGTGTTCGCAACCCCTGATCCATTTGGCACCGGAATAGGGAGGAAAAAAGATGTTCGAGAACCTAGTTGAGTCTGGTTCGCACAAGCAAGATCTGTCGCGAAAGGGCTCGTTTTTACTTGGGACCGTGGCGGTTTATGCGTTCCTGGGAGTGGCTTTTCTGGCAGCCAGTATCTGGTTTACGGTAGCTCAGTTGGATACTCCCGACCTGGAACTGACGACGCTCGTGGCACCTGTGCCGGTTCCTCAACAGCAAAATGAGCCGAAGCAGGAGGAGGCGAAACCCCAGAAGGTGGAACAGAATGTCGACGTCCGCAAAGAGCTGATCGCAGACGTTACCCGCACCGAACTGGTCCCAAAAGAGATCTCCGCAAAAGCCAGCGATATACCACCAGTTCGTCGTGGCGTAACCACTGTCATCGGAACTTCCGACTCCAATTCATCAGCCCCTTTGCCCTCTGGTCCAGGCGGCTCTGGATTAGTGACAACACCAACGAAGGTTAACATTGCGGATGAACCGCCTCCGCCGCCGCCGGCCCCACCCCGGGCCCCAATTTCCGGTGGCGTACTCAATGGTAAAGCTATTAGCTTACCCAAACCGCCCTATCCACCCATTGCCAAACAAGCGCGGGCTTCGGGCACAGTAGTGGTCCAGGTGGTAATCGATGAAAATGGCAACGTCATCTCGGCGCACGCCGTGTCTGGGCACCCGTTGCTACAGGCAGTATCGGTGTCTGCCGCGCGCCAGGCGAGGTTCTCGCCTACGAAACTTTCGGGTCAGCCAGTCAAGGTTACGGGTGTTATCACCTACAACTTTGTCGCCCAATAATGGCGGAGGTCCACTAGCGAGGTAGACCCTGCTTAGGGACTACTTCGCTTCGGTTTCCGAACAGCTAACAATTAAGAAAACCTTTGGAGGGGTTATCGTGACTATTCTAACCAGTCTTCTAGGAACCAAAGCATTCGGCTTTCTAGTGTTTTTGTGGCAGGCAGGCGCCGCCAGTCCTGCAGCCCAGGAAACTTCGGCCACCGCCGATCACTTCTCGATCACTCAGATGGTGAAGAGTATGGGAGGCGTCGCGATCGCCGTGGTGATCGTGCTGCTGATCATGTCTGTGTATTCGATCGCGATCATGGTCGAACGTTACCTGACATATTCAGCCGCCAAGAAACAGTCGCGAGAGTTCGCGCCGCGCGTCGCTCAAGCGCTGAAGAACGATCGAATTGAAGAGGCAATCAATATTAGCGACAAGCACCGCAAGTCGCACTTGGCAATGGTGGTCAGCAGCGGCCTACAGGAGTTTAGGGCCCACGAACAGTCTTCGGATATTTCAGGAGACGAGATTGAAGCCTCCAAACGGGCCCTGCAACGCGCCATCGCTATCAAGACGGCTGAGTTTAAACGCGGCTTGTCTGGACTGGCTACGATCGGTTCGACTGCACCGTTTGTGGGTCTGTTTGGGACCGTTTTTGGCATTATCAATGCCTTCCGCGGAATGAAGGCCGCCGAATCGGCAGGCATTGCTGCAGTTGCGGGCGGAATCTCTGAAGCACTGTTTACCACAGCTCTGGGTCTGTTGGTGGCCGTGCCGGCAGTGTGGCTGTTCAACTACTTTACAGGCAAAGTCGATGGCTTCGTGGTGGAGATGGACAATTCCGCATCGGAACTGGTTGACTACTTCATCAAGAATCGAACGAAGCAGTTGAAGGCATAACGGATTTTTGCTGTGCGTGCGCAGCTACGCTTCTATTGACCGTGGGCGCATGACGCGTGAGGCCGGAGTAAAAAGGAGTAATTATTTATGGGCATGACAGGCGGGGGAGGCGGAGGCCTTCAGTCGGAAATTAATGTTACGCCGATGGTGGATATCATGTTGGTGCTGTTGATCATTTTCATGGTGGTCACGCCTTTCCTTCAGCAGGGCATTACTGTCACTTTGCCGAAGAACCTCGATAACCCTGACGTGGATCAGAACATCATCAAGGAGAACTCGATAGTGATTTCGATTCCGAATGATGGTGAGTATTATTTGGGCAAGCAGAAAATCACCATCGATATGGGAAGCGATCAGGATGCCAACAGAGCGTTCCGCGAAAAGATAGAGTCTTTGTTGGAGCCTTTGAAGAATGAGCCCGAGAGGCAGATCGTCTATATCAAAAGCGGCGTGAATGTAAGCTATGGCACTGTTGTCAATGTCATCAACGAGGTGCGAAAGCTAGGGGTCGATAAGATTGGTCTTGTGGCCGACAAGAAGAAGGGCAAGACAGCCACAACCCCGGCTGCCTGAGTTCTCTTTGGAGGCGTTGTAACGCAAACTGTTAGTTTGCGCGGCCGATCTAAAGTAATTCGTTGTAACGCAAACTGTTAGTTTGCGCAGCCGATCTAAAGTAATTCGTTGTAACGCAAACTGTTAGTTTGCGCAGCCGATCTAAAGTAATTCGTTGTAACGCAAACTGTTAGTTTTGCGCAGCCGATCTAAAGTAATTCGTTGTAATGCAAACTGTTAGTTTGCGCAGCCGATCTAAAGTAATTCGTTGTAACGCAAACTGTTAGTTTGCGCAGCCGATCTAAAGTAATTCGTTGTAATGCAAACTGTTTAGTTTGCAGAGGAGCTAAAGTATATGGCAATGGGAAGTTCCAAGGGCGGTTCTCATGCCGAACCCTATATAAACGTTACACCATTGATTGACGTATTGCTCGTACTGTTAATCATTTTCATGGTGGTAACACCGCTAAAGCCAAGCCGCTTCAAAGCCGACATCCCAACTCAGCGCGATCCGAACGAAGACTTGAGCCAGTTGAAGCCGAATCCTCTAACGCTCGTAGTCTCGATTGGAAGCGATCTGCAGTTGAAACTGAATCAGGATTCAATGGGCTCGGTAAATGATACTGGTCCGCTGAGCCAGAAACTTCGTATGGTCTTTCAGCAACGCAAAGAGCAGCATGCTTACAAACCCGGCATGGAAACCCGCTCCGATCTTCCCGAAGAAGACCGAATTGAAAAGACTGTGTTCGTAAAGGCGCCACGATCTTTGCGCTATGAGGAAGTGGTAAAGGTTATAGACGCCATCAAGGGCGCGGGAGCGAACCCTGTTGGTTTGCAGGTTGATGATTTGCCTCAGTAGAAGAGGGCGCGTGCACGCCGGCCCCCGTGAGCGGCGCAAAATGCCCGGTGATGGAGTCATTCATAGATGAAACTCTCTCAAACTCGAATCGCAATCCCGATGGCGGTTCTTGTGGTTGCCACCTCAGGCTGTAGCGTCATTAATAGAATTCGCGCCAAGAACGAGCTCAACGAAGCCGCTCGAGCTTATCGTGAATCGCACTTTGATGAAGCCGAGCAACGTTCCCGTCGGGCTCTTGAACTTGACCCTGATAACAAAACGGCGCCGATATTTATCGCGCGGACAATACATGCGCAATACAGGCCGGGCGTAAGTAGTCCGGAGAATGTGGCCAAAGCGAACGAAGCGATAGAGGCCTACAAGCGCATTTTGGAGAAAGATCCGCAAAACGACGAGGCCTACAAGGCCATCGCTTTCTTGTATGAGCGAACCAAGGCCGAAGACAAATTGCGCCAGTGGATCCTGGAGCGCGCAAACAATGAGCAGATTGATAAAGAGAAACGCGCGGAGGCCTACGTCGTTCTTGCCAGCAAGGACTGGAATTGCTCTTTCCAAATTACCGAACCTACTAAGATAACGACTGTAGAGAACAATAAGGCCACCGTTAGTTACAAAAAGCCGAAGGACCAGAAGGACTTCGACACAGCTCAGATGTGTGTGCAGCGCGGGTTGGAGGAGGTCGAGAACGCTATTAGGCTGGATCCGAATAGTGAATCGGCCTGGTCCTATAAGACAAACCTACTAATTGAAGCTGTTAAGCTGGCTGAAATGGAGGGCAAGGCTGATAAGAAGGCCGAGTTGGACAAGCAGCGTGAGATAGCGCAAAAGCGTACGGAAGCCCTCAGCCAGCAGAAGAAGAAAGAGGAAGAGGCCAAGCAACAGGCCTCGCCGCCCACCAGCTAAACCCAATTAGTTGCTGCTTCTTGAACCTTAAGGTGATGCTCGACTTTCGAGTCGGGCATCTCCTTTTTGTTATAATTGCGTTTTGGGTTCAAGGATTAGAAAAGTTCAAAGGCCGTAATGATCCGCATAGAGGAGATCGTAGACAAAGTTGCCAGCAACCATCCGCAGGCCGATCTGGATCTGCTGCGGCGGGCCTATCTCTTCTCGGCACGTGAACATAAGGGGCAAAAACGGGCTTCGGGCGAGTCTTATCTTATACACCCGCTGGAAGTGGCCAATATTCTCGCCACCATGAAACTGGACGAGGTTTCGGTTGCGACGGGCCTGCTGCACGACGTGGTGGAAGACACACTCGTCGATCTACCCACAATTCGCACCTATTTTGGCGAGGAAATTGCTCATCTTGTTGACGGACTTACAAAGATCGCTCAAATCAGCAATATCTCGCGAGAAGAACAGCAAGCCGAAAATGTGAGAAAGATGTTGCTAGCGATGGTGGACGATGTACGAGTTGTGCTCGTCAAGCTTGCTGATCGTCTCCACAACATGCGCACACTTCAGTATCTAAACCCGGAGAAGCGCAAGCGCATCGCCGAAGAGACGATGGATATTTATGCACCCATAGCTCACCGCTTGGGAATGGGCAAGCTGCGGGGCGAACTTGAAGACCTCGCGTTCCGACATCTCTATCCGGAAGACTATCGGGAACTGGCTGAACAACTGGAAAAGCGAAGAACTGAGAATGAGACATTCCTGAAAGGCGTCACGGAACGAATTGAAGAGAAGATGCGCGATGCAGAAGTGCCGTTCGTGCGCATTGAGGGTCGCGTGAAACGGCTCTATTCAATTTGGAAGAAACTGCACAGCCAAAGAATTGGGCTCGAGCAGGTGTACGACCTGGTAGCCGCGCGCGTCATTACACCCAATGAGATCCGGCATTGTTACGCGGCTCTTGGTGTCATTCACAACAGTTGGAAACCTGTGCCTGGCCGAATAAAAGACTGGATTGCCACGCCGCGGGACAACCTTTATCAGTCGCTGCATACTTCGGTCATCGGATCAACCGGACAGTCGTTCGAAGTGCAGATTCGCACGGAGGACATGCATAACATTGCCGAAGAAGGCGTGGCGGCACACTGGAAATACAAAGAAGGCAAACGTGGGGCACGGGACGACGATAATGCACTCAAGGCCTTACGCTCACTGGTGGAATGGACTCAGGAAGTAAAGGACTCGCGAGATTTTCTTGACTCACTGAAACTCGATCTCTATCCCAAGGACGTTTATGCGTTTACGCCAATGGGTAAGGTCATTCAATTGCCGAGAGGTGCGACGCCTGTGGATTTTGCTTACATGATCCACTCAGAAGTCGGCAATACCTGTACAGGCGCGCGCATTAACGGTCGCATAGTGCCCTTGCGATCACAGATTCAGAATGGTGATGTTGTTGAGATCCTGACTTCTCCGAATTCTCACCCTTCCCGGGACTGGCTTAATTTTATAGTTACATCAAGGGCGCGCAACCGTGTTCGACACTGGGTGGCAGAGCAGCAGCGCACCGAGTCGATCGAGATTGGCCGCAAGCTCTTTGAAAAAGAGGCGGCGAGATTTCAACTTTCGACTAAGAAGATCTTCGCTGATGGCGATGGTGAGATAAAGCGTGTTGCGGGCGAGTACGGCTATGGTCGCATAGAAGACCTGCTTGCGGCGATCGGCTATGGAAAACTCATTCCTCGAAATGTCATTGCCAAATATCTGGGTCCCGAACAATTTGAGCAACTGGACAAGCAGAAAGTGTCGCGTCTGCGCAGTGGAGTGCGCGCTGTAAAACGGCTAATTCGTTTGGGCGACGACTCAATCGTTGTTCGCGGAGTCGACGATCTCATGGTTACGCGCGCCCGCTGCTGTAATCCGCTTCACGGTGAAGACATAGTTGGCTATGTCACGCGCGGCAAAGGTGTAGCAGTCCACACTCGTCGTTGCAAGAACGTAAACCAGTTGATGGTAAACCGTGAGCGAATTGTGGAGGTTGAATGGGCGGGCAAACCTGAGACTACAGCTTATGCGGTAAAGCTGCTGGCCATTACTGAGAACCGTACCGGCATGATAGCAGGAATCACAGGGGCTATCTCCGACATGAAAACTGGCATACGTGATGCGCGTGCTTCAATCGCTTCCGACGAGAGAGGTCATATTGAGGTAACGGTGGAAGTGTTCGACGTCAAGCATCTCGACAAGGTAATAAGCTCAATAAAAGGCGTGCCTGGCGTCCTGGATGTGGAACGCATGCAAGGGTTGGTTTAGAAGGGCGAAGGGCGAAGAGCGAAGAGGCAAGGGGTAAGAGGCAAGGGGTAAGAGGCAAGGGGTAAGAGGGAAGAGGTAAACCGGAGCGCTCCTCCCCAAATCCGCAATTCGCAATCCGCAATTCCCTTTCCCCTTTCCCCTTTCCCCTTTGCTCTTTGCTCTTTTCCCTTTGCCTGTTAGAATCCGCCCTTTGTTCGGCTACCAGTAAAAAGAGGTCACCTAAATTGTGAAGGAGAAGATTGAAACCGAGCAGGCGCCCCAGGCAATCGGCCCATACTCGCAAGCCATAAGGACCGGGGACTTGATATTCGCTTCAGGCCAGGTCGCTCTTGATCCACGTAGCGGTCAACTTTTGGAGGGCGGAGTCAAAGAGCAAACCAGCCAGGCCATCCGCAATCTCGCCGCCGTTTTAGAAGCCGCCGGCAGCGATCTCGAACATGTCGTGAAGACGACGGTTTTCTTGATCGACATGGGCGATTTTGCGGCTATGAATGAGGTTTACGGAACGTTCTTTGGCGGGATTGCGCCGGCGCGAGCAACGGTTGCCGCGGCGGGATTACCTAAGAACGCAAGCGTGGAAATTGAAGCGATCGCGGTGCGCAAAGAATCATAGGCTTAGCAGTTCTGAAGGAACAGTCCAATCAGGCCGCTTTGGCAACTTTACCGGCCTTGATGCAACTGGTGCAAACTTTCATCCGCCGGACACGACCTTGGGGTAGCTGAACCCGAATGGACTGCAGGTTTGGATCAAACCTGCGCGGGGTGCGATTATTTGCGTGCGATACATTATTACCAAATTGCGGGCCTTTGCCGCAGACTTCGCAACGTTTTGCCATAATTGCTGAACCTCCAAACTCTCTAAAAATGCTTTCGCGGCAATAGTGAACTAAAATGCCGTGTAAGGAAACTAAGGTTTATAGCAAAGCGCTTTTAGTGTCGTCAAGTTTAACGAAGGAGCAACAACCAAAAGTGCCCAAAGCCACAACGCTAATCGTTGCGTCATCTGTAATTTCGCTGATTGCCTTGATTGGAGGTTCCTGCAGCTCAGGTGGCCGGGCGGACGCGCCTGAGAGCATGGTTGCCGCCACAGTGAATGGCAAAAACATCATGTTGGCGGAAGTTGAGCGGTTTATAAGCCAACAGTCAGGAGGCAAACAGTCACAACTCTCGCAACTCGAGCTGGCCCAGGCACGCTTGCAAGCGTTGGAAACACTTTCTCAACGAGAGGTGCTGTTTCAGCGCGCCGAGCGTGAAAAGCTCCTACCAACTGAGGATCAGATTACCGGGATGATCAATCAACAGAAGCAGCAAAGCGGGATGACCGATGACGACTTCATGAAGAGCCTGCGAGAACAGAATATGACTATGGAAGCTTTGCGCGAAGAAGCACGTAAAGATATCGCCATCAAAAATCTTCAGGATAAGTATAGTGGCAAGATCAGCATTACCGATAAAGAGGTCGAAGACTTTTACAACAACAATCGGCAACGGTTTGTAAGTGCTCGCGGCGCCGCGCTGGCAGTCATTATCGTCGATCCGGCTGATAACAGCGCGCAGGGAATTCAGAATGACTCGAAGACTGAAGTCGACGCAAAGCTGAAAATTGACAATGTGTATCAGCGTCTCAAGGCTGGTGCGGATTTTGCGACGGTAGCTCGCTCAACCAGCGAGGATGCCCAGAGTCTGCTGCGAGGTGGTGATATTGGGTTCTTCAGCGAGGAGGGGTTGAAACAAGCCGGTCTTTCGAAAGAGATAACGGATCTGCTGATGGGACCGATGCAAGTGGGCAGTTTTACCGAGCCTAAGCAAGTCAATAATCGCTGGTATATTTTCAAACTCGAAGAGAAGCGCCTGCAAACCGAGAACCTCACACTTGAGAGTCCGGGGGTGCGGCAGCAGATAACTCAGGCACTCATCAATCAGCGTAAAGACATTTTGAATGCCGCGTTATTGGCAGTTGCGACCAGCGAAACCAAGATCGTCAACAATCTGGCTTCAAATATGCTCAACAACCCGAGTAACCTCGGATTGCGGCCCGCCTCGACCGCCTCTGTCCCTTCATCAGCGGGTGCGGCCAGCCCCCGATCATCGCAACCGCCGGTGGCCAACGTATCACCTGCGGCGAGTCCGGCGCCGACTTCTTCCGTGAATAAGTGAAGAGTTAAGCAGTCGCGTGTGAAGAGTCTTAAAATTGTGAACGTTGGAAGCGGGTGCGGGTGGTATTCAACCGCACCCGCTCGCTGCGTCCACGGTTTGTTCAGCTGATAAACTGAGTAGCCAATGCTGTTTCGCTTATCTGAAGTTTACAAGTCCTATGGCACGCACGACTTGTTGCGTGGCGCTTCACTGCAGGTGAATCCCGGCGAGCACGTTGGCCTTGTGGGGCGCAACGGCGCCGGCAAAACCACTGTATTCCGGTTGCTTGGTGGAGAAGAGTCGCCCGATCGTGGCGACGTCGTTCGCGCGCGTGGAATACGGCTTGGGTTTCTGGCGCAGCATGTGCATTTCGAAGCAGGCACCACGGTGCATGAATCTGCGCTTGCAGCCTTTGGCCACTTGCAGCAGATCGAACATGAGATGCATGAGCTCGAGCATCGCATGGCACAGGCTGATGTCGACTTGGAGCAGATTTTGGAGCGCTACAGTGATCTCCAGCATCTGTTTGAGCGTGAGGGTGGATTTGTCTATGCGGCCAAAGCGGAAGCGATCCTGGAGGGGCTCGGGTTCGATAAGGAAAGCTGGTCGCAGCAGAGTGAAACTCTTTCTGGAGGACAGCAGAACCGCTTAGGCCTTGCCCGGCTGCTGCTTGCTGAGCCGGATGTGATGTTGCTGGATGAGCCCACGAACCACCTCGACGTAAAGGCCGTGGAATGGTTAGAGGAGTTTCTTCAAAGTTACTCTTCCGCCTACGTAATCATCAGTCATGATCGCTATTTTCTGGATCGGGCTTGCCAGCGGATTATTGAACTTGAGAATGGACGCACTGCTAGCTATTCGGGCAACTACTCTGCGTACCTCGTTGAGCGCGAAGTTCGCCGCGAAGCTCAGCAGCGTGCCTACGACAATCAACAACAGCTGATCGCCAAGACCGAGGAATTTATTCGTCGGAACATTGCGGGCCAAAAGACGAAACAGGCAAAGTCCCGGCGCAAGATGCTGGAGAAACTGGAGCGTGTTGACGCTGTGCGCGTGGGCCAGTCTTCGGGCGATTTCCGTTTGCAGGCTATCGAGCGCAGCGGCAATCATGTACTCACCGTCAACGAACTCACTATTGGTTACCCGCACAATCCTTTGGCGCACAACCTCCATTTCATTCTCAGGCGAGGTGAGTGTCTCGGGATAATTGGCCCAAACGGTTCGGGTAAGACAACTTTTCTACGGACTATTCTTGACGTTATTCCGCCGCTCGCCGGCGAAGTTAATTGGGGGACCAAGGTTCAGCTTGGATACTATGCGCAGCAGCTTGATGATCTTGACGAACGCAATGAGATCATCATGGAACTGCGCCGCGTCGCGCCGGCAAGCGCTACTGCCGGTGAGTTGCGTTCATTTCTTGCCAAGTTCCTCTTTACGGGTGATGACGTCTACAAGCACGTGCGCGATCTGTCAGGCGGTGAAAAAGGCCGCCTTGCGCTCGCAAAACTGATCTATTCGCGAGTTAATGTTCTTGTTTTGGATGAGCCAACGAACCATCTGGATATTCCTTCACGGGAGGCACTGGAGGAGGCGCTGGATGCCTTTGAGGGCACTATTATTACCATTAGTCATGATCGCTATTTTCTGGATCGCGTAGCTACGCAGATCCTTGCGCTAGACGGTCAGGGCAATGCGGAACACTACAATGGTGACTATACGCAGTATCACGACTGGAAGGCAGCACGTGTTGCCGGCATGCAACTTGAGTCTGAAGGAGTGTTGCCGGGTAATATGGTAGTGCTTCCGGAACTGGCATCGAGCGTTGCCAAGGCACCCAAACAGGAACCCAATTCCGGAACCAGAAGCCGCAAGGAGAAGCAGCAGCAGGCGGCGGCGCCAAAAGGGCCGCGGGTGAGGGTAATCAAGAAACAGCGGCCAAAGGTACGCACGGCTGAGGAGGTGGAGGCGGAGATCGCGGAAGTTGAGAAACGGCTCAACGACATTTCAGAACAGATGGGCCAGCCGGAGGTTGCGCGGGATCCCAGCCGCCTGCTCTCCCTCAGCAACGACTACAAGCAGACAGAGACCAGGTTGCGAGCACTCTACGATGAATGGGATCGATTGAATGTGGAAGCAAACGTGTGATCCACTAAGTTACACGAAACTAGACCAAGTGAAAGCGAACGCTTGATCCACCAAGTTACACGAAACTACACCAAAGCATAACCGACAACAGAACCGAGGAGCGGTAGCGACCGGGTCCGCTCGCAAACCACTACAACTTGGATGGGCAGGCTGACCCGGTCGCTACCGCTCCTCGGTTCCGTGGTTGTGTGGTGCTTGTTGGGTTGAATGACTGCGCGCATGGGGCTCTTCTCAGAGGGAGTATTAGCAAGCGACAACCTACATCAACGATTGGGCGATTTATTCACAGCTTCGTAGCGACCGGGTCCGCCTTGCAATCACAAAAGTTTGATGGGAATGCGGACCCGGTCGCTACGGCTCCTCGGCTCTGTCGTTGCGTCGCGTTGATGGTTGAGTCATGCAAGAGCCGATGCAAAGCCTCATATAAAATTTATTGACGTCTATTGCGAACAGTGTTAGCTTGCTCTGCTTTTATTCAGCCAGGAAAGGTTGAGATTTTGGAGCCTTTGAACTCAGCCTGGTTGGTTTTTGAATTTTCGCTTTCGCAATTCAATAGTAGCCTATTCCACTCTTCCAGATGTTCTTGCAGCAAACACTTAGCCTACTCCTCACCGCATTTGCATTTCGCAGATTGCGCTAACGCCACGCATCAGAATGGGCCAGCTGGGCCAAACATCGGCTGACCCTGTCTAAGACTCGTGTGAGTATTAGTGAGAGAAAGTATTAAAGGTCTGCCATTAGCCCGCAGCGCTCGACTGGTTGTCAAGGAACTGCACGGCGAATTGCTGGTCTATGATCTCGACCGGGACAGGGCGCATTGCCTCAATGAATCGGCCGCATTGATCTGGCGCTTATGCGATGGCTGCACAACACTCGCAGAAATAAGTTCGAAACTTGAGAAGATCACTGAACATGCAACCGAGCACGAGTTTATTTGGCTCGCGATAGACCAGTTGGGCCGTTACAACCTGCTGATTGAGAGATTGGAGTGGCCTCATGGTGTACCGCGTATTTCACGACGCGAAGCCGTCAGGCGGATTGCGATGGGTGCCGCCTGGGTCCTGCCAATCGTCATCTCCATTACTGCGCCCAGGCCCGCTCAGGCAGCCAGCTGCAAGGCGTCAGGAGAGATCTGCGCCGACTCGAGCGAGTGTTGCGACGGTTTCTGCCTGGGTAATCACCATTGTCGTTGACGCAACTTAAATACTCGGTTGGTCGAATCGAGACAGAGACAACATGAGATCTCGGAGTTAAAAATGCCTTTCTTGGTATGTTACCTACTTGTAGGCAAATCAGGAGTTGTAAATGCGCAAAAACTCTGAAATAGCTCAAGCGTTGCAATTGATCAAGGACGAAGCCTGGCAGCAATCCGCCGGTCGGAATGGTAATGGCTTTGCGTCAGCCCCCATGGTTGCGTATGGCGAAGAAGATGGTTCCGACGGCGACGGTTACCTCCGAGTCTACTGGCAAGTAATTCGCAGACGTTTGTGGCTGATCCTGATCGTAGCTGTCTTGATCTCAGCGTTAGAGGCTCTTAGACAAGCCCGTCAGCCTGATCTCTACCAGGCGCGATCGCGAGTGCAGGTAGATACGGAGAATTATAGCCCGGCTCTCGGAGCTGCGAGAGGCAGCTCAGTTTACGTCGAGAGTAACTCATATATGGATCCGGAGTACTTCAACACTCAGGTGCAAATTCTGTCGAGTCCGACCTTGCTGCGAAGAGTGGTGAGGACTCTGGATTTGGAGCATAACGAAACTTTCCTGAATCCTCGCGCGGACAATCACTCCACGTGGCAAAACCTGATGGGAATGGTTGGTTTTGCCGGTGCCGCGCAAAAGCCGATAGCGGAAAAGAATCAAGGGCTCTCCGAAAACAGTTTGCGGGCAAGCATCCCCACCGGTGTCGACAACGCCGATGAAATAGAGTTCTCCTTATGTGGATTCGCTTCAGGGCATGTTGGAAGTCGATCAGGTAAGGAAAACCCGTCTTATCGATCTTCGTGCCAGCCATGCTGATCCCGCGTTGGCCGCCAAGATCGCGAATGCGACTGCCGATGCTTTTGCACTCTGGAATCTCGAGGTTAAGACCAAGACAAATACGGTTGCCGGCGTCTACCTGCAGCAGAGAATTGCCGAACTGCAATCTCAGGTCCGGAAAGGCGAGGAAGAACTGGTCAACTACGCCAAGAGAAATGAAATAATTTCACTTGATGCGAATCAAAACACTGTAGTTGAGCGACTCGCCGGCCTAAATCGTCAATTACTGGAAGCCGAGAACGACAGAAAACTTGCGGAAGCTGCTTTTAGTGCCAACCTTGCGCCGGGGGCGGCTGAAGCAGCCGGGGAAACAAGTGACAAGCAGATAGCTGAAGTCAAGTCGCGTCTGGCGGAAATGAAACAGAAGCTTACACAACTGCTGGTAACCGACACCGAAGAATCGCCAGAATACAAGGAAATCAAGCAGCAAATTGCGGCATCAGAAAGACAATTATATGAGGCGCGAGCGAGTTCGAGGGAGGTGCTCGTAACTAATCTTGAAACCAACTACCGTAAAACTCTCGATCGCGAGAAAGCCCTGCGTGAATCATTCAACAAGCAGCGTTCGGAAACGGTCACGCAGAACGAGGCGGCTATTAATTACAACCTGCTAAAACAAGAGATCGAAACAAACAAGGCGTTGCTCGACGGATTAATGCAACGATCTAAAGAGAACGACATAACGATGGCCGGGACACCAAACAACATTCATGTCGTTGATTACGCCGCTATTCCCAAAGGTCCAATTGGACCAAGGCGCCTGTGCGCCGTTATGGTGGCGCTGCTTGTCGCGTTCTCCTTTGGTGTAGCCCTGGCCCTGTTTCTTGAATACCTTGATGACTCGGTCAAGTCTCCGGGAGACATTGAAAGCCGGCTTGGTCTACCGGCTTTAGCCGTGATTCCGTTTGCTGCAACTGCAAGACGGCTGCTGCCGCTCACGCGCCTGCTTCGGAGCGCAAATGGAAGTGGCACGGGGGGCGAGCTGCTAATGAACTCGGGCAGTCCTTCACGGCAGGCTGAAGCTTACAAGCACCTGCGCACGTCTGTCCTTTTGTCCAAACCAGGTCCCGCGCCGAAGATTCTCCTGGTCACATCCAGCCTGCCGGAGGAGGGTAAGACGACGACGGTTGTGAACACTGCGACGGTGCTGGCTCAGACAGGATCGAGAGTTGCGGTCATCGATGCTGACATGCGCCGGCCGCGGCTCCAACATCTCTTCGGGATAGAGGGCAGCAAGGGTCTGAGTTCAATCCTTTCGACTGACGCCACCGAGAAGGAGACTGGGGATGATACATCGCTATCAGGACACGAGCGTTTATCTACTTCCTTCTGGACCAATTCCGGCCAACCCTGCTGAGTTGCTAAGTTCAAAACAGATGAGACGCCTACTTGAGGTGGGAAGTACAGCTTTCGATTATATCGTTATTGATTCGCCGCCAATCGCCTCATTCACGGATGGGGCAGTGCTTGCATCAATGGTTGATGGTGTCTTGCTGGTTGTTCAGGGAGGCAAGACGTCGCGTCAGGTTGTCCGGCGCACACGGCAGATCCTTGAGGAGATTGGCGCAAAGATTCTGGGAGTGGTTCTCAACAAGGTCGACGTTCGTTCTCACAATAATGGGTACTATTATTATTACAATTACAAGTACCACGATCAGACAGCTCCCAACGGGACTCAGCAAAATGGTAGTCGTTCACTATCAGTTGCCGGCAAGGGATGACACTTAAGGTCGCAGTGTCAGGCGTAAACTTACACGGGTATTCGGCAAGAAAAGTTTTGACTGATATCGGTCTTTCCGGCGGTTGACGTTTTCAAACGACGCGGTTCAAATTTCTGCGTTCGAACTCACTGTTCTTTTCCTGTTCACCATGTCCATGTGTCTTCTAGCACTACCCGAAAACCGGCACTGGTTCACCAGTGCCCGAATACCACTCTTCTTGACACGTGCGCGAGCGCTTTGTTACTTTCGGCCTCACTGCGAACTCTGCACAGACTCATGGTGTACTGATCGCGCGCAGGAAGCCGATCTTTTGGGTTAGCACAGCGTTCGCGGTTTGAAGAAGCTAGTTTATAGGCGCGTAGCTCAGGGGTAGAGCACTACCTTGACACGGTAGGGGTCTGGGGTTCAAATCCCCACGCGCCTACCATATCTATCAATAACTTAGCTCGCTAGTCTCATTTTTCGTCACGCCAAATTACTCCATTCAGGGGAGTACACCAGTAAGTCGCGTTAGCTAACATTCGAATTAACGTGAATGGCCCAACCGTTCAGCCACCGTTACATTAAGAAAAACGATGTCAGGATAGGGTTTCATAAACCGGGCACAAACCGATGCAGAACGGTTTCACTTAAGGATTCAATCCACCTGCTCGGCGGCGGTACTCGACAGGTTTGTCATTTTGAGCTTGGACGAGTCACAGAGCGAACGAGAAGGGTAACGAGCAGAACGAAGAACGAGTACATAAATCTCTGGGCCACCTGACTTCGAGGGACCATCTCTTTAAGCGAAAATAGGGCAGTCTCTCAAAGTGATGATTGGTACCTAAATAGATCCTTCATTTTTGAAATGCCGTGGGGCCAGGGTTCGATCACCCATAACGATTGAGATGAGGTGGACTAGGGCCGGCTCGATTCTTTCAACGGGCTTTATGCGGTCAATCTCAGAGAGTGCCAATGAGTATTCAACAAAATTCTTGTTACCATTCTCTTTAACCCACTGTAAATAGATTAACGCTTCATCCTGTTTTCCAGCGAGTGATAAGTCCATACCAACATACACTTGAGCCTCAGTCTACTTATCTCCATCTGTTGCTAAAGTGAGCAACTCCTGCATTGTAATCTCATCACGCAAATAGCGAATGACCGGACAAGGCCAGCGGTTGGTATCAGCTTTTATTGAGGCTTCTTCTAGTATTCGATCAGCATCGGCATCTCGTTTTGCTTGGTGGTAGCCGAAGTGGGCTGCAAGGAGCATATAGAGGTCGCTCTTGTTCCCGCCACCGCTTGATTCGAGTAAGCGCACCGAGTACACTGCTAGACTCACGTACTACGACAAGACCGGAAAGCGCAAACGAGTTTCTAAAAGCGCAGCTACTCCGGGAGATGGAAAGAGGGAACTCCAGGAACTAATAGATCAGCACGAGCAAGGCGGATCCGAGATTTTGGATTCGCGTGACATGACATTTGCCGCGCTCGCCGTGCACTGCAAGAGGACTCGCTATTGTGAAGCGTTCTACGATGAGCAAGGTCGTAAACTCTACGGAGTACATGATCCAAAGAAGTTAGCCTCGATAATCAATCGCCTGGTGAGTTTATTGGGAGACCTAAAACCGAGCGACATTACTGTTTGTAGTCAGCGGTACGAGTCAGCGTGACAAGAGATTAGATACCACTGCACGAGAAAAGCTTGAGGGATATCAGAACCGGGTAGAGATCACTTATCTCACCGATCTCTTACCACCTGAACTGATCGCAAAAGCCAGAAGGCATTATTTTTGCCGAAGGCTGTGAAATTCTTGATCAAGCCGCGGCGGTTAACCGAACACAAGGACGATGATCAGACAGGCCCCACAAGCTATCGTATCGGATGAAGCTTGAAGCTAGCTGATCCGGCTTACACTGTCTTAGAATAACTCGCACCCAAACTTGGGCCACATCTATTGCAGATTTTAACGCTTAACAAGCTCATTTGGTGACGACAAAGCGAAATGTCGGTTACGGTAGGTCTATACTCTTTCTGGTAGCGGCGAGCGTGCCATCCAAAGTACTTACCCAACTCGGAGTTTTCCGACCCGAGACGAGATCGCCTGCAAGTCAAACTGAGCCGCGCGGTAATTGGTAGGTGTGCGCGCTGATTGAATAGCTTTCATTGACGTCCATTAGGATTAGGGAGCTCAGATTTTTCCCCAATATGGCGCTGTCTCGCTACCGCATCGTCTTGAAACTTGGTGCGGGTGGAATGGGAGAAGTCTATCTTGCTCAAGACGCTGAACTCGATCGCAGTGAAACAAAGGAAATATTAAGTAGAAAAACTTTTGGCGCCAAACATGACAACTTGTTTCTCGTGCAAGCGGCAAGTCGCTGGCGATGCGGTTGCGTGTCCTGATTGCGGAGCCGTGTTGGCAGAGACCTCGGCCCAGACAGCAGTTCTGCCGTCATCCAAACACCGGGAGGCGATGCCTCGTGACGGCCGTCAGAAACAATTGAGCGGTTCTGTCGCTGATTCCGCGGACGGTGCAAGATTCGCGTCGGGCACAATGCTAACTGAGCGCTATCGCATCGTCAGTCTGGTAGGCCGCGGCGGCATGGGCGAAGTCTATCGGGCCGAAGACCTCAAACTGAAACAGATCGTTGCTCTCAAGTTCCTTCCTGAAATGATCGCGCTCGATGGCGGAGCGCTGGCACGCTTTCATAACGAAGTTCGCATCACGCGCCAGATCTCGCACCCTAACGTTTGCCGGGTCTATGACATTGGTGAAGCGCAAGGCCGTCACTTTCTTTCGATGGAATTTATCGATGGAGAAGATTTGTCTTCACTGCTTCGGCGCATCGGACGTCTTCCGGGTGACAAGGCTATTGAGATAGCGCGACAAGTGTGTGCGGGACTCGCCGCCGCGCATGACAATGGTGTGCTGCATCGCGATCTGAAACCCGCCAACGTGATGATCGACGGCCGCGGCAAGGCGCGCATCACCGATTTTGGCGTTGCCGTCGTGGCGGCGGAACTGAGCGGCAATGAAGCAGTGGCTGGGACACCGGGCTACATGGCGCCGGAACAGTTAACCGGAAGGGAGGTCACCGAGCGCAGCGACATTTACGCGCTTGGACTGCTGCTTTATGAGTTGTTTACCGGCAAAAGGGTTTTCGAAACGAAGAACCTGAACGACCTGATCAGGTTGCAGGAGCAGTCAACGCCAACCAGTCCCTCAAGCCATATCCAGGACATCGACCCGTTGGTCGAGAGAGTAATCCTGCGTTGTCTGGAAAAGGAGCCAAACAAACGGCCTGCGTCGGCGATCCAGGTAGCGGCTGCACTACCGGGCGGTGATCCTTTGGCGGCAGCATTGGCGGCGGGTGAGACGCCATCGCCGGAGATGGTCGCGGCGTCGGGAGAGAAAACAGGATTGCGGCCGGCAGTCGCAGTCGCGTTGCTTGCCGCCATCATTGGTGCATTGGTCAGCACCTCGCTACTCAGCAACAAGGTAGACTGGAGGGCCGAGGTTCTCCAGCAGAATTCGCCGGACACGCTGGTGGTCAAAGCCCACGACATGATCCAACGCCTTGGTTATACCGACCAACCCACTGACAGCGCTTTCGGTTTAACGTACGACACCGAATATCGGCGCTACGTTGAGCAGAACGACAAGTTCACCAATCGCTGGCTCCAGTTCATTAAGCTCCAACCAGCTCCCATTTATTTTTGGTATCGTCAAAGTCCGCGCAGTTTTGAGGTTAAGGGATTTGCTAGCCGTGGTGCGGTTTCAGAAGACGATCCGCCACAGGATGTCTCAGGCATGGTGTCTGTCACCTTGGATCCCCAGGGACGTCTGAGCTCATTCGCCGCAGTGCCACCGCAAATAGACCAAGGGGATGATAGGTCGCCCCCGCCGGAATGGACCGCGCTCTTTGCATCGGCGGGACTTGATCCGTCACGCTTCACGCAAGCCGAGTCAAAATGGACGCCGCTGTCAGCGTTCGATGCTCGAGCCGCCTGGACAGGAGCATATCCCGAACAACCGGACATTCCCTTGCGCATTGAAGCGGCCGCCTATCGTGGCAAGCCGGTTTACTTTCAGATCATCGCGCCGTGGACACGACCAGAACGTCTAGAGGCGTCTCAGACCACCCCGGGGAAGCGTATTCAACAAGCAATCCTACTCTTACTCATCTTCTCCCTCCTGCTCATAGCGGTCTTATTGGCCCGCTACAATTTCCAGCGGGGCCGCGGTGACCGACGAGGCGCATTCCGGCTGGCACTCTTTGTTTTCACGATCAGTCTGCTCTCCTGGGTTTTCGGCGCGAGTCATGTCCCAACTGGAGCTGAAGCGGCAAGCTTCTTAATCCTGGGTGTAAGCCCGGCGCTGC
>Ga0214473_10001467_pt1 | contig 31100 bp, 27 predicted proteins | sample RVTome_7_FD_203509 | JGI IMG/M metagenome (GOLD analysis project Ga0214473, IMG submission 203509) | Soil microbial communities from uranium-contaminated site in the Upper Colorado River Basin, Wyoming, United States - RVT98D197 | ecosystem: Environmental > Terrestrial > Soil > Contaminated >...
TCGTCGCACGGATCGGGGATCCCGTCGCCGTCGCGGTCCGGGTCGGGGTCGCACGCGTTGCCGAGCCCGTCGAAATCGCAGTCCTCCTGATCCGCGTTGAGGAGGCCCGGGCAGTTGTCGCAGGGCTCGACCACGCCGTCGCGGTCGAGGTCGACGGCGGTGCAGTCGTAGTCGCATCGAGTCCCGTCCGCGAGGCGCCTGAAGGCCGTCGCGTCCCCCACGCCGTCGCCCATGCCCATCTCGTTGTCGCGCTGCTCCGGGTTGTAGATGAGCGGGCAGTTGTCGTGCTCCTCGTCCCCGACGCCGTCGCCGTCGGTGTCCACCAGGCCCAGACCGTCCCCGTCCGGATCCAGGAGCCAGTCGGCGTCGCTGCGATACGGGTCGCCCGCAGGGGGCACGTCGAGCGCGCCCGTCCACACCTCGTACGACCCGCCCGGAGCCGCGGGCGAGAGGATCGTCTCCATCTGCGCCAGCCGCGGCTCGAGCCAGCTCTGGTTGCTGCCGTCCTCGAGCGACGCCCCCGTCGAGACGAGACCGAAGTCGCCCAAACGCGCGTCGAAGGGGTCGAACGCCGACCCGCTCAGGATCCCGAGCAGCCGGAGGGACGCCTCGGGGTCGTCCGGGTCGCCGGCGTACAGCGGCCCCCCCGAGTCCCCTCCGCGCACGACGAACGGTCCGGTCCACTCGGTCTCGTCGAAGTCGAACGTGTCGGCCCGGAACCGCCGGAATACGGGGAGCTCCTCGTAGCCCGTCGCGATGCCGCCGTAGCCCGCGAGACGCGCGCTGGCGTCCTCGGCGATGCGCGTGAAGTCCGGCGCCATGGGCGCGGCGGGGTAGTTGCTCGTCTGGCCGAAGTCCACGCGCTCGGGCAGGACGAGCAGGGCCAGGTCGTGCCGGGCCGCCACGCTCACGATCGCGCAGCCGTCCGGGATCCGGGAGATGTCCCCGCACGGGCCGCCCAGCGGCAGGGCGGGACAGACACCGGCCAGGATGTACATGGCCTCCGGGTGGCCGACGCAGCCGCGCGCGACGGTCGTGAACGGCACCGGCAGTTCCGGCTCCTCCGCGCCGTCGCGGCGGATCGTGAACTCCACCCAGTAGGGTCCGGCGTGCGTCACGCAGTGCTTCGCGGTCAGGACGACGCGCGGCGTGACCAGCACGCCTGTGCAGCTCTCCCCGCTGCTTAACACCTGCAGGGCCGCGTCGCGCCGCGCCTGGCTGAGCGCGCGGTCCGGAGCAGCGGCCGGCGCGATGTCGTCCGTGCTGCCGGTCAGCGCCTGTTGGTGCTGGGCAACCTCATGCTCCGGTTCGACCTCGGCGGCGCACCCGGGCATCAGAGCCAGCAGAGCAGAGCAGAGCAGAGCAGAGCGCGCATGAAGACCTCCCCGTCGCGACCGACCCACTCAGGCTATCACGGTGGTCTGGCACACTCCATCGAGCCCCCACGGTGGACGAGTGCCTCGCGAACGGCTGCCGCTCGAGACGCGCACTCGACCGCGCTCACCGTCCCGCAGCAGGTGGAGATGGCGCGCTCCGCGTTGGCGCGGGAACCGGAGGCTCGAGTGCTTCGCCGTCGGCGACGCGCCTACCGCGACCGGCACCCCGCGCCGCTTCCGGTGCGTGTCGGTCCCTCCCATGATCGCCGCGCGTGCGCCCCGTCGTGCTCGAGCCCCGGCGAATCACGCCACGAGCTGGATCTGCAGATTCTCGTCGAGGGCGTCGGATATTGCGGCCAGCGTCTTCACCGTCGGATTGGACTTGCCCGGAGTCTCGAGCTTCTGCAGCTGCTGGACGCTCACGCCGAGGCGCTTGGCCAGTTGGCGCTGCGACAGACCGTGCCGCGCTCGCGCCTGCCGAATCATGAGCGGAATGGCCACGTCGGCGAACGGCCGAATCCACTCGTACTTGGCCGCTCTTCGACGCCTCGGCACGGGAACCTCCCAGCGGGGATCCCGCGCCTCCTCCAGAAAGAGACTGAGGGCTTCGCGTGCGTTCTTGTGCGCCTCGTCCTTGGTTCGTCCTTCGGTGACGCATCCGGGCAGGTCGGGGAAACTGACCAGGTATCCGCGTCCATCTCTCTCGATCAACGCTTGGTATTGGATCACAGCAACTTCTCCCCCGTTCGCTTCTCGATCGCCCGAAGCAGGCCGATGCCGAGATCACGGTTCCCATGCACAGGAACGATCACCATCATCGGCCCCTTCCTCATCTTCACGTGAGATCCTCGCTGATGAGCCGCGACCCATCCGAGCTTCTCGAGGCGAGCGACGACCTCCTTCCCGGATGGCGGGACATGCGGAAAGTACAGCATATAAGCTGTACAACGCAAGCCCAGCGCGACACAGGGAGCTGGCCTGCCTTTGAGTCGGATCCCGCTCGCCTGGGGGCGTGCGAGGGCGTCGATTCCACCGTCGCTTTCCGATGCGAATTTCGGTAGGATTCCGCCACGATGAACAAGAAGGCGCTCGTGATCGCTGCCGTCGCGGCTCTGATCGGCCTCGGAATGCTGTGGCTCTATATGCAGCGCTTCGAGGACCAGGCCTCCGGCGGCCCACCGGTGGCCATCCTGATGGCGACCCAAGACGTCCCGCTGGGGGCGGCTATCACCGAGTCCATGATCGGCATTCGCAACCTGCCGGCCACCTACATCGAAGAGCGCCACATACGGGCCTCTGACGCCCAGCGCATCATCGGCGTGCGCGTCAGCATGGGCGTGAAGGCCAACGAGTCGCTCCTTTGGACCGACTTGGCGACCACGGCCCAACAGCGGCGGGACCTCTCCGGGCTCGTGCGCAACGGGATGCGCGCCATCACGATCGAAGCGCGGGTCACCTCGGGGTTCGGCGGTTTGCTGCGGCCGGGAGACCGCGTGGACGCCCTGCTCACCACGGCGAGGGACCAGACGAACCCGCGCGGCGATCGGGTCACGATCCCCCTGCTCCAGAACGTGCTCGTCCTGGCCGTCGGCAAGGACACGGGCGGTGAAGATCAGGGCGAAGGGCGCCGCGGTCGCGAGCGCCGCTACAACGAGGTCACCCTCAGCGTGACCGTCGAGCAGGCTCAGATCCTCACCTTCGCGGGGGAGCAGGGAAGCCTCACCCTGATCCTGCGCAACCCGGAAGACATCGCCATCCTGGACGGCCTCCCGGAAACGACACGTGACGACCTCCTCGAACCGGCCAAGCGGGCCCGCCTGCTGCGCCGGGAGCAGACCGATGAACAACCAAGACTACCCGAGCAAGTCCAGTAGCACCGCCGCACGCCTGACGGGCCGCCTCGCGTCCCTCGCCGCCGCGGTCGTGGCACTGGCGTCCGTCCTGACGTCGCCCGCCGACGCCCAGGCGCAACGGATGCAACGGCGCGAGCTCGAGCTCATCGTGGGCGAGCAGACGAGCGTCCCGACCGAGGGCGTCCGCAGCTACTCGGAGGGCACGCCGGGCATCGTGGATGTTCGTGTGCCCTCGGACGGCACTCAGTTCATCGTCGTCGGGCTCGCCGCCGGGACGACCACGCTGCTCCTCCTGATGGAGAACGGCCAGCAGACCCAGTACACCATCACGGTTCGCAACCAGGAGGAGGAGCCGACCGGCATCCAACCACGGGACAACATCCGGCTCGACTTCTACTTCGTCCAGCTCGAGGAAACCTACGGACACGACATCGGCGTGGGCTGGCCGGCGAGCATCGGCGGGGGCGGCGCGTTTCGCTTCAACGCGGCCTTCGACTTCCTCCGTTCACCGGTGGGCTTCGCCAACGCGACGGCAGTCGTGACCAACCAACCCCTGCCGCGGATCGACATGCTCGAGGCCAGCGGCTGGGCGCGCGTCGTCCGGCAGGCGGCGATCATCACGGCCAACGGCAACCAAGCGACCTTCGCCAGCGGCGGGGAGATCAACGTGCCCGTCGTCGGCGCGCTGTCGGGCGAGCTCAAGCAGATCGAGTTCGGCAGCACCGTGACCGTCCTGCCGCGCTACGACCGGCAGACGGGCCGCCTCGAGCTCCAGCTCACGGCCGAGGTATCGAACCTCTCGGACGACCGTGGCACAGGCATACCCGGGCGCAATGTGTCCAACATCGAAACCCTCGTGAACCTCGAGATGGGCCAGTCCGTAGTCCTCGGCGGGCTCATCGCGGAGACCAACGCCACCACGATGTCGGGCCTGCCCGGCCTCAGCCAGATTCCCATCCTCGGGATCCTCTTCGGGACCCACAGCACCCAGCGCGAATCGACCCAGAACGTTCTTTTCATCGTCCCGACCGTCGTCGATGTCGTGGCCCAGCGCGCCCGCGAGCGCATCGCCGAAGCGGTCGACATGTATTGGGACTACTCGGGGGACCTCGAGGAGGTTCAGCTGGTGCCGACGCCCGCCGGGGTGCCCTCCGCTGCCCATCCCGACGGCCGGCGCTCCGAGCCGGCACCACCCGCGCAACGATGACCGACGATCCCCTCTACCTGGCGATCGAGAGCAGCGACGGCGCCGTCGACCGTCTCCGCATCGACGAGCCGGGGCCGATCTTCATCGGTCGCGACCCGTCTTGTCACGTCGTGCTCCCGTCGCCTGAGGTGTCGAGGCGCCACGTCGCGCTCAAGAACGAGGCCGGCCGGGTCCGGCTGACGGACAAGTCCGCCAACGGCACGTTCGTGGGCTCGCAGAAGAAGAGGGTCCACAACTCGACCGTGATCATCGGGCCCGACGTGCCCTTCCGGGTGGGCCCGTACCTCCTGCGCGTGTCGTTCCACAACAACGCACACCTGACCGATGCGTCGGCGGCGGCGCAGCGGTACCGGGAGGCGTACCCGACTGTCGAGCCGGACGAGCCGACCAAGAGCCCGGACCACCCCTCCCTGCAACAGCCCCTGTCCGCGGGGCAGCCCGTGTCGATGCAGCAGCCCGTGTCGATGCAGCAGCCCGTGTCGATGCAGCAGCCCCTGCCGGCCGAGCCTCCGCAGGCGCCGCACCCACAACCCGCCCCCCAGCGCCCGTCACAGCATCCCGCCCTCGCTGCGGGGATCGACCTCGGCAACTACCGCACCTCGCGAGCACCCAAGTCGACCAAGTACGGCAACAGCGGCACGGCAGCGGTGAGCGTGGAGGCCAGGCGGCGCATTCACAAGATGCTCCTCGACCACCTCGACCTCGCGGCCCTCGACCGCAACAAGATGGACGACCGGGTGATGCGCCCGAAGGTGCGTGAGGCCCTCACGCGCATCTGCCGGCAGATCGCCAAGGACCTGCCAGCCGGGACGGATGTCGCCCAGCTCATCTCGGAGATGACGCACGAGGCCCTGGGGCTCGGGCCGCTGGAGGTGCTGATCGCCGACGACACGGTCAGCGAGATCATGGTCGTGGATCCCGCGACGATCTTCATCGAGCGCGAGGGCCGCATCGAGGAGACCGACCTGCGCTTCACGGACGACGACGCGGTGCGCTCCGTGATCGAGCGCATCGTCACGCCCCTGGGCAGGCGCATCGACGAGTCCACGCCGCTCGTGGACGCCCGCCTCAAGGACGGCTCACGCGTGAACGCCGTCATCCCTCCGCTCGCCCTGAGAGGCCCGTGCATCACGATCCGCAAGTTTCGCCGCGAGCCCCTGCGTCTGCCCGACCTCATCCGTTTCGGGACGCTCACCGAACAGATGGCCAAGTTCCTCACCCGGACGGTGATCGCACGCAAGAATATCGTGATCTCCGGCGGCACGGGCAGCGGGAAGACAACACTGCTCAACGTCCTCTCTGGAGCCATCCCCGAGGAGGAGCGGGTCGTCACCATCGAGGACGCGGCCGAGCTCAGGCTGTCACAGCCCCACGTCGTGTCGCTCGAGTCGCGCCCTCCCAACATGGAGGGCCGGGGCGAGATCACCATCCGGGATCTCGTGCGCAACGCCCTGCGCATGCGCCCCGACCGCATCGTCGTGGGCGAGTGCCGCGGCGGCGAGGCCCTGGACATGCTGCAGGCCATGAACACGGGTCATGAGGGCTCGATGACGACGACCCACGCCAACAGCCCTCGCGAGGCCATCGCGCGCCTCGAGACGTTGGCCCTCATGAGCGGCCTGGACCTTCCGTCCCGGGCCATCCGCGAGCAGATCTCGAACAGCGTGGACGTGATCATTCAGCAGACCCGCTTCTCGGACGGCATGCGGCGCATCACCGCCATCTCCGAGGTGCTCGACATCAACGAGGAGGGTGAGATCGAGGAGGGGCCGATCTTCCTGTTCCACCGCTCCGGCACGGGCCTCGACGGCAAGATCGAGGGCGACTACCGGGCGACGGGCTACCTGCCCACCTTCCTGGACGAGTTCATCACCCACGGGCTTGTCACGCGGGGCGACTACCTATGAGCCACGAGGAGGTCACCCAGTACCTGGGCTACGGTGGCATCGCCCTCGTGGTGCTCGGCGCGACGTTGGGCCTGGCGATGAGCATCGCCGATCCCAAGAGCGTCGTTCGGGTCCTCTGGAAGCGATACGAGATGGCGCTCGAGGCCGAGGTTCGCTTCCTCTTCATGCAAACGACGGGTGCCAAGATCGCGCGCAATCAGATCTTCGGGGCGCTCGCCCTGGCTGCAGCGGCCTTCGGCCTCGAGGACCCGATCTTCCTGATCCTGATCCCCGCCCTGGCATTGCTGCCCCTCTACGTCCTCAAGAGGCGCCATGACGAGCGCGTGGTCAAGATCGAAGCGCAGCTCGACTCCTGGCTCCTGATCCTCGCCAATGCGCTCAAGGCGACGCCCTCCCTCGGGGAGGCCGTGAGCGCGAGCGCCAAGATCATGCGCCCGCCCTTCTCGCAGGAGCTGGATCTGCTCCTCAAGGAGGTGCAGCTCGGCACTCCCTTCGACCAGGCCGTCATCAACATGTCGAACCGGATCGGCAGCAGACTGGTCTCGGGCGCCCTCGCTACCATCCTCGTCGGCCGCACCACGGGCGGCGAGCTGCCCAAGATCCTCGAAGATTCCGCCGCGACGCTGCGCGAGATGCAGCGCCTCGAGGGCGTCGTGCGGACCAAGACCGCCGAAGGCAAGTCGCAGGCCTACGTGCTCGGCGCCATCCCCTTCGTCCTGATCGGCGCGATCCACCTCATCGATCCCCACTGGCTCCGCCCCCTGACCGAGACGACCATGGGCTACGGCGTGATCATCGTCGCGACCCTGCTGTGGGTCGCCGCGATCTTCGCAGCCCGCAAGATCCTGGCGGTGGACGTATGATGCTCTCGGCGCTCGGATACGGCGCGCTCGGCATGCTCGGGTTCGCGATCCTGTTGGCAGTGTACACGTTCACGCGCAACGAGCCGACGGCGATGCCCATCACCGGCGCCCGCGGGCTCAAGCGCCAGCGGGCGCTGGCCGCGGAGGGCTCCTTCAAGACCATCGAGCCGCTCATGCGCCTGGTGGCCAGCTGGATCGCGCCCATGCACATGCCCAAGCTGCGCCGGAGGATCGACGAGCAGCTCATCCACGCCGGGGACTGGCTGGGTTTGACCGCGGACGAGTTCCTGGCGCTGAGCATGATCTCGGCGGTGGGCTTCATGCTCGTCTCGCTCCTGCTCTCCGACGTGCTGGACATGAGCCCCGCGTTCACGGTGTTCTTTGGGGGTCTCGGCGCCATGCTCCCCTACATGCGCGTGACCGGAGAGATCCAGGACCGATTCAAGTCGGTCAACCGCGGTCTTCCGACGGCGATCGATCTCGCTTCCCTGTGCATGGGGGCGGGGCTGGACTTCCCGGGTGCACTGCGCCAGATCGTCGACAAGGCGGCCGCCAAGGACGACGCGCTCACGGAGGAGCTCAACCGAATCCTTCAGGAGCTCGAGCTGGGACGCACGCGGCGACAGGCCCTCGAGAACCTCGCCGAGCGGGTTCCCACCGAGGCCGTGCGCGACTTCGTGGGCGCAGTCGTCCAGGCCGAGGAAAAGGGCAACCCTCTCGCCGAGGTTCTCCGTATTCAAGCGCGGATGCTTCGCATGCGGCGGAGCGTGATGGCCGAGGAGGGTGCGGCCCGGGCCGCCGTGCTCATGATGGCCCCACTCATGTTGATCTTCTGTGCCATCATTCTGATTCTCCTTGGGCCCTTCATCATCCAGGGGATGAACAGCGGGTTCTAATCGATGGACGCGTGGGTCGAGGTAAGCCGGCCGGACGGCACGTTGGAACGCCATCGGATCGAGGGCGAGCAGGCCACGCTCGGCCGATCTCCCACGGCGGGCATTCCGCTCGTCAACGCGGATGATCTGCAGCCGGAGCACATGCTGCTCGCGCCGCGGCCCGACGGATGCTGGGTTGCGATCGCACAGGGCGCCAAGCCCCCAGCGATCTTCCACGGCAAGCCCCTGAGCGCCGCGGTCGTGCCCTGGGGCAGCGAGATCGAGGTCGGCTCGGTTCGGATACGGGTCACCGACAAGCTCTCGCCCATCAAGCAGGACGGCAAGTCGGTCAGCTCCCCGATCATGGTCATCATGTTCGTGGCCATTCCACTGGTCGGCTGGATGCTGCTGTCGGACCCGGAGGTCTCCCTGCCCGTTGCCCCGGACAACCCGCCGGAGCTCTTCGACGAAACCGCCGGGTGCCCGGCCCAGGGCGCGCCCTTGCACAACGCCGTCGAAGCGGCGGAGGCCGCCAGTCACAGGAGCGAGCGCTACCCCTTCGACGCCCAGGACGGCATCGGCGCCGTCGGGCTCTACGATGTCGCGCAGGCCTGCTTCGAGCGTGCAGAGCGGGGTGCCGACGCCAGGCGCATGGCCCGGGAGCGGCGCGTGCTGGCCCGGCGCATCAACGAGGACTATCGCACACACCGCCTGCGTCTCGAGCGCGCGCTCAAGTTCGAGCGCTTCGACGACGGGCTCCGGGAATCGCACGCGCTCAACGCGCTCCTGGTCCACAAGCGGGGGGACGTCTACGTGACGTGGCTCATTCTGCTCGAGCGCAGGCTGCAGCTGATCATGGATCAGCAACTGGCCGCGGAGGAGCCATGAGCCCGCGCGCGACCGCCCCGGCGCTGCTCGCAGGGCTCGGCGTCCTGCTGGCCGCCTGCGGCAACGCGCCGCCGGCGCCTGCGGGTCCGGGGCCCGCCGACCCGGTGGCCGATGCGCACCCCGAGGCGCTGTTCCAGCACGCGCTCGCGCTGGCCCAGGCGGGTGACCTCGTCCGTGCCGAGCAATACCTGGCAGCCTCCATCGACCGAGGCTACCCCGAGGATCGCGCCATGCCCGTGCTCATCCGCGTGTGCGTCGCGGCCTCCAGGCTGCGCATCGCCCTCGGATATGCCGAGCCCTACCTAGAGCGCCATCCGGACGCCTGGTCCCTCCGCTACGTCGTGGCCACCATCCACCTCGGCATGGGCGACGGGGTGCGCGCGCGACACGAGCTCGAGCGCGTCGTTCAAGCCGCCCCCGAAGAGCCGGACCCGCACTTTCTGCTCGCGCTCGTGCTGCGCGACGAGGCCGGTGATCCCGCTGGAGCCGAGCAGCACCTCAGGCGCTACCTCGAGCTCGCCCCGGAGGGTCACCACGCCGCCGAGGCGAGGGATGCCCTCAGCCGCGCGGGCGTGCCCGTCCCGGCACCTGAGGACCCCGAGTCCCCGGGAGGCGAACGGGAAGAGGTGCACGCGGCACAGGAGCCCCAGTCGTGATCCCGCGCAAGGTCTTCGAGCAGACCATCCTGTCGTTCTTCGATCCCGTGCGGGGATTCATGGACGATCCGAGCGTCAGCGAGATCATGATCAACGGACCGTTCGAGATCTTCATCGAGCGCAAGGGCCGCATCTACCGGACAGACGCCCAGTTCAAGAACGCCCACGCCCTCGAGTCCGCGGTCCGCAACCTCGCCCAGTTCGTCGGTCGCCACGTGGACGAGAATCGGCCCATCCTCGAGGCTCGCTTGCCGGACGGGTCGCGCGTCGAGGCCATTCTTCCTCCGGCATCGCCGGACGGCCCTTCGGTGGCGATCCGGCGTTTCTTCCGCGAGACGCTCACGATGGAGCGCCTGGTCGGTTTCGGATCCATCACCCCTGATGCAGCCCAGCTGCTCGAGGCCATCGTGGGGGCCAAGCAGAACGTGGTCGTCGCCGGGGGCACGGGCTCGGGCAAGACGTCCCTGCTCAACGTCCTGTCGTCTTTCATCGACGACGGGGAGCGGATCGTGGTCATCGAGGATGCGCGCGAGCTTCAGCTGCAGAAGCCCCACGTGGTCCAGCTCGAGTCGAGGCCACCCGACCCGAGGGGTCACGGTGCCGTCACGATCCGGGATCTCTTCAGGGCCACCCTGCGCATGCGGCCCGACCGAATCGTGGTCGGAGAGATCCGCGGCGGCGAGGCCCTAGATCTCGTCCAGGCCATGACCTCCGGACACGGCGGCTCCCTCTCCACCGTGCACGCCACCTATCCTATCGACACGATGAACCGCCTGGAGACGATGGCGATGATGAGCGACGTGGTGATGCCGCTCTTCGCCCTGCGCGCGCAGGTCGGCTCCGCCATCGACTTCATCGTGCAGACCTCCCGCCTGCAGGACGGGTCGCGTTGCGTCACGCACATCACGGAGGTAGTTGGCTACGATCCGGAGCGCGGATACGACTTGGCACACCTGTTCGAGCGGCACTACCGCCACCGAGACGGCGAGGGACGCGTCCACTCGGACTTCTTGCCCACCGGCGCCATGCCGGGCTGCATCGAGATGATCCACGCCATGGGGTTGGAGCTGCCGGCCTCCATGTACGATGCTCAAGCGGCCGGGAGGTAAGAGCCCTTGAGCAGGGACGACAAGAGGAGAAAGGGCCCGTGGGTCCGCGTCAGGCTCAGCGGCGGAAGATCGGGCGCCGAGGCCTGGGAGGCCGACGCCGCCGCCGCCGGTGCCCGTATCGTCGTGGGCTCGGCCCGGGGATGCGCCTGGCAGGTCGAAGCGCCCGGGGTGCTGCCGCAGCACCTCGAGCTCTTCTGGGACGGGGAAGTGCTGTGGGTCGCGGGCATGGCCACCGCCGCGGGCCTCCGCGTGGACGGCCAGCTCGTGGACGACTGGTACGCGACGGCCCAGGGCTCCCGCGTCGAGCTCGGGAGCGCCCTGCTGACGGTGGAGTGCACCCAGGCGCTCGGGGGCGAGCGGGCATCGATCCCCAGCCGAGACGACGTCACCGGAGTCGAAGGGGGAATTCGCAGCCTGCCTGGGGAGTCGTCGCTCCTTGGCGCCCCCACCGAGATCGCACCCGAGGGGGCGCCCTTCTTCTCCGAGCCGAACCAGGCGCCACCGGACCAATTCGTGCCCGAGGGGATGGCCCCGCCCATCGCGGACCGGTCGACGATGCCAACTCGGTCGGGCTCGGGTTCGGAACCGGTGTTCGGGGGCGCCGCCGCGGGGGGGAGCCTCGGCCTCGCCACGCGCCTGGTCGAAACGCCCGAGGCGGCTGGAATCGCGGCTCGCCAGGGCGCCCCACCAGGGCGCCCACCGCCGCCGCGGATCGGGAACAAGACCCAGGGCGTGGCCCGGGCCAGCGACCCCTCGGTGTCGGCCCTGCCGCCGACCGCGGCGATGCCCGCCGTGGCTCCGGCGATCATTCCAGCTCCCCATCTGGGAGGGACGCCGCCGTCCCATGCGGGCATCATTCCGGCACCCCAGGTCGCCGCACCGCCGGTCCAGATGGCGGCCCCAGCACCCGCGCCCACGCCCGATGGCGCCCCGCAGCCGGGACCCTTTGCGGCCCCGCCACCCGTGGACGCGGGCACGGTCGGCGCCAAGAAAGAGATGTCGCTGCCGCCGCGGACGTGGATCCTGCTCGGCATCACGGTGGTCGCCCTGGCGGGCTTCATCCTGATGGACGACGAGGTGCCCGAGGAGGATCCCGTTACTCCCCCCACTCCCGCCGCCCACGGCTCGGCCGTGGACGACGCGAGTACGCCGGACGCGGGGCCTGAGGAGCCCGGGAGCGACGACGCGGGGGCGGAGCCCGAGACGCCGGACGCGGGACCGGCCGCCCGCGACGCCGGGCGCACCCGCAACACGGGGAGGCACAGGAACGAGCCCCCCGAGCTGACCCTGGAGCGCAAGGCGGCCGATGCCTACGTCGCAGGCAACCTCCGGGAGGCGCTGAATCTCTACCGGCAGCTCGCTCGCGAGCACCCCGATCGCGATGCTTTCGCGGCCATCACCGGGATCCTCGAGCGCCGGATCCAAGAGATCTGCCGCGACGGTGTCGATTCGAGAGGTCAACCATGCGAGTCCGACTGATCCCGTTCGCCCTTCTCGTGGCCACCCTCGCGTTCGGCTGCGAGGAGGAAAGACCCGAGCCGCCCTTCCGGGTCACTTTCCTCGCCGAATCGGACGGCGAGCCCTTGGCCGCCACGCGCATCATCGCGGACGGGAACGTCATCGGAGAGACGGGCCGGAGGGGGCTCTTGCGCGTGGACCTCCGCGGACGCGAGGGCCAGGCGGTCAGCGTCAATGCGCAGTGCCCGGAGGGCTTTCGCCCTCCGGCCCAGCTGCCCTTGCTCACCCTCCGTCGCTTTCGCGGTCTCGACCCCGCGACGGCCGAACGCGGCATCGAGATGACCATCGAGTGTCCACCCGGCGAGCGCGTGGCGGCCCTGGTGGTCAGGGCCGGGGGCCAGCCCGATCTGCCCGTGTTGATGCGGGGTCGGGAGATCGGCCGCACCGACGCGAGCGGCGCGGCCCACCTGGTCTTCCGTATGCGTCCGAACACCAGCTTTCGGGTCCAGCTCGACACATCCCAACGGGAGGATCTGCGCCCGCAGAATCCCGGCCAGACCTTCGCCGTGCCGGACAACGACGAGATCCTCGTCTTCGACCAGCCGTTCGAGGTGCAGACGAAGCGCCGGCCACCCCGCAGGCCACCCCCCGTCGAGACGGGGCCGCGGCTCCCGATCCGCCTTCAATGACGCAGGCCGAGGCCAGGGCGTGTCCGGACGCAGTCGGTGGCCGCGAATCGTCATCCCTTGAGGCCGACATGCTGCTCGAGCCGGCCTAGGCGTTCCTTGATCTCGGCGCGGTCCGAGCGATGCTCTTCTCGCCATTCGCGGATCAGGCCACTGAGGCCCTGCACATCCGTCGAGAGCTGCGTGGTGGCGGTGGCGAGGCGCACCTCGGACTCGACGACCCGGCGGCGCAAGGCTTCGACCTCGCTCTTGAGCTCGACCCGCAAGGCTCCGATCTCGCCCTTCAGCTCGGTCCGCACGGCGTCGAGCCGGACGTTGGTCTGGTCCACCCGGGAGTTGAGCCCCTTCATCTCGTTCCAGATGCCGCGCAGCAGCTCGACCTGCTCGTCCGAGCTCTCCCGGCCGTTCTTCTTCCGACTGGCCACGACTTGAGGATAGCGCGGATCCGGCGCCATCGTCGACGCGATTCGCCGTTCTGCCAGCCGCGCGCTCAACCGCGTGGGTGGTACTTCTCGTGCATCCGCTGGAGCCGATCGCCGCTCACGTGGGTGTAGATCTGGGTCGTGGAGATGTCGGCGTGGCCGAGCATGGTCTGGACAGCCCTGAGATCGGCCCCGCCGTGGAGCAGGTGCGTCGCGAAGGAGTGCCGCAGCTTGTGGGGTGAGATGTTCTTGGTGATGCCGGCCTTGACGGCGTAGCGCTTGATGCTCTTCCAGAACGCCTGCCGGGTCAGCGGACCACCCCGGCTCGTGACGAAGACGCTGGACTCTGAGGCGCGTGCCCAGCGGCCGCGGACCTGGGCGAGGTAGCGCCCGAGGTGCGCACATGCAACGCGCCCCAGGGGGACGATCCGCCGCTTGCGTCCCTTGCCGTACGCCGCGAGGAAGCCGGTCTCGAGGTTGAGGTCGCCGAGCTCGAGGTGGACGAGCTCCGAGACGCGCAGCCCTGCCGCGTACATCGTCTGCAGCATGGCCGCGTCGCGCACGCCGCGCGGCTTGGTGACGTCCGGCGCCGCGAGCAATCGGAGCACCTCGTCCCGGGTCAGGAAGCTGGGGAGCTTCTGCGCGAGGCGCGGGGCGTCGACGAGCTCGGTCGGATCGGCCCGGAGGTGACGCTCGGACACGAGGTACTTGAAGAAGCCTCGGAGCGAGGAGAGGTAGCGGCTCTGCGACCGGGCGCCGACGCCGGAGCGTGAGAGGGCCACGAGGAAACCAGCGATCATGCCCCCATCGAGGGCACCGAGGGCCACGCCCTCCTGGTCGAGGTAGCGAGCGAGCTTGGTGAGGTCCGTGGAATAGGCCTCGACGGTGGCCTCCCCGAGACCCCGCTCGACCTTCAGGTGATCGATGTAGGCGTCGATGAGCTGGTGGAGCGCCGCGGGCATCCTCGTCCGGTCACCGTACACCCGAGCGCTGCGCGGCCCAAATGAGGCGCGGCGCCAAGCGGTGCGCCTCCACCGGCTCCGCCTACCGGCCTGCGCGACCGCTCCCTCCTGCTCACGCGGCATCCAGCCCGCCGAGGTTGCGTCGAGGGCTGCACGTGTGCAAGGCTGGTACACGGCGCGCCCACGGGGAAGATCACGTGGGCATCGGGGAGGGTCTCATGCATAAGATGTTGATATTGCTAGTTAATGTTACGGGGGCAGCGGCCCCCGTGCTCGCGGGGTGCATCGTGCCGCCGGGTCCTGCCGGTGACGGCGGCGCCGACGGTGCCGCGGGCAAGCCGTTGTGCTCGTTCACGCCTGCGCAGTGGCGCGAGCGTTGTGAGCAAGAGCAGGCACCCGCGCTCGCGCGCCTGTGCGCGGAGCTCGAGCAGACGCCGGAGCCTTCGAGCGAGCGGGTCGCGCTGGCGCTGAGCATCGAGGCCTCGGACCTCGGCATCACGCCGGCGGGCTTCGGTGAGCTCCGGTTCCGGACGGGCACGCGCTGGCGAATGACGCTGCGGGAGTGGGCCGCTGCCGGCAGCACCGCGCCGCCCGGGAGCGACGAAGCCCGCGAAGCCGCAGCGGTCGCCTCCGATGCCAACCGGAACTTCGAGCTCTGCACGGTGGACCTCGGAGCGCTCGGGCCGCCCGCGAGCGCTCCGGTCTGCTACGTGCAGGACACCAGCGCGTCGGGCCCGACACACGCCGAGTGCGCCGTGCTCGACGGCGAGTGTGGGCGGGGCCGTCTCGACGAGGCGTCGAGGTGCTGCACGCTGGCGGCCAGACCGGCCGGGGTCCCCTGTCCCGGGGGCGCCTGCGACGGCGCCGGGTCCTGCGTCGCCATGCCTCCCCGTCCGCCGCCGGCCACCGGCGGCGTGATCGGCTCGCGCCACTGGGTCGAGCGCTTCGGCGGCGACGACCTGACGCTGTGGTACGCGGATGCAAGCGTGGAGCTGCGGCTCGACGGCACGGCAGTGGCGGCGCTGCCGCTCGGCCGGGAGATCGACCTCGCCCGGGTGCGCGTGGCGAGGCGCGGCGACACGCCGTTCGGCATTGTCGGCATCGACGCACCGGCGGGCGAGCGGACGCTGTTCGTGCCGCGGCTTCTGCCGGGCACCGAGGTGTGCGTCGCCCGGGGGCGCCTCGATCGCCTGGGCACGCTGCTCCCGGACTGCTCGTCGCGGGACGCCGTGCCGCTCGACTGCCCCTCCGACGGCCCGGCCGTGACCTGCGCCGTCGAGGACGACCGGTTCGTCGTGCGTGGAAAGGACGTGAGCCTCGCGTGGCAGCGCCACGACAAGGCCCGCAGCGACGTGCACACGCTGATCTTCCCCGCGGGCTGCATCGACCTGGGCGAGGTCGGGTGCGTCCGGCTCGGGTGCTCGCCGCCGTGCCTGCCGGGCCAGCTCTCCGCGTGCCGCACCCGTTGCGGCAGGCTCGCGCTGCGAGGCTGCAACGCGTTCTCCTGCCCCGGTCCGTGCGCCAGCCGCGCGGAGGTGGAGGTGTGCGACGGAATCGACAACGACTGCGACGGCGCCGTGGACGAGGCGACGGACCCCGAGTGCGACGACGGGGTGCCATGCACGCTCGACCGGTGCCGGCGCGGCCGGTGCAGGAGCGGACGCGCGGACATCCTGTGCTCGGACGGGCCGGCCGCCTGCTCGATCGACGTGTGCGACCGAGAGATCGGCACGACCGATCCGCGTGACACGATCACGCCCAGGGACTTCAACGGGTGCAGCCATCTGCTGCGCCACGGCTGGTGCACCGATGTCGTGGACGGCTGCGACTGCAACGGCGCCGAGCGCTGCGTGCCGGGAACCGTGACCCTCGGCGGCAGCGGCTGCGTCACGCCGCCGCGCTGGGACCCCGCCACCTCGACGGCACACGCCCCATGCGAAAGCGACCACGACAACTGCACGCTCGAGCTGTGCTGCGAGGACGACTGGGACCGCTGCCGTGCCTTCCGCGGGCTCGACGCGGAGACACGCGACGCGATCGAGTTGGCGTGCAACTTGGCTACGACCGAACGCCGCCGCGGCGAGACGGGCCGGATTGTTCACTGCGGCACGGGCGACGACCGCTACGCCTCTCCCCCCGACGACCGCGTCCAGTGCGAGCTGCCCGCCCCGGGCGGCCACGACGGCAACCCCTGCACCCAGGAGGCGTGCGCGCCGGCCACGGGCGCGTGCGTCTTCGCAACGAACGCGCCCGACGGCTCGCGGCCCGGGTGCGACGGCGTGACCAACCGCGGCTGCGCGAGGTACGAGTGCGCCGGGGGAACCTGCAACCTCGGGGAGAACGGGCACGACACCACGCCCATCGACTGCTCGGGCAGAGTATTCATCCCCGTGCCCGACGGCGAGCCCACCGTCGTCCCGACATGCGCCAAGTGGACGTGCCGGCGCACCACGTGCGAACAGGTCCCGGACGGCGCGCAGTGCGATGACGGCCTGTGGTGCACCGGCGCCGAGAGCTGCACCATGCCCGTCCGCTTCGAGGACTTCCTGCCCGAGGACCCTGGCGGCACGCGCGGCTGCGTGCGAAGCGGGGTCCCGTGCACGACCACCCGCGCGTGCGTGCTCCCGTCCTGCACCGAGCCGCCCGAAGCCGGGGAGCGCGGCGAGTGCCACGCCGAGGTCCGGCACGCGCTGTGCCCGCTCAACCCGGTGGGCGCCGACCCGTGCACCTGGCGGCAGCGCTGCGATGAGCTCGGCGACCCGGCCACCGCGGGCTGCGAGCCGGTGCTCCCCGGCGGCATCTGCGACGACGGCGACGCGTGCACGGACGACTCGTGCGCGAGCACCGAGTTCCTCGAGCTGGTCTGCACCTCGACGCCGATCCCGGAGTGCGTCGGGCAATGAAGGACTTCCTCGGAATCTACGTTGCGTGTTCCCTGGCACTGGCCTGCTCGGCGTCGCACTCGGATCGCGGCCAGTGCTGCCTGCCCTCGGGCGAGTGCGTCGAGGCGGGCACGCGCGATCCAGGCAACCCTTGCCGCCTGTGCGACCCGGACGTGAGCACCGCGCGCTACTCCAACGTGTGGAGCACGACCTGCGGCGGGCGCGAGCCCCGCGTCCTGTACGCGCCGCCCGGCGTCGTTGACTTCGGCAACGACGTGTCCCTCGGGCCCGACGCCGACGGCGACGGGATCCCTGACCTCGCCGTCGCAGCACGCCGGCACGACAGCGAGCCGTCGGCGGTGTTCCTGTACTCGGGGGCGACGCTCGAGCTCATCCGGCGGTGGGACGACCTGCCGCCGGAGTTCCACGGACCCGCCGTCTCGCTGGGACCGGACGCCGACGGCGACGGCCTCGGGGAAGTGCTGGTCGCGATCGACGCCGGCATCGACACGCCGCGCACCGTGTATCTCTTGTCGAGCGGGACTGGCGAGGTGCTGTGGACGTGGACGGGGGAACTGGGGTGTCGGATCGGTGGGCCGCTGCGCAGTGTCCTCGGGCCCGACATAGACGGCGACGAAGTGGCCGAGGCCCTGTTCTGGTCGCCGGGATCACCAGACCCGGTCTCGGGCGAGTGTCACTCGACGGTGGTCCTGGTCTCGGGGCGTTCGGGGCGTGAGCTGCGCCGCTGGTCGGGCCCTCCGGAGCCCAACGATGCCGACTTCACCAGCGACCTCAACGGCGACGGCGTCGCCGACATCGTCCTCGGCTTCCCGGGCGAGGAGGGCGATCCGGGGGAGGTCCGGATCGAGAGCTCGGCCACGGCCGAGCGGCTGGTCGAGTGGCGAGGCAGCAGTGCACGCCCCGCGCTCGGGAGGGCCGTGTGGGGCGTTGCTGGCGTGCATGAGGACCTCGGAGCGCTGAGCCTGGCCTTCCTTCCTGCGGATCCACCAACGGAGCGCACCGTGGCGCTGGCCCTCGGCACGGACGGTAGCGTCACGCCGCTCGGCCCGGCCTGGTGGCTCAGCGTGGCTCCCGACCTGACGGGAGACGGGCGCTCCGACGTCCTCGTCTCCGACCGCGACGGGATCGCAGTCCGGACGTGCTGCCCGGCGCGCGAGGTGCGCCGCTTCACCGGCACCGTGGACGGCGAGGACATCGGCGGCGCCGCGCTGTCTGCCGGTGCGGATATCGACGGCGACGGCCGGGCCGACATCGCCGTCGGGGATCCGTGGCCGGGGCTCGATCGGGACGGCCGCGTGGTCCTGCTCCTGTCGGGGAGCTGACGTCATGGCGCGAACAAGACCGCTCTATCGCTCCCTGGTCACCGCGCTCGTGACCGTCGCTGCGGCGTGCCTCGCCGCCTGCCCGGGGCCCGAGGGCGAGAGCATCGGCACGCCGTGGCGCGTGAAGGTGGAGCCGACGACCGAGGTGGACGTGCTCCTGGTCGTCGACTCCACCGATTCGATGGCGCCCGCGCGCGAGGCGCTCGCCGAGGCCTTCGGCGCGTTCACCGCGGCGCTCGAGACCGGGGACCTGAACGACGACGGCGGCCAGGACCGGCCGATCCCCGAGAGCGTCCACGTCGCCGTGATCACGGCTGACCTCGGCCTCGACGTGGACTTCGCCATCCCGACGTGCGGCGCGCCGCTCACCGGCGACGACGGGGTGCTGCAGACCGCGGGGCTGGTGAGCGTGCCGGGCTGCCTGCCCGAGCACGCGCGCTACCAGGTCTTCGGCTCGCGCGAGCCCGGCACGGCGCGGCAGGTCGCCTCGGATACCGCGTGCATCGTCCGCGCGATCGGCGGCGGCTGCGCGTACCGGCGGCCCCTCGAGGCGGCCGTGCGCGCGCTCGACCCCCTCTTCGGCCGCGGCGCGGACGCCAACGCCGGCTTCGTGCGCGAGCACTCCGAGATCGCCGTCATCGTGCTGAGCGACGCCGACGACTGCAGCGCGATGAGCGCCCTGTACGACCCGCTCGACCCCGGGCTCGCCGAGCCGCCGGGCGAGGCGCGCTGCGCCGCCCACCCCGAGCTGCTCCTGCCGGTCAGCGAGAACCTGCGCAGCCGCCTCCTCAACATCTACGACCACGACTGGGGTCAGGCGATCGTCCTGCCGCTGGCGGGCATCCCGCCTGAGCTCGCCGGCGATCCCCGCGGTCTCGCGTGGGACGTGCTCGACGACCCGCGGTGGCGCTCGCGTGTGGACCCATCGGACCCGACGCGGCTCCTGCCGATCTGCGACGGGCCGCTCGGCCCCGCGGCCCCGGCGCCGCGCCTCGTCGAGGCGGCCGACTCCGGCCTGGACCGGATCGCGGGATCGCTGTGCGAGGAGGATCTTCGCGCGCCGCTCATCCGCTTCGCCGACCGGATCGCCCGCCAGCTGTCCGACGTGTGCCTCACCGACAGGCTCAACATGCCGGACGACATCCACAGCGCATGCGACCTGCTCGAGATGCTGCCCACACCCCACCCCAGGCTGGATCTGCACTGCCGCGACCTGCCGGGCCGCGAGCCGTCGCCGATCGCCCACATGCCGCGGTGGGGCAACGAGGTCTGCCGGCTCCGGCCCGACACCTGGCACATCGAGGGGTCGGGGCTGGCGGGCAACCTCTGCTTCGGCAACCTCAGCCCCCGCCGCATCGTGATCGACGGCGTCGACCCGGTCCGCTACGGCGAGCTGTTCATCACCTGCCCGCGCGCCCCGTGCGCGACCGACGACGACTGCCCATTCCGCAGAGAGCGCACCGACCCGCGGTGCGATCGGGCGACCGGGCGGTGCATCCAGACCTGCTCGGCCGACGACCCGTGCTCCTGGGACCTCCGGTGCGAGCCCTGGCCGGGCGGCGAGCCCGGCCGCGGCCGCTGCGTCACGAACCCGTAGCCCTGCACGGGCGCCAGGCCACACGAACAGCGCGGCCCGGCGAGAGGTGACCACGTGAATGCCAGTGATCGCGGGAGCGCCACCATGGCACCCGCAACCGGCGCATCAGAAGTACTGATCGAAGGCGACGTGCAGGCCCACGGGCGGGCGCGCGCGACCAGCGACTCCGTCGCTCCCGGTCCGCTGAGGGTCGCGGTTGACGGGCACGGCGACATCGACGGAGAGCACGCCGGGCTGCACGCCGCCGTACTCGAAGTGGAAGCGCAGACCGGCGCCGACCTCCGCAGCGTACACGGGATCTCCGCCTTCGAGCGGACCGAAGAGCGCCCCACCGCCGCCGAAGACGGCGAGCTGAACCTCGCGAAGCCACGCCGCGTGGATGAGGTTCCACGCCAGGTCGCGCCAGAGCGTGTAGCGATGCTCGAGCACACCGAGCACCCGCGCGTCGCCGACGAGCTCGCCTGCCTCGTACCCGCGCAGGAGAAACCGCCCTCCGAGCGCCTGTCGTTCGCCCGGCAGGGCATCGCCGAAGGTCCAGCCCGCGTCGAGCACGAGCACCGTCGCGTTGAGCAGCCCCTCCGGAACGGTGACGCTCCCCCGCGCTCCGACGGAACCGCTGACACCGAGCGACGCGTCGTCGCGCCGAACGCCGCCCGCGCTGCCGAACGCCGCGAAGGTGACACCGCTGCGCGGGTCTTCGGGGAAGATGCGCGTGTCGAGGCCCGCGCTGCCTGTGAGGGCGAGCCTGTAGCCGCCCGACGCGGGTGCGACGAAGCCGGCGTGGATGCGGTCGAAGGCGAGCCCGCCCGAGAGGTACCCCACCCGGCCGTCGGCGTGGCGCTTCGGTCCGAGACCGCGGACGTAGCGCAGGGCCGCGCCGGTGGTCGCCACGCGGTGCTCGAGCGTCCCGGCGATCGCGTGGTCGAGATCGAATCGGCGCCGCATGGCGAAGTCCACGAAGCCCTCTACCTGTCCCTCGGACAGCGAGACGTTCAGACCGAAGTTGCTCAGCAGCGGCGGCTTGAGCTGCAGCGACGTGGCGTCGTCTCCCCGCGGATGACCGTCGGCCAAGTCTGGGCTCTGGACGAGTCGGCCGCGCGGATCGATACGCACGTCGGCGAGGGGCCCGGGCGTCGTCACCTCGATGTGCCCCCTTGGACCGTTACCGCGCCAGATCGCCGTCGTGACGTGGCCATCCGTATCCTCCACTTCCACTTCGACGGGCTCGGGCCTGCGCGCGCCGTCCCGGATCACCTCCACGCGGTGGCGGTACCCCCCACCCCGAGCACGTCGCGAGGTCACGCGGCCCAGCCGGTAGTTCACGGGCAGCGTCGGACCCGCGAGCCACGTGTCGACCGGGGGGCCGGACGGCGGTACCAGCAAGCCGAGGGCTTCGCGCACCGTGTGCCGACCGTCGAGCACCAGCTCGGAGAAGCGAGCGAAGGACTCGGGGGACAGGGCATCGCGGGCCGCTTCGAGCAGTCGTCGCCCCCGCGCCCGAGGGCGTCGAGCGCGCGCCGGATCGTCTCGGAACGGGTCGGGCTCCTCGACGGCGCCGAAGTACACGTCCGGGAAGGAGACCTGTGGAGCGTAGAGCAAGCGATCGACCGCGGGGTGGAACGCCGCAAAGCCGATGAGCTCCTCGGGCGTCCTCGCCCGACCGCGCCTGCGAGCGTCGTCCAGATCCGTCAGCAGGACGGCGCGCATGTCCTCTGTCCAGTCGCGATCGGCCACCGGCTCGAGGGGCGTCAACGTATCGGCGAGCAGCCGCCTGAACACCGCCCGTCGAAGGGCCCGATCGTGAAACTCCCGTGTCGCCTCGATGGGAAACACCTCATAGAGCCGATCGGACACGAGCACGATCCCCGGAGCGGTCGCGCAGAGCTCGGTGCGCGAAGGGACCGTGACGAGGGTGAGCGTGGGAGGAGGGCTCGGCATCCCGGCGGCCGCCCAAGTGACGAGCGCATCGGATGTGGCGCGCGCCTCGAGAGCGATGGCGTCGATCCGCACGATGTCATCGAGCGCATCGAGCCCCACCGCGTGCGCCGGCGGCGGCTCGTAGGGCTCCCCGAAGGAGACGAGCCTGAGCGTCGTGCCCCCGAGGTTCCGTTCCCGCACGAAGAGCTCGGGGGCCACGATGACGGGCACGTACGGCCCGCGCGTGCGCACGATCTCACCGGGCGCGACAACCCTGTCACCGACCAGGATCGACGCGGGCCCGACCGTCTGAACGCCGACCGAGTGCGGAACGTCGAAGCGCACCTCGTCGCGCTCTCCGACGACGAGCGGATACCAGGGCGCGACCATGCTGACGACGCCGTGGACGCGCCCGAGTCGGCCGAACCGCGCCGGCAAGGCCAGGCGGCAGCCAAGCTCGATCACGACCGCGCGCTCCGGGCCTGGCTCCACCCGTACGAGGAGATCAGCGCCGAGTGTGTCCCGGCCCGCGGCGGTCCCGGACTCGCGGCGAACGACGCGTACCACCGTCGCGCGGCCGTCGACGGTCACGCCTTCGACGGTCGCGGTCCCGAGATCGATCTCGCCGGGGAAGATCCATCGCGCGCTCCGCTCGTCCATGGCGGCCGGCACCACGGCCAAGCGGTCGGCGTAGAGCCAGAGGCGCACGCTGTCTTCACCCTGACTCACGCGCGCACGAATTCGAACCGACGACGCTACCAGCCCCCGCTCCACGTCGAGGCGCGATCGCACCATGTAGTCGAATGGCTCGGCGGCGCGGGTGGGCGAAGCGGCGCCGCAAACGCACGCCATCGCGGCCATCGCGAGCGACACGCGGGCCGGTCGGCGCGAGCTTGCGCGTTGCTGCGGTGGGGGCTGCATGCTAGCTTGAGAGGTGCCTGACGTGACGCCATGCAACCGCTGGACATCGACTTCTCCGCCGTGGTCGCCGTCCTCGCCGCGGGTGCGGTCGCGGTGATGGCCATTCGGCTCACATCGGCCCACGCCAGACGGGTGGTCCGAGGTCGGACACGGCGGGTCTTGAAAGCGTCGCGCCCACACCGGGACGGGTGATGGGCTGAAATCGGTGGTCTGGTGGCGAGCCTGGAATGAGTGGCCAGGGCCACCCGTCACACAGGAGCATTGATCGTCGGTCGCAGGTCGACGGAGGACAGGGATGGGACGTTTTCTCGCATACATGGCGAATCGGGCGGATCGCCTAAGTGACGCTCTGCATCAGGAGCGGCAGGTGATTGGGCTCCCGCCGTCGAATGAACCGGCCGGATGGGGCATCGGTTTCTATCAAGGCGGAGAGGTCCTCCACAAGAAGCGACCACTGTTCCAGGGCTCCGAGCTCGACTGGAACCAGGTGGCCAATGGTGTGCGATCCGACTGCGTCATCTTCCACCTGCGCCATGCCACGGTCGGCGACTTCCGGTCAGAGAACACCCACCCGTTCCGGATGAGGAGTTGGCTGTTCGCCCACAACGGCACTGTGCAGCGATTCGATGCCATACGCGAGCGCTTGCTCGAGACCACGCCGGACTTCATCCGGCGCAACATCCGGGGCGACACGGACAGCGAGCACTTCTTCCACGTGGTGCTCGCCTTCTTGCACGACGCCGGACAGCTGGACAAGCCCGACGGAGACCCCAAGGCCGTCGTGAGCGCGCTGCGGTCCGCGATTCGTCTCGTCGATCGGCTCTGCGTCGAGGTGGGCGCTCCCCCGGCCACGTTGAATCTCGTCGTCGCGAACGGCCGGCGCATGTACGCGCTGAGGCGGGGCCTGCCGCTGATGTACGTGGAGCGGCAGGGAATCCACGATCCGCTCGCGGAGACCGAGCCGTCGAGCGGCCGGGCCACCGCGCCCGCCGACCTCCGCTATGTCCTGGCCGTCAGCGATGCGGCCCGAGGGGTCCCGCCGGAGTACCGTGAGGTCGAGGACGGATCGGTCGTCGTGATCGACCGGGACCTGAGGGTCTCCTTGCACCGGCTCTGAGACGCCGAGCCGGAGGCACAGACCGCGGGCTCGCCGCCCGAGGGCCACGCCCACCGGGCGGCCAGTTGATCTCAATCAAGTTCCGCGCGGGGTGCCTTGTCCGGCCTTGACCCCTGCCCAGGGAGCGTATAGGCATTGTTGAAACCTATTTTCATTTGCAGCAGTCGTCGTGGACAGCCCGATGAAGAGTCCATCCAGCGCCGCTCGCTCGCGGGTCCTCCTCGCGACCCTCATGAGCCTCCCGCCCGCGCAGGCGATGGCCGCCGACACGGTGGAGACATGGGAGGTCGGGGCCACCGACGTGGATTTCTACCTGGGCTACGGCGGAATCGGCTTGCGCGGTGGCGAGCGCACCGCCTTCGGCGACATGATGCTGGGCTACGGCATCGTGCGCGGGTTTTCCGCCTATGTCGGCACGACCCTGAAAGGCGATGGTCACCTGGCGAGCGGGCAGGCCGAGCCGTACATCGGCGTCTACGGCACCCTGGTCGACACCGACCACTTCGACCTCGATCTGTTCTTGCGCGTGGCGACGACCATGGGAGCTGCAGACTCGACGATCGCGGTGGCTCCCAGCGCCGAGCTCAACTTCGACGTCGAGCCGGATCGCTCCTCGTGGGGAGCCTACGTGCGCGCGGGCGTCTCGGTGTTCGGCCACGAGCCGATTCCGGGCGAGCCGAGGACCGCAGCTCACGTCGAGACGACCCTGGGGACGTACTTGACGGTCGAGGACGGTCACCAAGTCCTGCTGGAGTGGGACGTGACGTGGCATCCGGATGCGGACATCGCCCAGCACCCGACCGAGCTGGGGGGCCTGGCGCTCGGATACAACGTGACGCTGGACCCGGCTGCCGAGCTGATCACGCAGGTCTACTTGGACGTGCCGCAGTCAGGCGAGTCGTTGGCAGCGGGGGTGATGGTCGGATTCATCGCCACGCTCCCCTCGGGCCAGACCGCCCGCGAGTCCAGGGGAGAGACCCCACCCGTCGAGAGCGCCGGGAGGCGCCGGGAGGCCTTCGCGAAATCGAGCCGGCCATGGCCGCGTGTGGGCAGCGCTCGCGGGGATGGCTTCACCCGCGTGTCCGGGCTCGCCCGGTGAAGTACACTCGGGCCCGTGCGCTCCGCGACGCGGCCCCTGTGCGGCATCGGCCTGCTGACCCTCGCGGTCGGGCTGTGCGCCTGCGGGGGCGCCGCCGCGACCGACGCGGTACGCGAAAGCGACTGGGCTCCTCTCACGGATAGGGATCCGCCGCCCTATCGGCCGCCACCGGCCGACTCCCCGGCGACGGGCGCGCCCGTGGGCGTCGCCACTTCAGGCGGCTACGACCAGGCCCGGAGCCTGGCCCTGCATGTGCTCGAAGCCATCCGCGACTCGGACGAGGCGGGGCTCGAACGCATGCTAGGCGATCCCCTGGGGCGCGTGTTTCCGCGACTGGGAACCCCAAACCGACCGCGAACGGACGTGATCAACCAGGCGCTGCGCAACCCGCGCAGGTCGGCACCGGACGAGACGATGCCCCTCGAGCAGTTGGTGGACGTGTCCAGCGTCCGCGTGGTGCCGTTGTCCCACCGGGAGTCGGTGGAAACGATCCCCCCCGGACTGTCAGCAACCGACCTGCTCGTGACGTTCACGCTGTCGCCGCGCGGGGGGATGTTCTTCCGCCATCTTCTGGGCTGGCCGTCCCAGGGCGGTTTCGTGGTCAGGCCGGGATCTGAGCCCCAGATCGTCGCGCTCTGACGCACCGGTGTAGACTCGCCCCATGTCGAACGAGGCGATTCTAGTCCTGTGCACGGCACCGAACGCTGAGGAGGCGGAACGGCTCGCGAAGGGGATCGTGGAGGCAGGCCTCGCGGCCTGCGTCAATGTCGTCGCGGGGCTCCGCTCATTCTATGTCTGGGACGGCAAGCTCCAGGACGACACCGAGGTCCAGTTGCTCATCAAGACGCGGGAGGAGCGCGCAGTCGAGCTTCGGGACTGGATCGGAGAACACCACGGCTACGACGTCCCCGAGATCCTCTTCGTGCCGATCACGGGGGGATCCGAACGGTACTTGGCGTGGTTGCGGGAGCGGACGAGCCGCTGAGCCCAGAACCGGAACCGCGAGCGAAGCGAGCCCGAGCGCGAACGCGCTCGAGGGGAGTTCGAGGGGATGGGCCCCTCGAGGAGGACTCGGTGGGGGTGGGCGGGCGGGTATGTGACTCAAGCTTTGCCGACGAGCCGCACGTTGGAGCGGGCGTCGAACACGCCGCGCTGCTTCGCCGAGGCGAGCACCCGGAGCGCCTCCCGGTAGCCGCGCGTGAGGAGCTTTCGAGCGTCGCGACGGCGCGTGAAGGCATACCGCCCCAGATCGGCAGACACGTTGAGGACCGTCACGTGCGGGTAGACGCGGTGGATCAGATCTATGCCGCGCTTCTCCTTCTCCGAAAGAATGATGTTGAGCGATTGACGGGCGACCGCGATGCCGCCGCGGTGCACGAGCGATGGACGATTGGCACGTGTCACGTGCGGACGGTACACGTTGGAGATGATGACCACGTCCGCGCCGGCTTCGACGGCCAGGTCGATGCTGAGGGTCCTCACGATCTCGCCGTCCATGTAGTAGCGGTCGCCGATGCGGTACGGCCGAAACAGGATGGGGACGCAAGAGCTGGCGGCGACGGCCTGGCTGATCGTCACGTCCTCGAGGTAGCCCTTGCCGAAGACCGCGCGGCCTCGACCGTCGATGTCGCAAGCCGTCACGAGCAGCGGCCGATCGAGCGTGCGGAAGTCGTTGATTGGCAGCCGCTCGGACAGGTAGCGCTCGAAGCGATCGATGGAGAACAGCCCGCTCAGCAAGTAGCCCGGGCTGCGTACCTGCTCGAGGGTCGGGGGCCCCAGGAACAGTCGTCCTTCGAGGGAGCGGGCATCCTGGCGGCGCCAGAAGGGGCGGAACCAGTCCACCATGCGCTCGGCCGTGAAGCCCTGGGCGGAGAAGGCCCCCACGATGGCACCGGCCGAGGCCCCGACGAAGACATCCGCCGTGATCCCCAACTCTTCCATAGCCTTGAGCACGCCCAGGTGGGCGATACCCTTGGCTGCACCGCCGGACCCGATGAAGGCTACGCGAGGTCGCGACATCTACCTCAGCTTTCTACCCCCCCGGCGCCAATTGTCCCAATTCGAGGAGACCCTTTCGAGGCTGATCCGTCAAGCCATTGTAGCGCCGGGGACGACAGAAAACCAAGGCGACCCGTGCAGATGCCGCCTCAGGTGGCCGGTCGAAACCGTTCTGTCGGCCGCCTCAGGGCTCCTGGTCGCGGTGCCCGCGCAGGGCCTGCATGTTCAGCTCCCCGAGGTGGCGGCGCGCGTCCTGCGCGTAGGACGAGCGGGGCCAACGCCGCAGCATGGTCCTGAGCGCGTTGCGCGCCTCGTCGATGCGCCCGAGCTCCTCGGCGCACTGACCGTAGAGCCACATCGCGTCGTCCTGAAGCTCGCGGTCCGTGTTCTGCTCCACGACGGCTTGGGCGAGCACCATGGCCTCGCTCTGCCGCCCGAGGCGACGCAGGGCGAGCGCGAGGTTGTACTTCACGGCCGGGATGTGAGAGCCCTGGTCTTGCAGGCCCACTGACTCCTCGAATTTCTCGGCGGCCTCGGCAAAGCGCCCGGTGCGCATGAGGTCCAGGCCCTGCTGGTAGGCGGCGACGGAGAGGTCGAGCCGGAATTGGTCGACCGTGTCCCGGAAGAACGCTGCCTCGGCGCGCGAGAGCTGCTGGCGTCTCACCCCGTCGTAGCTATCGACGACTTCCCGCCGCTTCTGGCGGCGGATCAGATCGTAGAAGCGACCCGCCTCGCTCTCGGCGCGGCCGCGCTGCTCGGCGCGCCGCGTTTCGTCAGCGAGCTCCTGGCGCAACTCCCGGGCCTGTCGCTGGAGGTCGCTCTGCTCCGATTCGAACTCCCGGATTCGAGCGTCCATGGCGAGCTTGAGACCGAGGAAGATCAGGGCCGTGAAGAGCACGTAGGCCACCGAGCTGTTCCAGATCGAACGCCGCTCGTAGCCCGCCTGGCGCTTCGCGATCGACTTGACGTCCGCTGAGAGCGAGTTGACGAGGTTGTTCGTCTTGATGATGAGTCCGCGGGACTCGATGATCTCCTTCTTGATCTCGCGGATCTCCTCGTCGGCTTCGCTCATCGCGGCCGGATTAGCCGTTTGTCGCCCTGGGCGCAAGGGTCCGGGCGCGGCCCCCCGTCCGCTTGACGCAGGCGCGACCCCCGCCTACAAGCCGTCCCCATGGGAGGAGCCGGTGCATGTCCCGGTCCCGGGTCCGCCGTGGCCGCGGCGGGACTGCTCTTCGGCGCGTGCGCCGCAATCGCAGAGTATCCGCTCGTGGGGACCGAGCATGCCCCGACCGCCGACGGCATCGTCGAGGTCCAGCCCCTCGACGGAGGCAACCTCCTGGTCACGGTCAGCCTGGACCATCTCCCTCCGCCCGAGCGCCTCGACACCTCGCTGACCGTCTACGTCATGTGGTTCGAGTCCGACCGGCAGCCAGCCGTGAAGGCGGGACGGGTCGCCTACGATCCTCTCACGCGCCAGGGACGAATCATGGCCAGCACGACGCTGCAATCGTTCACGATGGCGATCACCGCCGAACGCGACGCGAACGTCACCGACCCGGGTGAGGTGCGGGTCGCCGCATGTACCATCTCCGGGGAGTGAGAGCGCATGTACGACACGTCCGACATCCGCAAGGGACTCAAGATCGTCATCGACGGTTCGCCCTACAACGTCGTCTGGTTTCAGTTCGTCAAGCCAGGCAAGGGGCAGGCGTTCACCCGCACGAAGCTAAAGAACATGATCACCGGCGCGGTCATCGAACGGACCTACAAGTCGGGTGAGCGGCTCGAGCCTGCCGACCTCGAGCAGCGCGAAATGCAGTATCTCTACCCGGACGGTGAGAGCTTCGTGTTCATGGACACGAAGAACTACGAACAGGTCAGCCTCAGCGGCGCTGTCATCGACGATGCGAAGTTCTACATCCTCGATGGAGTCAGCGTGGAGATCCTCTTCTACCAGGGCCGCGCGATCGGCCTGACGCCGCCGACGTTCGTGGAGCTCGAGGTGATCGAGACCGAGCCCGGCTTCAAGGGCGACACGACCAGCAACATCAACAAGCCCGCGACCGTGCAGACGGGGCTCGTGGTGTCCGTCCCGCTCTTCGTGGAGCAGGGCGATGTGCTGCGCGTCGACACACGCACGGGCGACTACGTCGAGCGAGTCAAGAAGTAGAGTGGATCGCACTCCCATCGCGCGGCTCGGGGCGCTCGCGCACGGCACGCCCGCGCACGTCTCGGGGCGCATCGTCGCCGCGGACGACGGCACATCCTGGGTCCAGGATCGCTCCGGGATCGTGCCCGTATCCGCCGAGCGGTCGCCGCCGGCCGGGAGTTGGGTGCTCTGCGAGGGAACGTGGGACGGCACGCGGATCACGGACGCCCGCCTGACGGCCGTCGGGGCCCAGGCACAGGGCTTCCCGCGCCCGGACGGGGAGTGGGCGCGTCTGCAGACGGCAGGCGTCGCCCGCCTGCTCTGCCGCCGCGCCGACATCGTGCGCGAGATCCGCCGGTTCTTCGAGTCGCGCGGATCGGTGGAGGTGGAGACACCGTCGATGGTTCCGAGCCCGGGGCTCGAGCTTCACCTCGAGGCCTTCGAGGTGATCGGCGCGGACGCGCCCCGCTGGCTGATCACGAGCCCGGAGTATCAGATGAAGCGGCTGCTCGCGGGCGGCATGGAGCGGATCCACCAGATCTGCCGCTCCTTCCGCCGCGACGAACGGGGTGCGCTGCACGAGCCCGAGTTCACCATGCTCGAGTGGTACCAGACCTTCGCCGGCTCGGACGAGATCATGCGGGACACGGAGGAGCTGGTGGCCCACGTGGCACGGACGGTCACGGGCGGCACACGCATTCCGGGCCGCGGTCGACCGGTGGATGTGGCGCCTCCCTGGCCACGCGTTTCTGTGGCCGAGGCGTTCGAGCGCCACGCAGGCGTCGCCGCGGAGGATCTGCTGCACGATGAGCGCGCCTTCTTCCAGGTCCTCGTGGACCGCGTGGAACCGCAGCTCGGCGTGGACCAGCCCGTCTTCCTCACGGAGTGGCCCGCGCAGATGGCATCCCTCTCCCGCCTCCTGCCCGACCGGCCCGATGTCGCCGACCGCATGGAAGCCTACGTAGACGGCGTGGAGCTGTGCAACGGATTCGGCGAGCTGGTGGACGCGGTCGAGCAACGGCAGCGCCTGCTCGTCGACCAGCGCAAGCGGCAGAACGCGGGGAAGCCCGTCTACCCGATCGACGAGCGGTTCCTCGACGCGTTGACGGAAGGCCTGCCGCCCTGCGGCGGCAACGCGCTCGGGGTGGACAGACTGGCGATGCTGATCCTCGGCGTGACGGACATCGCCGACCTCACGGCGATTCCGTCCAGCCGGGCTTGATCAGGGCGGGGCCGGAGCCGGGTCGGGTGGGGCGCGATATGCGGCCGGGGGCTCCGGAATCTGAACTGCGGTGCGCCCCAGGCTGAAGTTGTGAGCGGCGGCGCGTCGCTGAGCCTCCACGAGGCCGATGGAGCGTTCCTGTTGGTCCAGCTCCGCTATGGCGCGCTCGTAGCGCTCGTCGGGGTCGAGCTGGCGGGCCCTCACGAGCGCGCGACGCGCCGCCCCGAGTCGCTCTCGAGTGGACGTTCGAACGCGCGTGTCGAAACGTCGGGCTTGGCCGAGGTCGTAGAGCACCCTGGCGCGCTCCTCTTCGGGCAACGCCCGCACCTCCGGGCTGCGCATGACACGCTCGAGCGCCCTGCGCCCTGCCGTCCAGTCGCCACCTTCGATGGCCTCGATGGCGCGCTCGACCTCCGGCACGTCGACCGTGAGCAGGACCACTTCCACGCGCTCGCGCCGCTGGTCGACCATGCGACCGAGGTGGGAGACGATCTGGGTCACGACGCGCTGGCGCAGGGTCGCGTAGTCACGGCCCTCGGAGGCCTCGCGGATGGTCGCGCGTTGTTGGACACGGGCCGTCGGGCCGTCATATG
>Ga0214473_10001468_pt1 | contig 31059 bp, 18 predicted proteins | sample RVTome_7_FD_203509 | JGI IMG/M metagenome (GOLD analysis project Ga0214473, IMG submission 203509) | Soil microbial communities from uranium-contaminated site in the Upper Colorado River Basin, Wyoming, United States - RVT98D197 | ecosystem: Environmental > Terrestrial > Soil > Contaminated >...
CAGAGTTTTGAAAGAGCCTGCATTGTCTTACCTCCTGAATGTTAATCCTTATGGGACAACCGCTTGCCCCTCATTCAGGGTATCGGCAAAGACAAGCAAAATTATTCAATCATGTTAAGACACAAGGGAAAATTCGGCTTTCTGAAAATACCACGTGATAAAGCAAGGCTGATAGCTTAACTTAGTGCCATTATATGGTGTCCCCAGATACAGTCCCCCAGATACAGTCCCAGATACAGATACCAAGTACCTTTGGCGAAGTTGCAGTGAAACGGTTGGCGTGAGGCTCGAGGCGGCACCGTAAAGAAGCGGAAAAAGGTACCGGACACCTGTAATTCCTTCCAGGTAGTAGTACGCCTAGGCCTCATTTCTTCCGAGGTCCGCCGTAGTATAGGTAGGCACGCCCTTGATTTGCCCCAGCCTTGTATCCCCAAGCTCCAACAACAAGATCATCGAAGCCGTCGTTGTTGACATCGCCGCAAGCTAATCCAAGCCCAAACTCATCACCGGGACCTTCTCCCGTGAGAATCCTGCCTGGTGTTGGATTAGGAGCGGAGAGTTCGTGGCCCGAATAGACGTATACCCTGCCAACACGTTGTCGATAGCAGTAGGCTCCAATGACTATATCGTTCACCTTATCACCGTCGATATCGCCACAGACCTCTCGAAAACCATAATTGCTACTCTCGACCTCACCATCAAAAATCATGTCCGGGTCGGTATCCATACTCCCTTTCGAGTTGCCGTGAAAGAGATGCGTCCGACCCTGCCAATCATTGCAGCTTGGGGCACCGATAACTACATCATCATAGCCGTCCCCGTTCTGGTCAACACAGACTATGCCTGTGCCAAAGTAATCACCACCTTCAGATTCTCCCTTAAAGACAACGTCGGCTTTCGCATCCATATTCGATTTACTGGCGCCATAATAGAGATATGCCCGACCCTGATTGTCATAACCTCCGACGACTATGTCTCCGAAGCCGTCGTTATCAACATCACCACAGCTAATGGTATAGCCGAAGAATCGATCCACTCTGTTTTCTCCGGTAAATATCAGATCGTGAGACGTATCCATCAATTCCTTTGTGTTCCCATAGTAGAGGTAAGCCCGACCTGTCCTATTGCCCGATGCGCATGCACCCAGAATAATGTCATCATAGCCGTCATTGTCGATGTCATAGACAGCAGGATGCCCCGTACCGAACTCTGAGCCTTTCTCTTCCTCCCCGATAAAGATCTTATCTGGCTTGGCATCCATAGAATTTCGGTCACTGCCCCAATAGAGATAGGCACGACCTCGCTTCTCACTGTATTGGCTGGCTGCAATGACGATATCCTCATAACCATCATGGTCGATATCGCCACAGGCAATACCGTTGCCGAAAAAATCCCCCTCATTCTCTCCCTCGAGAATTAAATCGGCGGTCGTATCCATGCCCGGCCCACCGTAGAACAAGCAGACTCGACCCCGATTGTTATTGTACCTCAGCGCTTCTATAAGTATATCGTCATATCCATCTCCATCGACATCGCCGCAGACAATTTTACCGCCGAAAAAACTGTTCGGCTCTCCGTCAAATATCATGTCCGGGACTGTTGACTCGGTTTGTTTTCGTTGTTGAGCCAGCTCCAGGAGAGTTCGGTCCGGCTCCGTTTGAATAGCGCTATCAGCACCTTTGCTCATAAGCAGTTCGGCGACTTTATAGTCATGATTGGCGGCGACGTATAACGGAGTGTGGCCCTGTTTGTCTTTGGCATTGAGGTCGGCGCCCATGGCGATCAGCAATTCTGCTGCATTCCTATTGCCAAGCCGTGCAGCATGATGAAGGGCGGTAAATCCGGACTCATCATCCTTCTCATCGAGCTTTGCGCCTTTGTTCAGAAGGAGTTCGACAATATCTCGGTCAGCCGACTCGACAGCCAAATGCAATAGTGTCCGGCCCTCTTTGTCCTTCATGTTCAGAAGCTCGGTCCTCTTTTGATACGATGCCACAGGAAGTTCGGACGTCGGAAATAGCATGTGCCACACAGCAGCCTTCGTGATTCGCTCATTGGGATCGACAGTTTCATCAGCCAAAAAGTCAAGACGCCTGGAAATATTATCTAACTTCCTTTGTTTGACACGAGTGATAACCTCGTTATCTGTAAGAAAAGGCCAGACTTCAAGCTTTCGAGCATACAGAACCACACTCTTTTTCGTGCCCACCGGTAAGTCGGATCCTCCAATGGATGGTGTATCTAAATCTAACACTATGAAGTTATCAGCCACACCCACTCTGTCCAGATCAGTATTCTTGATCCGTGCTTCTTTGATTCGAAATGGAAGTAGTATGATGGGTCGTACCTCTGGTACCACCCAAGGCTGCCATTTGCGGTGAATTGTGATTCTAGCCGTAATCTTAATACGATCATCAGCGAGATACTCTATATCGAGGTCTTGACTATAGGCGGGCATTACCGTACGCTTCAGTCGAGCTTCCCATGCCGGATCACCGTAGAGAACGGTTCCTTTACCGCCCCGATCACAGCATAAGTAGACTTCCAGTTGCTCATCTACAGAAAAACGCAACGCCAACCAGTTCGCATAGGTGGCTTCAGCAAAAGTATATTGGCCTTGAAGTGCGATGAAATACTCTGCAATAGCCCAGGCGTAGCAGGGACGGTCCTGATTGTACATGTGCCCGAAGAATGCGTTCACACCATTGTGGATCCAGGCAAGGCTCAAACAAGACTGCCCATCAATATGCCCGATCAGGCAATTTCCTGGCGAGTAGTAGATCTTCGGCTTCTTCGCGTTTACGTGATGGACCTTTCCCAGAGTATCGATTCCGTAAATATCACCTTTCTCGTTATGGGTAATATAACCATCGGAGGCTGTATTGGGGTATCCGAGATAGAAGACATGTTCTGTTGCATGTGCCGAGGTCGTTATGATATCACAATCGTCCTGGTTGAGTACCTCAACGAATTCTTGTATTCTCTCTTTCGGACCTTCAAGTTGTTGCTTTACACCATCACTGTTCTTAATAAACTTATAATCACTGTCACTACTTAATGAGACACCTCCCTCAAGCCAGTCAAGCCATCCATCCCAAGTATTAGATAGCTCTTTGCGTACGAATAGAGGTTCTGCATTTACAATGCGAAGGGCGTCCTCCGCTACAAAGCCAGTGAGCACTGCCCAAATAGCATCTTCATAAGGATCGTCATCTAGCCAAGTCATAGTGTATGCAGCAGCGGTGATCATCTCTCGCGTGGCCTGTTCCGGTTGAGCAACAAAACAGACGTACCAAGGCATGTATTCGTTTAACGCCTTACGTACCGTCCGCACATCAGGGTAATGAGCCACAAAAATCTTAGCGTTATACTTTTTTTGGAGTGCTTCTACGACTTGCCCCCATTCTGGATGTTCAAGCGTTTCTTCGTCAACCACAACGGCATAGGGTCTGGATGCTGTATCTGCAAACTCACGAACTGCTTGAATGGATTTGGATTCACTACGAGGAGCTTTGGATTCAGTCGAAAAACAGGGGGAAATGGTGTTAATCAGGATAAACCCTAATAAGATATGAAAACTTGCTATGTTCCTCATAGTTTTATCTCCTATAATGTGGCCGGGACGAAGCTACGCCGGAGCTTTGTTTTTCATCCAGGGGCAGCTCTGGCGCTGAGGGCACTCGTGGCAACCATGCTGCGAGGAGAACTGGGGCAGGATGAGAAAAGCGTCCACCACAAAAACAATCGCCAGAATCGCAAGCCCCCAGGCGAATCCTCGCACCAGTACGGGTGCAGCAGCGATTAACGGTAAGAACCACAGAGGAACGATCACGGGGATGTGCTTCTTGAATTTCTCGCTGAACCGGTCTCCCGGCTGGCGGTCGCGAATCCGGGCGGCGACCTTGCCATACCCGCAGGGACACGAATCTGTGCCCCAGAACCGGCAGAAAGGACACACAAAGACCATGATCCACACGGCACCGACAAGACCGTAGAGCAGATACGCGGCAGCCGTGACGGGCGCCCAGGGGGTTCCCCTGAATGACCGCAGCAGAACAGCCGCACCCAGAACCATCATCAGAATATAAGGAAGATTGTGCAGGAAGGTTTGCAGACCCGTGTAGGTGGCAGCCGCAAGTGGGTGACACGGATTCTGTTCGGCGGTGGTGCGATCTTCTGTCATTGGGAGGTTCGTTCCTCGGGTTTCAACGGTGCTCATCGGCCACTTCGAACATATCGAGAATTTTTTCGAGCGCATCATACGGCGCGTTGCCGATATTCACCGTCAGCTTGTCGTCCCTGTTGGAAAGGGTCTTCACGTGTCCGGCGGCGAACAGGATGTTGCTGGCCGCACGCTGGTGGCTCGTTCGGGTCTTGACCTGGAACGCCGCGAGCGAAGGGTGCGCCAGGAACTGCACGTCGCTGACCAACGCGGCGATGGGCTGGCCTTTGCTGTTGCGGCCCAGGTTGCTCAATCGGATGTGAAAGGTCTTGGGCGTCCCGGTCAGCAAGACCACCGAAGCGTGACGATAATAGAAGTCGCTCTGCGCCTGGGCCGAACCGACTCGGGCCAGTTGTTGCTGCGCTTCAGAAGGCTGGTCCGCACCGGGGCAGTACAGAACCGTCGGCTGATAAGAAAGGTAGTCTTTGAGCAACAGCCCCAGTCCCACCGGTGCGCCGTCTTCCAGGGACAGCAGGCTCGTGACGCTGCCGGTCACCGTATAGAAGTTCGACCCCGTGACGGGACGGCCCGATGGGCCGAAGGGGATTGTATCGTCGAAGTCGTCGGCATAGAGATGGATGGCGACGCCAAGCTGGCGAATGTTTCCCGCGCAAGCCGTCCGGCGGGCGTGATGTTTGGCTTGAGACAATGCCGGCAGCAGAATCGCAATCAGCAGAGACAGCGTCGCTATGACCACGAGCAGCTCGATAAGAGTGAAGCCGCCGAGCACGCGGTCCGGTGCCGTTCCGGGCCTGCGCGCACAGGCGTCCCGAGCGCCTGCGAGGGACCTCCCGAGCACCCCGTCGATGCCGTTTCGGCGTGGGAGCGCAGGCGTCCCGAGCGAAGTCGAGGGACCTTTCCAGAACACGCTATAGAGCTTTGTCCCGAAGATATTCTACTCCTTGGCCGGAAGCGATTCGCCCAACCGTGTGTTATCCAGGTCCCAGAAGCCGCCCGGCTGTCCGGCGGCGCGGATCGCCACCCCGATGCTCTTACCCGCCCAGGCATCGGCAGCGGCCACCGTCGGTAGATACAACGAAACGTCCTGCAACTGCGTCGAGGATATACCCATCGCTTCTACCGTCCGGCTCGCAATATCCACCGGCGTGGTGCCGTCCAGGTAGTAGAGAACAAGGTTGAGCGTATCGACCGGCGGCTCGGCCCGCGGTGGGAACCTGCTCGATATACCCACTCCCACCGTCAGCCGGTAATTACAGCCCGCCTTGAACGTGGCTGCCAGGGCCTGCTCGAAGCCGTTGCCCAACGCAGAGGCCAAAAAGGCCAGTTGACGCCCATCGGCGTTGATGACGTGGTCGAAGCTGTTCGGGTCTGTATTGACAAACACGCCCGTATTGGAACTTGCGAGCGGATCGAGGTCCGGCTCCGCCCAGTCGTTCGCCTCCGGCACCGCTCCAAACGGATTGGAACTAAGGTCTATCGCGGGCAACTCGAACGAGGCATTCGCAATTTCTATCGAAATGGGCAATGATTCTACCAGGCGGACGTTATCCAGGTCCCAGAAGCCCCCTGCCTGCCCGGCGGCGCGGATCGCCACTCCGATGCTCTTGCCCGCCCAGGCATCGTTGGAGTCCACAGCCGGCAGGTACAGCGAAAAGTCCTTCAACTGCGTCGCCGAAACGCCCACCGCCTCAACTGACGCAAAAGCAACATCGACCGGCGTGTTGCCATCAAGGTAATACAGGACAAGATTGAGCGTATCGACCGGCGGCTCGGCCCGCGGCGGGAATCTGCTCGATATACCTACCCCAACCATCAGCCGGTAATCACAGCCGCTCCTGTACGTCGCCACTAAGTCCTGCTCGAAACCATTGCCCAACGCAGACGCTAAAAAGGCCAGTTGCCGCCCGTCGGCGTTGATGACGTGATCGAAGCTGTTCGGGTCTGTGTTGACAAACACTCCCGTGTTGGAGCTTGCGAGCGGATCGAGGTCCAGCTCCATCCAGTCGCTCGCCTCCGGTACCGCTCCAAAGGGATTAGTACTAAGGTCTATGACCGGAGATTCGAACGAGGCGTTCGTAATCCCTATCGAAACAGGCAGCGACTCTACGAGCCTGACATTGTCCAGGTCCCAGAAGCCACCCTCCGCACCTGTAGCACGAATCGCCACACCAATGGTCTTACCCGCCCATGCATCGTTAGAGTCCACTGCCGGCAGGTACAGCGAAAAATCCTTCAACTGCGTCCCCGACAGTCCCCCCGCTTCTACCGCTTGAGAGGCAATATCCACCGGTGTGTTGCCGTCGAGATAGTACAGAACAAGATCAAGCGTGTCGGCCGGCGGCTCGGCTCGTGGAGGGAACCTGCTCGATATGCCCACGCCCACCGTCAATCGGTAGTCGCAGCCACCCTTGTACGTTGCCGCCAAGGTCTGCTCCAAGCCGTTGCCCAAGGCAGATCCTAAAAAGGCTAATTGCCGTCCGTCGGCATTGACCACGTGGTCGGGACTGTCCGCCGCCGTATTGGCAAACACGCCCGTATTGGTGCTGCCCAACGTATCAAGGTCGATCTCCATCCAGCCGTCCACCATCGGAAGGGCCGGAAAGGCATTCGGATCCACCGCCGGCGACTCGAACGAGGCGTTCTCAATCACAATAGATGCCGACTCGACGGGAGCTACAGCCCATACACCAATCAGCGCTACTACGCTCAGACGCATAAAAGAGTGCAACATTTTCATCATCCTCACCTAACGATTCCAATCTACGTTGACGTTTAATTTGTGCATCATACTATAGTCGTGTCTGAATTGCAAGCGCCTTGTGCAGGTCGTCGCCTTTGCCCCAGGTGTTGGGTCATGCATGCCTGTGCCTTTATTATACAGGATTCTGGCATCTTCGCGCTGGCCTGTTTTTCCCGGTGCACTAATTGGACGGAGGGGACTCGACAAGAAAGGTTAAAGTCCGTCGTTTCAACGGTTTGGGCCCATGCACAGGACTGTCCCGTTCTCCAAAGAGAGGTACAACTGCCCGTTGGCAGCGATCAGGCCGTCGAATACCGGGGGAGCATCCAGTTTGTATTCGGCCAGTGCCTTGCCGTCCGCAGTCGAGTGCACTCGAAGCAAAGCACCTTTGCGACCTTCAAAAGCAGCCATTGTATCTTCCGTATCCACCACATCCGGCGGACCTGCAACAAACAAATGCCTGCCGGCCAAAACCATGCCGCGGATGCGGACGGGCACCCACTCGAACCAGGCGGGAGGTTTCTGCCTCGTGAATCCAATTCCTTTAGGAACGCCGCGCGTATAATCGGCCAGAACGGGTTCGTTGTCATTTTCGTCGGCAAAGAGCAGATAGCCCTTCTCGCCCGGGGTGAATAGCGGGCTCTGCAGGTTTCTTGATGGATACGCCTGTACGGCGTACGTCCGCTGCGGACCCACAACGAGCAGTTGCCCGGTCTTGGAAGCACGATGGGCCAAGTAGTAACCGGGCCACGTATCTGAATACATCCAGAATGTGCGATTGAACCACGAATCATCCAGAAAACCACTCGTAGAGAAGACATGCGGCCCCATTTTTCTGTCTCCCATAGAGGCGCCGCCATAGGTCTTCTGATAGTTCTGCATCATCGCTTCGTGGACTTTTATATACTGCCAATCGTGCTGCACTTTCTCATACTCTTGCTGGGATTCCATATTCTCCACGAACGGTTCGTCCATCAAATCCATCGCGTTCGCGTGGGTGTCCGGGCCGGGCATTATGTAGGGGACTTGCTGTGCCGCGAGCGTTCGGTCGAATTTGTATTGCCCCAGAAAGATATAGTCGCCTTCACTCACGAGAATATCCGAATTTGCACCTTCTATATGATAGGCTGGGATGAACGGCTTGTTCTCGGCGTCCTTTCTTGTTCTGGCCCACGTGTCCAGGCAAGTCTCATGAAGAACGTTGCCGGTCCGCGGATCGACTCCGAATATTCGGATGCCACCGTCAAGATATGTTGAACGGCCTGCCGTGAAATATGCAACGTTATCTTTTATCAGGACACTTCCATGCACGCGCCACGGAGATTCCAACCGGCTGAAGGCCACGATGCGGCGATTCGAAGGCGCCGCATGAAAACGCCAGATGAGTTCTCCGTCCGAAGCGCGCACGCAATAAACGCAGCCATCGGCGCAGCCGAACAGTACCAGATTGCCATAGATGGTCGGGGAAGAATCAATCCGGCCGCCCGCAGTGAATTGCCAAGTGCTATCGCCGTCCTTCGTGTCAAATGCGTAAAGAGTATGCTCGTCTCTGACTGCAACGTACATCCGCCCCCCCGCCACCACCGGCGGTGTCAGGTCACCCCGTAACCGAACTTGCCATCGCGGAGAGACTCCCGCTGCAACCTCGCCCGCCGTGGCGCCTGTGCGAAGCGCATCATGGCGGTAGGTTGGCCAATCATTCGTCCCTCGTCCCTCGTCTCTGGTATCTCGTATCGAGTTGTAAGCAGGACCTTTTTTCAACCTCTCTGACTTCTCTATTCTGTCTTCTGATTTCGGGTAAGCAGGCGCCAGCGCATTGAAGCCCGTCAATTTAGCGCCGGGATAGCAAAAACACGGATTCGGAGCAACATAGAGCAGTCCATTGCACGGCATGATGCCATAGCGGCAAGGGCCGCGGACCCAGTCATTCTGCGTATGGGCATCCCCCGTAATACTGACGAACTCAACGCCCCGGTTCGGGGTGATAAGGAAGTTCTCGGTGGCTTTGCTTTGGTAACATCGCAGATGGTGTCCCTCCGTGAATACATCGGACGTATCGAGCCTCGTGGTAACTGCGCCGGTGTCCAGGCTGCGTCCGACAATTTGGCCGCCCTGCCAGTGCCATACCTGACCCTGCGCCGCGAAGAGTTCATTGCGATTGATGTTTGCCTTGACGGTCCAGAGGCTATCGCCGGTATCGGCAGCCAGCGCCGCAAGCGATTGCCTGCTCAACAGCAATACCCGGTTTTGATGAACGAGCAGCAATGACACAGGCGCTTCACTCGGCACTCGCCAAAGCTCATTGCCGTCTTTGAGCGAGCGACCTACTAAGGAGAGACCGTCCTGGCAAAAGACCTTGCCGCCACTGGCAGCCAGAGTAAGGGGGCGGATTTTTCCCGTCGCCTCCCAGATCCGCTTCTGCGTTCCAGTGTCAATCGCCATAATCCGCTCGTTGCCCTTGCAAAGGAGCAGAATACCATCGCAGCAACGCATCTCGTCCGTTCCTTCGGTTTGCTCAAGCGTTCGCAGAGTCTCTCCCGTCGCAGGCTCAAGTACTGAGACGCGGCCGTCAGAGCCGAGCGTTATGAAGAGCTGGTCGGCCTGGGCGACGATGCGTCTGGGAATCGTCTCGGGAGCGTTGCGAAGGTCTCGAGTCTTCCATTGGCGGGAGCCCCATTCCGGCAAAGGACGTTTCCACAACAACGTCCCGTTAAAGGCGTCTCGCGCGATCAGAACCCATTTCTCCGGAATAGATTCTGACGTGACACCGGTGAACCCCTCATCGAAAACGTAGAAGAGCCGTCCCTGTGAGGACACCATTGCGCATAAGCTTGAAATAAACTCGTGGCTCCGCGCCCATTGAGGTCCACAAACCCATTGCAACCGACGAGGTGGTCCCACTTGCGTATCGTGAGCCACGGCGTTGTTTGATGCATCATGGAGGAAATGGCTCCACTGGTCTATCTCGTTCGGCCAGGACTTGAGCGTTTTGGTCCAGTCACCGTTTCTGCGAATATATGCCACGCCACCGGGAACAAGAACCCGCATCACCTCCTCCAGAGGGATCTGCCCAAGATTCTCCGAGACTACGAGATTCACGAGACTGTCAACGTATGGCAGACGCTCATCCGCCAACCGCTCGACGGATACCTTCCCATAAAGGCCCAGGGATTTTATGTAGTCGATTGCTGCCCGGACGTTCTTCCCTTCGGTGTCCAGACCGTGAATTAGATAGCTGTCGTTCGCGTGCAATGCCGCCGTCAGCTTGCCGTCACCACAGCCAATGTGGACTACCAGCCCGCCCTTAACACCTGTTGCATCCAGGATTTGCCTGGCCATTGATGTGAGTTCCACGGTCTGAGCCGGTGCCGGCGATGATATGCACGATACAAACACAAGAATTGAAACCACTGTAAAAATCGAAGTCCGTATTTTCATGCGGGTTCCTTTCTGTCAGAGTATGCTGCAGCATGTGATGTTATTGTAGCGGATAGAATCTCTCAAAGCAAACGATCACCGCACACTGAAGCGTGCGAGCATTGACGAGGGTCGCTTGGCGGAGAAGGCACGAGCAACGGCGGCGGCGATAACCAGCGATTTTGGCGCGGGCCCCTGTTGTGGGCAAAAAGATATTGACAGTGAATGAAGGAAACGGTTAGGCTACAAAGACTTATGATTGAGGCGCCCGTAGCTCAGTAGGATAGAGCGTCGGTTTCCTAAACCGAAGGTCACAGGTTCGAATCCTGTCGGGCGTATTGGAGTATATGTTCGGATTCAAAAAGAGGCGAAGACAACGGCTGGCCGCTCGGCAGTTCCCCGACGAGTGGCTTGCGATTATCGACAGAAATGTGCCGTTCTACAGGCTGCTGCCAGAGGCGGATAGGCAAGAGTTGCAGGGTCATGTCCTCGTCTTTATCGCAGAGAAACGCTTCGAGGGGTGCGGCGGCCTGCAGATCACCGACGAGATCAAGGTCACAATCGCCGCCCATGCCTGCATTCTTCTGCTGCACCGCCAGACGGACTATTATCCGGGCCTGCCCTCGGTCATTGTTTATCCCAGCTCTTACGTGGCTCATGACGTTCAGGACTTCATCGGCGGCATTCCCGTGGAAGGTCCCGACATCCGCCTGGGCGAATCCTGGCCTCGCGGATCGGTCGTCTTGTCGTGGGATGACGTCCGCCGCGGCGCCGCCGACATTCATGACGGGCACAACGTCGTCTTCCATGAGTTCGCCCACCAGATTGACAGCTCGGGCGCCAAGGGTGACAGCACGCCGGTCCTGCGGGACTACTCCAGCTTCATGGCCTGGGCCCGCGTCTTGCAGAGAGATTTCGAGAAGCTGCGGCGTGACATCAGCCGGGACAGGCCCACGCTTCTGGACGAGTACGGCGCCGAAGACCCCGCCGAGTTTTTCGCCGTCGCGACGGAATATTTCTTCGAGAAGGCCGTCGAACTGGAACAGCTTCATCCGAGATTGTACGAGCAGCTCAAGCGCTTCTACCAGCAGAACCCGGCCCGCCTGTAGGACAGGCCAATTTCGATGTCGAAGCGGCCTCCGCAGGGACCGCCATTCGGGACAGCCACCTATTATTAACAGGGAGAAGCAGGGACAGCGACGTACTAAGTGACCTCAATGGTGGTTGTTCAGTTCTGTAGAGTTTGCTGCGAAGTTGGTCGGGCGGCTATTGGCGGCAATGCCTTCGCAGAGCCCGTCAAGAGGATTTCTGCGATGACGGGAAAATGGTCGGATGGGTAGCGGCCATTCACGTGGCGGCGATCGATTCTTGCCTGCAAGGCATGTGCACCTTCGCCTACAGGAATGTGATCAATTTGAGGGCCTGCTGTCCCGCCTCGAAAGCCGTGGCGCGTTCCGCCGGCCGGCCGGCCGGGGTGCACCGATTGCCACGCATCCACCATTCTCGGGTAGGGAGTCTGAGATTCGGCGTTTTGCAGGTATTGCATGGCCGGATTATCGAGGCCCATGTTGAAGTCCCCCACCACTATGAATGGGTCGGCGGTCTTACGAGAGGCAACCCGCCTCGCGAGCATTTCCGCGCTTTTCTCGCGAGAGTTCTGTGAGAAGACGTCAAGATGGACGTTATACACGTAGAAACCAGTCCCCGTGTCTTTATCAACGAGGCGGGCCCAGGTGCATATCCGCGGCCAGAGGTTCCCCCAATCCTTGGAGCCGGGCTGGGCGGGCGTGTCGGAGAACCAGAAGGTCCCATAGTCGTCCAAATCAAAGCGATCCTTTCGATAGAAGATGGCGCAGCTTTCACCCTTTTGCTTTCCATCGTTGCGACCGACCGCGTAATTGCCGTATTGCGGTAAAGCCTGCTGAATCTGCCGCACCTGATGATCCATCGCCTCCTGAAGACCTACCACGTCAGGGGCATTGTCCGCCAAAGTATCGAAAACAATCTGCTTGCGGCTGTTCCAGCGGTTGGGCCCATCCAAAAAGGTATCGACCCGAATATTGAAGCTCATCACTTTGATGATATCGGCCCGGTCGGCTGAGAACCGGACAATACTGGAGGCACTTTTGTGCTGCTGTTCGAAACAGCCCCCGACGATAGATACAGCTATCGCTGAGACGCAAATTGCGGCCCTTTTACCCATAGACACATCTCCACCTTCACCGCTGTTTTTCGTAGCTTCCCGCCCGCAGGCGATGTATTTTTCGGCAATTGCAGAGCTCAAAAACAGTTTTTTCGCGGCACGATTCCACAAATAAAATATAGGAAGTCTTTCGGGATACGGAGTGTTATCGCTACAGGAGCGATTCAGACATGAGCACCACCCTGGGGGACTGAAAACCTCCTCCCGATTCGCGGAGAAATCCTTTCGTACTTAGATAATTATCATGCTCCTTGACGTTTGCGCTGTTTTATGTCGCAACTCCATGACCAATAATGACTTAGCATCAATATGGAATTAGACACACCTTCGGCAAAACGCTCGAACACAGCAGAAACAACACCCTTGTTGCGAAGTGGTCACACGCTCCAACCAACCCCCATCAACACAGCCTAAAACCAAAAATTTATAATACAGCAAACCCCCGGACAAGTAAAGGAATTTTCCGATGGAGCCATTCCTTTGCCGCCAATCAAGCTAGACCCTGATGGCCAACGTTTGCGGCCTGTCTCTGTACAGATACAGCCGGTGCCGCCCAAATCGAACAAAATCGAGGATTTCAAGTATAGCCATCGATCCCAGGCAGGGTTACACCCCATATACAAGGAACGACCCACGACGTAGTATGAATGTAGTATGTTGAAAGAACAGGCCGAAGAGATGCAAGAACATTGGGTTCTGCTTATTGGACATTTGAGTCAGGGTATTTCAGGGAACCTCAAGTAATCGGCAAAAGAATGAAAGGAGTCGGGTACGAAACTCTCGAAAACCGCTATCTCAATTGCATTGGTCGTGATTCTGTCGGTCGTGGTTTTATTGGGCGGCTGTTCCGGGACTGACAAGCCGCGCATGCGTTTCGGGGCTTTCTTCGGCTCGCCCTTGGGGATGGAATTCACGAATCCGGCACGTCTCGGAACGCACCATTTCGAGTTTAGCCTGAGCGAAACCAATGGGATGGTTTACACATCCAAAGGGGGATTCATCGATATCGCGCACATGCGAGAGGCCGCCGACCGAACGGTGTATCTGCGAAACGTTGCGTATCGCAATCTCATCGGCAAGAACACGAGATTCTCCTTTTGTGTGATCGAGCCATCGAGATATTGGGTAAAGTTGTCATATCCGCGGGGCTGGGACGATCTGTCTGAGGAGGAAAGAGAAACAATCGCGAACGAAGTCTCGATCCGTCTTGGCCAGTACTTGGCCCACACGAGCCTGATATGGCACGAAATCGTGACCTGGTATGGTTTTGCCTCGTCGGGCATTTTCTCGGATAGAATCTCTTCTTTTTCATGGGAGGATACCTACTCGGACGTTGTGGGAACATGGCTTGGCGCAGAAGCTTTGCGTGATCAACGGCGGCCATACGATGAGGCGATGACCAGACTGCTGTATCACAAACTTAAGGAACTGGACGTTCAGCCGCCGCGGGTCGCTCGCAAGGCGGCAAAACGGATCAAGGGACAATGGTACACGGGGGGACTATACTTTTTTGTCGATATGAAGAGGCGCAATTGCGATGTCGGCCTGGATGACAACAGCATTACCCCCTGGCTGGTGCCGGGAATCTGTCCCGATGCGGTACCGCAGTCTTGCCCCGTGCCCGACCTGGCATTGCTTTGCGAGTATGGGTTCAATGTTGAAGTGGAGCTCGAGCCACAGGTGCTGGAGAAGGGCAAGATATATCATGCTATCGGCCTTGCCGGGGATGGTCATATGAGACCTCAGATGGATTTCCCCCGGATTATGGCACAGATTGAAGACCGAGAGAGCCGGCGGGTGGTTTCCGCCGCCGGCGGATAGAAAGCGGGGAGAGCGGATGCGAGATACTTGCGAGAAGAACACAAGAATCTCACTTGTGGGCAAGACGACGTTTCTTGCAGCAGCGATTGGCTTGACGGTGGCCGGATGCAGTTTCTCCGGAGGCCCCAGAGCCAGAGTAGGATACCTGCCGACCGCAACGTTTGGAGTAGTTTTTCCCGATCCGGATAAGCTGGGAAGGCACGCTTACAGACTGGACCTTTTTGGGGAAGCCGGCGGCATTGTCTATACCTGCAAAGGCGGGCACATCGACCTCCACCACATTCGCGGAACCGCTGATGACGCTCGTTATCTTGTGAAAAGGATCCGCGAGACATTGTCGAAGAAACGCAAGGGTTTCTCCTTCAATCTGACCGGTGAGATGTCCACTCACAAGATTCGCTTCACTTATCCGGCCAATTGGGACCGGCAGCAGGACAAGGACGAAATCATAGACGAAATCGCTTTCGAGACCGCCGTCTATCTGGCCTTTAACGCGATGACGTGGCACGAGATGCAGACCTGGTTCGGCGTTCATTTCGCGCTTGTGGAGCCGGAGTTCAATTCTGCCTTTTCGTGGGAAGACACCTACTCCAACCTGGTAGGGGCCAGGCTTGGCGTTGAGGCGGTCAAAGACACCGAACACGATTTCGATGAAGCCATGACAGTCGCCATCTACAGGCGACTGAAGGAGCTTGACGTCCAGCCGAGAGAGACGGCAATACGAGCGTCGGACAGCATCCGGGGGCAGTGGTACACCGGGAACTTTGTCCCCGACATGAGAATGCGGAACTTTGATATCGGCCTTGACGGCACGATTAGGCCGACGCTGGTTCCGGGGGTGGCCGATTGCAACGACGAGCCGCTGGAGCTTGCGGCTCCCACGCTGGAGACTCTGGAGCGTCACGGATTCGCAATGACCTACGAAATCAAACCTAACGTCCTCGAACAGGGCCGCATCTTCAAGGCCGCCGGCTCAAACAGAATCTTTCCCGAAAAACACTACCCGGTTCTGATTGAGCACATGAAAAAAGAAGCGCTCGAGAGAGGCTACCGATACGAGGAATAGGAACCGCTCGCCGGAGTCCGTCCCGGGGGCCGGCTGCAAGGGCAGCACAACGCCTCAATCGATCTTCGCAACCAACCGCGATCCGACACACGGGGCGAGAACCATCTATAGTTCCAGCCCGGATAGATCGCCGCTCTTTTCTTTTAGCTTGGCGTAATAGACCTCAAAGCGTTCTTTGAGCGCATCTACGGATTTGGTCAGGCTGTCAATATTGGCTTTTAGCTGCTTTGCTTTCTCACCCAACATTTCAGTGACAGGAATCTCTTTCAGTTGTGCGGCAAGTTTTTCAAGCTCACCTTTCTTGGCCACTATTGCTTCTTTGTACGTCACCGCCATAGCCCGAAGCTGGCCCGTGTCCATTTTCTCCGCCTCGGTCTTCACCTCACTGACGGGCTTGCTCTCGTCAGCCTTCACCTCAGTGACGGGCTCACTCTCGGGGGCCTGCACCTCACTGGGGGGCTGACTCTCGTCGGCCTTCTTATCTCGGCAACCTCCGGTCACTATCATCCATACGGCCAGCAACCAGCACAATGCCACGCATTTCACAGTCTTCATTTTCTGCTCCTTTCTAATATGGAAAGTCAATGAAACCACCGCTTTACGACGCGTTGCTTGGTTCTTGGCATCTCGTATCAGGAACCGCGAAAGAACTTATCACAGACAGCGGCGTCAGTCAAGAAAAATAGAAAAACTCAAGGCCTGAGCATCAAAACGATTCGGCCGGAATTGCGCGGATACCGTTAGAGCTCCCCCGAATGACAGTTTCAGGGTCCAATAATATTACTCTTTCAACAGCCTCATACGCACTCTCCGGTGTCAAGGCATGTCGAACTGGCGTCAGCCCGATATTATGGAGAGCCGACGTTGACAGGTGAGGGGCGGGCGCTGCTCAGGAGAGGATAGCCCCGAGGACGATGAAGTCCTCTCCCGGGGCCTCGCGCCCTTAACAGAGGAAAGTACGAAGGTTCGTTAGAAGGTTTTCTGTGGTATTCGTGCTGCCAGGATAGTAGAATCAATTGCGTGAATCAAGTTCACATAAGTGCTTCGCTGACGGGTACGAAGATGTTTTTCAGGTGGACCATCATAGGGAGACCGCTATGCGAGCCAAACGAATAGTCCAGCTTTCTCTGGTGCTGTTTCTGGCAACAGGCACGAGTGATGTGATCGCCGGCAGAGCCGACCGGGCCGCCCCGAGACCTTACCGCGTGCTGGTGGTCATCGGCGACCAGTGGGCCGACCCAGGCAGCTACAACATCGATGGAGAAGGCCAGTACGGCGGGCGAACGCGCGAATCGGCAACGGACTTTCGCGACGTGATCACCATGCTCAAGATCTGGGGCATTCCTTTCGACATCTTGCGCCTGGACCAGCAACGGCTTCAGATCAACCGATTCCTGAACGGCGTCGCGGAACCAAATTATAGTTGCCTGATATGGATGGCCGATCCGGGCCGCCTGAACAAATTGTCCGCCAACTACCAGACCCTGCGCCGCGCCGTCCTGGAATACGGAATGAGCCTGATAGCCCTGTTCGACCATGTCGCGGCTCCCGAGCTGTCCGAGCTCGTGGGCGTTGACTATCAGGGCGTATCGGACCGGCCGCCCAAGAGCACCAACGCCGGATTGACGATCTCCGGGGAGCACTTTATCACTGCCGGCATAGTCGGAACGGTTGTCAACGCCGAGACGCAGCCGCAGTTGCGGATTGTCCGTTGCACGGCGCTCCCCGGCACGGTTGTGCTGGGGACGATAGGAGAATACCCGCAGGTGGTGGTGCGGGACGTAAGTGACGAAACAAAGATTGTCTGGATCGGCGGAGGCCGCGACTGGTTCGGGAAATCTGACGCGATGAGGCAACTCTTCCGAAGAGCGCTGGTTTACGGCATCGGGTACGGCCTGTTCAACGATAACTTCGAGAACGCATTGACCTTCGTCATGGACGACATGGGCGCTTCGGAGCACGCCTATAGCCTCAGGTGGCATTATCCGACTCCGCCGAAAGAGGATATCATCAAGTACCTGGTTGAGCCGCTGGCCGAGCACGGTTTCGTGATGGTTCAGAACGTCACGCCCGGCTATGCCAACCCGCTGACGCGGATGGTCGAGAATCCGTGGACGATTGAGAAGTTCACTGATCCCTTTGGCAACGTGCAGGACTACGGCTCCACCAAGGAGGGACTCGACGAAGGACTCCGGCGAGGCGTCTTCGAAATCCAGGCTCATCGGGTGTGGACACACATGACTTGGGACCTGGACTCGCCCCCGGGGCCGTGGTGGGATGCGCCCATTGAGGGAGAGATGGCGCACGGAGACTGGTACCAGGAAAACTATGACGAGCGCCGTGATGCGCCTGTGCCCTCGAACGACATGCTCTTTCTTTACAAGATCGGACGGGATGCGGTCGATAGACAATTCGGCGTGACGCCACTGGCCGTGACGATCCAGTCCGGCACGAGCCTCGAGCATGATAATGGGTGCCTGGCCGCCATCGCCGGGTACGGCGCCGCTCGTTGGCAATACGTCGGCACGGACTACTCAATCCTGTTCAGCATCGGCCAGATGTGCCCCGAACACGTCAGTTGCCATGATTTGGACCTGGTCGAACGAACAGACTCAGAGATCGACCGTTCGACGCAAGATTTGCAGAAAGAGGCGATCCCCGCTATGCGTGCCGCCAAGGTGGTCGGAGAGAGACGCATCGATCTGAGGAGCAGGGATTGGATCGAGGCCAACAAACACAAACGCTGGATGGGCTTCAACGAGTACTGCGCGTACCTTCACAGCCGGATCGACGTTGTTCCGGGCGATGGGCTTGACATACGGTTCGAGTACGATCCTCACTACTGCCGCTATTTTGCCAAGAAACCTTCCACATGGACGTTACAGCTCTCCGAGAGGTACCTGAAAAAGCTCGGCACGCAGGGTGCTTTGTCCCTCGACGGTAAGGCCGAACGCAGGTCTCTCTCGGACCGGCAGACTGTCACGATTCCGCCCGGCGTGGGGACCCGCAGCGCTCGCTTGCGGCCGGAATGATGGCCACCTGATCTAAGGAGAACCAGCATGAATAAACCAACACACACCCGTCGTAAGTTCCTCAAACAGGCAAGCGTTGGAGTCGGTCTGGCAGCGTCGGCAGGATTGTCCGCTGCGTCGGCCGACCGCAACGCCGCTTCAGGCGCGCGACATGCCGGAACGAAACAACTCTTAGAGACAGATGTGCTTGTTGTCGGCGGAGGTCCGGCGGGCATCGGGGCGGCCCTGGGAGCCGCACGCACAGGCGTCAGGACGCTCTTGATCGAGGCCGAAGGCTTCTTCGGAGGCGTTGCGGCATGGTCCCTGGGGATGCCGATCAACCAGATGAGGCCGGAAAGCAAACCGCGCTCGGCGGTGCACGAGCTGCTCATCGAGAAGCTGCTGGCCTACGGCGACCAGGCCGTGTACATCGGCCAGCACCAGTTGTATTGCAGCGTGGATTACCTCAAGGTCGCCGTGCTCGACGCGCTGGATCAGGCCGGATGCAAGTACCTCGTGCATCTGTCGGCGGTCGATACCCTCACCCAGGGCGACAGGGTCGTGGGTGTCGTGGTCAACACCAAGCAGGGCCTGGCCGCCATCGGCGCCAAGGCCGTCGTGGACTGCACCGGCGACGCGGACGTGGCTTACTTCGCCGGCGCCGAAACGATGATGGAAACAGAAGAGCCGCGTATGCCAAGCACGTTGTTGCTGGGCATGGCGAATGTTTCCCACGACCAGGTTCGCCGCGCCGACATAAAGAAGATCGCTGACGCCGCGCGGGACAAGTACCCTCTGATCCCGAAAAGCTGGGGGCTCAAGCCGGTTTCCAATTGCCGTCACTACTGGATCAACCATACCGGAACGCGCGACATCGGGCAGTTCGACATGACCGATCCGCTCCAGCGTTCGCAGGCCGAGTGCGTGAGCCGGCGCCAGGCGCTGCAAATGACCCTGGCGATGCGCGAGTTCGGCGGCGAGGCGCTGAAGGACGTTGAATTAGTGGCCACCGGTTCGCGGATTTCGGTGCGCGAGACGCGGCGCGTCAAGGGCCGATACGTACTAACCGAAGAAGATGCAGCCGAAGGCCGCACGTTCGAGGACGTGATCGCTTGGCGCAGCGGATACCTGGACCTGATGGGATACAAGTTCACCAAGATGATGATTCACGACGTCCCGTACAGAGCCATCCTGCCTGAGAAGGTGGACGGCCTGCTGACGGCCGGACGGTGCATCTCGGCCACGCACGTTTCTATGGCCGCCGGCAAGAGCATGGGCAATTGTCTGGCCACGGGACACGCCGCAGGATTGGCCGCGGCAATGTCGGCCGGTAAAGGAATCATGCCTCGCGAATTGAAGGTCGCCCAGCTCCAGGATGCTTTGCGCAAGGACGGTGTTGACCTGACCATGGGCGGCAAGGTACAGGGGGACATTTCGGGAGACAGAGGCGTCTGAGGACCGAAGGAATAGAGATTCATTCGAGTCTAGAACGAGGGACTATTGCTATGAAAAAACAATCTCAGAATTCCGTTGCCGGCCCGACACGGCGGGATTTCATCAAGACGGCTGCACACACGGCGGCCGCAGTAGCCGGCGCTGAGCTGCTGAGCCCGGCTGTATATGGCCAGGGTCCGTCCGCCGGCGTGGCGATTGTATCTGCGCCGACCGACGAGGTGGCCAAGCAACCACCCGTTCGATGGGCCATCGGGCAGTTGCAGGACCAGCTAAAGGCCCGGCGCATCTCGGCGAAGCTGCACGCGTCGCTCGATCAAGTCGCGCTGGGGACGGCGTGCGTGGTGCTTGCCGGCCGAGACTCGACGTGGGCGCGTACGATACTCGGCGCCGCGGGGCTTAACGTTGCCGACGTTCCGGAAGCAACGGGCCTGGTGCGCGGCAAGCTGGGCGGCCGGTCCGTATTGCTGGCAACGGGCTCCGACGTGCGGGGGCTGGTCTATGCGCTGCTGGAGCTGGCCGACCGCGTTGAGCACTCGGCAAATCCCATCGCCGAGCTAAGAAGGCCGGACCGCATCGTCGAGCAGCCGGCCAACCCGATTCGCAGCATCGCCCGGCTGTTCACCAGCGACGTCGAAGACAAAGCGTGGTACTATGACAAGTCATTCTGGCGGCAATACCTTTCGATGCTGGTCACCCACCGGATAAACCGCTTTGCCATGACCTTCGGGGTCGGCTACAACTCGCCGCAGCGAATTCCGGATTCCTACTTCTATTTCACGTACCCGTTCCTTCTTTCGGTGCCGGGTCACAACGTCAGGGCCGTCGGGCTGCCCGACGAGGAACGCGACCGCAATCTCGAGATGCTCCGCTTTATCGTGGACGAGACGACGGGGCGGGGGCTGCATTTTCAACTGGCCCTTTGGACGCACGCGTACGATTTCAAGGACAGCCCCAACGTCAACTATCGCATCGAGGGCCTCACGCCGGAAAACCACGCCGCCTATTGCCGCGATGCGCTGCACAAGCTGCTGGAGAGCTGCCCCAAGATCGACGGCGTCACCTTCCGCTGCCACAGCGAAAGCGGCGTTCCCCAGGGTTCGCACGAGTTCTGGCGGACGGTCTATGACGGGGTGGTCCGCGCCGGCAAAAAGCGGCAGATCGACATCCACAGCAAAGGCATCGATTTCAAGCTGATCGACATCGCGCTGGAAACGGGCATGCCGGTGACCGTGTCTCCAAAATACTGGGCCGAACACCAGGGCCTGCCCTACCACCAGGCGGCGATCCAGGCCGCCGAGTGGGCCAGGCCAGATCCCGGCTCGAATCCGAGCATAGAACGCATTCGACGCTTCACTCGCTATGGCTACGCGGATTATTTGCGTGAAGACCGCCGGTTCGGGGTGCTGTTCCGCATCTGGCCGGGCACGCAGCGGCTTCTGCTCTGGGGCGATCCTGCGCTGGCGGCCGGCTACGGCCGATACTCGAATATATGCGGCAGTCTCGGCGTGGAGTTCTGGGAGCCGCTGTCGTTCAAGGGCCGCATGGGGTCGGGCCTTTCCGGCAGCCGCGACGGCTACGCAGACGCATCGCTGCGCCCCGCGGGCGGAGATTGGCAGAAGTACCTCTACACCTACCGCATCTGGGGGCGGATGCTTTACAATCCCAACACGCCGCGCGAGGTGTGGGGTCGCTACCTGAAGACGGAATTCGGCCCGGCCGCGCGCGAGTGCGAAACGGCTCTGGCGCACGCCAGTCGCGTGCTGCTCTTGATTACGACGGCGCATACCCCGTCCTGTTCCAACAACGGTTACTGGCCCGAAATCCATACGAACATACCGATTGTTAAGGGCGAGCGGTTCGGCAACGTCAGTCCCCTTGACCCGGCGCTTTTCTCAACGTGCGACGAATTCGCCGAGGAGCTGATCAGCAGCAAGCGCAGTGGGAAGTATTCGCCCCTTCAGGTGGCGCTTTGGCTGGATGAGATGGCGAGGGTATCAGACACAAACATCTCCGGGGCGCAGGGCAAAGTCCCGGACGCCTCGGATGCACGCTTCCGGCGGCTGGCGATTGACACGGCGATTCAGTCGGGAACGGCGCGTTACTTCGCCGAGAAACTTCGCTCCGCCGTGGCCTACGCATTTTACCGGAAGACCGGCGACCGCGCGGCCATCCGCGAGGCATTGAAGCGGTACATCGCCAGCCGGGACACATGGGCTAAGTTGTCTGAAGCGGCCAAAGGTGCTTACGTCAGCGACATAACCTTCGGGCCGAACAGCGTATTGCGGGGCCACTGGGTGGACCGGCTCGAAGCCATCGACCAGGACCTGGCCGACATGGAGGCCGAGTCGAAAAAGGAGTCTGCGTCCCGCGATTCTTCGGCGCCGGCCTGGGCCGCGGCCATCGTTGCTTGTAGTGTGCCCGTAAGGGCATCCAAAGAAACGCCTCACGGCGTCACTACAAACCGCTGCGAGCACCTGCCGCCGGCGAGTTTCCACCCGGGCAAGCCCATACCATTGGAGATCTCCGTCGAGGCCGGCTACCAACTGGCGTCGGCGACCCTGCACTACCGCCACATCGATCAATCCGACGAGTACCGGGCCGTGGAAATGTCGGCTGACGGCGGCCGCTGCCGTGCGGTGATTCCAGGAGAGTACACCGACTCGCCTTATCCGCTGCTGTACTACTTCGTACTGCGAGACCCCAGGGGCGCCGCGTGGCTGTACCCGGGCCTGAACGCGGAATTGGCGAACCAGCCGTATTTCATCGTGCGGCAGGCCTAAGTGCATGTGTTTAGCCAAGGAAGAGCCATCCCCATCCCGATAACGACAATCGGGATGAGGCTGCCACCCAATAGGATCGATGGAAAACGGGTGGCAGCCTCAAAGTGGCCTTGCCACGCCAAGGGCGCCGCAGGCTTTGGGGATGGGTGCGAATGATAGAACCCGGCAGAACCCATACGTCTGAGTCGTGGTTTTCTGAGAGATGGATGAAGTGACAATCGAGAGGCTGTCCATCCTTTCGCGGCTGGTTCGTTCACCCCGAAAACAGTCGGGACCTATGCCACGTTAAAACGGCATAGGTCCCGATTCGATACAAACTCCGTCAGTCAAAGGCGATGACGCTTAGCCGACCTTGGAAATCACAATCACATCCAATTGTGCGCCATCTTCACGGCGAGCAATCTCCATAGTGTACGTCCCGGTCGGCATGGTGAAGAGTACCGTAGGATCATCGGTCCCGACGTTATCGTTGCTGAAGACATCGCTCCACAACCAGTTGCCGGTATCCGGCATGTCATTCCAACGAACCCAGCCAGTACTGTGGAGCTCAGTCTCGGCAGGCGTGGTCGCTCCCCGGATGCGGACCCAGAAAGAATTGCTGCCGCCGGGGATCTTCAGGCGACCGCTGACCTTGTAGATTCCGCCCTGAACCGTGAAGGTATAAGTGGCGATGCCGTCGGCAGGCGGATTGCTACTGCTGTCACCGACGCTCTCGTCCGTGCTGATGTACTTCCCAGCCGATGCGGTGGGATCATCATAAACTTGCATCGGGGCAATAATCGAGGCGGTCGCCTCGGCCTCGATCCAAATCTCCTCCGAAGAAGGAGGCACAATTAGCGGGGCCGACTGGTACAGCCGAATCTCATCGATGAGCACCGTGCCTGCGCCGCCGGCTGCGCCCGTCCTCTCAAAACCAATGGCGAACGGCGTGACGTTGCTGAGATTGACGCCCAGAGCCGCCAAGTCGATATTCCACTGGCTCCACCTTGCTCTGGCGATGTCCACTGCCGCCCCGGGATAGACCACCTTGACACTGTTGATCTTGACGTACATCCGCTCGGTGACAGCATTGCCCGGGCCGCCGTGGAACCACAGCACCAACGTTTGAGGTGAACCTATCGTCCAATTGCGGCCGATTGCAGTGTTCGCCGGGTCCACCGTAACCTCGGAGAAGCCAGCAGTGGTGTTGTCGTATGCTAACGGCGCCGACTGGCGGCCGCCATACACAAGGCCGGTCTCCATCGAGGCGCCCTGCGGATAGCCTATGGTCGAGCCGCCGTTTATCGTTGGACTGGTCAATCCATCCGACCACGTCTCATAGACCAGGTGGCTGCCCGCTTGCCCGCTGAGAATCTCGTTGTAGGACTCGAAATCATCGACGAGCAGATAGTCCGTCACCGAGAAGCTCCAGATACCGCCCGCGGTGATCGTCCCATCTTTGTTCACCTCGTCGATGCGCCAGAAGTAAGGCCCGCCGCCCAACACCACTTCGGGGGGCGTGTAAGAGGTCGCGCTCTGCCGGCCACGATAGACGCCGGTCGTGTCGGAGGCGTCGGCGCCGGCCACGGCGCCTTTGTCCAGACCGAAATACACATCGTGCTGCGCCGCCATTTCTCCCGGCGACCAGCTCAGGGGCGTCGCTAGGTTGATGGGGACCAGAGCATTGTCGGCCGGGTTCAGGGCGCCGGCCCGACGTGGATCTTCACCTTTGGTCATGATCTCGCTGATCGCCGCACCGCTGATGGCATGGTTAAACAGCCGAACGTCGTCCATCAAACCGTCGTAGTACCGGTTGCCGTCGCCCGTAGTGATGGGTCGGCCCAGGCGTATGATCGCCAGATTGGTATTGAGGCCGGTATGCGCAGCGGAGCCCACTTGCACACCGTTGACATACATCCTGATACCATCTGTCAGATCCCACGTGGCCGCCACATGGGTCCAGCCTGTACCACCGACCCGAGGACCATCTATCGTGATACCACTGCCTCCTCCGAGGTAGAAGTCCAGCTCGCCTTCGCCGGGGTCGTCGATGTTGAGATGCATCTCATTATCCGTGTTGGTGTAGCCGTTGCCGCTGGCGGCGGTTGCATACCATAACATCCCTTCGTCGTCGTTAGCGGCATTGCCCTGAGTCGTGTTGATCCACATCAGGACGGAGCCTTTGGCCGGGGTGACGATTCCCCCCGGCAGGTCCACATGACCCCAGTTGTCCCCGAGGAACTCCAGCGCCAGGTTGAACAGACCTTCAACCCATTGAACGGTACCGAGGGCGCCGGGCACGATGGTGCCGTGATTGCCGTGGCCGGAGAAGTCCACCACCCTTGTGCCCTGGCCGGCCTCGAATTTCCACCAGCCGACAAGGTTCGGATCGGTGATAGGAATCTCACCAAGCGTAGTGAAGCTCCAGACATCACCCTTATGGGTTGCAGCTCCATCAAATTCATCGATCCTCCAATAGTAAGTCTTGCCCAGCTCCAGCGGACCCGGCGGAGTAAAGGTTGCCGTCCCCGCGGGAGTGCCCACGGCGGCATTGTTGACGTCGTCGAGACTGTTGCCGAAATAGACCCTATGCAGTTTGGCAGCCAGCCCCGGCGTCCAGCTCAGGGTTATCGCGGTATCTACAAACTTGGAGGCATCAGCGGGGGCAGGATCATATGCTGTCCTCGGAGGTATCGAGAAACTCCAGACGTCGCCCTTGTGCTTGGTCGTCCCGTTGGCCTCTACCTCGTCAATTCGCCAGTAATAGGCGGTCCCAGGAACAAGACCGCTGGGATAGGGGTCTCCAGGCAGACCCAGACCAACAAAGACGGCCGACGAGGCCTGGTTACCCCGGAACGTGCCGGCCAGACCGTCGTTGACGTCGGCCAAACTCTCCCCCATATAGACATCATGCGAAGCCGCCGTCTGCCCCGGCGACCAACTGAGACTTACCCAAGTATCCTGATGCAGAGCGCCGTCAGCCGGGACGGGGCTGAATGCGTTCAAGACAAGGCCACGGCTGCTCTCCGGCGGGCCAGGTTCTGAACCTGACAGAGTGAAGTTAGGATTAGTGGTCAGGACGATCTTGTCAATGATAAGCCCGTCCTCACGCACGTAGATGTTCAGAACATGGGGGCCTGTCGAAGTTATCTCGATCTGCGACGGCTCCGGCCTTTCATATCTGCCGTTGGCCCATCTGTAATTGGCGCTCCAGCCGGTCATTCGGTTTGAAAGAGGCGTTTCCACGCCGTCCAAACCAGCGTGGCAGGAGTCATCGGTTCCGCTGGCACCCCAGGCCAGTATCCACACGTAGTGCATGCCCGTCTTGAGAAAGTTGATTTGGTAGTCCAAACGGGGGCTCGTGGCAGCGTAGCCGGTATCGACTTGAGCCACACCGTTGGCCTGCATGCCGGCCGTGCCGGTAAAACCACCTGTAGGTCCTACCCGTTGCCATTGAACACCACTTTGGGGGACGTTGGCATCGTAGTTTTAGGCTTCCACAGACACAATGCCATCGGGGCCGGGGTCCTGCTGGAACGGGTCCGCAACCGCAACGCCGCCGGCCGCCAGGACAAAAATAATGGAATACAAGCACATGAATTTCTTGCACATAATGACCTTCCTTCCCGAAAAAGTGAGATTGACACGTACGGCGACGGACAACAGAAGACAGAAGACCGAGGACGGAAGTCTGACTTCCGGCGTCCAACCTCCGAAATATGTGCACCGCATCCTTTCCGACCTGAGTTCTACAACACTTTAGCCCTCAAATCCCAGGTTGCCATAGTAATATTAAACCAGAACAATCGGCAAGTCAAGGATTTTGTTCGTTTTTTGCGGACACCGAACCCCGGATACGAGATGATTCAGGATGCCGGTTGCACCAGCACAGCCTCTTTTGGTAGAATGATGTGGTCAAGTGTGCCGGTCAACAGGCAGTCTTTTGCTGGAATAAGAGTTCTGCAAAATTGAAGTTAGGCATACTTTTGGAAAGAGAAAATCTTCTCTCTCGATTTTGCAGAAGTTCAGTTAGAAGGAAAGAGGACGGAAGCTGTGCGAAAACGAAAAGGTTTTACACTGATAGAACTCCTGGTTGTAATCGCCATTATTGCCCTGTTATTGGCCATACTGATGCCCGCGCTGCAGCGGGTCAAGAAACAAGCCCGGGCGGTTGCCTGCCAGGCGAACTTGCACCAGTGGGCGCTCATTTGGGCCATGTACACGGAGGACAACAGCGGGTATTTCCACGGCGAGATCCTTGTGTGGCGGGACCTGGTCGAACAATACCACAAAGAAAAGGATATGACCCTCTGCCCGACGGCAACTAAGCTTTACAGCGAAGGCGCCAAGCCCCCGCTCGGCGCGTGGGAGCAAACCTGGGGGCAAGGCGACAAGGACAAGAGCGGGCGGCCCTTCGCCAGCAGTTACGGTTTGAACCAGTGGGTGCTGAATGCGCCAACCGTGGTGGGTGGACGAACCCTCGACTATCTCTGGAGGACCCCTAATGTCAAAGGCGCGAGTGAGGTGATGTTCTTTGGGGATTGTGCCATCACCGGTGCCACCCCTTCGGCCACGGACCAGCCCCCGACCTACGATGGGGATTGCGCCAATGTGTGGGGAGCAGGGGGAAGCGTCAACGAAATGAGGCGTTTCTGCATGAATCGGCACAGCGGCCGCATGAACGGGCTCTTTCTGGATTCATCCATGCGCGAAGTCGGTCTCAAAGAATTGTGGACGTTCAGGTGGCATCGCCAATTCGACACGACAGGGGCGTGGACCCTGGCGGGCGGTGTGCGTTCCGAAGACTGGCCGCAATGGATGAGAGGCTTCAAGGACTACTGAATCAGCGAGCCCCCACCTGTGAACCCCCCCTTCTGTGCTTTGACAAGGGGGGCGTGAATTGAGCTACCACGTCACAGCCCCGGTGTTTCAGAGCTTCTCTATCCAATCGGGCCATTGAGGCTCGGTCGGCACGAACGCGCGGTGCCACTTCAAACGCCACAGCTCCTTTAATCGTACCGGGCGTATGGACCAGTCCATAAAGAGGATGTTGACCCGACCGGTGTGCCGGTTCGTGCAGACGCGCCTCATGCCGCCGCCGAAGGACCAGAGGAACTCCCCATCCTTCGCCGGCGCCGGGTCATACGGCTCGGGACGGGCCAGCATGAACCCGCAATCCATCAGCACCGGGATCGTACCGGGATTCTTCTGGCCGGTTCGCCGCCACTTGTTCTTGGCATCGTGTGCACCGCTCACCAGGTCGCTGTCGTTGACCCACCAGTTGATCCCGTAGCTGCCGATCTTGTACAGCGGCTCCACAAGATACGAAAAATCATTCGGATTGGTTTTGCTTACGTCCCAGGCCACCCAGGGCATAGTCCCCCCCTGCTCTACCGTGCGAGCGGCCTTCGGGCAAAGGCGAATCTCTATGTCCTTGTAATAAGGAATCAGGGTGTATATCCACGAGAATCGGCCGGTGGCCCAATCCTCGTCGATGCCGGGCATGAATCTGCCGTCGTGTGCGGAGGTGTACATCTCCATGCAGAGGGACCATTGTTGCAGGTGGCTTTTGCAGATCACCTCTCTGGCCAGTTCCCTGGCCCGGCGGAGGGCCGGCATCATGATTCCCATCAGCAACGCGATAATCGCGATGACCACCAGCAGCTCTATCAGCATAAACCCCATGAGACGGCGGCTTCGCCTGTCTAACGGGGTAAAGGCTCTTGACTTGCGCATGACGAAAATGCAACTTCTCCTGCCCAACACCGTGGTTCCAAATGGATACGTGTTATTTATTGCTCAGAACCGCACTGAGTATCTGCGTCCTGCCACAATTCGTCAATGGCGTCTTTCACGAGTTGAGCGAATCCTTGCACCAGCATCCGCCGCTCAGCCCTTGGCCACGACCCCTCTCATGCCGCCTGAAATAAGCGTTGCCAGATTGGTGAGAATTCGCGGCAGCGCCAGCCCCCGCGGACAAGCCAGATACCGTGGCTGCCACTGCGGGGCGAACTTCTCTTTATACTGTCGCAGACCCTGGAAATTGTAGAAGTGCTCGCCGTGACGGAAAACAAAGGTTCCAAGCTTGTGCCACGCCGGCGCCAGCGACCTGTCCTCAAGGCCCGACATCGGCGCCATGCCCAGACTGAACCACTTGTATCCCTGCTGCCTGCCCCAGAGCATCAGCTCCAGGAACAAGTAGTCCATGATGCCGTTGGGAGCCGAGGGCAGATGCCGCATCAGGTCGATTGAAAGCTCCTCTTTTTCCGCCCCTGGCCATAAGTTCGCAAAAGCGATGATTTCATCCCCGCGTCTGACGACCGCCGCGGGAAACCGCCTGACGTACTGCGGGTCGAAGAAGCCCAGGGAAAAGCCCTTTTCTTTGGTATTCTTTTCGCTCAGCCATGCGTCCGAGACGGCGCGGAACGTATCGAGCAAGTCGGGCACATCCCGAACCGGCACCACGGAAAAGGTGCAGTTTTCCTTTTCGATTTTGCGGCGAGCGTACCGAAAATCTCTCCGGGAAGGACCTTCAAGCGAGAAGTCCTGGAGACTGACGCGCCCCTCCTCTCCCAGCTTGAGAAACGTCATACCAAGGTCCACATAGAAGTTGAGATGTTCACTGTCAACCTGATAGAAGACGGGTCGCCCATCGTGACGATCACACAATTCCCGGAACTTCCACAGAAGCTCTTGCCATTCTTCTTCGGGCCCTACGGGATCTCCCATCGCAATCCAGCTTCGCCCTTCGATGCCGTACATGATGAAGGATTTTCGGCTTTCGCTCAGCAGAAAAGTCTTATCGCCAAGCAACGCAAGATTCGCGTACGTCTTTCGTGAGCGAGCCACGGCTTTCTCAACAACCTGCAGAGTGTCTGGACTCGCAGTCGCTGCCCTTGGGCTTGTTGGGACCATGAGCTTGGCCAACCCATACAGCAGGATCAGGACCGAGGCCCCCAGTGTAGCTCGAAGGAACCGCGGTGCATCGCCGTTTATCGCAAAACGCCACCACAACTGACCCGAATACTCAACATGCTTGTGTGAGAAGAAACCGAGCCAGACCGAAACCATCAGCACCGCGAAGATTAGAGCACCCCACGCAGGTGTAAATGGGCCGCCCACGAGCGACGCCTTTCTGTAAAATTCGCCTTTGCAGGGCAGAAAGAGCAGCAGCATCACAGTGAGAATGACGGCCTCCTCATAATCAAGACCTTTGAGCAGTGAGAAGATCGCTCCGGCCCCCAGAAGTGCAACGGTCAGGTGATAGGCGGCATCGACGCGGCGCTGCAGACCGCGAGCCAGAATAAGCAGCCCGACGCCGACCAGGCTTCCGAGAAAATGAGACAGCTCGATAGCCGGGAGGGGCAGCAGATCGCCCAGCCATCTCATCCGGCCTCTGGTCGCCGGCAAAGCCCCTGAGAAAAGCAGGATTGCCCCGGCGGCAAGACTCACCGCCGCCAGAACGTGAGGAGTCACCACCGAGCTCCATTTTCCGACAGCGATCCCAACCCGCTTGAGAATTTGTCTCCTGGAGACCAATTCGTGAGCCGCCAACAAGCCTGTGGCCGCACCAAAGGGAAGCAGATAGTAGATGAGGCGGTACAGGACGAGAGAGCTGACGATAGCTGACTTTTCCAGCTTACCCGAAAGCAGCAGCAAGGTCACGGTCTCGAAAACGCCGAGCCCACCGGGGACGTGACTTAGCAGCCCGACGGCCTGGGCAAGCATGAAGATGCCGAGGAACTGAACAAACGTCAGCGTTGTCGAGCTGGGCAGTAGAACATAGAGAACACCGCAAGCCAGGAGCCAGTCAATCGATGCTATCCCAATCTGGCCCACGGAAATTGGGAGTGATGGGACCGCAAGCTCCCACCCCCACAAGCTGATCGGGCGCCGTCTGAACACGGTCATAAATACATACGCCGACACGATCGCAAGAAAGATCACACCGACGGGCCACACCGAGGCAAAGGGTGCGTGCAAAGCCGCGGGGATCTCCTGCCTCTGCAGCAAGAACACCGTTCCGCTGATCGCAAAAAATCCCAGCCAAAAGGTCAGTCCGCAGAAGACTACGAGTCTGGCCACTTCGCTGGCGGAGACGCCCAGTGCCGAGTAAATGCGGTATCTGGCCGTGCTGCCGCCGACGATAGTCATGTTGTGACTGAACACGTAGCCGATGAACGAGGCCAGTGCTATCTTGCTCCATTCGAGCCTGCGATTGATGTAGCGCAGGGCAAGGACGTCATACAGGGTGAGAACCAGGTAGTCGAGCACGGTCAATCGACATAGGTAGGCCCTCGCGGGCGTTCCCTGTCACACCACCGGGCATACGGGTCCGTACCACGGCGGTTCGGCTGGTTAAGCGGTTCACTATCCGGCCAATAGAGCAAGACCTAATGAGTTG
>Ga0214473_10001469_pt1 | contig 31059 bp, 28 predicted proteins | sample RVTome_7_FD_203509 | JGI IMG/M metagenome (GOLD analysis project Ga0214473, IMG submission 203509) | Soil microbial communities from uranium-contaminated site in the Upper Colorado River Basin, Wyoming, United States - RVT98D197 | ecosystem: Environmental > Terrestrial > Soil > Contaminated >...
CTGCGCCACGGATTTCTCCGTCGCTATACTATCCGCACAGTTTCGAAATGTCCAGCGGCTTCTTCAAATCGTCAGCTTATTCGGCGGCAGCGCCTTAGTATGATAAAGTCTTCACCCTCTGATAAGTTATCTTTAGCTGAAAAGACAAGCCGTAGACGGGCGGGGGCGTGATATTGTTCTCGACCAAGCGAAAAAGGCGGCGTACGAGGAACCGGCATTCCTGGATTCTGGAACGAGACGCGCCTGGTGCTTACCGCTATCGAGCTGTTACGTTTGGCGCGCTTCTTGCGGGTTACCCCAAGCCATAAGTGATGTTAGGGCCAACATACCCGCACACGACGGGTCAGAGAAAGTAAGGGGGCATGACTATGTCGAGTGGTTCCTTCTTGGGGAGGCTTTTGGCGGTCGGGTTACTATCAGCGACCCTGGCACTAGCCGGTTGCGATGGTGACGATGGGAAAGATGGTGCGCCGGGTTCACCAGGCGCCACCGGGACGGCAGGTCCGACGGGTGCTACCGGTGCCACCGGGGCGGTAGGTCCCACAGGGGCCACGGGCGCTACCGGTGCGCCGGGTTCACCAGGCGCCACCGGGACGGCAGGTCCGACGGGTGCTACGGGTGCCACCGGGGCGGTAGGTCCCACAGGGGCCACGGGTGCTACCGGTGCGACGGGGACTACGGGGACCACGGGGACCACTGGACCCACGGGGCAGGTTGCGGTCAGTCCCGAGTCGTGCGCCGTGTGCCACAGCGGTGCCGGAGCCGAGCATCAGGCATCCTACGACGAACTGTATCAAGACGGGGTAATTCAAGTTGCAAACTTGGCTTATGCAAATGACGGTACAAACGACATCGTAACCTTCAGCATGACCAAGAATGGAGCAAACTTCGATTGCAAACAGGCTGATTCACTCGGCATTTACTTCACGGCCTATACGGGCACACGCTTCGAGCAGGCCGCTCGCCTGTCTATTGGCGCGGCACTGAACGCTCTCGTCTATGATGGCAATGGCGGGTGTACGAGCACCAAAGCCCAAAGCGCTAGCGGTGATCTCTCCCAGCTGAATGGCGTGCTGGTGTTGTATGGCAGAGATGAGACGCTTGGTACGATACCCAATACTCGCGTCAGTCTCGCCAAATACCCATTTGCGGCCGTCAGAACATTGGGGACAGTTGAGTACACTTCCGTGGCAAATGTCGCCGGCTGTGAAAAGTGCCACACCGTGCCTTTCCTCAAGCATGGCTACATCTATGGCCAAGTTGATGGGGATGCTTCGACAGATTTCTATACCTGCAAAGGCTGTCACTTGGACAATGGCAATGGTGGCCATTTCATTTGGCAGCTTCTGGTTAATGATCCTCAATTGATCATTACTTTGGAGGATCAATACGGTGCAAATTGGGAGTCGTCCGGGGACGCAAGACTAGCCCCGTACGCCTATAAGACCAGGCTCATGAATGACGTGCACATGTCGCACGCCATGGAGTTCCCCTATCCAGCTTCCATGTCGAATTGCGCCACATGCCATGCAGGCAAACTCAACAACCTGTTGACCGATGCCAACTTCGTCATCGAGACCTGCAAGAGCTGCCACCCTGTGAATGGACCGGAGGAAGGGACACAGGCCAACCGGGCGCCGGCGCTAAGAAGCATATTGCCGTCAATCCACGATAACATGGACCTCAATACCGTCGTATGCACCGGCTGCCACAGTCAAGCTGCCGGCATCGGTCCGGTATTCAGTGTCATTCACTCCGGCTACAACAAGGAAATCTATGCCGATGGTAATGGGACAAAGTACTCTCAGGTCTTTACCGCCACGATCGATTCCGCGTCTATCGCTGGTAACGTGCTGACTATCGGTTTCAGCGCGACGGAAAATCCCGATCTTCCAGGGCTCGCCGTAACGGGCATCGTACCAACCGTCCTAGTAGGGTTGTATGGCTATGACACGAAGGATTTCATCGTGGCGCCACACGGACGAACCATAGACAGCTCTAGAGATCTGGAATACGTCGTAGGCGCAACTCATCCGCGTATGGCCACCGTCTCCGCAGCGGGCGGCAGTTGGGTCGTCACGGCAGACTTGTCGAGCTGGGCTGCCAAGATCGCCGATGGGAGTGTAAAGAGGGCGGAAATCGCCATCTTGCCAGATCTGAAGGTTGATGGTCTAACGGTTGCCCTCAACGCTCCGTCGCGGACCTTTGACCTTAACGCCAATGCTTTTGCTGATGGCTACTATCCGGCTATCGTAAAGGTGGAGGGTGGATGTAACAACTGCCACGATGCGCTTGCAACAACCTTCCATTCCGCAAATAGAGGCGGAAACATCGTGGTCTGCCGGCTGTGTCACGCGACCCTTAGTGGCGGTTCTCACCTCGAAATGCAGTCGAGGTCGATCGATTCCTACGTCCATGCCATCCACTCGTTCCAGGCATTCGACATTGGTGACATCAACTTCGCCGATCCGGTGGAAGAGCTGCATTATGGGCACCATATCGAGTTTGTGTACCCGACCTTCGGACTCACAAACTGTCAATCCTGCCATAATGCGGGCACATACAATGTGCCGGATCAGTCCAAGTCGCTGCCTGGTCTGCATTCGGCCTCTGATTACCCACTTGATGGCTGGGATAGAAACATCGGTGCGGTGCCGAGCTATGTGACCGGTCCCGCTTCCAGAGCCTGCGGTGGATGTCACCGGGCGGAGCTCATCAAGGAGGACCGTGCGGGTGACCTTACAGCCTTCAACTCGCATACGAAGACAAATGGCTATCTGATCGAGAACGCCACTGGCGTCCTGGATAGCGTAATTGAGACAATCATGGCCCTGTTCAACTAGGCGAGGTAAGCGAGGTGGGCTTCGGCCCACCTCGCCCCTCAGCAGAGGTTGTGGTCAGATTCGAACAAAAAAGGTGGGCTTCGGCCCACCTTTTTTATATTGTGCCGACGGTGGATGCGTCAGGTTAGCCAAAACTATGAACTATCGACTGATCGGCCTTCGGACCAGGCTAATAGCAGCCCGCAGCGTTTCTACTTGGCAGAGGCGTATCCCATGATGTAGTGTCCCGCCTCGGAGCCAAACCGACAACCTCGCCGATGCACAACCGAACCAAATTCTCACTCCTCCGAGCCGCGCAACGCCGCAAGATCCGGCGACACTGCTGACTGAGCCGCGATGCGTCCGCTTACCACGCTGGTCTCCGTCGTACGGAGCAGCCTCAAACTCAAGCTGATCCTGTTCGTCGTCCTGATTCTCGGGCTGACCGTGGGAATCGCGCCGTGGAGCGCGATTCGGGCGCAGAAGCGCCAGTTGCTGGAAGACGCGCAGGAGCACCTGGAGTCGCTTCAGCAAACACTCAAGGCGTTGGTCGAAAGCAGCATGGTGATGAATGACCGGCAACAGGTCCAGCGAGTCGTCGAGCTGCTGACAGGCCACAAGGAAATCCAGCTGGTCAGGATCTTCAGTACGGACGGTATGATCAGTTTTTCTTCCCAGCCGGCGGAGCGCGGAACGCGGCTCAGTCCTGACGAACTGCAGCAGTTGCGTGGAGCCGGTCACGCCGTGGTGCTCACGCGGGGAACAGGCGCCTCCACCCACACGCTGCTGCAGCCACTTTTCAACCGTCCTCCCTGCTTTTCCTGCCACGGTTCGGAGCAGAAGGTGCTGGGCATCCTGCAGCTCAGCCTGTCTCTCGACCAGGTCGTTCAGAGGATCGCGGAGCTGCGAAGGTCGGCCCTCATGTCCACGCTGATCACGCTCGGAGTGGTGGTGGTTGGGCTATGGCTCGCGCTAACTTTGCTCATCGACCATCCGCTGCAGCGGTTGGTCGAAACCATGGTGCGGGTGGAGGGCGGCGACCTCGCCGTGCGGGCCGCGATGCCGAGCCCCGACGAGATCGGTCAGTTGTCGGGACATTTCAACCGCATGGTGGCGCAGCTCGGCGTGGCGCAGGCTGAGCTCGAGAAATACCATCACGAGCAGATGGCGCGGGCAGATCGGCTGGCCACTATCGGACAGATGGCCGCCGCCATCGCGCACGAGGTTCGTAATCCCCTGACCGGCATCAGCGGTGCCCTCTCCGTCCTGAGCCGCGGCTTTGCCGAAGAAGATCCACGCCGCGAAGTTGTCCGCCAGACGCGCTCGCTGATCGACCGCCTGAACAAGACGGTTGAAGACATTCTGGACTACTCCCGCCCTTCGCTGCCGCACGTTCAACAGATCGCCATCGACGACGTGGTCGACCGCAGCGTGTCGCTGGTGGAGGGCGAGGCCAAGAAAGCCGGCATTCGCGTCGTCACGAAACGACATGACCCAAGTGAGCCGCGGCTGCGGGTCAGCGTCGATCCGCAGCAGATCCAGCAGGTCCTGATGAACGTGCTGCTCAATGCGATTCAGGCCAGCAGCGCCGGTGGGGAAGTCCGTGTTCGCACCGCTGCGGCAGCCAATCACGGTGCTCAAACCTGGGCGCGGCTGGAAGTCCACGACCACGGCAAGGGGATGACGTCTGAGGAGATCAGTAAAGCGTTTCAGCCATTCTTCAGTACCAAGGCGCACGGGACCGGACTCGGGCTTCCTATTGCCCGGCAGATCATCGAACAGCACGATGGCCGCATGCGCGTCGAGAGCGTGCCCGGCCAAGGCACACGGGTCGAGGTGGATCTGCCGGCTCTTCAGCTCTCCGAAACCGGGAGTGTCCTCGCGTGAGCACGGTCAAGGTCCTCGTCATCGATGACGAACAGATGATCCGCTGGTCCGTGGCGCAGACCTTGCGCGGCGTGGGTCACCAGGTGGAGGAGGCGGGCACCGCCGCGGAAGGCCTCACGGCCTTTCGACAGCAAGGTCCGGACGTGGTCTTTCTCGACATGCGCTTGCCGGATGGCAACGGCCTGGATCTTCTCAAGGAAATGAAGGCCCACAATGGGCCGGAGCTTGCGGTGATCATGATGACCGCCTTCGGCGAAATTCGCACCGCGGTCGAGGCCATGCGCCTCGGGGCTTTCGACTACCTGCGCAAACCCTTCGATTTCGACGAGCTCGAAGTCCTGGTGACCAAAGCGGTCGAGACCAGGCAGCTCCGCCGCCAGGTGGTCGAGCTGAGTGAGGAACGTAAGAAGCTCTTCGGCGTAGAGAACATCATCGGGCAATCGGAGAAGATGCGCCGGGTGCTGGCGCTGGTGGACAAAGTGGCCCAGAGCGAAACCGCCACGGTGTTGCTGCAAGGCGAGAACGGTACCGGCAAGGATCTAGTTGCACGGGCGATCCACTGCCGCAGCAAACGGGTGGAAGCTCCATTCATGGACATCTCCTGCACCGCCATGCCAGAGGCTCTCTTTGAGAGCGAACTCTTCGGCTACGAGCGCGGCGCGTTCACTGACGCCAAAGGCACCAAGCGGGGACTTCTGGAGCTCGCTGACGGCGGCACCCTGTTCCTGGACGAAATCGGTGATATGTCCGGGGTGTCGCAAGCCAAGCTGCTCAAGTTCATCGAAACGCGGACCTTCAAGCGGCTGGGTGGCACCATGGATCAGCGCGTCAGCCTGCGCGTGATTGCCGCCACCAACCGCAACCTGGAAGGCGCTGTCCGCGAGGGACGTTTCCGGCAGGATCTGTACTACCGCTTGAAGGTCATTCCAATCGTACTGCCGACGCTGCGCGAGCGTCGCGAAGACATCCCCTTGCTCGTCAAGTACTTTCTCGATAAGTACAATTCGGAGTTCAACAAACATTTCGCCGGTATTGACGACGATGCGTTGGGCGTGCTGAGCGACTATGCCTGGCCGGGAAACGTGCGTGAGCTGCGCAATCTCATAGAGCGCATTCTGATCCTGGAAAAAGCCGACACCATCCGCCTGGAGCACCTGCCGCCGGAATTCGTTATGCCAGAGCTGGGGGCGGGTGCGGCCCACCATGAGGGCCGCGCGCCCGAGACGGGCGGATTCCGCCTGCCGTCGACTGGCATCAGCCTGGAGGAAGTCGAGTTGGCCTTCGTACAGCAAGCGCTGGAACTGGCGTCGGGAAACCAGACGCGTGCCGCTCAACTGCTCGGCATCAGCCGCGACGCCCTGCGCTACCGGCTGCAGAAGATCAAGGGCATATAAGTCCAAGGTCCAAGGTCCATGACAATTCGAATTTCGAATTTCGAAATTCGAAATGCTCTACCCTTGGACCTTGGACTTTGGACTGACCTGGTGGGGGATTTCCAACAGCTGCACGTCTTTTCCCGCGTACTTCCGCGGCAAGATTGAGCTGACATTTGGCCAGAGAGTGGCCGGCGACTCGGCACGGCAGTTGCTATGCGACAGGTACGGTGTGTCGAGGAGGTCTGCTTTTGGTCAAAGTGCTGGTTGTCGACGATGAGGAGATGATCCGCTGGTCGATCGCGCAGACGCTGAGTGCGGCCGGTTACGAGGTGGCGGAGGCCGAGACCGCTAGGGACGGGATGAAGCTGTTCCGGCAACTGCTGCCCGGCGTCGTCTTCCTCGACCTGCGCTTGCCCGATGGCGATGGACTACAGCTCCTCAAGCAGATGAAGGAGGAGCCCGGGGCTCGAAGTGCGGTGATTCTGATGACCGCCTACGGCGAGATCTCCACGGCCGCGCAAGCCAGACAACTCGGCGCCTTCGACTATCTCAGCAAGCCGTTTGACTTCGACCAGATCGCGCTGACCGTCGCAAGGGCGGCGAAGAAATAGTCGAAAGTCCAAGGGTAGAGCATTTCGAAATTCGAATTTCGAATTGTCTTGGACCTTGGACATTGGACTTTGGACTGATCTGACCTTGGACTTTGGGTTCATAACCCGGTAGAGAACTCCGGCACTCCAAAGCTTGGCCGTGGGCTTTGACTTTGAACTTTGGACGTTTGACTTTGGACGCTGTAATTTGGACCTTGGACATTGGACTTTGAACTGAAATGGACTTTGGACGAGAAAGGGTAAGCATGTCGACACAGCTGAAGACGGTTTTGGTCATGATAGTGGCGCTCGTCGGCCCGGCGTGTGCCGAGGAGCCCCAGGCTGCCGGGAAGCAGGAGCGAAAGGTTGAAGCTACGGCCGGGGCGGTCAAGCTCGATACAGACGAGCAGAAGATCTTCTATGCGCTGGGGTTGTCGATGGGGGAGAATCTCCGGCAGCAACTCAATGCCTCGCGTGAGGAAGTGGAGCTTTTGAAGGCCGGCCTCACGGACGGTGCCTTGGGGGCGACACCGCTTCTCAAGGCCGAGGAGTACCGGCCGAAGTTCCAGGAGCTGGCGCAAGCTCGCGCGCGTCAAGTCGCCGAAACCGAGAAGAAGGCGTCGGAGGAGTTCCTCAAGAAGATGGCGAAAGAGAAAGGCGCTGTGAAGACGGATTCCGGACTGATCTTCATCAACGTCAAAGAGGGCAAAGGGGAGAGCCCCAAGCCCACGGATACCGTTAAAGCGCACTATACCGGCACGTTGCGAGACGGCAAGGTGTTCGACAGCTCGGTGGAACGTGGGACCCCCGCCACCTTTCCCCTCAAGCAGGTCGTCCCTTGTTGGACCGAAGGTCTTCAGAAGATGAAGGTCGGCGGCAAGGCGAAGCTCGTGTGCCCCTCCAACATTGCCTATGGCGACAACGGCCGTCCGCCCCACATCAGACCCGGCGCCACGTTGGTCTTCGAGGTCGAGCTGCTCGAGATAACCCAGACCACAGGGGCGCTCGGCCTGCCGGAAGGGCATCCGTAGAGCATTTCGGATTTTGAAATTCGAATTTCGAATGTTGTCGGAGGAGTGGACCGGAGGTGCAGAGCATTTCGAAATTCGAACTGTCTTCTCTGTTGCCACTTCCGGCAACGGGAGGGCCAGGGTGGCGGCGTCAGGCGGCGCTGGGTTCCGGCTGATAAGTGGAAATGAAACCGAGCTTCTCCATCCGCCGGAAGTCAGTATCCAGGGACCACAACGGGCTGTCGTGGTTCGCGGCAATCGCCGCGATCAGCAGATCGGCGACGCCGAAGCGCTGGCCGGCCGCGACCGCGCGTTCCACCCAGCCGTCGATCAGTTTCCAGGCCGCCGCCTCCGGATAGTAAAGCGGAAGCGCTCCTAGTGTGCGGCGCAGGCGGGGGAAATCCTTGCGGGATGCACCCGTGAGGATCTCAAAAAGCACCGGTGCGGCCAGCGCCACAGTGTCGTTGCTGAGCAGGGTTCCCAGCTCCGCGGCCTCAGGGCTAGGGCCGCTGCATAGGGCTGCCACCCATACCGAAGTGTCGACGAATATCATCGACGGCGTTGTGTCGGTCGGCGGCGTGAGGCGGGAATATCGACATCGAGCTTCACCGCGCCGAGCATCGATTTCAACTCTTCGATGCGGCGATGTCGAACCAGCTCGCGCAAGGACAAGATGACGGTGTCAGTTTTCGACTTGAATCCGAGGACACGGCGGGCCTCTTCGAGTAACGGCTCGGGGATATCCAAAGTCGTGCGCATACGTCTTTCGTTACGGCGTATGCCTGGAGATGTCAAGTTGTGGTAATTTCCGCACATGCTGGATCAACGACAGTGCGCGAGCCAAGATCCCCCCACCGGTACTGACACAGGGAAACCGCAACCAGAGCCGCGGTCTCCGCGCGAAGTATCCTGGGCCCCAGAGTGACTGAATGAAAACCGCTGGATTCAGCCCGCGCGGCCTCCTCGAGGGTGAATCCTCCCTCCGGGCCGATCACGGCAACGAGAGCGCTCGATGGCGTCAGCGCTGGAACGGTGGGTAAGTCTCTCTGCGTGCCCTCCCAGAACAGCAGGCGCATATCCCCGGGGCACACGGGGCACAGGAGAAGCTCTTGAAACGAAAAAGGACCGCGAACCGCAGGAACGACGCTGCGCTGCGACTGCTTGGCTGCGCTGCGGGCGATGCGGTTCCAGCGCGCTTGGCGCTCGGCGGAGGGCTTTCCGAGACTGTGCTCGGAGACGAATACGATGAACTCTGCCACGCCTAGCTCCGTCGCCTTCTCGATAACCCAGTCCATTTTGTCGGCCTTTAATACGGCCTGCGCGAGGACGAGACGGAGGCGCGACTCGCGTCTTGCGGCGCGAAATGGAGTCAGAGATACGACTGCCTGCTCCCTGCCGAGAGCGGTGAGTACGCCACAACGCTCCTGGCCCTGGCCGTCCGTAAGCGTGACGGGGCTGCCTATGCGCACCCTGCGTACGCGCAGATGATGTAGCTCACTGCCGCTGATTACGGCACGGTCGGTGCGAAGCGCTTCGCTGCTGACCAGAAATCTTGGAACACTCATGAGCGTGCAGGCCGCGTCAGGGAAAGCGTGACCCAGTGGTCTTGCTCGTACCGCCAGGCAGGGCGAAGGCCCAACTTGCCATAGATGTCTTGTATCCGTTGCTCGTCGTCCTCAAGGAACCCGGAGCAGATCAAGAGCCCATCGGCTGACAGAAAGTCGGTGAAGCGGCGCGCCGAATCCATCAGGAGATTTGCGAACAGGTTCGCAACCAGAACTTCCACCGGGCCGACAACCGCGCCGGTATCTGGTGAAAACCGAACTTGCCGCTGTACGCCGTTTTGCACCGCGTTACGTTTCGCAATCTCCAGTGCCTGGGGATCGACATCGACTGCCCAGACCTCCGGAACGCCGAGCTTGGCGAGTGCAATGGCCAGAATCCCCGAGCCCGTGCCGATGTCCAGAGCGTGTTTGATGGATCTGCTTTGAAGCACCCTATCCAGTGCAATCAGGCAGCCCTGAGTAGTGGCGTGCTGGCCGGTTCCGAAAGCCATACCCGGTTCGATGACAATGGCGATGCGGTCTGGCGGTGCACCGGTTTCCCACGGTGGGCAGACGTACAGCCGCTTTCCGACGAGTTGCGGATGAAAGTTGAGCTTCCAATTCTCGGCCCAGTCCTGCTCGGCAATCTCACGGATGCGGGCGGCCGCCGGCTCCAGCAGAGCACCCAGGTCAGCGCAGTACCGCTGTACAGATTCGAGAGCTGGAGCAGAACGGTAGTACGTTAGCAGAGAAACGCTGGCACCGTGCTCCTCGACTTGAAGTCCGGGAGCGCCGGTTTCCACGAGAAAATTACCCACGGCCTCGGCGTGCGCAGCCGGAACTTCCAAAGTCAGTTCGAACCACTTGGCCGACATAGCTTCCTATGACACAAGGGTGGACCTGGACGCAATTGTCAGCCGGAAAGGTGGAACTAGTGTGGTGCGTCAGCAATCTCTCTGACGGTGAGCACGCGGCATCTGTTTCCGTAACGGACGTCACAGCCTGGCCGCTCGGGAATCTAATTCTGGGGCTGAGTCATCCAAAGTTCTCTGGGATGGATATCTCTTGGGCAGAATGAATCTCTCCAGGCAGTCGGCTTGAGCCGACTTGGGACGACTCAGCCAGGGAATTCTATTCCCTGGCGCCCCGCCGGGCATGCCGCTGCCACTGGTTCTTCAGCGTTCTCGCGTCACACAACCTTCCGAACTTGATCCCGGTGTGGCGCTCTTCTATTCAGCTTCGGTGACGTGGCTGCGCATCGCTCACCGTGGCGCGTGCCGACAGGCGCGTGAGGCTCCGCCCGCGATTTCGCTCCGGCCCTCAGTAATCCGGTAACCCAGCGGAACGGCTTGACAGCACAAGCAAACCTACTAGAGTAACAAAGTTTTGGCGCCAGGAGTTGGAAGATCCCGGATCGTCTGTTGTGACGTGCGTTCATCCCAGAGTGGGAGGGGGGGGGAGTATTTGCATGGCCGGGGTTCGCGTGAAGGACAACGAACCTATCGAAAGTGCAATTCGACGTTTCAAGAAGCAATGTGAGAAAGCTGGAATCTTGGCGGACCTGCGGAAACGCGAGCACTACGAAAAGCCAAGTGTCAGGCGCAAGCGAAAGGCACTGGCGGCAAAGAAACGTTTCTTGCGGCGGGTGGCACGCAGTGGATATTAGCGTGAGACCAGTAGGACGAGGGCCAGGTCGGACAGCGGTATGAACGGAGTCGACCTGGCCCTGGTGTTTTTGCTTTCAATTTCCGCACTACGCGGGTACTGGCGGGGCTTTTTCCGTGAGACCTTTGGTCTGCTAGCACTCTTGGGTGGAATCGCCGTCGCCATCCAATTCGCTGCTTTCGGGGCCGGTTTGCTGCAGCAGTATTTCCGCATCCCACCACCGATCGATGCGGGGGTGGCATTTGTGGTGATCTTCATCTTGTTGCACAGCGCCGTCAACCTGATCGGGGTTCTATTGGACAGATTGGTGAGTGCGCTTTTCTTGCGCGGCGTCAACCGCTTCGCCGGGGCAGTGCTGGGAGCGGGAAAAGGTGCTGCCATCCTGGGCCTGCTCCTGCTCTTCCTCCACCTGTTTCCCCTCGTTCCGGGCCTGGACCAGCAAGTGATGGATTCCACTATCGGCCGCCCACTGGTGGAAGCCGCCGGAGATGCCATTCGGCTTGGACTCCAGCCTGCCCAGCAGGCTGGAAACAAAACCTAGGGGTTCAATGGCCGGTAAAATTGCGGATGAGACTCTGCAGGCGATTCGGGAACGGGTGAGCATTGTCGAGGTGGTATCCGGTCATGTCAAGTTAAAGAAAACTGGCCGCAACTTCCTGGGTCTATGCCCATTTCACGCAGAGAAGACGCCTTCCTTTACCGTCAATGACGAGCGTGGGCTGTTTCACTGCTTCGGATGCGGCATCGGCGGCACAGTTTTCACTTTCGTCATGCGCGCTGATCACCTGAGTTTTCCCGAAGCAGTGGAAGTTCTGGCGCGTCGCGCCGGCGTAACCCTGCCGAAGCGCAGCGAGCCAGGCAGCACGGGCGAGCAGCACGATAAACTGGTTCGGCTAAACGAGTTGGCACAACGCTGCTTCCGGGAAGCGCTGCAGTCGACACAAGGTCTGATCGGCCGTCAGTACCTCGAAAGGCGGGGCGTTAGTGCGGCTACAATCGAGCATTATGGACTCGGCTTTTGTCCGCCCACTGGCTCGGGATTAGCAAAGATGCTGGCTTCAAAACCGATGGCGACGCAGAAGGCCATCGAGCTCGGGTTGCTCGGGCGCCGATCGGACGGGGCGCTATACGACCGATTCTGGGGAAGGGTGACGTTTCCGATCCGTGACGGCAGCGGGCAAATCAGGGGCTTTGGCGGGCGGACGCTTGGTTCCGACCGCCCCAAATACCTGAACTCGCCGGAGTCCTCGTTGTTCAGCAAGGGTCGAATTCTGTACGGGCTGCACGAAGCAACACAGGCTGTCCGCGAAGCGAAACGTATCATAATAGTCGAGGGCTACCTCGACGCGCTGGCGCTCGTCGAGGCTGGCATCGAGTACGTCGTCGCCAGTCTGGGCACGGCCTTGACCAGGGCGCAGCTGGAACTGGCCAAGCGCTTCGGGGGCAAGGAAGTGGCCGTCGTGGTGTGCTTTGACGCTGACCCAGCCGGAAAGAAGGCGGCGGATCGCGCCTTCAGCGTGCTCAGCGAATGTGTTCAGATCAATGTGGAGTGTCAGGCCGCCTTTCTCCCGGAAGGCTTCGATCCTGACAGCTTCGTTCGTCAGCGCGGTGCCGCCGAGATGCTAGCCATTTTGACACAGGCGCGGTCGCTCTGGGAGTTTTTTCTCGAGCGCCACGATCCGGGACCGAACGCCTCGCTTTCCGAACGGGTCCGCGCCGCCGAGGGGATCAAGGCGGTGATCGACAACATAAAAGATCGCCATCCCATCGAGTACGGCGATTACATCAGGCTTGCAGCCCAGCGCCTGCGAATCGACGAAGCATCCTTACGTCAGATCCGCTCGACACCTGCCGTGCAGACTTCTTCGGCCGATGAGCAACTTCGACAGCCAGCCGCATGGCGTCCGGAAGAGACCTCATTGCTGGAAGCAGTTGCCTTGAGCCGTGAGGCCGCCGAGCTTGTCTCATCTGGTGGGGTGTTGGACCTCTTCAGCGACGGCTCCCTGGCTGAGGCGGTACGAGTCTTGATCTCCGCATGGAAGAGCAACCAGAACAGCCACGCGGCAATCGACCAGCTGCCGCCACAACTTGTGGAACGGATTTCGGGAGTTCTCCTGGGAAAGGGTCCGATTGCAGCGGGCGATGCAGTGCAGATTGCTCGCGATTGCATCCAACGAATCGAAGGCCGGGCGCATCGTGAGCAGGCAAACGAGGTGCTGGCCAGCTTACGCCAGGCCGAAGCGGCAGGTGATGACCAGCGCTATCGCGACGCCCTGGAGCGCAAGAATGCCTTGTTGCGCCACAGACAGGGATGAGTGCTTTTTGAGGCAGCAGAGGCCTCGGAGCTTGATTTCTTCCTCTGATGCTGCCATCAATAAAAGGTTGGATATATTACCGATAACGGAACCGCACCGCGGGCCCATAGCTCAGCTTGGTCAGAGCCGCCGGCTCATAACCGGTAGGTCCCAGGTTCGAATCCTGGTGGGCCCACTGGACTGAAAACAGTGGAAGAACCTCTGAGTGAACTGATCATATCCCCAATTGACAAATTAGCTGCGCTGCAGGAGATCGACTGCCGGCTGCGGGAGAAGACCGAGCTCGCCGAGAGCCTTGAGCGCGAAATCGGCGAGCTCGAAAATCAAATCGCCGCTCAGCGTGAACGGACACAACTCGCCCAGAGCGAGCGTGACGCTGACGAAGCACGCCGCCGCGAAATAGAGACGCAGATTCGGGACGAAGAAGCCAAGATGAAGGACCGGCGCATGCGTCTCAACCGCGTGCGCAACGAGAAGGAGCTCCAAGCCCTGCGCCGCGAGATCGAAGTAGGCAAGGAAGCCAACCAGCAGGCCGAAGAGGAGCTCTTGCGTATCTTTGAATCGCTGGATCTGAAGAATACGGCTGCGCAGGAAGCCGAGAAGCTTCTCCAGGAGCTCGAACAGACGAACGTAGCCAACATAGCCGAGCGCCGGGTACGCGGGGTTCAGCTAAAGGCCGAAGTCGAGGGCGAACGCGATGCCCGAGCGCGCATGGCTGCGGCTTTGGACCGCAGCCTTCGCCTGAAGTACGAGCAGATCTTCAAACGCCGTGGTGGTACCGCTGTGGTAGAAGTACGCAACGGCACCTGCCTCGGTTGCCATATGAACCTTCCACCGCAATTCTTCAACGAACTGCAGCGCACGCGTGAAGTGCGATTGTGTCCGAGTTGCCACCGCATTTTGTTCTGGCGCCCTGAACGCCTGGACCAGGCGGAAGTCACACGCTAGAATCGGTTTGGGCTGGAGGAGGTCGGGCGGTCGCCTGCGCCGGTGAGCCGGTGCGGGAGGAAAGTCCGGACTCCGCAGGGCAAGAGTGGCCGTTAACGGCGGCCCCGAGCGATCGGGGGAAAGTGCCACAGAAAAGAGACGGCCTCCGGCAGACGCCGGAGGATGCGGTGAAACGGTGGTATCCACCAGCAGGCTGGGTGACCAGCCCGCTCGGCAAACCCCACTCGGAGCAAGACCGACAGGAGGGAGTGCGCGGCCCGCGCCGCCTCCGGGTGCGTCGCTAGAGTCGGCCGGCAACGACCGACCCAGAGGAATGACCGCACGCCTCCCCGAGTAAGGGGGGTGACAGAATCCGGCTTATAGACCACCTCCAGCCCGCCACGAATTTTTTCTCACCTCTCCGACCTTTTGTGTTGACACGCCTACAACGCCCGCTTATAGTCTGGCTGGTGGTGGGGTAAAGTGGGCTAGAATGGGTTAGAGAGGAGCCGGGTGGGTATGTTCCGGGGCAGGTTTGAGCATACCATTGATGAGAAAGGGCGTGTCAACGTCCCGGCACGGTTCCGCGAAATTCTTCAAGCAGCCAACGACGATCGCGTCGTGATAACCAACTTCTTCATGGCTGCGGTGCGTTGCCTGGACGTGTATCCGCTGGCGGCTTGGCTGCAGCTCGAAGAACGGCTGCGCGCCAAGCCGCAGTTCGATCAGCGAGTAATGCGTTTTCAGAATTTTTATGTGGCTTCGGCGCATGAATGTGTGCTCGATAAGCAGGGACGCATTCTGTTGCCCCCGACATTGCGAGAGTACGCCGGACTGACCAAGGACATCGTGTTCACCTCCGCTCTCGACAAGTTTCGCATCTGGGACCGCGAGCAATGGAAGCGTGTCTTTGGAGAGGCCGAGCAGAGCTTCATGGACAAGCCTGAAGAGCTGAACGAACTGGGGATTTGATCATGCTGCCGCTGTCTTTGGGACGGATTCCCGCTCTGGGTGCTGAACGCCCGGCCGCCAACGAGTCGGCCGCCTGGTTTCGACCGGCAAACGTAGATGCCCACAGGAGCTCGGAAACTCGGGCGCTCACAGCCTGGCTCTCTTTGTTTGTCGGGGTAGCAGTGTGTATTGCCCTGGGTCACGTCTGGCTGCGCCTGAGGGTGGTCGACCTGGGCTATCAGTTGCTGACCACGCGGCAACTGATTGAGAAGCTGGCGCAGGAAGAGCACGAGCTCACGGTTGAGATTGCCACTCTGGACGCGCCGGGACGCGTGGAGGCTATCGCTCGTGAGCGGCTCGGCATGACACGCCCGGGGAAGGGGCAGGAAGTGGCCTTACCATGAAGCCTGGGATGCTGCGCGCGCGCATTGCTGCGGCGGCGGCAATCTTCTTCACCCTCTTCGCAATCGCCCTGGGGCGTGCATTCCAGCTCTGCGTGGTGGAGGGGTCGTCGCTGAGGGAGTTGGCCTCGCGGCAGCATCGCCAGCGCTTGGCGTTGCCGCCTGAGCGCGGCCCGATTGTCGACCGTCACGGCGAGCTTCTGGCCTTCACCATCGAATCGGCTGCCGTGTATCTGCGCCCGCAGGTCCTGGACCCGGAGCGCGATGCCGTTCCCGCTCTCGCGCGAACGCTCGGGCTCTCGCCGGCAGCGGTCGCGGAGAAGATCCGTGCGCCCGAGCGCTTCGTGTGGCTGCTGCGCAGCGCAACACCGGAACAGGCAAGTGCTGTCGCCGAGCTCAGCCTGCCGGGGGTGGGAAGCGAGCCCACGCGCCGCCGCTATTATCCGCGTGGAGAGCTGGCGGGCCAGGTGATCGGTTTTGCCGGAATCGACTCCCAGGGCTTGGAAGGCGTGGAGTTGAGATACGACCGCGATCTGCACGGCACGGTGGAGTCGATGCGGGTGGAACGCGACGCGCGTGGCCGGCGCATGATGACTGAAGGCGCGTGGCAGCCATCGCCGCGCCAGGGCGCGCGCATTGAGCTCACCCTCGACGCCAAGTTACAACAAATCGCACAAACTGAGCTGCAAGCGGCGGTTGTCGCCCGCCGCGCCGCCGCCGGCGTCGCCGTGGTGATGGATCCTTCCACCGGCGAAATCCTGGCCCTGGCCAATGTCCCTACCTTCGATCCCAACCACGTGAACGGCGCTACTAGTGCTCACTGGCGCAATCGCGTCATCGCCGACGCCTACGAACCAGGATCAACTTTCAAAGGCATACTTGCCGCTGCCGCCCTTGAGGCTGGCGTTGTGCGCGCGGACGATAACATCTACTGCGAAAACGGTCGCTATGCTGTTGGCCGGCGTGTAGTGCATGATCACGATCCTTACGGCTGGCTGAATTTCAGCGATGTCATCAAGCATTCGAGCAACATCGGGGCTGGCAAGGTCGGCGAGCGCCTGGGGGCTGAACGTCTGGCCAAAGCCGTGAAGGAATTCGGTTTTGGGGAGATCACTGGAATTGATCTGCCGGGCGAAATACCCGGCCTGGTGCGTCCGGCGCAGAAATGGGGTCGCATCAACATAGTGACCACCAGCTTCGGCCAGGGTATTGCCGTGACTCCGCTGCAGTTGCTGCGGGCATATGGCGCCATTGCCAATGGCGGCAGACTCATGCGGCCGTACGTCGTTCGCCGGGTGATAGCTCCTGACGGATCGGTCGTGCGTGAAGACAAGCCGGAAGTAGTCGGCCAGCCGATTTCACCCCAGACCGCTGCGCTGGTCACCAGCATGTTACAGGGCGTGGTGGACGGCGGGACGGGCAGCCAGGCGCGCATCGATGGGGTTTCCGTGGCTGGCAAGACCGGCACGGCACAGAAGGTCGAACACGGTCGCTATTCTCTCCGCGACCGCATGTCGTCGTTCATCGGATTCGTTCCGGCGGATGCGCCGCGTTTTGTCATCCTGGTAGTGATCGACAGCCCGCGGACCGCCACCTACGGGGGGATTGTGGCTGCTCCGGTGTTCCGGCAGATTGCCGAATACGGACTGGACCGGCTCGGCCTGCGTATGGCCTCTGCACCGCTGCTGGCACCTGAGGTGACAGGAGGCAACCTGCAGCAGGTGAACTGGAATGTGGCTGCCGACCGCGGCATGCCGAGCTTTATCGGCTTGAGCATGAGGCAGGCGCTTGTCCAGGCGGCTCGTGCGGGTTGGGAAGTCGAGATGCAAGGCTCGGGGTTTGTCGTGTCTCAAGATCCTGCGCCCGGGGCGCAGACGGCTAAAAGCAGGAAGCTCGAATTACGGTTTGGCTCGGCCGCGGGTTGAAGCTATGAGGGAAGCTGCAGCGGTCGAGAATGTGCGGCCGGTTTCAATGCACTGGACTCTGGAAGAAATTGCCACGGCGACCGGCGGAGTGGTGCTGGGTGGTACTCCCGAGCTGGCGGCCACCTCAGTGAGTACAGATTCCCGCCACGTGACCCCTGGAGACGTATTCTTCGCCTTGCGCGGACCCAACCACGACGGCCACGATTTTGTTACCGCAGCCTCCGGTCTTGGAGCCGTGGCTGCAGTCGTGGACCATCGGCTCGATGATTTACCCGCGGCGCAGGTGTGCGTAACCGACACCACAAAAGCGCTAGGAGATCTGGCACAGTGGACACGCTCCCGCGAGCAGACGCGAATCGTCGCGGTCACTGGCAGCAACGGCAAGACTACGACCAAGGAGATGATCGCGGCGATTTGCGCAGCCGCCGAGTTCCCCGCGCCCAGGTGGCGCGTCCTGAAATCGGAAGGCAATGAAAACAACCACATCGGCTTGCCGCGGACGCTACTCCGGCTGCAGGGGGACGAGGCGGTTGTAGTTCTCGAAATGGGAATGAATCACCCAGGCGAGATCGCGTGGCTTACGGAAATCGCGCGGCCAGACTATGCGCTCATCACCAACATCGGTTCCGCGCACCTCGAAGGCTTCGGCGGTAGCATGGCCGGAGTGGCAGCCGCGAAAGCGGAGCTTTTCGCCGGGCTTGGGCCCGACGCTGTCATGGTCGTCAACCTCGACGACGAATGGGTGCGGCGCGTAGCTGCCAGATTTTCCACTCGCAAGGTAACCTTCGGAGCCCAGGGTGAGGTACGCGCCGACGCCATCGTGGATCTCGGTTTTGACGGCCTGGCTTTTGATCTCGAGCTTGCCGGAGAGACCGCTCGCGTGCGCCTGCGAATGGTGGGGCATCACAACGTGTACAACGCCCTCGCTGCCGCAGCCGTTGCGCACGCGATGGGATTGAGCCGAGACGTGATTGCCTGCGGGCTGGAGCGCACGGTGCTTACACCGATGCGCATGCAGATCGCGCGCCTGGTCAACGGCGTGACGGTCATCAACGACACCTATAATGCAAACCCGTCCAGCGCGGAGGCCGCCCTGGTTGCGCTGCGGCGCTTTTCCGGCCGGCCGTTGGTGGTGTTGGGGGAGATGCGGGAGCTGGGCGACGAGGCCCGGCGCGCTCACCGATTCATCGGAGAGCGCGCCGCGGCCCTCGGCGTACACGAGCTTGTCCTGCTCGGGACGCACGCTGAGGCGGCGGCGTCCGGAGCACGCGCCGGCGGCTTGGCGGCTGACGCCATTCATGTCTGCCGCTCGCATGCGGAGGCGGCCGAGGCGGTGGTGGCACGTTGGCAGCCGGGCGACGTTGTCCTGGTCAAAGGGTCGCGTAGCATGCGCATGGAGGAGGTGGTGCGCCTGTTGGAAAGAGCGGGTGGGGGCGCATCGTGATGCTGTATCACCTACTGTACCCGCTGCACGCATCGTACTCGGTTTTCAACGTCTTCCGCTACCAGACCTTTCGCACCCTCATTGCCGCTATTACCGCATTACTGATCTCGTTCCTGCTCGGGCCGTGGTTCATCCGCCGCATGACGGCCCGGCAGATCGGCCAGACGATCCGTCCTGATGGTCCCCAGAGTCACTTGTCCAAAGTTGGAACACCCACCATGGGCGGCACCCTGATTCTGTTTTCCATGTGCCTGGCGACCCTGCTGCTCGCCGATCTGACCAACCAGTACGTCTGGCTGGTTGTGGGTGTGTCCGCGGCCTATGCCGTGATCGGCTTCGTCGACGACTATCGCAAGTTGCGCCGTGGCAACGCCCAGGGACTCAGTGGCCGGGCCAAGCTCACAGCGCAGTTTGCTGTGGCCCTTGTCGCCGCGCTGGTTCTGTTCTTGCGGCACGACTTCAGCACCGCCGTCTTTTTCCCCTTCATGAAGGACCTGCATCCCGACCTGGGATGGGGATACATTCCTTTTGCGGCCCTCGTTGTGGTAGGCGCCTCCAATGCCGTAAACCTCACGGACGGCCTCGACGGTCTGGCCATCGGACCGGTGATGACCAGCGCCTTCACCTACGGCGTATTCGCGTACGTTACGGGTAATGCCAAGCTCGCGGACTACCTGCAGATCCCTCACGTTCCGGGCGCCGGGGAGCTCGCCATCTTCTGCGGGGCATTGGTGTCCGCAGGGCTGGGATTTCTCTGGTACAACGCCTATCCCGCCGAGATGTTCATGGGAGATGTGGGATCCCTGCCGCTGGGTGCGGCGCTGGCGATCGTCGCACTGGTGACCAAGCAGGAAATCGTGCTGGTCCTGGTCGGCGGGGTCTTTGTCGTCGAGGCCCTGTCGGTGATCTTTCAGGTGGTGTCGTTCAAGCTGCGGCGCAAACGCATCTTTCGCATGGCGCCGATCCATCACCATTTTGAGCTCCAAGGCTGGCCGGAGCCGCAGATCATCGTACGGTTTTGGATCATCTCAATCATCTGCGCCTTGCTGGCGCTCAGCACGTTGAAGTTGCGATGATGCTCAATGTTGCCGGCCAACATTTTCTTGTCATCGGGGCTGCCAAGACGGGACAGAGCGTGGCGGCGTTTCTGGCCCGCTACGGTGCTCGGGTACGGCTCGCCGAGCGCGCCGCCGAAGCCTTGGAGCGAGCGGACATCGCCGCCGGCGTAGAGACGGTCGTCGGGGACAGCGCCGAAGACTTGTTGCGCGGCATTGATGTCGTGGTTCCCAGCCCCGGAGTAGCCCGCTCCCATGTGTTGCTGCGGCGCGCTGTGAGCCGTGGCATTCCTGTGCTCAGTGAAATCGAGCTCGCCTCTCGTGCTTTGACCTGCCCGATACTGGCGGTCAGCGGCACCAACGGCAAGAGCACCACCACCGTGCTGCTGGGGAACATGCTCAAGGCCGCCGGGCTGCGGGTGTTCGTCGGTGGAAATCTGGGTACTCCGCTGATTGACGCCTGCATGACCGAGCAGATGTTTCAGGCGGCAGTGGTCGAAGTGTCGAGCTTTCAGTTGGAGTGGGTGTACACCTTTCAGCCGCAGGTTGCGGTTCTGTTGAATCTCACTCCGGATCACTTGGACCGATACGTCAGCATGGAAGAGTACCGCCGGGCAAAGGCGGCGCTGCTGGCCGCACAGCAACCCGGTGACGTCGCCGTGCTGAACCGCGACGATCCCTGGGTCTGGGATCAACGTCGCGGAACCCGGGCGGCGACGCTCTCCTTTGGACGTGAACCGGTGGAGTTCGGCAGTTTCCTCGACGGCGATGCAATCATCTACTGGGGACCGGAGCCGGTTCCACGCCGCTTCTCATTGAACTCGGTGGCGTTGGAGGGTGCGCACAATCGCGAAAACATGATGGCGGCGGTGACGGCCGCGGCCATCTGGGGCATTCCAGATGCCGCAATCCAGCGCGGACTGGAACAGCCCCACGGCTTGCCGCACCGCCTCGAGTTGGTACGTGAACGTAACGGCGTCCGCTACTTCGATGACTCGAAGGGGACCAATGTCGGTGCCATGGAGAAATCGGTGGCTAGCTTCAACCGGGGCATCATTCTCCTGGCGGGAGGGTACGACAAGGGTGGCGACTTCACCGTCTTGACGCCACTGCTGCAGGAACGGGTCAAACATCTCGTCTTGTTTGGCGCGGCTGGTCCGCAGATCGAATCGCAGTTGCGCACCGCCGTGCCGAGCTCTCGCACCCCCACGCTCGCGGCGGCGGTGCAGGAAGCTGCCGCGCACGCCTGTCCGGGGGACACCGTCCTGCTGTCACCCGGCTGCGCCAGCTTCGATGAGTTCAGTGACTACACCGCGCGTGGTCGGCGTTTTCGCGAGCTGGTGGAAGCCCTATGACCGTCCCTCAGCCCTTGTCCAGCCTGCGCGAGCGTGTGGTCATGCCGCGGCTCAATCGGCCGGATCCCTGGCTCTTGATTGCCGCTGCCGGGCTGGTGGGTCTCGGCATCGTCATGGTGTTCAACGCCAGCTATTTCCACGCCCAGGAGCGGTATGGGGACGCCTTGATTTTCTTCCGCAAGCACCTGGTTGCCGTGGCATGCGGGACGGCGTTGCTGCTGCTCGTATCGCACGTGCGACTGGACTGGTTCGAGCGCATCGCCTATCCCGCCTTTGTTTGCATCATGGTGGTGCTGGTGCTGGTCTGGGTGCCCGGCTTGGGAGTGGTGAGAAATGGGGCGCGCCGGTGGATCGATATCGGACCGCTGTGCTTTCAGCCGTCAGAATTGGCCAAGATGTTCGTGGTGTTTTTCCTGGCGCGATCGATGGCCCGCAAGCGCGAGCGTATGGCCACGTTCTTCACCGGCCTGCTGCCGCATCTGATCGTCGTTGGGCTCTGTGCACTGTTGGTGGTCCTGCAGCCGGACTTCGGCACTGCTGCCATTTTGTTGCTGGTGTCGATGTTGATGTTGTTTGGGGGCGGTGCCCGTCCGGCCCACCTCGCGGGACTGGCCCTGGCCGCCGTGCCACTTGTCGCTTTGGCCTTGCATCAGGCACCCTACCGGTGGCGGCGGATCCTCGCATTCGTCGATCCGTGGCGGTACAGCCAGGATATTGCCTTTCAATTGGTGCAGTCCCTGATTGCGTTTGGCTCCGGTGGCATGACAGGCGTCGGACTGGGCGGCAGCAAGCAGAAGATGTTCTTTCTGCCGGAAGCGCACACCGATTTCATTTTCGCGCTCATCGGTGAGGAGTTGGGGTTTTTCGGCGCGCTTGCTGTTCTCTCGTTGTTCGCCGTCGTGGGCATTCGCGGTTTTCGCATCGCCATGCGGCACCCGGATCCGTTCGCCAGCCTGCTGGCTTTGGGCATTACCCTGGTGATATTACTGGAAGCTATCGTGAACGTCGGAGTAGTTCTGGGTTTGCTACCTACCAAGGGTTTGGTTTTGCCCTTCTTGAGTTACGGCGGATCGGCACTGGTCGCTACAATGGTGGAAGTCGGTATCCTCGCGTCTTTATCGCGGATGACAGGCTAGGAATGCGTATGATTGTCGCCGGAGGCGGGACAGGTGGACACCTCTTTCCCGGCTTGGCCGTGGCGGAGGCGTTGGCGGCTCCGGGGGAGGCAGAGATCCTGTTCGTCGGCAGCGCGTACGGCATTGAAGCTAGAGCGATTCCCAGGACTCGTTTCCCCTTTCGCGCTCTTCGCGTGCGCGGGGTGCGCGGCCGCGGTGTGCCTGGCATCCTGGAATTCGTCGCGCGTCTGCCCGTCGCCATAGTTCTATCGTGGCGCATCGTGAGGAGCTTCCGGCCCGCGCTCGTGCTCGGGTTGGGCGGCTATGGATCCGTACCCGTGGCCCTGGCGGCATGGTTGCGCCGTGTTCCGCTGGTGCTCATCGAACAAAACGCACACCCGGGTCTGGCCAACCGCGGGCTGGCTCGTCTAGCCTCCAGAGTATGTACGACGTTCGCAGAGAGTGCGCGCTTCTTTCCGGCCGGCAAGGCCGTGCACACCGGTAATCCGGTACGCCGGCTGGCCTGCCACCAACAGCCCGCGCCAGGTCGGTTCACCGTGTTCGCCTTCGGTGGCAGTCAGGGCGCGCATGCCATCAACTGCGCGATGGTTGACGCGGTGGCACTGTTGCGGCACGAGATTCCGCGGCTACGCATTGTGCACCAAACCGGTCGGGCGGATGCGCAGTGGGTGCAGCAGCGTTACGAAGAAATGGGCGCGGACGCTCAAGTGCTGGAATTCATCAACGACATGGGTGAGGCGTACGGACGCGCGGACCTGATCGTGTGTCGTGCCGGGGCGTCGACGATTGCGGAGCTGACTGCTCTCGGAAAACCCGCCATCCTCGTGCCGTACCCTTTTGCAGCTGACGACCATCAGCGCCGCAATGCTGAAATCCTACGCGACCGCGGCGCGGCGGAGATGATCTTGAATGCGGAGTTGAACGGGGAGCGCCTCGCCGGCTGTATCCTCGGGCTCGAGCGCGAACGCGAACGCCTGCGCACGTTGGGACAAGCGGCACGAGCCCTGGCGGTACCCGACGCAACCGAGCGCGTGGTCGCCGTGTGCCGGCAGGTGGCCGCGGGGGGATGAGATGAGTCCGCTGTACAAGAAGTCGCGCCAGATCCATTTCGTCGGTATTGGTGGTGTGGGCATGAGTGGAATTGCCGAGGTGCTGCTGCACCTGGGGCACGCCATCAGCGGCTCGGACATGGTCGAAACCGAGGCCACCCGGCGCTTGGTGCGCCTGGGTGCGCGGGTTACCTACGGTCATCGTGCCGAGGCCGTCGATGACACCACGGACGTGGTCGTGATCTCCTCGGCGGTGAAGTACGCCAACCCGGAGGTCGTAGAGGCCCGTAGCCGCAAAATCCCTGTGATCCCACGGGCGGAGATGCTCGCCGAGCTCATGCGGATGAAATGGGGAATCGCCATCGCAGGTACTCATGGCAAGACCACGACCACCTCGCTCATCTACGCCGTCGTCAGCCGCGCCGGCATGGATCCGACAGTGGTCATCGGCGGGAAGGTGCATGCGCTGGGGAGCAACGCCCAGTTCGGCAAGGGGGAGCTGATGGTGGCCGAGGCGGACGAAAGTGACGGCACCTTCCTGCTGCTTTCGCCCGCCATTGCGGTGGTTACCAACATCGATCCGGAGCACTTGGATTTCTACGGCGACATGGACCGAGTGCGCTCCGCCTATCTCGACTTCATCAACCGTGTTCCTTTCTTTGGCGCTGCCGTGTTGTGTCTCGACGACGTCACCGTCCGCGGCTTGCTGCCGCAGGCGCGCAAACGCGTCATCACCTACGGCACCAGTCCGGACGCCGATTTCGTCGCTCGCGACCTTTCAGTGTGCGGCATGGAGACCAGCTTCCAAGCTGAGCACGCCGGCAAGGTCTTGGGCGAGCTCACGGTGCGTTTGCCGGGGCGTCACCAGGCGCTGAACGCGCTCGCCGCGCTCGCTGTGGCCAGTGAGCTCGGTGTCAGCTTCCAGACGGTGCAGGAGGGGCTGGCGGAATTTGGCGGGATTCATCGCCGTTTCGAGCTCTGTGGTGAAGTCGGTGGCGTCATGGTGGTCAGCGACTACGGCCATCATCCAGCGGAAATCCGAGCCACCCTCTCGGCTGCGCGCGAAGGCTTCGGCCGCCGCATCATCGTGCTGTTCCAGCCGCATCGCTACACCCGTACGCGCGATCTGTTCGGTGATTTCCTAGACGCTTTCGATGCCGCCGACCACCTGCTGCTGACGGAGATCTACTCGGCGGGAGAGGATCCCATTGACGGTGTAACGGGAGAAGTTCTGTACGGGGCGCTGAAACGGCGTGGTCATCTCGATGTGACCTACGTTCCGGATCATCGCAACCTGATTGGCGTGGTCCAGTCCCTGCTGCGGCCGGGCGATCTGGTGGTGGCCCTCGGTGCTGGATCCATACACGAGACCGGTGATCGGCTGGTGCGTGCCCTCTCGGGCTCTCAGATGGCGGTCACCATGCAGTGACACTCGGCGTGAAACGAGCCGTGGACGAACAGCAACGACAAGATTTGCGGCGCGACTTTGGACGGCGAATCCGGTTTGATGAGCCGCTGCGCCGGCATACGTCTTTTCGCATCGGTGGGCCGGCGGACGTGTGGGTGGAGGTGGTCGATGCGACGGAGATCCGTCGCGTGCAAGCCTATGCTGCCGCGACGGGTCTCCCGCTGTTCGTGCTTGGCGGCGGAACCAACGTGCTGGTGAATGACCGCGGCGTGCGCGGCATCGTCCTGCATCCGGGCAGCGGTCTGGCTTCCGTCGAGTGGCGTCAGAACGGGCGGGGTGAGCACGTGCGCGCCGGCGCCGCTTTGTCGCTGAAGCGGCTCGCCGCCGAATCCATGAATCGTCACTTGTCGGGATTGGAGTTTGCCGAGGGTATACCGGGCACCCTCGGTGGCGGCTTGCTGATGAATGCGGGCGCTTTCGGCGGCGAAATCGCTGACGTGCTTGAGACCATAGAAGGCATCGATGCGATCGGTGCACCGCAGCGCCTGCCCTGCAGTGAGTTGCAAGCGGGTTACCGCCGTTTCGACCTGGCTCGGGGATTCATCGTCACCCATTTGGAACTGCGGCTGCGCTACGGCGATCCTGCCGCCATCGAGGCCCGGCGCAGCGAGGCGCGGCTTAAGCGCAGGGCTCATCAACCGCTCGGCTACCCGAACGCGGGCTCGATCTTCAAGAACCCGCCGGGCCAGTTTGCCGGCCGGCTCATTGAACAAGCCGGTCTCAAAGGTATGCGGCAGGGTGGTGCGATGGTCTCGGGCCAGCACGCCAATTTCATCGTCAACACCGGCGGAGCCACGGCTGCGGACGTGTACGACCTGATGGAAAAGGTCACGCGCTGCGTGCTGGATATGCACGGGGTCCGGCTCGAACCGGAGATTCGCCTGGTCGGTGAATGGAGCGTGCCGTGATCGATTATCACCGCCGTGCACAGAAGAACCGAGTGTGGCGCCAGCGGCACCGCTTGCGGCACTGGCTGGCCAATTTCCGTCACTCCGGCCTGGCGGCGGCCTGCGGCATCAGCCTGGCGGTCGGCCTGTGGTATGGCGGGCCGGGTGCTCTGGCTCTGGCCAGGTCGCACTCCTATTTCGCCCTGAATAAGATCGAGGTGGACGGCAACCTGCGACTGAGCCGCGCCGAGCTGCTGCAATGGGCAGGGCTTGATGAGCACACCAGTGTCTGGGATGCGCCGCCGGATCTGGTCCGGCTGCGGCTGCAGAGTCACCCTTGGATCCGGCGCGCTTCGGTACACCGCGAGTTTCCCAATCGCCTGGCTATGAGTGTTGAAGAGCGCCGTCCCGTAGCTATCGTGCGCCTGCAAGAGCTTCACTACGTCGATCGCGGCGGCCGTATTCTCGGCGCGCTGCGCCAAGGTGACAGCCCGGATTTTCCGCTGATCACTGGTTTGGAAAGCTCGGCACTGTCGGATTTTGTGCCGGTTGGCGTGCATCGCGCCCTGCGTTTCCTGCGCCTGTGTGAGCGCACCTCCAGCTGCTTCGATGCGGTGTCGGAAGTGCGCGTGGATCGCGATAGAGGTTTGACCGTTTTCCCGTTGCGAACCTCCCTTGCCGTGGTGTTGGGTTGGGGAAGCTGGCGGGAAAAGCTCGCACGCTCGGCCAGGGTCCTGGCCACGTTGGAGGGGCAGGTCGGGCGACTGGCGGCGGTGGACGTATCTTTCCGTAATCTCGTCGTGGTCAAGCTACGCGATGAGCCCCGGCCTGCAGTCGCCCGTAACAAGAAAGGGGTGCGCGTGTGAGCAAATTCGGAGCTGTGCTCGTGGATCGTGTTGCCGAGAAGGTGAACTGCGACTGCAATTCGTGATATAGGCAGCAAGCTGAGGTGTGGTGGCGGTGACGGGCACGATTCACGAGCACGAGCGCGGTAGGTGAGGGGTGGTTAACGGGGATGGCTAAGAAATCGGAACTGCTCGTCGGACTCGACATCGGGACATCCAAGGTAGCGGCGGTTGTAGGAGAGTGCGGCGACGGCGGCTTGTCGATCGCCGGTGCCGGTTCCGCTCCTTCCGAAGGTCTGCGCAAGGGCGTGGTGGTGAATATCGAGGCCACGGTACACGCCATCGAGCATGCGCTGAAAGAAGCCGAGCTGGCGGCCGGTTGTGAGATCCATAGCGTGTTTGCCGGGGTCGGCGGGGGGCACATCAAGGGCTTCAACAGTCACGGAGTCGTGGGCGTCAAGAACCCGGAAGTCACACAGGCGGACGTCGATCGCGTGCTGGATGCGGCTCGCGCCGTAGCGCTGCCTGCGGATCGCGATATCCTGCACGTCCTGCCGCAGGACTTCGTACTCGACGGCCAGGACGGCATTCGTGCGCCGGTTGGCATGTCGGGCGTGCGCCTCGAGGCACGCGTGCACATCGTGACCACCGCCAGTACATCGGCCCACAATGTTGTGAAGTGCTGCGAGCGCACCGGGCTCCACGTTGCCGACCTCGTGCTCAGCGCCCTGGCGGCGTCCGAGTCAGTGCTCACTCCGGAAGAGAAGGAATTGGGCGTGGCGCTGATCGATTTCGGCGCCGGGACCACTGACGTGCTGGTGTTCCACCAGGGAGCGGTGCGCCATACGGCGGTGCTGTCGCTGGGCGGCAACCATGTGAGCAACGACATCGCCGCAGGCTTGAGAACTCCGTTCCGGGACGCCGAGATCCTCAAGCTCCGTAACGGCTGCGCCCTGGCGCGCTCGGTTGGCCGCGAGCAAACCGTCGAAGTGCCGAGCCTCGGGGGCCGCTCGCCGCGTCTGCTGTCACGCCACATGCTGAGCCAGATCGTCGAAGCGCGCGTCGAAGAAATTCTGACCCTTGCGCGCCACCAGATCGCCAAGTGCGGTTTCGACGAAAGTCTCGGTTCCGGCATCGTCATCACCGGTGGCACCGCCCTCCTCGACGGCGTGGTGCCCTTGGCGGAACAAGTTTTTCAAAGCCCGGTGCGCATCGGGACGCCCTTGAGCCTCAACGGCGAGGGCGAAGAAATGCCGGCATCTGCTATCGATGCCAGCTTTGCGGCGGCAGTGGGGCTGGTCCGCTACGGCGCCCGCCCGCGCGACCACGCCCCGGTTCGAAATGAAGACTCCCGCTTCGTCGGCAAGATGCGCCAGCGGTTGAGAGGCTGGGTGGAGGCATTCTTCTAGCAACATGTCGGACTTGGCATGTCATGGCGACCCAACGGGGAGCGGTCCCGCCGAATCGACGCCGACCGCAGGTCCTAGCCCTACCTTCGCAAAAACCCGATCTGAAAGGCTTGCGGAGTCAACGCCGACAAGGGTTCCAGCGAGTCGAGACCTACATGAAATAATTTCAGGCCAGAAAGCCTTTTGTTTCTAGATGAGAAGTCGATCGACCCGAGGAAACCCAAGGATAGGTGCTGTCGTGCAGCGTGCGAGAGATCGAGTTCTTTCATGCTGTCAAAACGAGTACAAAGTGCTGTGATTCCTGTTGCTTACGGCGTTCGGTTGCGAAGGTCGGGCTAGAGCAACCGATGGGCAGCTTTCGCCGAGGCGTTGCTCGGGACATGCGCGGGCCGAACAAGGCGATCGAGACCGGCGCGGAAGGAACGCGCGGCTCATCGCCAACGCGTTAGGGTCGCTCATCTCTTGCCACCGCTGCGGGATGATGCCATGAGCGAAGGCGAAGGAAGAGGACGGTGCCGATTCCCGATTTTCAGACCCTGATGCTTCCGTTGCTGCGACTGGCATCGGATGGGGAAGAACATGGCCTGCACGATGCACGGGAAGTGCTTGCCAGGGAGTTTCGACTAACTGACACGGAGCGGGCGGCTCTCTTGCCCAGTGGGCGGCAAGCGGTGTTCGACAATCGAGTGGCCTGGGCGAAGGTCTACCTTCAGCGAGCCGGTCTTCTCGATTCCCCTCGGCGGGCGTGTTTTCGGATCTCCGATCAGGGTCGTGACGTGCTGCGTGATCCACCCGACCGCATCACCGTCAAGTATCTCGAGAGATGTCCTGAGTTCATTGACTTTCGTTACGCTGCCAAGGAACGGAAAGAGACCTCCGAGCCAAGTGCGGTTGTGGCCGAGGACGGGGAGACACCCGAGGAAACGCTTGAGAACGCGTACCAGCGCCTGCGCGGCAACATGGCTGCGGAACTGCTCCGGCGCGTGAAGGGCTCTTCTTCGCAATTCTTCGAGCGACTCGTCGTTGAGGTTCTCCTGAGCATGGGGTACGGGGGTTCTCGCAAAGAGGCGGGAGAAGCAATCGGGCGCGCCGGAGACGAAGGAATCGACGGCATCATCAATGAGGACCGTCTTGGGCTGGATGTAATCTACCTGCAGGCAAAGAAATGGGACGGAACCGTCGGCCGGCCCGAGATTCAGAAGTTCGTCGGGGCGCTTCACGGGAAGCGGGCGAAAAAAGGAATCTTCATCACGACGGGGGCGTTCTCGTCCGAGGCGGTGCAGTATGTCGCAGCGATCGATCCGAAGGTGGTGCTCATTGACGGCCAAGAACTGGCCGGCCTGATGATCGACTTCAACGTAGGAGTGTCCCCAGTCGCATCGTATGAGATCAAGCGCATTGATTCCGACTATTTCGGCGAAGAGTAGCGCTTCCGCCGCAGGGGCAAACTCGAACTGACAGGAGATCGGTGTTGCTGCCCGCCTTTGACGTCAGCGGTGACCTACCTCCAGGTATTCATCGTGCCACGATACCCGAAGCCCTGGCTCGCTTCGGCGGAGGTTCACCGCAACGTCTGGCCGTTGCGCAACGACTGGAGCGCATTTTCGGACTGGCAGCCGCGACCGGTCAGCTCGCCCGCTTCATCGTTTTTGGATCTTTCGTTACGGCAAAGCCGAACCCGAACGACGTGGATGTGCTCCTGCTTATGGACGATGCGTTTGACATCGGCCAGATCTCCAGCGAGACGCGGCTGCTCTTCGATCACGCGGCGGCTCAGGCGCATTTCGGTGCCAGCGTATTTTGGCTTCGACGGGTCGCCGCACTCGGTGGCGAGCAAGCAACCATTGAGCACTGGCAAATCAGACGCGACGGTGGTTTAAGAGGAATAGTCGAGATTGTTTCGGAGGCAATATGATTGCCAACGACCAGGAACTGAACGTGACCTTGCAGCGCATTGCCCGCTTTCAAGAGCAGGTAGCGCACCTCCGCAAAGTCGAAACCAACCCAACCAACTACCATGCTGCCGTCTCTGGTTTCTTGGCGGAAATCGACCGCATGCAGCTGGAGGTTCGTGAGTACCTGAACATCCATCCAGCAGAATGTATGGCCAGCCGTCAAAGCGGGGGCTGTGACCTCGGCGAGCGGCGCCCCTAACTCCGGTTGCAGCGGACGGCGCTACGCGCCGCCGCTGAACCGGAGCGTTCGGCTGGTCGCGATAGGCCTTCATGCGCTTGCTAGAGTACGTTCCCGGCATCGTAGCGTTCGTGGCCGCATTAGTCGCGATTGTCGGCACCGCAAAGTCAGGAGGACGTCCGCTTCCGCGAGCAAAGCAAATCAACCTCGCTGCGGCCATCCTTGCGCTACTGGCCTCTCTTACCCTTACGTTGCGGGCGCAGCGGAATGCCGACTTCAGGGCGCTCCAACAAGCACGAATCAGCACGCTCGCTCACACTGAGCTCCGTCTCGCCATAATGAAGATGATCGGACCCTTCCGGATCAACGATCCGTCATTCGGGCTGGTCCCGAAGGATGCTCTTGAAGCAACCGTGCGGGCGCAGCTGGCGATGAGTGACCTCAAGGGGTTGGCGACGAATTACTCTCCTCCGTTGCCCATGTGGCAAGTCTTTCAGGATGCCGCCGTAGGCGGATCGGCGGAAGTTGATCGCGTGCTTCAGATCTACGCACCGTATCTTGATTCAGAGATTCTGGAGCTGACATCCGAACTGCAACGCAGCGAATTTCTGTTTCGGCTCCGCAGTCTGAAGGAGCACGTCGAGGATAACAGCTTCATCGAACGTCCCCTCCCCTTTGCGTATTCTGATCCACGACCGGCCGAAGGCCGCGAAGACCCGTGGGGGTACGAGAGGTTCTGGGCACTTATCCAGAAACTTGATACTGCTCTCCAAAGAGACGAAGGGAAATTACGTGCACGCTGAACTACTGGGCTCGCAGGGCATCAGGAGAGGATGCAATGCATGTGACGGTTCCACGTTCGGCC
>Ga0214473_10001471_pt1 | contig 30966 bp, 26 predicted proteins | sample RVTome_7_FD_203509 | JGI IMG/M metagenome (GOLD analysis project Ga0214473, IMG submission 203509) | Soil microbial communities from uranium-contaminated site in the Upper Colorado River Basin, Wyoming, United States - RVT98D197 | ecosystem: Environmental > Terrestrial > Soil > Contaminated >...
GGTTGGCCATAGAGGATGTGCTCGTGCATCAGCGTGACGCCGAGAGCGTCTGCCGGGATGGCGCCGGTGACGGTGTTGACGGGTTTCGGGGCCAGCTCGGATCCTCCTTGTCGAGTTTCGCCCGCTCAGTGGATCATCGCGCCGATGGGCCGGACCTTGCCTCTCGCGGGCGGCGCGGCCCGAGCCCCTCCGCTCTAGGCGGCGTTGATGGTCAGTCCGCCGTCCACGCGGATCGTCACCCCCGTGACCATGCGACTCCGCTCCGATGCCAGGAAGACCGCCAGATTCGCGACGTCGTACGGCTCGCCCAGGTAGCCGAGCGGCGTCTTCGCCTGGCGCGCCTTCCAGCCGGCCTCGTCGACGATCGCCAGGGTGCCGGGCGTGCGGATGGGGCCGGGAGAGATCGCGTTCACGCGGATGCCCTTCGGTCCGAGCTCGACGGCCGCCTGACGGGTGAGCGCGGCGATCCCGCCCTTCACCGCGGCGTAGACGGCGGAGTAGGCCAGCCCGATCTCGGCGACCGGCGAGCACATGTTGATGATCGAGCCGCCGCCCCGGGCGGCCATGACCGGCTCGGCCTCCTGGATCGCCCAGATCACGGCCTTGAGCCCGATGGCGAGCATCCTGTCGACGGTCTCCTCGTCGATCGAGGAGATCGGCGCGTAGCGGATCCACATCCCGCTGTTGATCAGGACGTCGGGCCCGCCGAGCTCCGCGGCGACCCGGCCGAAGCCGTCCTTCACCGATCCCCGGTCGGCGGCGTCCATCTCGAGCGGCAGCGCGCGGCCGCCGTCCGCCGCGATCTGCGAGGCGGTCTCCTCCGCACCTTCCGCGAGGAGATCCGCGCAGGCCACCGCGAGACCCTCCTGGGCGAGGGCGCGGGCCATGGCTCGACCCAGCCCGCCTCCCCCTCCGATGATCAGCGCCGTCCGATCCGTCGAGCCACCCATGGTCGCGCTCCTCCCTCGCCCCGGGTCCCCGCGCCGGAGTTCTGCGCTCGCGCCGCAGCCGTTGCGGGGCTCAAGGCATTCTATCATACCGTAAGATCGTCATACAATATCTCTCGCGGGCCGAGCCGGCGCCCTGGAGGCGGCGGCGCCCTCTAGACCCGCCGCATCAGGAAGTCGATCGCGGCGTTCGAGGCCTTGTCGTGGTTCACCTCGTAGGGGTCGTAGTGTCCGCCCTCGAGCCATACCAGCTCCTTGGGCTCGCGCGCCTTCCCAAAGGCCTCGAGCTGGAGGTCGAGCGGCGCGCGCGTATCGCGGGTCGCGACGATCATCAAGAGGGGAGTCGGAGCGACTCGGTGGATGAAGTCGATCGGCTCGAAGTAGAGCGTGTGATCCACCGTCTGCACGGTGATCTCGTTCCGATACAGGGTTCCCGCGCCCGCACGCTTGGCCCACTCGTTTCCCTCGCTCCCCTCCGGGGAGATCGGCTGACAGGCGGGGGCGGCGCCGCGCCCGCGGGCGAGCTTGTCGGCGTAGACGTGCTGCAGGACCGCAGGGAAGAGCGCGACGGGGAACATCCGCTCCAGGGTCCGCGATCCGCTGATGAAGGGAACCTGGGCGATGACCGCCTTCACCCTTCGATCCACGGCCCCCACCACGATCGCCTCGCCCCCCGAGTAGCTGGTGCCCCAGAGCGCCACGCGCTCGGGCGCGATCCCGTCGAGGGTCTGCGCGAAGGTGATCGCCCCGCGCATGTCCTTGACCTGGTCCCAGGGGTCGATCTCCTGGCGGACCTCCCCGCCACTCGGTCCGAAGTTGCGGTGGTCGTAGAGGAGGCAGGCGAAGCCAGCGGCTGCGAAGCGCTCCGCCGAGGCGTCGATCGACATGTCCTTGAGGGCCCCGAGCCCGTGGCTCATGACCACGCAGGGATGCGGCCCGGAGCCCGCCGGCCGGTAGAGATATCCGTCCAGCTCGATGCCGTTCGGAGAGAACTTCACCCCCGCGCGCGAGAACTCCACCATGGGCTCCTCCCCTTTTTTGGATGATTGTATGATGGTATGATCGCTTTGCAAGCCCCGGGCGGTCGCCCTCCGCCCGGGGCGCCGGAGGCGCCACCGCCCTTGCGATCCCTCGCACCCGCCGCGACCGGCAACTGAGGAGGATCCCACACCATGAGCGCGAACGAGAAGCTGCAAGCCGGCCTGAAGGTCCGTCGTGAAGTCCTGGGGGAGGAGTACGTGGCGGCCGCGATCGAGAAGGCCGGTCCGTTCGGGGCGCCCCTCCAGGAGCTGGTCACGGAGTTCTGCTGGGGGGCGGTCTGGGCCCGGGACGGGCTGGATCGAAGGACCCGAAGTCTTCTGAACGTCGCCATGATCAGCGCGCTCAACCGCCCGAACGAGGTCAGGATTCACCTCGAAGGTGCGCTCAACAACGGATGCACGGCCGCGGAGCTTCGGGAGGTGGTTCTCCAGATCTCGGCCTACTGCGGCATGCCTGCCGCGCTCGATACCTTCCGCGTGCTTCGCGAGGTGCTGGCCGAGCGCGGCGAGGAGCCGAAGGCGTGAGCGCCCCCGGAATCGCAGAGGTCGCGCTGATCGGTCTCGGGCGAATGGGCGCGCCGATCGGGCGGTCGATGCTGCGGGCGGGCCTTCGCGTCTTCGCCTTCGACCGCGACCAGGGGGCGCGAAGCGCCTTCGCTGGCGCGGCGGCCGTCGCCGGGAGTGCGGAGGAAGCGGTACGAAGGGCGGAGGCCGTCGTCCTGCTGCTGCCGGATGGCCGCGCCGTCCGCGAAGCGGTGCTCGGGGCGAGCGGCTTCGTGGGCGCCATGCCGCCGGGCGCGTTGCTCGTCGACATGGGCTCCTCGGCGCCGGAGGAGACCCGCGCGCTCGCGGGAGAGGTCGAGAAGCGAGGCATCGCCTTCGTCGATGCGCCGGTCTCCGGCGGCGTGCGAAAGGCCGAGGCGGGAACGCTGGCGGTGATGGCCGGAGGGAGCCAGGCCGACGTGGCCCGCGCCCGGCCGATCTTCGATGCGGTCGGAGAGACCGTCTTTCACGTGGGGCCGGTCGGCGCCGGGCATGCCGCGAAGGCGCTCAACAACCTCCTGTCGGCGGTCGGTCTCCTGGCAGCGGCGGAGGTCATGACCGCGGGCTGCAAGGCCGGCATCGCTCCCGAGACGCTGCTCGCGGTGCTGAACTCATCTTCCGGGCGCAACAACAGCACCGAGACCAAGTTTGCGCCCTTCGTCCTCTCGCGCAGCTTCGATGCCGGCTTCGGGCTCTCGTTGATGGTCAAGGACATGCGCACGGCGGTCGACCTCGCCGAAGGCCTCGGCGTTCCGCTCCCGCTGGGCCGGCGCGCGCTGGACGCCTTCGTCGAGGCGGAGGCTGCTCTCGGCGAAGGCGCAGACCACACGGAGGTGATCCGCCTGGTCGAGAAGAGGGCCGGCGCGACGCTGCTCCCGGCCGCCCGGAGCAGCCGGGGTTGACAGCGACCCGGCCAGCGCCCAACGTCATATGGTCCGACAATCATCCTGCGTCACCCCCGGGCGGGGTGCGCTCCAGCGGGTCCCGATGTCTCTGAGAATCAAGCCGGTCGCCGCGCCCCTCCGAGAGCAGGTGAAGGAACGCCTTCGCGATGCGATCGCCGAAGGCGAGCTCCGACCCGGCGAGCGACTCCGGGAGCGCGAGCTCTGCGAGAGCCTCGGGGTCAGTCGGACCTCGGTCCGCGAGGCGCTTCGCCAGCTGGAGAGCGAGGGGCTGATCGAAACCATCCCCAACAAGGGCGTCGTCGTCGCCACCGTCACGCCGGAGACGGCGGCCGAGATCTACGCCGTGCGCGCCGCGCTGGAGGCCCTGGCAGCGGAGGCCTTCACGCGCCACGCGAACGCGCATCACAAGCAGGCCCTGAAGGCCAGCTACCGGAAGCTCGAGGCGGCGCTCAAGGGGAACGATCTGTCCGCGCAGCTCGCCGCCAAGCGGGACTTCTACGACGCGCTGCTCGAGGGCGCCGGCAATCGCACCGCCGCCCAGATGCTCGAGCGCCTGAACGCCCAGATCCGTCAGCTTCGCGCCACGTCCCTGGCGCGGCCCGGCCGGTCCCGGAAGAGCCTGGCGGAGCTGAAGGCCATCATGACGCACGCGCTCAGGGGGGACGGGTCCGCGGCGGCCGATGCCTGCCGAGCCCACGTGCTGAATGCCAGCAAGCTCGCCATCGCCGCGCTCCGCGAGCAGGACTCCGGCGAGGGCTGAGCGGAGGTCCCGGGTCGGTGCCCGGGGAGGCTGCGTGATCGGACGCCGGGGGATCAGCCGCTGCGCGCCTTCCCTTCGGCCCTCATCCGCTCCTGGATGGCGCGGCGCCCCTCGCCGGCCCGGCGCAGGTTCTCGGCCTGGCTGGGGTCGATGCGGGCGTAGCGCTCCTTCCAGGAGGGGTCCTCGCTCCAGACGAAGGGGGCCTGCACCGTGGTCCGGGGAGCGGTCGCGCTCTCCAGGAGATCGAGGGCGAGCCCCACGATGCGGCGCTGCATCTCGGCGTCCCACGGCCTGCCGCAGGGGTTGCCGAGCGGGAAGTCGGTGAAGAGGAAACGCGGCACGCCGCAGTGCTCGACCACGTCCCGGGCGGAGCCGATGATCACCGTCGAGATCCCGCCGGCTTCGAGATGACGTGCGACCAGACTCACGGTCTGGTGGCAGACCGGTCACATGGGAACCAGCAGCGCCGCGTCGGCTCCGTCCTCGCGAGAGCGGCGCAGGATCTCCGGCGCATCCTGCTCCCTGGTACGGCGCTGGCTGTACTCGGTCGGCACGCCGTGGTAGCGGGCCGTCAGGCTGCCGATCCGGCCGGAGTCCACCAGCTCCTGAAGGCGGTGGATCGGGAAGAAGGAGTCGAGGTCGTCGGTGTGGGTGGTCGCCTTGTCCCAGGCGAGATCGGCGGTGTAGAGGCACTCCGGGGGCGAAGCGGTCGAGCCCGAGGACACCTCCTTCGGCATCGGCAGCCCGGCCTGGCTGGTGGACTCCTCGCGGATGGGACTCGCGGTGGTGATCAGGGTGAGCCGGCACTCGGAGAGCGGCGCCCGGGGAGGCGTGAAGGGGACCTCGTCGAAGTAGGCCCACTGGTAGGCGTTGCCGTAGCCCTGCGCCAGATAGAGCTCGCGCGTCCGGTCGATGTAGCTGATGAAGGTCCGATGAGTCCGGTCGACGTTGCTGCTGGCCACGACTTCTCCCTCCGAGGCTGCGCGTGCCTGCGGCCGAAGCGGCGCATCGCCGGGGATCTCCGCTCGAGCCGCAGGATTTGACCTTGGGGCCGCCGATGGGGGAGGATTGCAGAATGGAGGGCGAGATCCAGCGCGGCCCATTCCAGTACTGGCTGCAAGCCTCTGGGCCCCCGCCGCCTGGATACCCGGCCGGACCGGAGCCCGACCTCTTTGCCACCGATCCCGGGCAGAGCCCCGGCGACTTCGAGGAGCGGCGCCGCGCCTATCTCGGCTGGGTGAGCCGGAACCCCGCGCAGGAGCATCTCTCGTGCGTGTTTCGCGAGCTCGCGCGTCTCGAAGCCGGCGGCCCGGTCCACCTGGCGCTCTTCGAGGCCGCCCTCGACTTCATCGACCGCCGCCTCGACTGCGCCGACTTCGTGCTGCACGGGATCCTCCGCCTCCTCTACCAGTTCGGCGACGGGATTCCCGCGGAGCTCCTCGAGCGGGCGCGGCGCACGGTGCTCGGGTTCAAGTACTGGCCCGACGAGCCGGGGCGGGACTCGATGTGCACTTGGACCGAGAACCATCAGATCCTCTTCACCGGCGCCGCGCTCCTGGCCGGGCAGCTCTTCCCCGACCGGCGCTTCGCGAACTCGGGGGAGACGGGGCGCGAGAAGGTCCAGGTGGCGCGCGGCCGCATCCGGCGCTGGCTCGACCTGCGCTTTCGAACCGGCTTCAGCGAGTGGCTCTCCAACGTCTACTATGACGAGGACATGCTGGCGCTCCTCTCGCTCGTCGACTTTGCCGAGGAGGAGGAGATCCGCTCCCGCGCGACCATGGTGCTCGATCTCCTCCTCCTCGACCTCGCGCAGCACGTCTTCCAGGGCGTCTTCGGCTCGACCCACGGCCGCTCCTACGAGATCAGCAAGAAGTGGGCGCGAAACGAGAACACCACCGACGTCGCCAAGCTCCACTTCGGAGTCGGCTGCTTCGGCTCGCCGGAGTGCATGAGCGCGCCCTGCTTCGCGCTCTCCAGGCGGTACCGGCCGCCCGCGGTCCTGCGCGCGATCGCCTGCGACATCGCCACGCGCGAGTCCGAGATCCGCCAGCGCATGGGGATCCGCATCGAGGAGGGGGCGCGCTTCGGGCTCGGCTTCCGGGATTTCGAGGACGGGATGGTGTGGCTCGGCATGGAGGCCTACACCCATCCCGCGCTGATCGGGCTCACGATGCGCATGTTCGACGCCTTCGACTGGTGGGAGAACGCCTTCTTCGCCCCCTTTCGCGCGGGAAGGAAGCGCATCGACCTGCTTCGCCGCACCCGGACCCTGCGGCTCTTCGCGCGCCTCTTCGAGTGGGACATGACCCGCAATCTCCGCTCCGAGGTGAACTGCGTCACCTACCGCACCCCGGATTTCATGCTGAGCTCGGCGCTCGACTGGCGCCCGGGCTTCGGCGGCGACCAGCAGCACCTCTGGCAGGCGACGCTGGGGCCGGATGCGGTGTGCTTCACCACCCATCCCGGAGCGCGCTCGGCGCGCTCCCCGGGAACCTGGACCGGGAGCGCCTGCCTGCCCCGCGTGGGCCAGGTGAAGAACGTGGTGATCGCGCTCTACCGGATCCATCGCCGGCCCGCGCTCTACGTCGCGAATCGCCATCGCTTCACCCACGCCTGGCTGCCGCGCGACTGCTTCGACGAGGTGGCGGAGCGCGAGGGCTGGATCTTCGCGCGCAAGGGAGAGGGCTATCTGGCGCTTCGCTCCAGCAGTCCCCTCCGCTGGCAGGAGGCGCCGGGCGAGGACCGGGGTCGCGAGCTGATCGCGGAGGGAAGCGACCAGGCGTGGCTCTGCGAGATGGGCCGTCGGTCCGTCGACGGACCCTTCGAGCGATTCGCTGAACGGATCGCGGCGGCACCGCTCTCCTTCGGCCGGCGCGTCGTCTACGAGTCGCCCTCGCAGGGTCGGATCGACTTCGGGTGGAGGGGCCCGCTGCGGCACCGCGGCGAGATCGTCCCGATGCGCGGGTTCCCCCGCTATGACTCGCCCTACGGGAGGGCGCCCTTCCCCCTGGAGCGGATCCGGGTGGAGTGTGGGAGCGAGTGGCTCGAGCTCGACTGGGCGAAGGCCGAGCGCCTCGCGAGCCGGCTGCTCGGATCGTGATCGCCCCTGCCAAGAAGCCCTCGGGAGGACCCAGATGTCGAGGCGCATCGCAGCCGTCTTCGCCGCCCTCTTGCCGCGCCCGCTCCGGCCGATGCGAAAGCTGGGCGCGAGCGAGCGCGCAAGAGTGATGTCCGCCGCTCGCGCGGAGGAGGTGGGTGGAATGCCGGTCCTCTACCTGGCGGGCAGCCACTTCGAGATGGGCTACCAGCACGGTGCGCTCGCGCGCGCGAGGATCCACGCCTTCCGCGACGACGCCTATGCCTATATGACGGATCTGATCCGGCAGGCGATGAAGTGGCCGGCGTGGCTCGCGCGACTCCTCGCCCGGCCGCTCCTCTTCTGGCAGGCGTCCGCCTACTGGGAGACGATGCCGCCCGAGGTTCTCGACGAGGCGCGCGGCATGGCGGCCGGGGCGGGCGTGCATCCGCTCGAGGTGGTGCTGGTGACGGCGATCTGGGAGATGTACCTGGTGGGGGGGTGCTCGGAGTTCGTCGTCACCGGTCGCGTGACCGCCGATGGCAGCCTGATCCACGGCTACAACTACGACCTGATGGCTCCCGAGCACGCCCTCATCAATCCGCACCTGGCGATGATCTTCTACCGCCCGAGAAATGGGATCGGCTTCAGCACGCTCAACACCGTGGGCTCGATCGGCGTCAACGCGGGGATGAGCGACGCCGGGCTCTCTGTCGCCTGGGACAACACCTACACCCGCGACCGCTCGCTCTTCCAGAAGATCGCGCTCCCGGTGGTGCCCTTCATCGTCACCCTGCGCCGGGTGCTCGAGACCTGCCGCTCGCTCGAGGAGGGCGTGCGGCTGGTGACGGATACGCTGCCGCGGCCGCTGGCCGACATCATCATCCTGGGGAGCGCCGGCGAGAACCGCGCCGTGGCGCTGGAGACGGCCGGCCGGATCCACGCCGAGCGCCCGCTCGCAGGCGATGCCGTCTGGAGCACCAACTCGTTCCGGAGCGCCGAGCTCGCTCCCCATGAGCGAAACGGTGACTGGCGCGAGATGGAGAGCGAGGAGGCCGCCCGCGCCTTCCCGCGCTACGCGAGCTACGCCGGGCTCCTGGAAAAGTACGGGGGCCGCATCACTCCGCGCCTGGCGCTCCAGATCCTGCGCGATCCCTATCCGCGCGAGGCGGAGGGCGAGCTCTACCACCATATCGCCCACCGCTCCACCATCTGCCGCGAGGCGACCGGATTCAGCCTGATCATGCAGCCGGGGCTCGGGCTCGTCTGGGGGAGCGATGGAAAGCTGCCGGCGCCGCACGGGCGCTTCTTCGCCTTCGACCAGCGCGGGTGGAAGCGCCGGCCCGATCTCGACCTCTCGCCGAGCGGCTTTCGCTCGGCGCTGGCCTGCGCCGAATGCCATCTGCGCGGCGACCCCGAGGCCGCCTGGGCCGCTCTCGAGGAGGCGCTGGCGGTGGACGGCGAGAGCGCTCCGCTCCTGCTGATGCGTTCGGTCCTGCTCGCTGCGCGCCCGGGTGGCGAGCGTTCCGCCGGGGCGGACCTCACGAAGGTCGTCGAGCGCTGGGGGAAGACCGCGGTCGGCGCGCTGGCTCGGGCCTGGGCGGAGGGGCGGGATGCGGAGCTCCCACCCATTCCCTTTCCGAGCGCGATCGCTCCCCGCCTGGCCTTCCACGCGGCAGCCGACGCCGCCGCGCGGGTGCGGCACGCCGCCGAGAGCTTCGATCTGGCCAAGCCGGTGGTGGCGAGCGGCAGATAGCTTGCCCGAAAGCTTTCCTGAGCTACCATCGGCCACCCGATCGCGGGTCGGGTGAGCTCCCGCCTCGACTCTCGAGCTCTCGCTTCGACACCCACTCGGCGAGGAACCCATGGCTGACAAGACCTTCGACGCGGTGATCGTGGGCGGAGGGAACAAGGCGCTCCTGCTTGCCCTCTACCTGATCGAGTACGGCGGCCTGAGCGTCGGGGTGTTCGAGAGAAGACACGAGATCGGCGGCTGCCTCGCCACCGAGGAGCTCTCGGCGCCCGGCTTCCGCGGGAACACCCACGCCAACATCATCCTCCCCTGGTACTACGCGCCGGTCTGGCGCGACTTCCCCGACTTCTGGGAGTGCGGAGCCCGCTGGGACCAGCACACCTGCAGCGACGGCTTCGTCTTCAAGGACAAGGAGAACTGCCTCGCCATCTACAGCGACAAGCACGATCCGACCCAGGAGCGGAGCGCCCGGGAGATCGCCCGCTTCTCGAAGCGGGACGCCGACACCTGGATGCGGCTCTCGGCTCTGGCCGCGAGCGACGAGATGATGCGGGTCACCACCGACATGCTGTTCCGGCCGGTGGAGGAGCAGGCCGACCCCGAGGTCGCGAAGCGGCAGGTGGCGCTCTTCCCCAAGCTGATCGAGGCGGGCTTCACCCCCGACTCGCTCACCCTGAAGGCCAGCTCGCTGCGCGCGGCGCAGGAGTGGTTCGAGAGCCCCGAGCTCCAGTCCTGCATCCTCCGCTTCGCGGTCTCGTCGGTGGTCGACATCAACGATCCAGGCTCCGGCATGAGCTTGATGGGCATGGCGGCGACGCTCCCGACGATCGGCTTCAACCGCGGCGGCACCCACCAGATCGCCCACGCCGCCCATCAGCTCCTGGTCCGGATGGGGTGCGAGTTCTTCACCAATCTCGAGGTCGAGAAGGCGACCATCGAGGGCGGAGTCGCGACCGGGATCCGCCTCCGGGACGGAAGCGAGGTCGCGGCGCGGAAGCTGGTGGTGAGCACGCTCTCGCCGCACCAGCTCGTCTTCGATCTGATCGGCGAGGAGCACGTCGGCGACCTCCTGAAGCGGCGGGTGCGGCTTCTCGAAGACACCTTCGGGTGCCTGATGTGGTACAGCTTCGCCGTCCACGAGGCACCGAGCTACACCGCCGAGGCCTTCAACCCCGACATCCACGAGTGCCAGTGGCTGGGGATGCAGCCGGATCCCGATCCCATGCACATCGCCCGGGAGTGCCGCTACCAGAAGCTCCACAAGTTTCCGCCGCTCGAGGACTACGCTCCCACCGTCGGCTGTCACAGCCTGGTCGACCCGAGCTTCGCGCCGCCGGGAAAGCACGTGGTCCAGAACGAGCAGCTCGGGCCGCCAGCAGGCGCCCATACCGAGAGGGAATGGCTCGAGATCAAGAACCGCTACGCCGACGAGCTGATCCGGATCTGGCAGGAGTACGCGCCCAACATGACCTGGGACAACGTGATCGGCGTCGACACCAACACCCCCTTCGATCACACGCGGATGAAGAACCTGGGGCCGAACGGAACCATGGCGGGAATCGATCGCTCGCCCTACCAGGTCGTCGAGAACCGCCCGACCCCGGAGCTCGCCAATCACCGGACGGGGGTCCAGCGGCTCTACGCCACCGGCGGATCGTGGCACGTCGGCTCGAACGCCGGATCGACGGAGTCGTACAACTGCTACAAGATCATCGCCAAGGACCTGGGGCTTCGAAAGCCCTGGGAGGAGCCGGGCAAGGAAGAGCCGGATTCCCTGGTCGAGCAGCAGAGAATCGTGCGCAAGCGGGTGCAGGGCTCGCTGCGAGAGGGAGCCTGATGGCGCAGAGCTACGACGTGATCATCATCGGGAGCGGCCCCAACGGGCTCGCGATCGGCGCCTATCTCAGCCGGGCGGGGCAGCGCGTGCTGCTGCTCGAGAGGCGCTTCGAGGCGGGCGGAGGGCTGGCGACCGAGCAGGTGACGCTCCCCGACTACTATCACAATACCCACGCGATCTACAAGATGATGGTCGACTACGCGCCCGTGTATCGGGACTTCGCCCTCGAGGAGAAGTACGGAGTCGAACACATCCAGCCCGAGCTCCAGGTCGCCATGCCGCTCGCGGACGGGCGCTGCCTGTGCATTCATCGGGAGGTCGAGAGGTCCTGCCAGTCGATCGCCGAGTTCTCGGCGAAGGACGCGGAGAGCTATCGCGCGATCTCCCGCCGCTTCGACGAGATGATGAAGCACATCCTGGGCCCGCAGACCTACGTCCCCATGGAGGGGGCGCTGGAGATGGCGGCGAAGGCGGAGATGACGGAGCTCGGCCGCGAGGTCTCCGCCTTTGCTGAGAGGACGCCGCAGGAGATCGTCTGCGATCTCTTCGAGGACGACCACGTCCGCACCCTGATGCTCTACATGGCCTGCCACTGGGGGCTCGAGTACGACCAGACGGGAGTCAGCTACATGGTTCCCGTGTACCTGAACAGGATGGCGAACTACCGGCTCACCGCGGGCGGCTCGCACCGCGTCTCGAACGCGCTCCTGAAATCGATCTTCGAGCACCAGGGCGAGATCCGGACCAGCGCCAGGATCGCGCGGATTCTGGTCGAGGGAGGAGAGGCCCGGGGTGTCCTGCTCGAGGACGGCACGCGCCTCCTGGCCGAGAAGGCGGTGGTGAGCACCATCGACCTCCACCAGACCTTCCTCGAGTACGTGGGCGAGGAGAGCCTCGATCCGCTCTTCGCCGATTCGATCCGCTCCTGGGAGTGGGAGGAGTGGAGCCTCTGCAATCTCCATCTCGCGCTCCTCGAGCCCCCCAGGTTCAAGGTCGCCGAGCGCCGGCCCGAGCTCGACCGCGCCTTCATCTACCTTCTCGGCTACGAGAGCATGGACGAGCTCACCGGCCACTGGGAGGCGATCCGCAAGGGGCGCATCCCCGATGGCGCCGGTTGCAACGGCTGCTTCCCGAGCGTCCACGATCCCTTCCAGGCGCCGCCCGGCCGGGCGACCGGCCTCCTCTCCCAGATGGCGCCCTTCGAGCTCGAGAGCGGGGGGAGCGAGCGATGGCTGGAACGCCGGATGCGCGAGGAGGTCAAGCAGCGCCAGCTCGCGCTCCTCCAGCGATACGCTCCGAATCTCTCCTCGGAGAAGGTGCTCTGGACCTACCTCACCACGCCGGCCGACATCCAGAACAAGTTCGCCAACATGGTGCGGGGAAGCTACAAGCAAGGGGCCTACCAGCCCTTCCAGATGGGATACCTGCGTCCCAACCAGGACTGCTCCCACTGCCGGACCCCGATCGCAAGGCTCTATCTCGGAGGAGCGAGCGTCGCTCCCGGCGGAATGGTCATCTTCGGTCCCGGCTACAACTGCTCGAACGCCATCGCCGAGGACTTCGGCATCGAGAAGTGGTGGAAGGAGCAGCAGTACGTGACCGCCGCGCGCGAGGCGAACTACATCTGATCGCGTCGCCGTGGCGGTCAGCTCCCGATGCTGGGCAGGCCGGCCAGAGCCATGGCGATCTCTTCCTCGGGGTATTCGTAGTCGCGGAGCTTGCCCGCGAAGTAGTCGAGATACGCCTGCATGTCGAAGTGGCCGTGGCCGCAGAGATTGCACAGGATCGCGCGGCTCCGCCCTTCCTCCTTGCAGCGCAGCGCCTCGCGAATCGTGACCGCGAGCGCGTGGGCCGGCTCGGGCGCGGGAACGATGCCCTCGGCCCGCGCGAACTGCAGCGCCGCGGCGAAGATCTCGAGCTGGGGCACCGCCACCGCCTCGATCTCGCCGAGCGCGAGCAGGTGCGAGACGAGCGGGCCCATCCCGTGGTAGCGGAGTCCCCCGGCGTGGAACCCCGGAGGCACGAAGCCGCTGCCCAGGGTGTGCATCTTGACCAGCGGCGTCAGGTGCGCCGTGTCGCCGTAATCGTAGGCGTGCGGGCCCTTGGTGAGCGACGGACACGCGGCCGGCTCGACGGCGATGATGCGCTCGACCTTCGATCCGCCACGAAGCTTGCCGCCGATGATGGGGAAGGCGATGCCCGCGAAGTTGGAGCCGCCGCCCGCGCAGCCGACGATCACGTCCGGCCAGTCGTCGGCCAGCTTGAGCTTCTCGATCACCTCCAGGCCGACCACCGTCTGATGCATGAGCACGTGATTGAGGACGCTGCCCAGCGCGTAGCGACAGTCCGGGTCCTGCACCGCCAGCTCGACCGCCTCGGAGATGGCGATGCCCAGCGATCCCGTGCAGTCCGGGTCCTTCTCTAGGATGGCGCGGCCGGCGGCCGTCTCTCGGCTGGGGCTCGGAGTCACCTCGGCCCCAAACATCCGCATCATCGCCTGGCGGTAGGGCTTCTGCTCGAAGCTCACCCGCACCATGAAGACCTTGCACTCGAGTCCGAAGAAATTGCAGGCCATGGCCAGGGCGGAGCCCCATTGTCCGGCGCCGGTCTCGGTGGTGAGGCGCTTCACCCCCTCCACCTTGTTGTAGTAGACCTGCGCGACGGAGGTGTTGGTCTTGTGCGAGCCCGAGGGGCTCCCGCCCTCATAGTTGTAGTAGATGCGCGCCGGGGTATCGAGCGCTCGCTCGAGCCGGCGGGCTCGGAAGAGCGGCGTCGGACGCCACAGGCGGTAGAGGTCGATCACCGCGCCGGGAATGTCGATCTCGCGCTGCGTGGAGACCTCCTGCTCGATCAGCCCCATCGGGAAGAGCGGCGCCAGGTCGTCGGGCCCGATCGGTTGCTGGGTGCGCGGGTGCAGCACCGGCGGCAGCGGCTCGGGGAGATCGGCCTGGATGTTGTACCAGGCGCTCGGGATCTCTTCTTCGCTCAGCAGGTACCGGGTCCGCCCCGACATCGATGGCCTCCCTTGGAGAGATAGGTTACGCCTTGCGTCCGTCGGGGCAAAGGAGGCGGGAGCGGCCGTCGCCCGAGGCCGCGAGGAAGGCCGCGCTTCTCTCACGGTCTCTCGGGGTTCCCGCTAACCTGTCCGCGAGCGTGGCTCGACACCCGAGCACCCACACTGGAAAGGAACACGAGAGATGGCCGGATCGGTTCTCAGGAGCATCAGATGGACCCTCCTCGGGCTCCTGCTGGCTCCCATCGCGCTGCTGCTCGCCATCCTTCCGGCGCTCTCTCCCGACCGGTCCGGGATCGATCCGGCAGCCTTCGAGAGCGCGGACGAGGCTCCGGTGTCGAGCGTGATCCGGCGGGGAACGGGGGGCGGTCTGCGCCCCAACATCGTGGTGATCCTTGCCGACGACCTGGGCTACGGAGATCTCGGCGTGCAGGGAAGCCGGGCCATCCGAACGCCGCACATCGATCGCCTGGCCGAGGGCGGTATGCGATTCACCGACGCCTACTCGAGCGCCCCGGTCTGCTCGCCCTCGCGGACCGGGCTCCTCACCGGCCGCTACCCGGTGCGCAGCGGGATCAACACCGCGCTCCCGGCCGCGAAGGACACCCTGGTGCGCAGGCTCCTGCGGCGGTCCGCCGTTGCGACGTCCCATCTCGGCATCTCGGACATGTCCGGCGGCGAGCCGGTCAGCATGGGGCTGCCACCCTCCGAGATCACCATCGCGGAAGCCCTCGAGGAGGCCGGCTACCGCACCGCGGCGTTCGGCAAGTGGCATCTCGGCGACTTCACGGAGCTGCCGGAGTACCATCCCTTCCGCCACGGCTTCGACGAGTTCGTGGGCTTCAACGTCTCCAACGACGACTTTCCGGTGGCCTTCTGGCGCGGCGAGGAGGAGATCGTCGAGGACATCGGCGCCGACCAGCGGCACTACACGAGGCTCTTCACCGAAGAGGCGATCCGCTTCATCGAGCGCGCAGGCGGCGAGCCCTTCTTCGTCTATCTCTGCCACAAGGACCCGCACCTGCCCTTCTTTCCGTCGGAGGCCTTCGCGGGCCGCTCCGAAGCCGGGCCGTACGGCGACGCGGTGGAGGAGCTCGACTGGAGCGTCGGAGAGATCATCGCCGCCCTGCGGCGCCTCGATATCGATCGGCGCACGCTGGTGGTGTTGACCAGCGACAACGGGCCCTGGTTCGAGGGCAGTCCGGGCAGCCTGAGGGGGCGAAAGGGTCAGAGCTACGAGGGCGGCTTTCGCGTTCCCTTCATCGCCTGGTGGCCCGGACGCGTTTCGGCTGGAAGGGTGGCAGACGTCCCGATCATGAACATCGACCTGCTCCCGACCTTCCTGGAGCTGGCCGGGCTCGAGCTGCCGGCGGACCGGGTGATCGACGGTGCGAATCTGTGGCCGGTTCTCTCGGGCGGGGAGGCGAACCTGGTGCAGCGGGCGCTCTTCTTCTTCCACGACTATGACGCGGAAGCCGTCCGCGTCGGCGACTGGAAGTACATCCGCGCCAACAGCCACTACGTCTGGCCGATCCCGCTCGACAAGCAAGACACCTTCGTCGGCCGGACGGCCGCAGGTCGCAACTACACCCCGCCCGGCTCCGACGAATCGATCCCCACGCTCGGCACCTGGCCTCTGCTCTACCAGCTCCGTCGCGATCCGCAGGAGGCGTACAACGCAGCCGAGAAATACCCCGACATCGCGCGCGATCTGGGAAACCGCCTCGATGCCTGGCGCACCGCGCTCCGGGAGAACCCGCGCGGCTGGCGCTGAGGGGATCGGAATTACCTCTCGATCTCCACCGAGTCCGAGCCCTCGCGAAGCCACATCACGGGCCTGTACTCGCGCGGCACCATCCCGTCCTGCCTGAAGGCCGGCCAGCCGAGGACCAGCGTGGCGATCACCCGCCAATTCGGCGCGAGCGGGATCTTCTCCGCGATGGCCGGGACCCCGGAAACCAGGAACCCGTTCCAGCAGGCCCGGATGCCCAGCGAGTTGGCCACCAGATTCATGTTCTCGCCGCAGATTCCGATGTTCAACTCCGGACCCGAGATGGCGCGCACGTCGCCGGCCAACAGGATCACGCAGGGTGCGTTCAGCGAAGCGAGCATCTCCCTCCGGACGATCGTGCCGACTCCTCCCCAAAGAGCCCGCGGCTCGAACGCATAGGGCGTGGTTTCCGCGATGGGCGCGATGCTCATGACGCGCTCGTCGTCCTTGTAGGTGGCCCAAAGGCCGTTCATCAGGGCCCAGACGGCTTCGTCCATCTTCCTGATCAAAGCCCGATCGGTGATGACGATGAACTGCCAGGGCTGACAATTCCCGGCGCTCGGGGCGAATCGACCCGCCTCGAGGACGCGCCGGATGAGATGGTCGGGAACCGGCTCGTCCCTGAAGTTCCTGACGCTCCGCCTTTCGAGTACGGCGCGCTCGATGAGGTTCCACTCGTCGAGGTTTCCCTCCTTGTTCCTGGGCGGAAGCGGCATCTTGACCGGCAGAGGATGCGGCTCCGTGGCCCAGAACCCGCCCGTCACGCGGTAGGTCTCGACGATCGAGATCGCGTCCGTCGGGCACGCCACCATGCAGTTGCAGCAGCTGAAGCAGATGTAATCGCCCCTGAGCGCAGGATGCCCGTCCTCCATCATCTCCCAGCACTTGAAGGGGCAGTTGTCCACGCACAGCCCACAGCGGGTGCAGCGGCTGGCATCCACCTTCATGACTCCGCTGTGGACTTCCTTGGGCCGCACGATGTCCTTCAACTGATCCAGATCCATGGCATCTTCCCTTGGGCTAGAACCGAACCGAGGGGAACAGGAACGAAGAGGCGCTCCCCAGCGTCCGGTCACGCAGGAAGGGTAGACTCCCGTGGGGTAGTGGGCAAAGCGGAGGAGCTCGCCAGCGTCATGGCCGAGGCGCGCGAAGCTCCACGGCGGCAAGCGGGTACCCGACACCAGTTCGAGTTGGGTGAGCAGATCGCCGCTGATGCGCGCACAGCCGGACGCTCCTCCACGCGTTCGGCTAGCGGAGCGCGGAGACCGCGGTTCGGGCCGCGGCGCGGCCGCGCTGGCGGAGCAGGCGCAGGCCGTGCGCGCCATCCCTCCACAGCCGCAGCAGCCGCCTGCGGGCCCGGCGCCCCGACCGCGCGAGACGCTCGCGGCGAAGCATCTCGCCTGCGGAGAATCCCAGCAAGCGGAAGATCACGCGGTAGCCGGCGCGCGACTCCGAGAGGAGGTGTCGCTTCGCGAGGTCGATGCCGCGAGCCTCCTTCAAGAGCTCTCTCGCCGCGCTCGGGTCGGTCCGTCGGGTGTCCCGCGCCAGACGCAGGAAGCGCGCGCCCGCCGCGCGCCGGCGCGCCTCGCCGAACTCGCCCCGAGAGTCGAGCCAGCGGCAGGAGGCCGCGATGTTCTCGGCGGCGCCGCGACGTGCGCCGACCATGTCGGTGCGCCAGACGCTGGTCGGGCTCTCGAACTTGAGGCAGGCCGGCGCATCCTGCATCGCCACCAGCGCGCCGTCGCGGAGCATCCGGGCCATCAGCTCGTACTCCTGACTGCTGCGCCGCCCGATCTCCCAGCCCCCCGCCCGCAGCACGGCGGCGCGCCGGAAGAGGTTGGCGCTGGTCACGCCGAGCCGGGACTGGAGCCAGCAGCACCAGGGGTCGCCGCCCTCCGGCGCGTGGCGGAGGCGTCCTCGCTCGTCGACGCAGGGGGCCACGACCAGGTCCGCGCCGCATGCCTCTCCGGCAGCGACCTGCCGTTCGAGCGCGCCCGGCAGCAGCACGTCGTCCGCGTCGAGGAACTTGAGCCACTCGCCGCGGGAGAGCTCCAGCAGGCGGTTGCGCACGGCCGCCGTGCCGCGGCGCGCCGCGCGCTCGAAGCGGATCCGGTCCGCGAACGCGGCGAGCAGGCTCCCGACGCCGTCGCTGGAGCCGTCGTCCACCACCACGACCTCGCGGCTCGGGTGCTCCTCGATGAGCGCCGACTCGATCGCCCGCGCGAGCGTGTGCGCGGAATCGCGCACGGGAATCAGCACGGAGACCGTCGGTGCGGCGCCCGCCGCGTCGAGGCGGCGCTGACGGTTCGCGTGGGGGAACGGGCACCCCGGCACGGGCAGCTCCAGGAAGGCGCAGAGCTTCTCCCAGCCGTCGCCGGCCTCGAGGTCCATCACCAGGAGGCTCGACCGTCCCTGGAAGTACTCGCGCACGCTCGCTTCGTACCGCGCGGCGGCGGCGCAGAACTCCGCCTCCGTGAGCTCGCTCGCGCCGAGGTGGCGGAGGTACGTCTTGCGCATCTGGGTCTTGAGCTCGAGCCAGCTCTGAACCGAGTTCCACCAGCGCGCCTTGTCGCGCACCGTGAGGACGAAGCGGCTCCCCGGGAACTCGGCGTCGAGGTGACGATAGATCTCAGCGACGTTCCACGGTCGGTCCTCGAAGGAGACGAAGTCGCGGGCGTAGTCGAGGGCCGGCCGATAGTTTCCTTCCTCCATGATGGCTCGGGCCAGCCCCCTCGCGGCCGGATCGCGATTGGAAGGCGCGGCGATCGGCACCAGGCCCAGCATCTGGAAGGCCTGGCCGAGTGACGAGGTGCCGGTCTTGTTCAGGCCGATGCAGAAGGTCTTGCGCCGCTCGGATGGACGAAGCTCGGGCTCGGTGTCTCCGCCGCAGGAAGACGAGGGGGCGGCGTCCTCGGTGAGCTCGCCGATCGCGATCCCGGACTCTCCGGCCACCGCCCAGAGCAGACAGGTCCGGCCGTCCGCATCGACGAGGACACCGGGATCGCGGAGGCCGTGCAGGGGCTCGCGCGCGATCCCCGGCGTCGAGTGCACGAGGGGTCGCTCGGCTCCCTCCCAGGGATGCTCCGGCGCCAGCACCTCCTCGGGCGGCTCGGCCCGCCACTCCCGCCAGTCCTGCCCGAGAGGGACGCGGGAGCGGAGGATGCGCTCCGGCCGATCCCAGATGCGGCTGTAGTAGACCCAGAGCGCATCGCGAAGGACCTGCACCGCGTGGTGTCGAGGACGCCGAGGCGCCAGATGCTGCGCGCGAGGATCGTCGAAGAAGAGGTTGGGGCCGAGTTCGAAATGCTCGAGCCCGTCGGTCGCGCGCCACAGGCGGCCACCCTGCTCGAGCGCATACCACCGGGCCGCGTAGCGGAACACGCGCCAGTACGGCCCGCCCAAGATGTCGGTGCGCAGCTCGAATCGCAGGCCGTCGCGCGAGACCGCGCCGAACGTGCCCTGGCTGTTCTCGCCGGTGCGCCCGTGCGCGAAGAGCCGGATCTCGCGCCGCTCGTCGTCGACCACGGCGTCCGGAGAGGCGACGTGCCCCACGATGCATGCAACGTCGCCGACGCCGAGCACGCCGCCCGGGTGGAGGTGCCACGGCCCTTCCAGCGCGTCGGCGACCGCCAGGCGGATGGCGTCGCCGTGATGGTGTGCGAAGTACAGGTAGTAGCGGCCGAGCGGCCGCTCCAGCCAGGAAGGGACGCGGATCAGCGACGGACCGCACAGGCTGCGACCGGCCTCCCCGGCCAGGAGCTCCGGTCGGAGGATGGGATTCCCGGGAAGCCGGCGGACCCGCGCCCGGCCCGCGCGCGGACCCCGCGCGACGGACGGAAGCTCCGCGGTGGAAAGAAGCATCATAGGCGGGGCTCCCCAGCGTTCGACAGCGCGGGAACATTAGACTCCCGTGGGGGGGGTGGGCAAAATGGATCGCCCCCCCGCATCACGGCCGAGGCGCGCGAAGCTCTACCACGTCAAGTAGGCCGGTCGGTGTCTCCCCCATATGGGTTAAATCCGTATGGGTTAGGAAAAGAAATACTGAAAAGAAGTACAGGGTTTCCTCTCGACACAGAGACAGGTTGGATCCGATCCCCCAGGGCAGCGCGGAACCGGTTCCCAAGTCATTGAAAATGCAGTGGAATTGGAAAAAGACCCAGGGCCCCTGATGCGGCGCTGCCTTAGGCATGGCAGTTGCATTCCCCTGAGCAGGCCTGTTCGGCTCATTGGGAAGGGAAAGCAATGCGGCTTCGAACACTGTTCACCGGGCTCTCGGCGGGGGTACTTTGGCTGGGACTCGCGGCGCTCCTGGTCGCGGGGGCGGCGAATGCCGCGTCGATCTCGTACTACCTGAATCAGACCAACACGACCTTCCTTCCCGATGGGACCAACTACCTGACGATCACCTTCGCTGACAGCACGGCCGCGCCCGGCGACATCGACGTGACCGTTACCCTCCTCTCCCCGTTGACCGGCATCGCGGGCGCCAACTTCGGCATTCAAACCTTCTCATTCAGCAGCACGAACACGTTGAGCGCGGCCAACATCATCGGGCTGCCGTCGTCGAGCTGGGCGGCTGACTTCGCGCCGCCCCCTCAGGTCGCGGATGGATTCGGGCAGTTCGGTGTCGAGGTCGCGAACGGCGGGGGGGACCGCCAGGCCCCCACACTGAGCTTCAGCATCAGCATCGCTGGCGACTCGCTCTACGATTACGCAGTGCTCTCGGGCGGGAACGCCGGCGAGGGGAACACCTATTTCGCTGCCCACGTTGCAGGCTTCCTGGATCAGGATCCCGACCCCGAAGAAGTCCTGACCAGCGCTTGGTTCGGCGGTAGCACGGTCGTCCCCGAGCCCTCCACGGCGCTCCTGGTCCTCGCCGGCCTCGCCCTTCTCGGACTGCGCCGCCGGCCGTAGCAGACCAAAGGCGCGACGCGCCCGCCGGAGCCTCCTCTATTCCTCTGGCTCGGTCTTCCCATCCGCGTCGATGCCCACGTTGTGGATGAGCTTCCCGATCATCCGCTCGATGATGACCGCGGACTCCGTGAAGCTGAGATCCTCGCCGTTCTCGAGGAACTGCGTGTCGCCCCCGAGCTGGAGCTGGATGTAGCGGTCGCCCAGCACGCCCTCGGTCACGATCGACGCGGACGTATCCACGGGGAGCGCGAGGCCGGGGGTGAGGTCGAGCTCGACCCGGGCGCGATAGCTCTCGTCGAGCGTGATCGCCGTGACCTGGCCCACCTCCACGCCGGAGACGACGACCGGGGCGCGGCGCTTCAGACCCCCGATCTCGTCGAACGACGCGTACAGCTTGAAGCCGCCCGGTGGCCCGCCGGCGAGCCCACCCACCCGGACCGAGAGGTAGCCGATTGCGGCGATGCCCGCGAGCACGAAGCAGCCGACCAGGAAGTCCCGAGCGGGCGCGCGCGTCATGTCACACTCCCCAAAGTGCGGTGATCACGTAGTCCACGAGCAGGATCGTGACCGATCCGACCACCACGGTCGAGGTCGTGGCGGCGCTCACCCCGGCCGAGGTGGGGGCGCTCCTGAAGCCCCGATACGTCGACACGAGCCCCACCAGGAGCCCGAACACGACCGCCTTGACCAGGCTCCCGAGGACGTCGTCGCGGAAGTCGACGGAGCTCTCGAGGCTCGAGAGATAGGACCCGCCGTCGAGACCCATGAAAGCCACGCCGACGAGATACCCGCCGAAGAGCCCCGTCACGATGAAGAGGCCCGAGAGGAGCGGCATCACGGTGAGCATCGCGGTCGCGCGCGGCATGACGACGAAGTGCACCGGGTCGATGGACATCATGCGGAGGCCGTCGAGCTGCTCGGTCACGACCATGGTCCCGATCTCCGCGGTCGTCGCCGATCCGGCGCGTCCGGTCGCGAGCAGCGCGGTCAGCACGGGCCCGAGCTCGCGGATGAGCGAGAGGCCGACCACGGCGCCGAGGGACCCGGTGGCGCCGAAGCGCGCGAGCGTGTTGTAGCCCTGCAGTCCCAGTACCATCCCCACGGCGAGCCCGCATACGGTGATCACGACGAAGGAGAGGACGCCCAGCTTGTAGAGCTCGTCCAGAAAGGCGCGGAACCGCAGCGGCGGCGTGACGAGCGCGCGGCCGATCCGCCCCGCGAAGACCGCGAGCCCTCCGAGATCCAGCACGAAGCGGAGCGCCGCGGCGCCGAGATCCTGCACCCAGCCCCCGCTCATGCGGCGTCCCCCGCGAGGAACTCGGTCACCTCGGGATCGGCGCCGTGGGCCAGGGCGCCCGGCTCCCCCTCCGCCACCCGCCCCGGAAGGAGGAGCATCAGCCAGTCAGCCATCCGCATCGTGGAGGGGACGTCGTGCGACACGACGAGCATGGTGATGCCGGAGCGCCGGTTCACCTCGAGGAGCACGCTCTCGATGCGTCGGGTCGAGATCGGGTCGAGACCCGAGAACGGCTCGTCGACGAGGAGGATCGTCGGCCTCCGGATGATGGCGCGCGCGAGCGCCGCGCGCTTCACCATGCCGCCCGAGAGCTGGCCCGGCAGGAGCCCCTCGGCGTCCGGCAGCCCCACCGCCGCGAGCCGATCGCGGACCTCTTCCGCGATCTCCGCCTCGCTGCGCCCGCCCTGCTCGCGGAGCGGGAGCGCCAGGTTGTCGTAGACCGTCATCGAGTCGAGGAGCGCGCCGCCCTGGAACATCATGCCGAGCTTCCGCCGCACCCGAAAGAGCTCGCGCTCGGAGAGCCGCGCCACGTCGTCGCCGTCGACGAGAATCCCCCCCGCGGACGGCGTCACGAGGCCGCCGATGAGGCGCAGCATGGTGGTCTTCCCCGACCCGCTGCCCCCGAGCACCACCGACACCTGCCCCCGCGGGAAGCGGCACGACAGGTCGGCGAAGATGGGCCGGCTCCCGAACGCCATGGTGAGGTGCGAGAACTCCACGTGGGCGTCCAGCATCGCGGGCATCCTGCTCCATGTGAGTCGCGGCGCCTTGATCGCCCGACCTCGGAAGAAGGGGGGGACAGGGACGATTCGCGGGGCTCCCCAGCGTCCGATACCGCGGGAACTGTAAGCTCTGGCTGGGAAGGGGCAAGACCGGCGGGTTCCCCCCGTATCATGGCCGCGGCGCGCGAACCTCTACCGCGTCGAATGGACCTCGGGACGGTAGGAGGAGCCGGTTCGTCCATGGTGGAGAAGCAGAAGCACTAGGAGCCGCGGCAGGAGGAGAGCGTCCCCGCCCGCTTGCTCCAGCACCCTGATCCTTCGTATCTCCTCGGACCTGCCCGGCATGATCAGGATGTCATCTCGCTACAATGGACAACCCCTGGCTGACGATTCCCGCCGACGACTACGAAGGCCACATGTCTTCGCCCGAGGTCGGTCAGCTTCAGGCGCTGAGCGAGCTGTTCGGCTCCGTCATGGCGGAGCTGCGCCCCCGTTCCCTGGCGGTTCTGGGCTGCAGCACGGGGAACGGCTTCGAGCACATTTCACCCGCCGTCACGCAGCGCGTGATCGGCGTCGATATCAACCCCGCCTACCTGGAGATTCTCCGGCAAAGGTTTGCGGTCAGACTTCCCAACCTCGCGTTGCTGGAGGACGACATCGCTTCGCCCTCCTTCCAGATCGAGCCGGTTTCCCTGATCTTCGCGGGGCTCGTCTTCGAGTACGTAGATGTGGATCGGACAGTACGGAACATCGCTCGATGCCTGCTTCCCGGAGGGACTCTGGTTGCGGCGTTGCAGCTCCCAAGCGGCGTGTCACCCCAGATCACGCCGACGCGATTCGCCAGCCTGGAGGCGCTGGCCCCGATCATGAGACTGGTGGATGTCGCAGGATTCTCCAGCGCCTGCAGTGAGAAAGGGCTCGTTCCGGCAAGGGCAGGGCGGGTCCCCCTGAAGCAGGGCAAGTCCTTGTTCGTCGGGTATTTCGACAAGCCGGCAGACTCTCGGTGAGCGCGAAGCGGAGCGCCGACGACGCCTGCGTGCCCGAACGCGCGCTCCTGACCCGGACGCTGCGCGACCCGCGCGCCCAATGGCCCGCCGAATGAAGGCTCTTCCCGGTTGATTCCTAGATCGGAATCCATTATGATCTGGTGGTCGAGCCGATGAAGATCAGCAAGCGGGAAATCGAGGAGCGCATCGAGCGCTTCGAACAGGTCTGCGGGGAGGCGGGCGTCAAGCTCACCCACCAGCGCATGGAGATCTTCCGCGAGGTGGCGCAGAGCGGCGATCACCCGGACGCGGAAACGGTCTGCCGGGGCGTTCGCGAGCGAATCCCGACAATCTCGCTCGACACGGTCTACCGGGCGCTCTGGCTGCTCGAGGACCTCGGTCTGATCACCACGCTGGGGCCGCCCCGGGAGCGTGCGCGCTTCGACGCGAACCTGCGCCAGCATCACCACTTCGTCTGCGTCGAGTGCGGGATGACGAGGGATTTCTACAGCGAGGAGTGCGACGAGCTGAGGCTGCCGGCGGCGGTGAGATTGCTCGGCCAGGTGAAGACGACGCACGTGGAAGCGCGAGGGGTCTGCCTCGAGTGCGGCGCGAAGCAGCGAGCAAGAGGCAACACGACGCGAAAACAGGAGGCCAGGTGATGACCAGGAGGCTGACCCACGACGTCGGTGCACCCGTCGCCGACAACCAGAACTCGATGACCGCGGGTCCCCGCGGTCCGATGCTGCTCCAGGACGTCTGGTTCCTCGAGAAGCTCGCGCACTTCGACCGGGAGGTGATCCCGGAGCGCCGCATGCACGCCAAGGGCTCCGGCGCCTACGGCACCTTCACCGTCACCCGTGAGATCAGCAGGTACACCCGGGCGAAGCTCTTCTCCGAGGTCGGCAAGCAGACCGACGTGTTCGTCCGTTTGTCCACGGTTGCGGGCGAGCGCGGCGCGGCCGACGCGGAGCGGGACATCCGCGGCTTCGCGATCAAGTTCTACACCGAAGAAGGGAACTGGGACCTGGTGGGCAACAACACGCCGGTCTTCTTCCTTCGCGACGCGCTCAAGTTCCCCGACCTCAACCACGCCGTGAAGCGGGATCCCAGGACCAACCTGCGCAGCGCCCGCAACAACTGGGACTTCTGGACCTCGCTGCCCGAAGCGCTGCACCAGGTCACCATCACCATGAGCGATCGGGGCATTCCCTACTCCTACCGCCACATGAACGGCTACGGAAGCCACACCTACAGCCTGATCAGCGCGAAGGGCGAGCGGTTCTGGATCAAGTTCCACCTGAAGACCGAGCAGGGGATCAAGAACCTGACCGACCAGGAGGCCGAGGCGATCATCGGGAAGGATCGGGAAAGCCACCAGCGCGACCTCTTCGAGAGCATCGCGAGGGGCGACTTCCCGAGGTGGAAGATGAAGATCCAGGTGGTGCCGGAGAAGGACGCGGCCAGGTTCCCCTTCAATCCCTTCGACCTGACCAAGGTCTGGCCGCACAAGGACCACCCGCTGCTCGACGTGGGAGTGCTCGAGCTGAACAAGAACCCCGAGAACTACTTCGCCGAAGTGGAGCAGTCGGCCTTCAACCCGGCCAACATCGTTCCCGGCGTCGGATTCTCTCCGGACAAGATGCTGCAGGGACGGCTCTTCTCCTACGGGGACGCCCAGCGCTACCGCCTGGGTGTCAACCACCACCTGATCCCGGTCAACCGCGCTCGCTGCCCCGTGCATGGCTACCATCGCGACGGCGCCATGCGGGTGGACGACAACTACGGCGGCACGCTCGGCTACCAGCCCAACAGCTACGGCGAGTGGCAGGAGCAGCCCGAGTTCCGCGAGCCTCCGCTCCGCCTGGAAGGCGCCGCCGACCACTGGAGCCACCGCGAGGACGACGACGACTACTACTCCCAGCCCGGCGCCCTCTTCCGGATGATGAGCGCGGAGCAGCAGAGGGCGCTCTTCGAGAACACTGCGAGGGCCCTGGGCGATGCACCGAGGGAGATCAAGATCCGCCACATCGGTCACTGCAGGAAGGCCGCGCCAGCATACGGCGAAGGCGTTGCCAGGGCGCTCGGCATCCCGATCAGCGAGGTCCCGAGAGACGAGTAGCCCGGAGGCACGTACGGTCGGGACCGGGCCCCGATCCCCGCGCGCGGGGCGGGCCGATCCGAAGACGAAAGACCAACCGATCAAGGAGGGACGAAGATGGGTACCAAGGGACGAGCAATCGTCGGCATGAAGGTCGAGCGCGTCGTCGAGCTGCTCAACAAGGCGTTCGCCGACGAGTGGCTGGCGTATTACCAGTACTGGCTCGGCACCAAGGTGATCGCGGGCCCGATGAAGGACGCGGTGATCGCCGAGCTGATTCAGCATGCGGCGGATGAGCTGCGTCACGCGGACATGGTGTCGAACCGGATCATCCAGCTCGGTGGGACGCCGCTCACCACGCCGAAGAAGTGGTTCGAAATGACCAACTGCGGGTATGACGAGCCGTCCGACCCCTTCGTGAAGAAGATCCTCGAGCAGAACATCAAGGGCGAGCAGTGCGCGATCTCGGTCTACCACGCCCTGATCGAAGAGGTGGGAATGAAGGACCCGGTCACCTACAACATGACGGTCCAGATCCTTCAGGACGAGGTGGAGCACGAAGAGGACCTCCAGGCATTGCTGAAGGATCTCGACATGATGCTCGAGAGGCGCGCGTAGTCGCTCGCCGAGAATCCGCTCCGGCGCATGAGTCACGGCGTGAACGGGCGGTTTGGCGGGCCAGAGCAGCGGTCATCCGCTCGGTTCGAGCAGCCCGGAGCGCTACCTCGCGTACTTGGAGAGGTAGTCCACGACGCCCTTCGAGGTCGGCTGCATGCCCTCCTCGCCCCGCTTCCAGTTGGCCGGGCAGACGTCCCCTCGCTCCTCGTGGAAACGGAGGGCGTCGAGCATGCGCAGCGCCTCGTCCAGCTGCGGCCGAGCGGCAGGTCGTTCACCAGCGCGTGCCGGACGACGCCCTCGCGGTCGATCAGGAACAGGCCTCGGAGTGCCACCCTGTCGTCGAGAAGGACGCCGTAGTCGCGGGCGATGGTCTTCTCGAGATCGGAGACCAGCGGGTAGCGGATCCTTCCGATGCCGCCCTTCTCGACGTCCGTGCGCCGCCAGGCCAGGTGGGTGTAATGGGAGTCGACGGAGACTCCCACCACCTCGCAGCCCCGCTCGCGGAACTCGTCCAGCCGCTTGTCGAAGGCGAGGATCTCGGAAGGGCAGACGAACGTGAAGTCGAGGGGGTAGAAGAAGAGGACGACGCGGCCGTGATGTCGAGCCGGAGGAAGAGGTGCTCGGGATGCTCTCGCGCCACCTTCTCGAAGACGGGATCGAACACCTTGCACGCCCCAGAAGTCGGCGCCCAGCACTCCACGAGCATCAGACCGGCAGCGGAGACCCTGGTCTCCAGATCGCTCGGGCTGACGACCGCGACGGCCATCAGGTTCTCCTCTCTTGCCCCGGAGGGAGAACTCCACTCCCAACCTATATCTGAAGAAGATTTCCGATCCCGGAGTGAAGTCAATAAAAAAGTTGAAAAAGACCTCCCGCCGCTAGAATGGGGAGCGCCCCGTCCCGATCGAGGCGTGGAGCGGGGCCCGCTTCGGTGCGAGGGGGGTCGGCGAGCCGGCCGAACCGTTCGCGACACGGTGGAGGAGGTCCCATGTCGACCTGGCCGGGAGACTTCATCTGGGGGACGGCGGCTTCTTCGACCCAGTGCGAGGGCGCAGCGCCGGCTTCGGACTGGATCCACTGGGAGCGGGCCGGAAGAGCGCCCGCATCCGGTGCGGGCAATGGCTTTGCGAGGCGCTACCGGGAGGACTTCGCCCTCTACGCCGCCGCCGGCCTGCGTCACCACCGGCTCTCGATCGATTGGGCTCGAATCGAGCCCGAGCCGGGACGGCGAGACCCGGGCGCGATCGCCCACTACCGGGACGTGCTCGCAGCGGCGCGCGAGGCCGGCCTCGAGCCCTGGGTCTGCCTGCATCACTTCACCCTTCCGCGCTGGTTCGCGGAGCGGGGGGGCTTCCAATCGGCCGCGAACCGGGTCGGCCCCTGGCGGGCGCACGTGGAGTTCGTGGCCGAGACCTTCGGCGAGTGGGTGAGCGGATGGAAGCCGGTGAACGAGCCGGTGGCGTATGCGGCGGCGGGCTGGCTGGGAAGCGGGTTTCCGCCGGGGGTCGAGGACTTCGCGGCCTTCGGGCTGGTCCTCGAGAACATCCTCCTCGCGAGCTTCGAGGCAGCGGCTCGCCTCCGTCAGACCGGATCTCCGGTGGCGACGATCCTGAACCTCTCGACCATCCACTGCGTGGGCGAGGGGGCCGATCTGATCGCCCGGATCTTCGACCAGGCGCTCTGGGGCTCCTGGCTCGGGGTGATGAGGGAGGGGGTGCTGCGCTCGCCGGGCCGCGATCCCGTCGATTGCGCCGCGCTCGCGGACGCCTTCGACCTGGTGGGATTCAGCTACTACTCCGCGATCGGCGTCCGAGCCGATGGGACCCGACCGCCCTACCCGGAGGGTGCACCGGTCTCGCCGCTCGGCTACGGCATCTGGCCTCGGGGGCTCCGCCTGGTGCTCGACCGGCTGAACGCGGAGCTGCCGGGCCACCCGCTCCTGATCAGCGAGTACGGGCTGGGGACCGAGGACGACGGCGCGCGCTGCAGCTACCTGGCCGAGGGCCTGCGGATCGTTCGCGATGCGCTGGGGGAGGGCATCCCGCTTCGCGGCTTCTTTCACTGGACGGGCGTCGACAACTACGAGTGGCTTCACGGCTACGACGTCTCCTTCGGATGCATCGACGTCGAGCGCAGGCCCCGAGGGAGCTATGAATTTCTCGCGTCGGCGATCCGAGAGGGAGCGCCGCAGGAGTTGGAGTGAGAGATGCGGCGATTGGTCGCGCTAGGTGGGGCACTTCTCGTGATCGGGACCGCCATCGCTCTGCTCGCGGGAGGTTGGACCTGGGTCAAGGCGAGGTTCTACATCGGTCACATGGAGCGCCAGGATCGGCTGGAGCGCTTGCAGGCGGAGCGCGTGGTGCGGACGCTCGAGCTGGTGCCGGGGTGGGTGGTCGCCGACATCGGGGCCGGATCCGGGCTCTTCACCAGAGCGATCGCGAAGCAGGTCGCTCCGGGTGTGGTCTATGCCGTGGACATCAACCCGAATCTCCTGACCCACATCGAGAAGACCGCTGAGGACGCTGGTCTCGCCAACATCCAGACCGTGCTCGCGACCGAGGACGACCCGCGGCTGCCGGCGACGCTCGACCTCGTCTTCATCTGTGACACGCTGCACTACATCGAAGAGCCGGAGCCGTATCTGCGGAAGCTGCATGCGCACGTCCGTCCAGGCGGGCGGGTGGCGATCATCGACTTCTTCCGCAACTGGCCACCCATGTCCAACCAGTTCAGCGCCGACCGGCTGGAGAGCTGGATGACGCTCGCCGGCTTCGCCCTGGTCGAGAAACACGACTTCCTTCCGGATCAGTATTTCCTGATCTTCGAGCGCGACTGAGCCCGATTCATCCTAGAGGAGTCATCCGATGCGAACCATTCTGTTGGCGATCGTTCTCGTCCTCGTCGCCACACCCGCGAAGGCCCCGGCCGAGATCGGTCCTGGGGGTCCGGCGGAGCTCGAGGCCTTTCTCGCTGGTCTCCTCCCATCGCTGATGGAGGCCCATCACGTTCCGGGCGCGGTCTTCGTGATGGTGAAGGGCGGGGAGCTCTTCTTCGCCAGGGGTTACGGGTACGCGGACCTGGAGACGAGGCGGCCCGTGGATCCGGAGACCACGCTCTTCCGGGTGGCATCGGTCTCCAAGCTCTTCACGGCGACGGCCGCCATGCAGCTCGTCGAGCAGGGCAAGCTCGACCTCCACGCGGACGTGAACCAGTACCTCGAGGACTTCGAGATCGAGGAGGCCTTCGGAGAGCCGGTGACGCTGCACCACCTGCTGACCCACACGGGAGGATTCGACGATCGGTTCCTCCGGACCGGCCTGCGCATCGAGACGCCGATCCAGCCCCTCGGCCGGTATCTCGCCGAGCGGATGCCCCCTCGCGTCATGCCTCCGGGCCGGATCCTCAGCTACTCGAACCACGGCATCGCGCTGGTCGGCCATCTCGTGGAGGCCGTCACCGGCTCGAGCTTCACGGAGTACGTGGACGCGCAGGTTCTCGTGCCGCTCGGAATGACGAGGAGTCGCTTCTTCCTCTCGGTACCGCTCTCACCCGATCTCGCGACGCCCTATGAGTACAGGGACGGCGAATACCGGGAGCTCGGCTACGACCACGATCTGATGGGCCCGGCGGGCGAGCTCAACACGACCGGCACCGACATGGCCCGCTTCATGATCGCCCAGCTTCAGCTCGGTCGCCTGGGAGGGAAGCGGATCCTCGAAGAGAAGACCGCGCGCGTGATGCAGGGCCAGCACTTCACCCACCATCCCGGGCTGGACGGCTGGTGCTACGGCTTCCACGAGCGGAAGAACAACGGGGTGCGGACGATCGGCCACGACGGCGACTGGCGCGGATTCCGGACCTCTCTCGTCCTGCTGCCCGAGGCCGATGCGGGATTCTTCGTCTCCGTGAACTCGGCTGTCGAGGGTCCCTTCTTCCGGACTCTGGTCGACACCCTGATGGACCGCTATTTCCCCGCACCTCCGACCCTGCCGCCGACGCCCCCGAGCGACTTCGCGGAGCGGGCCGGCCGCTACACCGGCACCTACATCCCCAACCGGCGGGACCGAGGGTCGATCCTCAAGCTGGGCGAGTTCCTGGGCATGGTGCGCGTGACGGCGGAGGAGAATGGCACGCTGATGGTCCGGCTTCCAGCGGGCTCCCCGGCCGGCGACCACATCCGGCTGGTGGAGGCCGGGCCCGACCTCTTCCGCGAGGTGGACGGCGAGCTGGACGCCGCATTCCTGGCGGACGATCGCGGCGGCGTTCGACACCTGGCTCTCGAGCAGATCGCCTTCGACCGGGTCTCCGCCTTCCGGAGCCCGACGGTCCACGCGCTCGTCGCCGGGCTCACCCTCGTGCTCTTCACGGCCACCCTCTTGGGGTGGCTCCTGGGAGGGGCGGCGCGTCTCCTCGGCGGTGCGGCGGCGAGTCCGCTCTCGCTCCCTGCGCGGGCGGTCGCGAGCGCGGTGTGTGTTCTGGACGCCGTCGCCCTGATCGGACTCGGCTATACGCTCCGGAACATCAACATCTTCGAGCTCTTCATCGAAGTGCCGCTCCGTCTCGAGCTGCTGCTCGCGTCTCTCCTGTTGAGCGTCCCTCTCACCCTAGCGCTTCCCTACTTCGCCTGGCAGGGCGTCAGGGCCGAGGAGCCCGCCCTGCTCGCGCGGCTTCACTACTGGCTGC
>Ga0214473_10001472_pt1 | contig 30964 bp, 24 predicted proteins | sample RVTome_7_FD_203509 | JGI IMG/M metagenome (GOLD analysis project Ga0214473, IMG submission 203509) | Soil microbial communities from uranium-contaminated site in the Upper Colorado River Basin, Wyoming, United States - RVT98D197 | ecosystem: Environmental > Terrestrial > Soil > Contaminated >...
CAGGCCGGGCGAAGGGACCCTTGTCCGGACGACCCTTCCGGTTCTGCAAGATTCTGAAACGTCAATAGGATAACCTAATGGGTGAATATCGCGTGCGTAACTCAGGGCTTTAGCCCTGATTCACCAGCCCTAAAGGGCTGAGTTACACATGAGGCTCTCTTTCAGTGCCAATACCTCAGGGGGTAGGATAGGAAGCCCGGAATGACAAAGATTCTCCTTGTCGATGATGAAGCGAGAGCCCTGGAGGCGCTCGGTCGAACGCTGCAAATGATGGGCTATCAGACGGTCGGAGCCTCCGATCCGAAAACAGCCCAAGATCGTCTGAGAACGGAACGTTATGACATCCTGATTGCAGACCTGATCATGCCGGAGATCGACGGAATCGGGATCCTGGAGTTCAGCAAAAAGGCCGACCCGGATCTTCCTGTAATCATCCTGACTGGATACGGAACCGTAAGATCCGCTGTTGAGGCCATGAAAAAAGGGGCCTTCGATTATGTCACCAAGCCCTATAACATCGATGAAATTGATCTCATCATTAAGAGAGCCCTGAAACAGAGAGATCTTCTTCTGGAGAATAGGATGCTGAGGGAAACTCTCTCACAACGATTCCCCTTTGCCAACATTGTTTCCGAAGATGACGCCATGAAGCATCTCCTTCGGCAGGTTCAGACTCTCTCTAACACGGACAGTACGGTCCTCATTGCAGGAGAGAGCGGGACGGGGAAAGAATTGATTGCGAGAGCCCTGCACTATTCCGGAATCCGACAGAATGCTCCATTTGTCATTATTGACTGCGGCGGATTGACAGAAACCATATTGGAGAGCGAGATTTTCGGGCATGTCAAAGGGGCGTTCACCGGAGCTTATTACCATAAAAAAGGCTACATGGAAGTAGCAGACGGGGGGACGCTCTTTTTCGATGAAATCGGGGAGCTTCCATTTCCCCTGCAAAAGAAACTCTTAAGAGTCATTCAAGAAAGAGAATTTTCAAAGGTGGGCGATACCAAAATCCTTAAGACAAATATCCGCATTCTCACCGCGACGAACAAAGATTTAAAGACCGAGGTGGATCTCGGAAAGTTCAGGGAGGATCTCTACTACCGCTTGAATGTAATCTCTCTTCATCTCCCTCCTTTACGGGAAAGGCTCCATGACGTCCCCTCGCTCGCTAATCATTTTACGAGAGAATTTAATGTGCGGCTCAATAAACGCGTGACTCGGTTCACAGAAGAAGCGTTGGATAAGATGATGAACTACCCCTGGCATGGAAATGTCCGCGAATTGAAGAATATGGTCGAAAAGATAATGAATTTTAAGGAGGATGAGATCATCACCCTGGAAGATCTGCCAGAAGAGATACGAAACCTGAAGGACACCAAACACTCTTTCAGCCGCCCCTTCAAAGAGATCAAAAGAGAGGCGGTGACAGATCTCAGCAAGGAATATATCAAAGGGCTTCTGAGCCTTCATAAGGGAAATGTTTCCAAGGCTGCCTTAAAAGCCCAGATGGATAGGGGAAATTTTCGAAAATTGATGAAACGCTTCAACATCTCTGCAAAGGAATTCAGATAAAAGGAAAATATCAAACGCTCTTTCCCCTATAAGCTTCGCCTCGCCGTTTGTAAGAATATTGTTCGATCAGGCGCATCTTGCAGGCGATAGACAAGCTCCGTTCTATTACGGACTCCGACCTTCCTATAGATGTTCTTCAGATGAGTGATGACAGTGAAAAGACTCACGAACAGCTTGTCGGCTGTCTGCTGATTCGTCAAGCCTTGTGACACACAGCGGATGATCTCCAGTTCTCTTTTCGTCAAATGGTACTCCTTTTTCATCCATCCTTCTGAATGATCGGCGATTTGGGACGGACTTCGTATGGAGATCAAGAAGTATGCTTTAGACATTGACTCAAACGGGTTTGTGAAGATCTTGGAATCCACCCTAAAATAATCACTTTCATTGACATAAACATAGGCGCTACGCCGCCTGACAAGGTCGACCATAGAGCCCTCAGTCTCAAATCCGGATTTCAGGGCTAAGCAGTCCTCCAAAACCTTATCAGGAACAACGAATGACCTATTTCCCTGATCATTGTTCCAGCGCAATCCTTTCGGGGACCATTGACGAGACATTTCCAGAGCTTTAGAGTTGTAAAATATAATCTTCAGCTGATGATCAAGTATGATGACTCCTTCCTCCATCGACTGGTAGATGCTCTCAAATCTCGCCTTCTCTTCACGTAATTGAGACAAAAGGGTGGCATTGTGGAATATCGTGCTCATATAGGAAGACACGGCGCCCGCCTTCAGTACATCTTGGTACGTGAAATCCGCCTCATTCGTTGATCGAAAGAGAGAGATGGAAGCGGTTAACTTGTCGCCGAACAGAAAACAGAGGACCAGCTCAGCCCCGATGTCCTGAGGGCGAAGAAACTCCCTGCAAAACTCATTTTTGGGGCAGCGGGACGACGGCTGGGTATCCGAAAAACGGAATGTACGCATGCCGCGATTCACGACAGCATCGTAAACGGGATCGAGTTGCCAATAGTGCTTCAAATACTGCTCATAGTAGCTGCTGTCCACATTCACAAGCACCGTGCTGGTCAGTGTGAGCTGTCCGGAATTGGGGTCACTGAGGAAAAAGAGGCCGCCATGAGCACAAAACATCTGCATGAGCGCCGACGTGATCGCTTCACGAATATCCCTCGGGTCCCCGGCTGGATCTATCCAACGGACGAGGCAAAGGATTCTTTCGTAATCCCCTCTTTGCAGCAGCGCTCTCATATGCAGAAGACACCTTCGTGCAATATCGTTTCATAATGTACCCAAACCCAATAATAATGTCAACCCCTATTTCGCCTCCGATGGCCGGTTTTTGTGCACCTCCGCAATGGAACTCGCTTGAAAAATACCTATTTCTATGTATTGACATAATATTTTGCCCTTATAGAATGTGAGTGAAATTCCTTCAAGTGGGAGTTCCACTATGAAACAAGGTCCTCGACAATTCCGAACATAAGGCCTCCGGGTAGCTTTCGAGTTGCTTGGAGGCCAAGTTTGCAAAATTCTGCTCCCCGGGATCCTTTTCCTGGGCAGGAGGCTTTGAGCAATGAATTTCAAGGAAGGAGGAATAAACGATGAATAGCAAAGGATTACAGACGAGAGGAATATACGTTCTAATTGCAACAATTTTCTTTTCGTTGTTTGGCTTTGTGTCACTCCTCTACGCAGAAACTGCCGATTTGGTAATAAAAAATGGCAAAGTGATCACTGTCGATGAAGATTTTTCGATCCACCAGGCGATTGCAGTGAAGGGGAATAAGATAGTCGCTGTTGGCAGTAATGAACAGATTGACAAGTATATTGGCAGAAAAACAAAAGTTCTGGATCTGAAGGGGAAAACCCTTCTGCCTGGAATCAATGATGCTCATGCTCATCTTAGCAGTTGGGGATTAACAAGACCTCCGCTTTCTTTAGACTTAGGTTTCCCGGCAGTCAAGTCAATTGCCGACATCGCAACCGCGATTGAAAAGAAAGCGAGCCAGATCAAACCTGGCGAGTGGATACAGGGACGGGGATGGGACGAGGGCTATCTTGAAGAATGTAAAATGGCCCCTGGCGTTCGGCGCCCTACACGATGGGATATCGATAAGGCCTCGCCTTTGAACCCAGTATTTACTACGGAGTACTCCGGCCATGCCTCTCTGGTTAACAGTAAAGCGCTGGAGTTAGCTGGAATCACGAAGGATACTCCCGACCCTGTTGGGGGCATTATCGTTAGAGATCCTAAGACTGGAGAGCCAACAGGGTTGTTAATGGAAAAAGCCAGGGCCCTGGTTTTGAAGGTAATTCCACCATGGACCGCAGTGCAGCAGAAGCAGGGTATTGTAACCGGTATGAAGGAAATGAACTCACTTGGAATTACGAGTGTAACGGATCCGGGCATAATGCCTGAATATGTGGGCATATATACCGATGTGTATAATGATGGAAAATTTACCGTAAGGATGAACGTTCTTCTGTATTTCCCTATCATTAAAGGCGTAACTCAAGGTGTCGATGATTGGGAGGCGGCTTTTAAGTATGTCCAAACAAGGGGAGGCTTTGGAAATGAGTGGTTGAGAATTGCCGGGGTCAAGATCCATGGCGGCATTCCGCCACTGAAAACCGCATGGATGTACGAACCCTATGTGGGTGGCGGTGTTGGCAGCTTAGTCATCAGGGGTGAAACTGACGATGAGAAAGTGAAGCAGTTTAAAGACATGATTCTATTAGCCCACAAAAATAGATACCAAGTGGGGATTCATTGTTGTGGTGATAAGGAAATCGATTTAGCTATGGAGACCTTTGCTAAAGCGATGAAAGAAGACCCATGGGACGCTCGCCATTACATTATCCATTCTGATTTTGCAACCCCAAAGGCTTGTAAGCTTGCCGGAGATTATAACCTGGGTATGAACGTGCAATCGTCAATTAAATGGACCATTTCCGACTTTATGGAGACAATCGTTGGTAAAACGAGAGGAGATTATATGTGGCCTTTGAGGACAATGCTCGATGCAGGTATCCGGGTAACCAATAGTTCGGACGCCGCTGTGACTTATCCCAATTGGCTGTTTGGAGTTGCTGGCGCTGTATTGCGTGAATCTAAGGCGACTGGCAAGGTATCGGGCCCTGAGCAAAGAATTACCGTGGCAGAGGCAATTCGGACCTACACCATAAATGGCGCTTATCAAGACCACCAGGAGGATATTAAAGGCTCTATCGAAGCGGGCAAGCTGGCAGACTTTTGTATTATTGATAGAAACATTCTCTCCATTGATCCTCACCATATCAGAAACACCAAAGTCCTGATGACCATTGTCGATGGAAAGATTGTGTATGATGCCTCGAAAGGGTTGTTTGAATAACGGAGTGCACCCCATTTGGGCGTGCGATCCGGGAAAAGCCAAGTACGAAGGCACGGTGGTTACTGCCACCGTGCCTTCGTATACTGCTTCCGCAAAGAACCACCCGGCCTGACGCAAGCCATGTAAGGAAGGTTAGGGAAAGGAGGGTGTGATGCCGATAAAGAAGTCTTTCGTCCATCCTTATATGCCCAATTCCGTCCCGGAAGTGAAGAGGAGGCTGATGAGCGACATAGGCACCCAGGATGCCGACGAACTCTTTCAAGACTTGCCGGTCCGATCCCGTCTGCCCGGGCTTCCTGGTCCCATGTCGGAATATGACCTCAGGCGGCATATCGAGGGAATCCTGGCAAAGAACAGGGATGATCTCCTGATCTTTTGCGGGTCGGGTTCCTGGCCTCATTACGTCCCGGCCGTGGTGGACGAAATCGTCAACCGTACCGAGTTCAAGACGGCCTATCTCGGGGAGCCTGAGCCGGAGAAAGGAAAGATGCAGGCCCTCTTTGAATTTCAAAGTCTGGTGGCGGAACTCATCGAGATGGACGTGGTCATCAATTCGGTCTATTCGGAACCGGCTGCAGCGGGCGAGGCTGCCAACATGGCGAGGAGACTGACAGGACGGAGCGAAGTCCTTGTTTCAAAGAACATCAACCTTGAGAAGCTCCGTGTCATGCGAAACTACACCGAGTGGTCGGGTGGAAAGATAACGCAGGTGGACTACCTCCCCAGAAGCGGAATGCTCGATCTCAAGGATCTGAAGAAGAAGCTTTCATCAAGGACGGCAGGGGTCTTCGTGGACAACCCCACCTATTTCGGCGCCCTCGAAGACCAGGTGGAGAAGATCGCTGAGCTGGCACACGGCCGCGGGGCGATCTTTATTGTCTCCGTCGATCCCCTCTCCCTGGGCGTGATGCGACCGCCAGGAGACTACGATGCGGACATTGTGGTGGGAAGCGGCCAACCCCTCGGCCTCCACATGAACTTCGGCGGCAACTCCCTCGGCTTTTTCGGCTGTCGATCCGACGAGAACTATCTGGACCAGTTGCCGGGCTACGTGGCTGCCGTCACGACCACCCTGGATGGCAAAGACAGGGCCTATCTGGACACCCTCTGGGAGAAGCGCCATTTCTTCTTTCAGAGAGAAAATGCCACCTCCATGATCGGAAGTGCGAGCAATCTGTGCGCCATTGGAGCGGCCGTCTACCTCTCCCTCCTGGGTCCTCAGGGAATGCGTGAAATCGGGGAGGGGATCTTCCGGAGAACGGACTATGCGATGCAGGAGATTTCCAGGATCAAAAGAGCGAGCGTTCCGGTCTTTAATGGTCCCCATTTTAAGGAATTCGTAGTCAATTTTCACAAAACAGGCAGAACAGTGAAAGAGGTGAACAGGGTTCTTCTCGACAGGCATGGCATTGTTGGAGGAAGGGACCTTTCAGGAGATTTTCCGGAATTGGGCCAGAGCGCTCTTTTTTGCGTCACGGAAGTTCACCGCAGCGAAGATATTGACAGGTTGGCGGATGCCATTCGTCAGCTCTGAGAAGGGAGGCGAGAAAATGGGCAAGGTCAGGGAAGTCATGCAAGCCAGATGGAATGAGCCTTGCATTTTCGAACTGGGGAGAAAAGGAACGAGAGGGCATCTCGTCCCGGATGTTGACCGGAAGATCAGGGAGAGCACCCGCAGCCCCTCTTCCTATCTCCCGAAACGCCTAAGAAGGAAGGCGTTGCCGAATCTTCCCGAGCTCTCGGAAGTCGAGGTGATGAGGCATTTTTTCAGGCTGTCCCAGGAGAGCACCTGCGTCGATTCGGGATTCAACGGCGAAGGCACCTGTACGATGAAGTATAATGCAAAGGTGAACGAAGCCCTGGCAGGGTCTCCAAAGGTGACGAAACTTCATCCTCTTCAGGATTTCAGAACGGTCCAGGGCATTCTCGAGATCCTCTTTCGGCTCGGTGAGTGTTTGAAAGCTCTGAGCGGGATGGATGCCGTGAGTTTGCAGCCTCCTTCGGGCACGATCTGTGAATGGGTGGAATGCCTCCTGATCGCCGCTTACCATAAGCATCATGGCAACCTGGACAAGAAGAGAGATCTCTTCGTCCCTTACACCTCCCACGGCACCAATGCCGTCGGGGCAAAGATGGCGGGTTTCAATGTGGTCACCCTCCCGCAGACCGAGAGCGGCAATCTCGACCTTGACGCCCTGAAATCGGTCGTCTCGGACCGGACAGCCGGCATGATCCAGACCAATCCCACCTCGTTGAGCGTCTTTGACCCGAATATGATCAAGATGGCGGACATCATCCATGAGGCGGGAGGGGTATTTGCTTATGACGCCGCCAACACCAACTGCATCATGGGAAAGGTCAGGGCGAGGGACTTAAAGGCCGATATCGTCCACTACAATCTCCATAAGGCATTCGGAAGCCCTCACGGTGGGTACGGACCGGGCGCAGGAGCATTGCTCTGTACGAAGGAGTTTGAAAAATTCCTTCCCGTGCCAAGGGTTCGGTTTGACGGAAAAAGGTATCATCTCGATTTTAACGCGCCTGACAGCATTGGAAAGGTGAAAGAGTTCTATGGAAATGTGCCCAATGCGATCAGGGCCTATGCGTGGCTTATTGCCCTGGGCACGCCGGGCATCATCGAGGCGAGTGAACTGGCGACGTTAAATAACAACTACCTGAAGGAAAAGCTCAGGGGCACCCCGGGCATGGATATCCCCATGGGCGAAGGCCGAAGGAGGATGGAAGAGACTGTCTACAGCTTCAAGAAGATGTTTGAAGAGACAGGCGTTGGAGCAGCCAACGTTGCGCTCAGGGTCTGTGATTTTGGCATCAACAGCACCTTTGCCTTTGGCTATCCTCTATATATCGAGCAGCCGTGGGTCGTGGAGCCGACGGAGTCGATGGATATCGATGAAATGGATAAATTCGTCCAGGTTGTGAGGCAGGTGGCTGAAGAGGCCTATTCAAACCCGGAGGTCGTCAAGACCGCCCCCCACTGCACAACCGTGGGCCACGTGGATGCGGCTAGGACAGAGAACCCTGAGACTATGGCCCTGACATGGAGGATGTACAAGAAGAAGGGATTGGAATTTTGAAAGGAGGATTCAAGGGGTCTGGGACTCAAGGGAAATACTTTGACAACAGCTTAGATTCCATCGGCTTACTTGAACCCTGGAACCCTTTGAATCCTCGAACCCTCTTGCAAGGATGAGGAAGAGACTCGGCTTGATTGTGAACCCGGTTGCGGGACTGGGCGGAAAGGTAGCCTTGAAGGGAAGCGATGGGAAAGCAATACTCCGCAGGGCCCTTCAGTTAGGCGCAACCCCTCTGTCGCCAGGAAGAACCATCGAAGCCCTTCAGCGCATTGCCGGCATAAGAGATCAGATCGAACTCATGACCTGTTCTTACGAAATGGGAGAAGAGGAGGCCAGAGCTTGCGGCTTCGTTCCCATGGTCATTGGCCGTATCAAGAAAGGCGAGACCTCGGCCTCTGATACGAGAAGGGCAGCCAGAGAGATGGCAGAAGCCGGGGTTCATCTTCTACTGTTCGCAGGCGGCGACGGGACAGCAAGGGATATCTATGACGCGGTGGGTGAGACGATCCCTGTACTGGGTATCCCGACAGGGGTAAAGATTCATTCCGCCGTCTTCGCCATCAATCCTGCGATGGCTGGAGAACTGGCGGTCACATATTTGAGGGGAGCTACCTCTCTCGTTCATGAAGTTGAGGTGATGGATATTGATGAGAGGCTTTTGAGAAAGGAGGACCGGATTTCGGCCAGGCTCTATGGTTATCTCAAGATCCCTTGTGACAGGACAATGACCCAGGGGCCGAAACAGGCAAGCTGCGGAGGAGGACAGGAGGCGGCGATTCTGCAAGCCATCGCCCAGCGGATCATCAACGGGATGAGCGATGACACGCTTTATATCATCGGCCCCGGAACCACAACCCGGGCCATCATGGAACTGCTGGGGCTGAAGAACACGCTGCTGGGCGTCGATGTCGTGAAGGAGAGGAAGGTTGTTGCCAACGATGTCACAGCTGGCCAGCTTTCGAACCTCGTGCAAGGGAAGAAGACAAAGATCATCGTGACTCCGATCGGTGGGCAGGGCTACATCTTTGGAAGGGGGAATCAACAGATCAGCCCGGATATTATCGCGAAGACCAAGAACGAAAATATCATCGTCATCGCCACACCCAACAAACTTTTCTCCTTGAAAATGAGGCCCCTGCTGGCAGATACGGGAGATGAGAAGGTCAACAGATTGCTCAGAGGATACAAGAGGGTCGTTACAGGATACGGCGAAGAGATGGTGTGCAAGGTCTCTTAAGGGATGTTGCGGCATTTCAGGAGAGGCCCGTCGGGGACGTGGGTGCAAAGGAAATACGGCTCGAACACCGCCAGGTGATGAAGGAGGGATCGATAAGAAATGGACAAGGAAGACAAGAAGCAGGAATACATTACCGTAGGAGAGCTTTCCGCCGGTTTCAGCGAGAACATCATGGAGCCTACAGACGACCTGGTCGGCAGACAAATCATGCTCAATTATAAGTTTGGCAAGAAAGCCAGAATCAACTGTGCAGATCCGGAAGTGCTCGAATGGGAAACGGAGGACCAGGGTCGGAAGGACAAATTCATATGTTCTTACAGAACGATTATGCCGCGTAAAAACATTTACTTCGTGGACTTCATCGTCTCTTACGGTGACAGTAAATCTGTTTCTGTCATCCTTGATGTGGAACAGAGCATTGCCACCGTTGTCACGGGCATCATGCCGACACCGGAAGAGGCAATGATCCCGTTGATTGTCCGTGCCGAGAAAAGGATGCCCCTCACCTCGGTGCAGGCCATCTTCGAACACGCTGCCATCGATGGCCCTTTTACGGAGACGATGCCACGCCATGAAAAGACAACAGATCTTGTGGGCGAGAGATTTCAGTGGGTTTACAGCTCCAAAGATGCTTATGAGCATATCTATTTGAACGAACAGGCGTACACCTGGCATTGCATCGCCGGGAGCGAAAAGGGATTGGCGGACACAGACCGCTGTTTCTTTTATAAGCTGGGTGAAAAACTCTACTTGTTTGTCTGGATAGAGAAGATCATTCCCACCGTGGGCGTTGTGCTCGAAGACCTTGAAGCCATGCGTTCATACGGGAAAATATTCGGTCGTGAAGGCTATGATATGAACGGGCGGATCATAAACTTTGCGGCGGGATCTTATGGGAAATTACTGAATAGGACGGAATACGATCTTTCCCGTACGGAAAAGTAATCGAAGAGGCTTGCCTTTCTTTTACACAAGTCAATGAGGTCCGTTGCGTAATGAGAGGGAATGGGTGGCACCCTTTCTTAGAAACGTTGGAGGGAGCGTATATGAGACTCAACGGGAAAATCGCGATTGTTACCGGAGCGGGCAAGGGAATCGGCGGAGGGATCGCTCGCGTCTTTGGTTCCGAGGGCGCAAAAGTGCTCGTCGTCGACTTGGATGAGAAATGGGGTTTCAAAACCGTTGGCAACATCAGGGAAACGGGCGGAGAGGCATCATTCTTCAAGGCAGACGTGAGCAAAGAAGAAGACATGACGCAAATGGCCAAAACCGCCGCAGAACGATACGGCAGAATCGACATCCTTTGTAACAATGCGGGCATTTTTACCCACATGGCGAGAATTGAAGAGATGACGTTAGAAGACTGGGATACGATCCTGAACGTCAATCTTCGGGGCACCTTTCTTGCGGTTAAAGCTTGCGTGCCACAAATGATCAAGCAGAAATACGGCAGAATCCTTGTTACATCGTCGACAACGGGTAATAGAACTGCAATCATAGGATTATCTCATTACGCGTCGTCGAAAGGCGGCATCAACGGGTTTATTCGCAATATCGCTCTCGAACTTGCGGAGCACAACATCACTGTCAACGGAGTGGAGCCTGGCAATATTATCACAGAGGGCATGATGGAGGTCGTGGGCGAAGAGTATGTCAAAGCGAATGAGGCCGTGATCCCCATGGGCCATCTCGGTGAGCCGGAGGACATCGGCCATGCTATGGCTTTCCTTGCCTCAGATGAGGCGAGATTTATCACGGGACAGACCATTGTGGTGGACGGCGGTCAGATCCTACCAGAGTCAGCATACGGCCGTACCAATATATCAAAGGCCTATTGAGCCTTCATAAAAGAATTGTATTTAAGGCCGCGATGAAGGCCCTGATGGATAGAGGAAATTTTCGAAAACTGATGGAACGCTTCAGTATCTCTGCCAAGGAGTTCAGAGAGAGTGGGTATAATTTACCCCATTTATCTCCGTTTTATGCGGATCTATATCAATCTCTCCTTTTCATCGCCAATGACCTTGACTTCAAAGTAGAAAGACTTTTTTTATTTCGGAAGAAGGTGAGTATTTTTTACCCCATCCTGATTAGCCTGGGTGCCATCTGCTTTATAACCTATTGAATTAGTTTGATTCCTGAGAGCATCCTCCTTCTCTCCATTGGCAAACTATTTGCACCCCGCAGTGGAAGTCTATTGAGAGAGCCCTTCCCAAGGGGATGTTGCGCCGTGATTGTAGGAATTCTGAAGGAACTAAAAGCAGAAGAGAATCGGGTCTCCTTGACTCCTGCAGGAGCGGAGGTCATGAGGCAAAATGGGAATACGGTTCTGGTAGAAAAAAATGCCGGAACGGGAAGCGGTCTGGGGAATGCCGCCTATATCGAAGCAGGCGCCGAGCTTGTGGATACGCCAAGAGAGATCTACGACCGCGCTGACATGGTGATGCACGTGAAGGAGCCTCAACCTTCGGAGTATGAACTGATCAGAGAAAACCAGATCGTTTTTACCTACCTTCATTTGGCCGCGGCTGAAGAACTGACCCATATCCTCACGATGACCGGTTCTGTCAATATAGCGTATGAAACCATTCGAAAGGCTGACGGGTCCCTGCCCCTGCTGACCCCCATGAGCGAGGTGGCTGGTCGAATGGCGATTCAGCAGGGCGCCAAGTACTTGGAAATGGCCCAAGGGGGTGACGGCGTCCTGCTCGGGGGGGTCCCGGGGGTGGATCCTGGGACCGTTCTCATCATTGGGGGCGGGGTTGTCGGCATCAACGCAGCAAAAATGGCGTGCGGTCTGGGCGCCAAGGTCTACGTCCTCGACACGAACCTGGATCGTCTTCGCTATCTGAGCGACGTCATGCCCAGCAACTGTTTCCTTCTGATGTCCAGTCCGGCTGCCACTCGCGATCTCATTACCAGGGCTGATGTGGTCGTAGGGGCTGTTCTGATACCAGGCGCCAAAGCCCCGAAGTTGGTCACACGGGATATGCTAAAGACCATGAAAAAAGGGAGTGTCCTGGTGGATGTCGCGATTGATCAAGGGGGATGCTTTGAAACCTCAAGACCGACCACCCATTCGCATCCGATCTATACGGTAGATGGGATCGTGCATTACTGCGTCGCCAACATGCCGGGGGCTGTTCCCAGGACATCGACCATCGCGCTGACCAATGCCACCCTCCCTTACGCGGTTGAAATCGCAAACAAGGGATGGAAAAAGGCAATGAAAGAGAATCCTGAAATCAAGCTTGGCGCCAACGTCGTTAGAAGCAAAGTGACCTGCAAAGGGGTTGCAGATGCTCTGGGCCTCGAGTATGTGCCCGTTGACAGCCTGCTGTAAGGCCGTCGGGTCGGTAAACGAATTTTCTCCCGGAAAGGAAGGGAGCTATGATTGTAGGAGTTCTGAAAGAGGTCAAGGCGGAAGAATACAGAGTCTCCATGACACCGGCAGGGGTGGAGGTGATGAAGGGAAACGGACATAGGGTGCTGCTGGAAGAAAACGCAGGCGCCCGCAGCGGATTTGAGGATACCGCTTATGTCAACGCCGGCGCTGAGATCATCGGCGCGCCGAAAGAAATTTTTGAACGGTCCGAATTGATCTTGCGAGTGAAGGAGCCATCGCCTTCCGAGTATGTTCTGATGCGGGAAGATCAAATCTATTTCTCCTATCTTCACCTGGCTGCATCCGAACGTGTTACCCGCGCGCTGACCCAGACGCCATCGATCTACATTGCCTACGAAACCATTCAAAAGGCTGACGGATCCCTGCCCCTCCTGACCCCTATGAGCGAGGTTGGGGGCCGGATGGCGATTCAGCAGGGGGCTAAGTACCTGGAAATGGCCCAGGGGGGGCATGGCGTCCTTCTGGGCGGTGTACCGGGTGTAGATCCTGGCACCGTCCTCGTTATCGGGGGCGGGGTGGTCGGCACCCATGCGGCAAAGACTGCATGCGGTCTGGGCGCCAAAGTTTACATTCTCAACAGAAGCCTCGATCGCCTCCGTTACCTGAGCGATGTCATGCCTAAAAACTGCTTTCCTCTCATGTCCACTCCGGCCACCATCCGTGATCTCATTACAAGGGCTGACGTGATTGTGGGCGCTGTCCTCATACGGGGAGCGAAGACGCCAAAACTGATCTCACGGGAAATGCTGAAGACGATGAAACAGGGCGCCGTTCTCGTGGATGTCTCCATTGATCAGGGAGGATGCTTTGAAACTTCCCATGAGACAACCCATTCCAACCCAACATATACGATAGACGGGATCGTGCATTACGCCGTCAGTAACATGCCGGGGGCTGTCCCGAAGACATCGACCGTTGCCTTGACCAATGCCACCCTCCGTTACGCGGTTGAAATCGCCAACAAGGGATGGAAAAAGGCGATGAAAGAGAACCCTGAGATTAAACGCGGCGCCAATGTTGTGAGGGGCCAGGTGACCTGCAAGCCTGTTTCAGACGCCCTGGGTCTCGAGGTCACTCCAATCGACAGCCTGCTGTGATAAAGGTCGCTGCTTGAATCGAGAAAGGAGGGACAAAAATAGAGGGATAAAAAAAGCTTGACATCCCGGACTTTATTTTCCATACTCCACTAGAAATGCTCAACATGCTCAATGAAAGGAGGATTTAACGTATGATCAGCGAAAAAGAACTGGAGAAGCTATCTTTTTCAGACGCGCCAAAGATCGTGACGGATAAAGTCCCCGGTCCGAAGGGCCAGAAGATCTGGGACGAGGCGGCCAAATACGAGACACCTACGCGAGTCGGCGGAATGTACCTTCCATTCGTATGGAATGAAGCGCTGGGCGCAACCGTGAAAGATCCTGACGGGAACATCTTTCTCGATATGACCGGGGGGCTGGGAACGAATAATACCGGGCATACTCACCCGAAGGTGGTCGAAACGATCAAGAAACAGTCAGAAAAACTGATGCACACCCTCGATATGGTCAACCCTCCAAGGATGGAACTGGCAAAGAGGTTGTCTGAGATCATGCCGAAAGGGCTCAAGGGAAATTGCTTTACCTGCTTTGCAACCAGTGGAAGCGCCGCAATCGAAATTGCGATAAAGTACGCAAAAATGATCACCAAGAAAACAGAGATCATCGGTTTTCAAGGAGCTTATGCGGGGATTTACCACGGATCATTGGCATTGACGACTTCTTACCACTATCGGATGGGTTACAAGCCTTTTATGCCGGAGGTCTATCATCTCCCCTACGGGTATTGCTACCGTTGTTTCGTCAATTTGAAGTACCCGGACTGCGGCGTGGCCTGCGCGAAGTATGTCGACTATGTGCTGAATACCCCGTATACGGGGATCACGGAGCCTGCCTGCGTGGTGGTTGAACCCATACAGGGCGAAGGCGGCTATGTCGATCCTCCAAAGGAATTCTACCCGATCATCAGAGAAGCATGTAACAAGTGCGGCGCTTTGCTCATTGTCGATGAGATCCAGGCCGGATTCGGGAGGTCGGGTAAGATGTGGTCGATTGAACACTGGGGAGTGGAACCGGATATCCTGGTTTGGGGAAAGGGCGTCGGAGGAGACCAACCCCTCACCGGTGTTACTGTCAACGCCAAATATCAATCGAAGCTGGAGGTGGGATCCCAACCCGCCACCTTCCCTGGAAATGCCCTTTCGTGCGCCGTTGCATTGACCAATATCGAGATCATGACAGACCCGAAAGCTGAACTCGTGAAGAGAGCCGAAGTGGTCGGCGCCGGGATCAAGAATATGTTCATCAAAGCGGGAAAAACAAGCCCGGTGATCGGTGACGTCAGAGGCAAGGGGTTCATGCTCTCCTGTGAATTGGTCAAAGACAAGAAGACGAAGGAACCCATTGCGCCTGAGAAATCATTCGATATCATGATCACCCTGAGAAACCGCGGGATCCTTAATTTCATCTGCGGCCGGTACGGAAACGTTTTCCGCTTTATGCCTCCTTTGACTACGCCTAAAGCCTATTTTGAGAATGCGGTAGATATTTTCTTAGGTATTTTGAAAGAGAAAGAAAAAGATTTGATGAAGTAATCCAGATGGGGGATGCCTCTTCATGGGGCAGTCCCCGTTCTCTTACAGGTGGGGTTTTCATTCTAAGCAACATTGTCGGACCTCTCGACCTCGGTGGCTTCTCTTTATAAAGGCGGCCCAATAGAGGTGTTTCTGCTCTGTCAGCAGCAGGAAGGCGGACCTCCGCATTGAAATGAGATTTCTGGAAAAGCCGAGAAATCCCAAGAGAGCGAATAGTAGTCTCTCAGAGTTCTCAAATCATCAAGAGCGGGGTCCAGGAGGGAGAACTTCAACCTTTCAGGAATTCAATGAGAAGGAGGAGCGAAAGATGGGTAAGATGATGCGAGTCAATATGTCGGAATTGAAGGTGGCCGTTGAAGAGACGCCAAAAGATTACCTGGGATTGGGTGGAAGAGGCCTAACCTCTGCCCTCATATCGAAAGAAGTTCCTCCGACGTGTCATCCCCTGGGAGACAAGAATAAGCTGGTCTTCGCGCCAGGGTCCCTTTCCGGAACGACAGCTGCCAATAACAGCCGGCTCTCCGTCGGGCTGAAGAGTCCTCTTACCGGAGGAATCAAAGAGAGCAACGCCGGGGGGACAACCGCCTTTAAGATCGGCCGCCTCGGATTGAGCGCGATCGTCGTGGAAGGAATCAACCAGGATGGGAAGTGGCGCCTCCTTCATGTGACAAAGGACGGAGGGAAGTTAGTCCCTGCTGAGGAGTACAGGGGCCTTAAGAATTATCCGTTGGTCAAGAAACTTCAGGACAGGTTCGGGCAGAAAGTGGGTATATTATCCATTGGTCCCGTGGGAGAGATGAAACTTTCCACCGCCACCATCGCCTCCACCGACACTTCGGGATTTCCCTGCAGGCATGCAGGGAGAGGAGGGCCGGGTGCGGTCATGGGGTCAAAGGGTCTGAAGGCCATCGTGATCGATGACACGAAAGCCCCTGGAGTATCGATTGCCAATCCTGATAAATTTAGAGAAGGGGCAAAGAAGTTTGCAAAGGCTGTCCAGGATCATCCGGTGACAGGCCAGGGCTTGAAGATTCTTGGAACGAACATGCTCGTGGCGCCCATCAATGCCGCCGGCGCCTATCCCACCCGCAATTTCCGGGAAGGGACGTTTGCGGGGGTAGAGAAAGTCAGCGGAGAGTACATGCATGAGGTCATTACCAAGAGAGGAGGCAACCCCTCCCACGCGGGATGCACCACGTGCATTATTCAGTGTTCCAATGTCTATGTTGATAAGAAAGGCAATTTCATTACCTCGGCCTTTGAGTATGAAACGATATGGGCCAATGGCGCGAATCTGGGGATTTCGGATCTCGATTCGATCGCCAGGATCGACCGGCTTTGTGATGACTACGGGATCGACACCATGGAGATCGGAGGCGCGATTGGCGTAGCCATGGAGGCAGGGATCAGGCCCTTTGGAGATGCCAAGGCCGCTTTGGAGCTAATCAAGGAAGTGGGTAAAGGGACCCCTCTTGGCAGGATTCTCGGCAGCGGCGCATGGGTAACGGGCAAGGTATTTGGAATCACGAGGGTCCCGGTCGTCAAACGCCAAACCATGGCTGCTTATGAGCCCCGGGCCATTCATGGGATGGGGGTCAGTTATGCCACGTCGCCGATGGGCGCGGACCACACGGCGGGATGGGTTGTAAACACGAACCTTGCGGGATTGGGGGGGAAATTGGATCCCCACAAGGCAGAGGGACAAGTAGATACTTCCAGGATGGTGCAGATTCTGACTGCCGCTATGGACTGCACCGGCCTTTGCACCTTTGTGAACTTCCCGGTAGGCGATATTCCGGAAGGAGGGCAAGGCCTGATGGAGATGATGAGCGCCCTCTTCGGAGTGGACATGACTTTTGACAACGTTGTGGACCTGGGAAAGAAGGTGCTGAAAATCGAGCGTGCATTTAATCTCGCAGCGGGTCTCACCAAAGCGGATGACCGGCTGCCGGATTTCATGATTGAGGAAAAGATCCCTCCCCACAATGTGAGCTTTACGGTTTCGGACACGGAATTGGATCGTTTCTTTGAGTTCTGAGAGTACCTCCTTGTTGCGTTGGGCAGACCCGCCGGGAACACTTCCAACGCCTTGGAACGCGGGATTTGTTGGAATTGGATGGGTAACCGAGAACTTCGCCAAGAGTGAGATTCAGTAAAGGCAATGGACGGTCGTGCTTGACATTCAAAAGGTTCCGCCCTGCCTTCGCCGAAGCGGCTACGCGCAGGCAGGTCCAAGGCTTTTTCCAGTGTCCCCAACGGGTCTGTGATAGCATTTTTTTGCACCCTGTGAGGTGTAATCATGGGACGGATCCGGATCAATGTAAAGGTTTTTGCCACACTGAGAAGATTCTTCCCTGATTATGATCCTGAAAAAGGGATCGATGTCACCATAGAAGAAGGGGCGACGTTTGAACATCTTATTCAATCCCTTCATTTGCCGCCCAATGAAGCAAGCGTCATCCTGGTCAACGGCCTGTCGAAAAAGATGACAGACCGGATCATGGATGGGGATCAAATTAATATCTTCGCCCCTATGGGTGGAGGGTAACTCCATGAATCGTCAATGGTTGGAGATATCTCCGCCCGGCCGATTCCGGAAGTTATTTTGGAGGACGGGGGAATTTAAAACGGGAGTCTCAATGCGATTTTCCTTCAAACGCCTTATCTCCGGTATAGGAATTGTGTTCTTTTCTCTCTCCATTCTGTTCCTTGATATCGGGGGAGCTCAACAGAAGATCTATGATGATCTCTTTTCGGCGAGCTTTCCAAGTGAAAAAGAGGGGTGGGTGGCGGGCCGCTGGGGATGTATGCTTCATACCGCAGACGGCGGCAAGACCTGGACCCGGCAGAACACAGGAACCGATTTGACCTTGAGCTCGGTCTTTTTTGCGGACCCGAGGAATGGCTGGGCTGTGGGAGAAGAGGGAATCATCATCCATACGCGAGACGGAGGCAAGACGTGGGAGAAACAAAAAAGTCCTGTTTCTTTCTTTCTCATGGGGGTCTGCTTTGTCACGCCTTTAAAAGGCTGGGCTGTAGGAGAGCAGTCCCACATCCTGTTCACGAACGACGGCGGAAAAACCTGGATCGTCCAGTTTAAGGATGTGGATGTTATCCTGAAGTCCATCTCTTTCTGCGACCCCCTTCACGGCTGGGCCGTGGGAGAGTATGGATTCATTTACCACACCCGGGATGGCGGCGCGAAGTGGGAGAAGCAGGCAGGCAAGGTCGAGCTTTCCGAGACAACGGGGGAAGTGGAAGGAGGGACGTTCCTCTTCGATGTGGAGGCCATTGATCCCCGGACGGCATGGGCGGTAGGCATCGACAGTTACGTCATCCATACTCAGGACGGCGGGAGAAGCTGGAAAGAGATCATTCTCCCGGGCATTTCTAAAACCCAGTTCTTCTCCGTCGATTCTGACAAAAGAGGGAAGATCCTGATCGGCGGCAATGGGATCTTCCTTTCCTCGAACGACAGAGGCCGCACCTGGCAGGCGCCGGAGTTTACCCCCCCGGTCACCTATACCTGGATCTACGGAATTGCTGGGCGGGGAAGCTCCGATCATATTGCGGTGGGAGCAGGGGGCGCTATTTACATGGAGGCGGCATCTTCCGCAGCCAAAGGGAAAAGCCCTTCGAACTCGTGGCGGCGGGTCGTTTATTGAAGAGATCTCTGAAAAACCGCCTTCGCTCTCTTGATTACACAGATTCCCAAAAAAGATGACAGAGATTTCAAGGCTCTTTCACAAATCTCTTGAATGAAAACTAATGCTCATGCCCGGAGGGACGCCCACGCCTGCGTGCCGAAACGCCACTTCGGCGTGCAGGCACGGACCATGAAAATGGTGTAGAAGATCTTCTGTTTTCAAGCAATTACTGACACTAATCACTGACACTGACACTTTTGTTTTCTAATTGAGCAAGTTAGAGGAGAGCATGACAAACAAAGAAAGCTTGCGAAGATTGGATCGCCTCTGTCTCTTTTTGTCGCGTCATCGGTTGGCCGTGTTAGCGGGCATTTTGATCATCACGGGAGTCTTTCTTTTCGGCTCTTTCAAGATTCGCGGCGAGGTCATTCTGCAGGATATGCTTCCCTATGATCATCCCTACCTCAAACTCCATAACCGTTTCTCCGAGGTGTTTGGGGGCGGCGGCTCCGGGGTGGCCATTGCCCTTCAAAGTAAAAAGGGGGATATTTTCAACGGACCCTTTCTGGCGAAGCTCCAGAAGATGACCAATGAAGTGATGATGTGGGATGAGGTCTACCGGGCCCTGACCGTTTCGATCGCGAGCCGGTCGGTAAAGGTAGTCAGGGCCTTAAAGAAAGGGGAGATCAACATCGAGCCGGTCATGTGGCCCGAGATCCCCGGAAATCCCAAAGAGATGGACCTCTTGAAGACCAATGTCTTTTCCAATCCGGCCTATAACGGGTCCCTGGTCTCAAGGGATGGCACGGCGGCCCTTCTTCTGACCGAATTCAAGGAGAACATCTCCTATGAGACGGTTTTTCGTCTTTTGCGCAAACTGGTCCGCGACTATTCGGACGAGGGGACCTCGGTTCATATTATCGGTTTCCCGATGCTCATGGGCTGGATTTACAGTCTGAAGTCGCAAATGTACGTTGTATTTGCCGTCAGCGTCGTCCTTATGCTTCTCATCCTTTACATCATTTTTCGAAACTTCACGGGCATGATCGCCCCGTTGGCCAACGCCCTCATCCTGACTCTATGGGGGCTGGGATTCATCGGATTAACGGGCGTGAACTTCAGCCCCCTCTTATATGTCGTTGCCTTTCTCGTAGGGGCCCGAATGGTGAGCAACTCCGTGCAGATCACGTATCGTTACTTCGAAGAGTTAAATGCCAGCGGCGGAGACCGGCTCAAGGCAAGCTATGAAACCATGCGGGCCATGCTGGTTCCAAACTTCGCAGCGGTGGCCACGGATGCGGCCGGCTTCCTGGTTCTGATCATTGCCAAGATCGTCTTAATGCAGCATCTGGCCATCATTATGAGCTTCTGGATGATGAGTATCATCCTGACCGGCTTTCTGGTTCCATCCATCTGCAACCTGCTCTCCCTCAGGATTGCCAGTGAAAAGTGGGCAAAGGAAAGCTGTCAAGTGGATTGGCAAGCGAAGGCGATTATGAAGGTCACCCGTTTTTCGATCGGCCCGGGGAGCCGGTTCGTGGTAGGGGGCCTTGTCGTCGGGCTCCTGATCTTCTGCGGATTTCAGGTGAGCAAGCTGAAGATCGGCGACCCCACTCCCGGCTCGCCCCTTCTCTGGCCCTCTCATCCCTACAATCAGGACCAGGCGTTGATCAACAAGGTCTTTGACGCTTCATCGGAGAATTTGATGCTTTTTTATGAAGGGAAATTTGAATCGGTCTATGATCCGAAGGTTCTCGTCACTTTCGAGGCCTTTGACAGGCACATGCAAGAGAGACTTCCCGATATCTACAAGTCTCCCGATTCGCTGATCAACACGGTGAAGATGGTGAACGTGACGCTCCACGATGGCGATCAGATCTGGTTTCAACTGGTGCGGAACCCGGACCTGTTGACAGGCCTGATGGGTTACGTCAAGTCATCTACGGACCCGGCGACCATGAACCGGTATATCGACCGGACCCTGGACAAGGCTCAGATTACGCTCTATTTCTCCGATCATACCTCTGATAACCTGCTCCGGATTCGTGATGCGGCTTACAATTTTTTTAAGGACCACCCCGCGAAGATTGAAAAAGGAGAATTCAAATTGGCCGGCGGAAGGATCGGGATGGAGATCGCCCTCAACGAAGAGATGAAGCGGTCTCATGCCATCATCGACGCCACCGTGCTCCTGGCCATTTTAATCCTCTGCGCTTTGTCCTACATGTCGATTACGGCAGGACTGATGCTGACCCTGCCCCTCATTCTCGCCAATAGCGTCGCCTTCGCCTATATGGCACTGGCAGGCATCGGGCTCTCCATCAACACGCTCCCGATCGCCGCCATCGGGGTCGGCGTCGGCGTGGATTTCGCCATCTACCTCTACAGCCGCTGCGCCGAGGAGTTTCCTCTTCAGGGAGGAGACTGGAGCAATACGATCATTCAGGCGGTGTGCACCACCGGCAAGGCGGTCATTTATACAGGATTGACCATCATCCTTCCGGTCATCACCTGGTACTTCATCTCCGATATGAAGTTCCAGGCCCAGGTGGGATTCTTCCTGGCGATGATCATGGGGACAAACGTTATTCTTACCCTGACGCTTCATCCCCTCTTGATCTACATCATCAAGCCAAGATTTATCAGCGGAAAGAAGGCTCCTCGCAATGAACGAATTGAGGCGGAAGCGGCCTCAGGATAAGGTTTTCCCCTGCCTTGTCCCTCGCCTGCCGGGAGAGGGGAAGGGTGAGGGGAATAAAGAAGGGAGGTGAAAAGAGAATCTGAGCGGATCACTCCGTTAAGGGATATGGCGTAAGGCGGATATCTTTTTCTCTCAAACCATAGATGAGGCTTGAAGAGGGAGGAATTATGAACAAGAAGAGATTATTGATTTCAGTATTCGCAACTGCGATCACACTGGGCCTGATGGTCTGCCCGACCATGGCAAAGGAGTATCTGATCTTCGACAGACCTCTCAACCTGTTGGGCTACGCTACTCAGGGAGCGGGTTTCAGCCTGAGCGATCGGGATCGCTTCGACACCGAAAAAGGCTTGCAGTCCGCCCTGACGAACCTTTTTGTGGAAGCCGATTATAAAATCAGCGATCGATTGAAATTCTACACCTCCGAAAGGTTATCGGTGGATTGGGTTTACCCGTTGAAACATAACGATTCCTCATGGCACGACAAAGAATTCAACAGATCACGGAAGAATTTGAATGTCGATGATGAATATTGGCAAATCCTGAATGAAGCCCATTTTACCTGGGTCCCGGAGAACTTCCTTTTCCGGGTGGGGAAGCAGGTCGTTTCCTGGGGTGAAACGGATGGCTTCAGGCTGATGGATCAGATCAATCCACTCGATACCCGCCGCGGGTTTGCGGATGTAGAGTTCGAAAATACCATTATCCCAATCTGGCTGATCCGATCCGAGTACTACCCCCGGATTACGACGACCTGGTTGCAGGACCTGGGGGTTGAGTTTGTCTTCAACCCGAATGCTGATTTCATCCCGAATCAGGACATCCAGCTCGGCAACGATCAGGGAGGAATTTGGGCTCCTAACATCAGGTTCGATGATGTCGATGCCCGTCTCGGCTCGGGTGCCTTTCAAAATGTCAAAGAACCCGGCTCTTTCAGTCGTAAAGGGCATGAATACGCATTCAGGGTCAAGGGCGTGGTGAAAGACACAATTGTAACCTTGAATGCCTTTTACGGTAAAGAGAACTCTCCAATCGTCAAATTCGCCGATCCTCTAAATCCATTTCCCGAAGTAACCATCGCTTCCGATGGAAAGGCGATTATCCATCCCGGTTTTGAAGGCAAGTTTCCCCGTTTCCGTTTTGTTGGAATGACCGCCAGCAAAGATATAGGTTTCTTAAAGAGCCAGGCCCTTGGAAGCGTCGCTCCGGTTCTCCGGCTGGAGACCTTTTATGCTTTTAACAATACATTTACGGACGCTCTCAGCGTCCCCTTTTCTCAAAATACCTTTAAGGAATTTGACGAGTTTCGTTTAGCCTTCGGCTTCGACTGGAAGGTAAGAATCAGGCCTTTGAACCAGAGAGCGTTCTTTTTCATTTCTCCACAGGTCTTTTACCGAAGGATCGGAGGGTTTTCCGGCCCTGACCCCAGTGGTCCTGTGGACTGGTTCGATACGACACTGACTCGAATGGGTAAACATAACTGGACGACCAGCTTGTTTATCAGCACCGTCTACTTGAATGCGAAACTAACCCCCTCCTTCTTCTGGCTCCACGATCAGGAGTTCGGCTCCGATTTCTTCCGTTTACAGGCGACTTATGACTGGAGTTACAATTGGCGTTTTACATTAGGGGCTTTGCTCTTCTCTGGGAAAAAGCTCCCCGGTGAGGAAAATTCAACCTTTAAGTCAAACAACAGTTTTGATCTGTTTAAACACAAGGATCAGATCTTTTTTAAGATCACCTATAAGTGGGGCTAACCATGTCTCATGCTTTGGATTCCGGACGAACCCAGAAGTGAATGACAGCATGGATTTGATCGAGAACGGAAAGGAGGAAGAAGATGAACATTGTGAAACGTTTCCTTGCGGGTTTTTTACTCATATTTTTCTCACTGCTTCTGATGACGTCTGTAGGTTCGGCCCAGAAATATGAGCTGGGTTTCGAGAAACTGGAAGACTACAAAAAGCCCATCGATGACCCGGCGCCGTTTTACAAGAACATCGAGGGCTTCAAGAAGATCATGCCCGCCGACGTCTATAAGAAAGTGACCTATGATGTCGATGCCATGAAGAAGGCATGGGCCGAGGTGGTCGGATTCAAAGCCCCGGACGTGGTGGGCAAGATCGCTCCGGAGATTAAACCTGGAAAGTATACTTATAAAGACAAAGAAAAGTTCCCTTTTGACAAAATAATGTGGAAGCATCTGTATGACCGGTTCAATGCTCCGGCCTCATCGGGGCCGCGTCATGTCTGCAATTTCACGGAAATAGAGATCGTCCCCACGCGACAATATTACCATTCCCTTCCTGTGATCGAGGCGACCAAGAAGCATATGGACACCGCGACCCAGGACACTCAGGGTTATCTCCTTCAGGAGAGTTACAAGGCCGGATTTCCTTTTCCAAGACCCTCGGGACCCTTCAAGGCCATGCAGATCATGTACAATTGGGATAAGAGTTATAACCTGGACGGTGAATTTTACTGGGAGCATGTCTATGGGTATACGAAAGATCTAAGAAATGATTATGAAGGAATGGCAACAGCCTACACGATGAGACTTCAGGGCCGGGTCAAATGGGAGCCTTTGAACTGGCTTGACAAACGGGCCCAGGACCAGAGGGAATCGAAAGTATTCCAGTATATGAGTTTTGCTCCCCGGGATCTTTTCGGCAACGTCATCAACGTAACCTCGTACATGGACCCTAATAAGTTTGACCTCTTTTTGATGTATATCAATAGTCTTCGAAGGATACGGAGGCTCTCCGCGTCCGATACCCAGGACCCCGCTGTAGGACAGGATATGATTTATGAAGATTGGCAGGGATTTAACCAGAAGCTGACGCCGAAACGTTTCCCTTACCGGTACGATGTCATTGGCGAAGGAGAATTCCTCGTTCCGATCACATGGGATGGCTCACCCTATATGAGCACAAAAGAAGGGTATATCCTGAAGAATTTGCAGTTCGAACGCAGACCCATGTGGGTCGTGCAGATGACCCAGATGGACAGGAACTACATCTACGGCAAGCGCGTTTTCTATGTCGATAAAGAAATTCTTTATCATGTGCATATCGAAAATCACGATCAGAAGGGACGTCTGTATCGGACTTATGATACCCTGTGGGGCTTCATCCCCGAGATGGGAACTTACAACCAGTTTCACACTCTGGCTCTCGACCATGTCGATACTCACAGCACCGCTTACCACTCTTATTCTTATCCGGCATTATGGCTGAACCGCGGGGACGTGAGCATGAGCGGCATGATTAAAATGAAGTAGGCATGTCTTCCTCTGTTCCTGGAGTGGACCATCCAGGCACGGAGATTTCGAACGGGAAGGAGGGTTGATCCATGAATCACGCCAAAAATATCATAACAGCTACCGGGATGATTCTGTTCTTCATGCTGAGCACGCTCGCCCTTGCTCCGGGCGTCGGCGTTGCGCAAGAGGCAAGAATTATAAAGATTTACGGCGACTTTCCCTCGGGGAAAACAGCGGAGACACGGGTTGAACCTCAGGAGACGTGGGTTGCCAGAGGGACGACCGTGGTGTGGCAAAACCTCTCAAAGAACGAGATCAAGATCGTCTTCCCAAAAGGCAAAGAATGCCAGGCAGCGACAGGAGGAAGGCTGTTATGGAAACTTGATGCCCGATCCTGTCTGATTACCGATTTCAACATCCCCTACGGAGGGACCACCAGCGCTCTCTTCAATGCGATAGGGCGTTACGATTATGAAATCGAGTATGTGGGACAGACGGCCAAAGAGAAAGGCTCGATCATCGTTCGCACCATGCCGGGGTCAGTCTACTGACCCAGATGTTGCACCCCCTTCCTCTTCCTCCGAAATGGAAGGGGGATTCCTTTATTCCACGAACAATAGGGTGTCCCAGGCGGAAGATCCTCTAATTGAGGGAGGTAAGAGATCATGGCTGAGGAACTGAAGAAGGGAGTGCTGGGTTTTCCTTCTCTGCTGGCTATCGCGGTTGGGCTGGTGGTAGCTTCGACAACCCTTGTCTCTCTTTGTCAGGGGATGGGACTTGGCGGTTATGGTTTTATTGTAGCCATGCTTATTGCATGGGTCCTCATGATTTTTCAAGCTTTCACATTCAGCGAGCTCGCGATCACGATGCCCCGGGCAGGAAGCATCAGCTCCTATACGGAAACCGCCCTTGGACATTTCCCTGCTATCATTGCCACCATCGCAGGCTATATTATCGTTCAAGTCCTCGCCGGACCTGCGGAACTGGCCGTTGCCAGCATGGTTATCAACAAGGTGTTCTTCCCTTCCGTGTCTCCCATGCTCCTTGCCGTTGTCATGCTGGTTCTCTTCACGCTCTTGAATTTATTTGGCGTCGATGTCTTCGCGAAGGCCGAGATCCTTTTTACCATCGTCAAGATCGTTACCATCGGGGTCATCGGGATCATCGGGGTAGTGGCGCTGGGTAATCCTCAGGTGCGGTACGCAGCGCCGGAAATGGGGATAGGAGATGTCTTTGCCTTTGTCGCCCTGGGGGTCTGGCTGCTCATAGGGGCGGAATTCATCTGCCCTTTTGTTGAAGAAGCAAAGAATCCGAGGAGAGATATGCCGTTGGCAATGATTTCAGGATTGGTCATCATTCTCATCCTGAACCTTTTGTTTGGCATCGCCTCGGTCCGATTCGTTCCGATGGATAAATTAGCTTCCTCACCCACGCCCCATATCGATGTGGCCTCTGCCATTCTTGGAAACGTGGGTTTCTACTGGGCGGGGATCACCTCCTTTTTTGCCACGGCCGGTGTAATTAACACGCTGCTGGCATCCGTCCCGAGGATGCTTTACGGGATGGCTCACGCCGGCCAGGTCCCATCCATATTCAAATGGCTGCACCCCCGGTTCCGCACTCCATGGGTGGGAATCTTCGTGCTCGCACTCGGAATGTTTGTTCAGCTCCTGACCGGGATCTCGACGGTCGAGACCATCGTCGTCTTTGTCGTCGCCTCCGCTTTTTCCTGGTTGTTAGCCTACGTGATTGCCCATGTTGATGCCATCGTCTTAAGGGTCAAATACCCGAATCTCGAAAGACCTTTCAAGACCCCATTCTTCCCCGTGCCTCAGATATTGGGTATCGCAGGGATCCTCTGCGTGATGTGGAACATCTTTCCGGACCCGAAGATAAAGCTTCAGATCTACAAATACGCTTTCTATTTCCTTCTCGGAGGCGCCGTCTATGCATTCCTCTGGTGCACATTAAAAATGAAGAAGGGCCTCTTTAAACCTGTCAAGTACGAAGAAGCATTGAAAGAGTGAAAAGGCGCAGCCTTTCTACGCCACTAACGGTGAACATCTTGAAATTTCAGATTAAACAAATAATCTCTTTCGCCGTTTCGCCGTTTCCCCGGTTCGTTTTTTTGTTGCGGCTATGCCGCGCTGTAACCCTATGGATGAAAGAGTAACTCAATCGCTGTGGGAGAATTCAAAATATTTTATTGGGGCTCTTGGAGAGCCGTGCCGGGAGAGCCATGCCCTCCATTTTCCTCTTAAGAAAGAACTTCCCTTTGCGTCATTTAGAATTCGTTATGGCGTCGAGAATAAGTTTCTTGGCAAGATTTATGTGATGCTTCTGGAAGGCAAGTTCGCGGGGACAAGAGGATGTAACGGTTCGGACAGTATTGAACTCCGCTATTCGGGCTTTCTCAGGAAAGGTACGCCCTCTTTTGTCCCTGTTTCCGCCAAGGGGGGAAAAGGCAAAAAGGATGCGATTCTCCGGTTATTGAATGAAAATCAGACGCTGATTGAAAGATGCTGGAAGCTGGATATCGAATCTCTGAAGCTCTCTTTTGACCCGGCCGAAAAGGTTTGGACACTCCTGTTGAGGCCTTTTGGCGGCTCATACATCTACGTGATGTTTCCTCCGATGCGCTACAATGTCATTCTTGTCAGGGATCAGGCTGACCTTCTTCTTTCCATGATGGAACAGATCGCCCGTCTTCTCGGGAACTTTTAGCCCCCGTTATCCCGACATTCCTGTATTCCGCTAACCCAATTCCTTTACGAGGGCCACTTCATCACAATCCGGGAATTTCACGCATCTCAAACAGTCGCCCCAGATTTTTTGCGGAAGCACATTCTTATCGACTCTCTTAAATCCCATCTTCTCAAAGAACTCCTGCTGATACGTCAGGGCGAAAACTCTCTTCAACCCGAGGGATTTTGACTCCCTCAAACAAGTTTTCACAAGCTCCGCCCCGATTCCCTTTTTTCGGAACTTTTCATCCACCGCCAGGGACCGGATTTCGGACAGATCCTCCCAGCAGATATGGAGAGCGCAAACCCCGACGACTTTACGGCTTCGAACAAAAACGACAAAATCACGCATATTGTCATAAAGCTCGCTGAGCGACCGGGGAAGCATCTCCCCCCGCTCGGAGTAAAGCTTGATCAACCGCTGAATATCCTTGACATCACTTATTTTCGCCTTCCGGATCATCTGACAAAACTCCTTTATTGAATAGGCGAGACATTTGAATCTGTCTCAAGGTTCGAATCTCGTGCTTCGACCTCAAGCCTTCCTGGCGTTTTCCAGCATCTCCTTGGCGTGGGCGCGGGTCTTTTCCGTCACGTTCAATCCACCCAGCATTCTGGCAATTTCATTGACCACGGTGTCTTTTCCCAGCCGCTCCACCTGAGAGAAGGTCCTTCCCCCTTTCACCTCTTTTTTCACGATGAAATGGGTATCCGCAAAGCAGGCAATCTGAGGAAGATGGGTCACACAGATCACCTGGTACTGGCTGGAAAGTTCTTTCAGTTTTCTCCCCACCACCTCTGCGGTGGCCCCTCCGATGCCGGAATCCACCTCATCAAAGATGAGGACCTCTCGTCCCCCGGCCTTCGCCAGGATTCTCTTCATGGCCAGCATCATCCGTGAAAGCTCCCCTCCGGAGGCGATCTTAGCGAGGGGTTTCACTTCTTCTCCAACGTTGGGGGAAATCAGGAATTCCACCCGGTCCTTGCCTTTCGGTGAAAGAGGCGTCTCATCGATCTTGACTTCGAACCGGGTCTTTTTCATTTCGAGAGAGCCCAGCTCCTTTTCAATCGTCTTCTTTAACTCCCTGGCCGCCTTTTTTCTCTCTTCCGAGAGCTCCGCCGCCAGCGTGGCAACCTCTTTCTCAAGAGGCTTTAAGCGACCTTCGAGTTGATCCAGCCTCTCCTCATCGACCGTGAAGGACCTCAACTTTTCGTCAATCTTTTCCTTGAAACGAAGAACCTCCTCAATCGTCGGCCCATACTTTCTCTTAAGCCGGTCGATCTCTTCCAGTCGGCCTTCAATCTCTTCTAACCGGACCGGATTGGCTTCCAATCTCCCTCCATAGTCCCTTAACCCGATCCCCACTTCCCCGATCTGTATCATGCTCGTTTCAAGCATTTTCAAGATTTCATGAAGTGACGGATCGATCTTCGCCAGTTCTTTCCCCTGTTGAAGGACCGTCTGCATCCTTTCCACCGCCGCCCCTTCGTCCGAAAAGAGAGTTTCCTCAGCGGAGCTCGCAAAACTCATCAATCTCTGGGCATGGGCAAGAATCCTCTTCTCTTCCTTGAAGGCTTCCTCCTCGCCGGGGTAAATCGCCGAATCAGAGATCTCTTTTGACTGGAATTCCATCAACGCCCGTTCCTTCGTCCTCTTCTCCCTTTCCTCATGGATTCGATTCACCTCTTCGGACAGGGACAGGAATTCCTGGAAAACGCTCTGGAATCTCTCCCTAAGCCCAAGAAGCCCGCCAAACTCATCCAGGATGTCGATGTGGGTATCCACCCGTTGAAGGGACTGGTGTTCATGCTGTCCACAGATGCTGAGAAGTTCTTCCCCGATCTCTGTGAGCATTCCGAGAGTGGCCAGACTCCCGTTGATGAAGGCCCTTCCCCTTCCGGACCTTGAAAGGACCCGACTGACCAGAAGAAAATCCTCTTCGTTCTTTTCCGGGTGTTTGGCAGACTTCTCCATGACCTTTTCCCGGATCTCGTTATGTTTCGAGATATCGAAAAGCGCTTCGACACCGGCTTCTTCGGCTGAACCCCTGATCTCCTCCTCTTTCGCCCTGTCCCCAAGAAGGAGATGGATGGCATTAAGAATGATGGATTTCCCGGTTCCCGTCTCGCCGCTCAGGACGTTGAGCCCCTTCGAGAAACAGAGGCTCAATTCGTCGATGATCGCAAGATTTTTGATACGAAGCTCTTGTAACATAATCTAATAGTAATGAGTTGGGAGTTCGGAGTTCGGAGTCAAGACCAAGAAAACTGCAAAAATCAATTAAGCACCAGGCATTTGACTCCGAACTCCGAACTCATCACTCCGAACTTTCTTTATCTTTCTCCCCATTTTAATTTCTCTCTCAGGACTTCGAAATAGTGCCGGTAAGGGGATTTGATCAAGAGGATCTCGCTCTCTCCTCTTCTTACCTCTACCACGTCATCATACTCCAGCGGGAAGCCCTTTTGACCATCCAGGGTGATAAAGACTTCTTGCTTTTTTGACTTGAGTGCAATCCTCACCCGAAGGTCATCCGGAACCACGACGGGTCGGTTGGTCAGGGTGTGAGGACAAATGGGAGTAATGATGATGGCATGAAGCGACGGATAAACGATCGGACCTCCCGCCGAAAGGTTGTAGGCCGTTGACCCGGTGGGGGTTGAAAGGATCAAACCATCGGACTTAAATGTCGTAAGATACTCTCCGTTAACGGTGGTCTCGAGGTCGATAATCCGGGCTAAAGCCCCTTTGTTAATCACCGCATCATTCAGCACATGGAACTCGGCTACTTTCTGGTCTTCCCGGAAGATGCTGGCGCAGAGGACAACCCGCTGATCGCACTTGAAGTCTCCCTGAATCACCTTTTCCAGAACACGGTACAATTCCTCTATGGTGCTTTCCGTTAAGAAACCGAGCCCCCCCAGGTTCACTCCCAGGATAGGAACACTCCGGTCCTTCACAAGCCTTGCCACGCTGAGAAGGGTCCCGTCTCCCCCCAACACGACGATCATCTCAACACGATTCGGAATCTCTTTTCGCTCCAGAGAGATCACTTCAGGACTCGATAGGGAAGGACAGAACAGCTCCTCGACCTCCTTGTCAATGAACACTTCAATGTTTTTAGGCCGGAGCCACTCCGCCAGGTTTCTTGCAATCTCAACCGCTTCGGGTTTATTCCGCTTGGCAATAACGCCGATCCGCTTCATCGTTTACCCCTGACTCGTGTCCGTGTCCGTGTTACGTGTCCGCGGAAAAATTTTTGGCGGGCACGGTTCACGGTCACGATTCTTTAATCCAGTCGATATTTCTCCCGGAGGAGCGCCGAAAGTT